>OGEP01000158.1_pt1 | contig 107768 bp, 91 predicted proteins | sample 1570721 | NCBI WGS metagenome assembly OGEP01 (sample SAMEA2582131, study PRJEB24529) | metagenome | biome: Human gut stool | place: China | collected 2011 | reverse complement strand
AGCCGCCAACGGCACAGTAGGGAATCACCGTCCTTCAGGGCGGTGAGGATGTCAATTGGCCCTGCAGGCGGAGCTCGCCGACCTGAAGCGCCGCGGCGTGGAGACGCGAAGGAACATTCATGGCCGGGTCGTCCGCATCCTTGTCGGTTCGGCAGGAACCATCAGAGTGGAGGAAAACAACTGGAAGGCACTCCAACGCGGCCGCTACGGAAAATCCGTGCTGAACGGCGCCCCCTCGGAATTCATCGAACGACTTCGAAGAACGGCTGAAAGCGCTGGATCGGAGGTGATTTTGGTAAATCCGAGAGAGCTCAAACCTTCTCAGCACGATCCGATGAGCGGCACATTTGTGAAGCACGAACTCTGGGAGAGACGCTGCCGACTCGGCGATACGGCTTTCTTTTTGGATCGTGACGTCATGGCGGCATTGAACCTGGTTCATGCCGAGGTGACGACGAACACCTACGACTCGGAGGCGCTCGCGAGGGCGCTTCAAACCTCGAAGCAGCACTGGTTGGATGCCGGCGTCGTAGTGGAAATGAAAACGGCGAACAGGACGTCGGAGCGCAAGCTACGGCGGTTCCTGCGGAGGGGGCTCGATCCCGTCTCCGTAGAGCGGTTGCATCCGCATTCGTTTCTGAGAGGCGTGGGTCCCCATTCGCTCGCGAATGGGGCGATTGTATCCGACGCCTGTCCGGAAGAAGCGTCGTCAGACGCGGATGACGGGCAGGAGAGGCCGCCGACCTCAGAAACCCTCTGAATTTGTTCAGGGGTTGATTAGGGCGAAGCGCGACTCGACATAGAGCGCGAAGCGTTCGGCCACGACCGCCACTTCCTCTTCGATGTCCTTTTGCGTCGGACGGTCGTCGGGAAGGATGAGAAGGCGCGTCGGAAGGCCCGAGCGAAGATAGTCGATGTAAAGGCGCGAGAGTTCAAGAAGATTTTCGCGGTCCGTCACGACGTAGTGTTCGAGCACCCCCGCAAAGGCTTCGTAGCTCTTCAGCACCCCTTCGCGCCAGTACCAGTCACCGAGACCCTCGCAACGGGGGACTTCCGCGTAGACGAGACGCATCATCCCGATCGCGCGGGGCGTCACAAGATGGCTCACGAGGAGCTTTCCGAAGTGCACGAGCTCGTCGTAGAGCGTCTTTCCCGTGCGGCCTTCCTTTTGGTAGGCGCCGTAGATTTCGTCCACCATCATCTGCAGCGCCGCTCGAAAGAGCCCCTCCTTGTTGCCGAAGCAGTGATAGATGAGGGAGCGCGAGCCCCCGGCGATGTCGGTGATGTCGCTCAGGGTGGTCGCGTCGTAACCCTTTTCGGCGAAGATCTCGATCGCTTTCGAGAGGATGAGGCGGCTTCTCTCGAGGCCGCGGCGGGTGAGGGGGCGGTTGTATTCCGTCATGGGTGTTCTGTCCGAGGGTGAGTTCGTCGCCGTCGGCCGTCGAGCCGGGTCTGGAAAAGGCCGGATCGGTACGAAAAAGCGTACCGACGGAGACGAAAGATTTTGCCATTCTACAGGATGTGGAGCGGAGGATGTCGAGGTTTGATGCTCGTCAAGGGGCGTTTTCCTCTTCCTGGAAGAGAACGGCAACGGAGCAATCCGCGGAGGTCCGCGTTCTTTGGGAAAATCATTTGGGCGGGATCTGCACAATTATTGTGCGAATTAAGGAAGGGCGCTTCGGAGAAGAACTCCCGCGCACCGACGCGGAGGTAGTGCACAGACTTTGTGGAAAATAGGTCGACATTCCGTTCCCGCGGGCGCACTTTTATCCTTCGTGAGAGAAAGAGAGCAACACCACAAGATGTGGGGCGCGGGTTAATGCCGATCGACAGTCTTGTATCTTTGAGAGGGGTTTGTAGAGTGAAAACGGTCGGCTGAGGCAGGGCGTTTTGCGCACAAGGCGTTTCTTCGCGCGAAGGAAAGCGGACGATCGAATCTCGCAGTTTTCCCTAGGGAGAGCACGTTAGGTTTGGTGATTTCGCTTCACGGTCCGTATAATGCATGCGGCTTGTTTCGCGGTGGAAGAATGACCTCTTCGCCGCGGACGGACACATTCAGACCAACCACGACAGAGGAGTTCTCGATGTCGAATCCCGCCATCGCCGCCCGCATGGGCGAACTGATCGCCAACGAATCCGTGCAGAAGGCGCTTGCCGTCGCGAAGGAGGATGCGCCGCGCGCCCTCGCCGAACAGATCGCGATCGCCCAGATCCCTTCCCCGACCTTTGAAGAAACTCGCCGCGCCGAAGAAATCGCACGTCTTCTCCGTGAATACGGCCTGACGGACGTCGTGATCGATCCGTCGGGCAACGTCGTCGGCCGCCGTCCCGGCCGCGGCACGGGTCCGGTCGTCGCGATCGCCGCCCACACCGACACGGTCTTCCCGATGGAAACCGATGTGACGGTCCGCTCCGAAGGCAATCTCCACTACGGTCCGGGCATCGGCGACAACGCCTCGGGTCTGCGTTCCATGCTCCAGGTTCTGCGCATGCTCGAAGCCGCCAAGATCGAAACGGCCGGCGACATTCTCTTCGTCGGCACGGTCGGCGAAGAAGGCAACGGCGACATCCGCGGCGCCAAGGCCCTCTTTGACGGTTCGCGCAAGATCGACGCCTTCGTCGCGCTCGACATGGAAACGGTCGCCCGCGTGCAGACGGGCGCCACGGGTGCGCACCGCTGGCGCCTCGCCGTCGACGGCCCCGGCGGGCACTCCTGGCTCGACTACGGCCGCGTTCCCTCGGCCGTGCACGCCATCGGCCGCGCGATCGCCAAGATCGCCAACCTCGAACTCCCCGAAGATCCGAAGACCTCCTACACGGTCGGCACGATCAAGGGCGGCACGACGGTGAACACGATCGCTGCGCACTGCGAAGTCGACGTCGACATGCGAAGCGTCGCCATGGAAGAACTCATGAAGGTCGAGGAAACCATCCTCGCCGCCTTTGAAGAGGCCGTGGCCGAAGAAAACGCCCGCTGGACGAAGGCCCCCGAATCCTCCTACGTGAAGCTCACGAAGACGAAGATCGGCGACCGTCCCGCCGGCCAGCGTCCGGCCGACTGCCCGGCCGTCAACGCCGCCCTCGAAGGCGCCAAGGCCCTCGGCATCGAAGTCACCTGGACGGGTTCCTCCTCGACCGACTGCAACATGCCGATGTCCCTGGGCATCCCCGCCGTCTGCCTCGGCACGGGCGGCCACACCTACAACGAACACTCCCTGAAGGAGTACTTCGACAGCACCGACATGCACCTCGGTCCGCAGTTGGCGCTCCTCACGGTCCTCGGCATCACGGGCCTCGCCTAAGATGACCCGCGGGGCGACCTGGCCCGCGTCCGACTTCCTCACGCTCGTCGCGAAGTTCCGCGACGAGCGCGATTGGGCGCGCTTTCACTCTTCCAAAGACCTCGCGCTTTCGGTTTCGATCGAAGCGGCCGAACTTCTCGAATGCTTTCAGTGGTCGGGCGACGACCTCGAAGCGCCCGAGCGCTCGGCCGAGATCGAAGCCGAGATGGCGGACGTCCTCATCTACCTCGCGATGCTCGCGGATCACCGCGGCGTCGACCTCGACCGTGCGGTGCGCGCCAAGCTCGCCGCGGCCGCAAGAAAGTACCCCGCGACGGCGGTGAAGGGCGAAGTCTCGGCCGCCCGCGCCGCGGCGCGCGCGATTCACGAGGAGACGAGGCGCACGGGGGCGAACGTTCCCGCTACGGCGCCGTCGAACACCGAGGAAAAGAAAGAGAACGCTTCCCTGCCGCAAACCGTCGAAACGTGCGTTGCCGGCGACGCCAAGGCGGCCGTACGGACTTCGGTGCCGGAAGAGAAGACGCCTGCGCAAGACGCGCAGGAAGTTCGAAAGCCGGATGCGCCCGCCGTCGCCCTCAAGGAAGAGAAGACCGCGGTTCCGATCCCGCCCCCGCCTTCAGCGGATCCCCGGGATGCGCTTCGCCGTCGTGCGGAGGCGCTGCGCGACGCGCTCGCAAGACTCGAAAAGCATCTCGAAACGGATCCCGCGGGCTTTTGGGAGGCTTCTCCCGACGACCGCGTTGCCTACGTGCGCTACGTCGCGCCGGTGCTCGCCGTCTGGCGTCTCGCGGGCGATTGGCTCGGCGCCCCGCCGAAGCGCCGTCCGCCGCTCGATCCCCATCTCTACGACTGGGACGACATGACCCCGGGCCTTGCCTGGGCGGCTTTTTCGGAACTCGTCGGGCTCGAGCGGATGGAGACGGGCGCCTTTTTGCGCGCCGCCAATTCCGGACTCGTGGGGCGTCTTCTTAGGCGGATCCTCGACGCTTCGCCCGAGGCGTGGTTCGGAGAGGGATCGTCCTCCCGAACTCCGATAGCTTGAGCGGTCGTTCACCATAGAAAAATTCGAACGGCGCGCGAACGGCTAGGCGCCCTAGCCGAAGCGTCCGATGCGACGGAATCCGACGCAAACCTCTCTTGTGTCGGGAACGCTCGCCGCACAATATCTTGTGTCTCTGAATTTTTCCTCTTCAACATGTACTGATGATCCGTCCCCGATCTTTCTGGAAGATCGGTAGAATGGACATCCTCTTTTGTCTCGATTCGCCATGTCTCAGGTCCACGCCATCGGTTCGCTCAATCTCGACTACGTCTACAAGGTCCCGCATTTTCTGCGTCCGGGCGAGACGCTCGAGGCCGCTCACCGTGCGGTGCACTGGGGCGGGAAGGGCTTGAACCAGACGGTCGCGATGCTCCGCTCCGGGCTCGCGGTGCGCCACTGCGGCGCGGTGGGCGCGGACGGAACGCCGCTCTCCGACTTCCTCGCGACCGAAGGTGCCGACGTCTCGCATCTGCGCGTCGACGAGGGCGCTGCGACGGGTCACACCTTCATTCAGGTGACGCCCGACGGGGAGAACGCGATTCTCTATTACCCGGGCACGAACCACGGGGTGACGGAGGAGCTTGTCGACGACTTTCTCTCGACGGCCCTCGAAGGGGACTTTCTCGTCCTTCAAAACGAAGTGAACGGCACGGAACGCCTCATTCATGAGGGCAAGCGCCGGGGACTTCGCGTCGTTTTCAATCCGTCGCCCTTTTCGCCGGAACTCTGCGCGCTCGATCTTTCGGGGCTCTACGCGCTCGTTCTGAACGAAACGGAGGCGGCCGAGTGGACGGGGGCCGAGCTCGCTCCCGAAGTCGCGGCGAAGGCCTTGGCCGACAAGGGCGTCGCCGTCGTGATTCTGACGCTCGGCGCCAAGGGTCTCGTCTGGCGCACGAAGGAGGGCGAATCGGGCTCGGTTCCGGCCTTCCGGGTCGAGGCCGTCGACACGACGGGCGCTGGCGACACGCTCGCGGGCTACGCCGTGGGTGCGCTCGGGGCCTACGCCGAAACGGGAAAGACCGCCGCCCTGGTCGAGGGGCTTCGCACCGCCGCGGCGGCCGCGGCCCTGTCGGTCACGAAGGAGGGGGCCGTCCCCTCGATTCCGAAGCGCTCCGACGTGGAGAGCTTCCTTGCTGAACATTCCGCCTGAAGGGGACGAGATGACGAAAAAAATCATTCTGGACTGCGATCCGGGCTATGACGACGCCGTCGCCATGCTCCTTGCGGCGGGTCATCCCGACGTCGAGGTTCTCGCTGTCACGACGGTCGCCGGAAACCAGACGATCGAGAAGGTGACGACGAACGCCCTTCGCATCGCGGAGCTCTGCGGTCTCGACTGTCCGGTCGCGGCCGGGTCGGCGCGTCCCCTCGTTTTCGGCGAGGTCGTACCCGCGCCCGAAATCCACGGGGAGTCGGGTCTTGACGGCACGACGCTCCCCGAGGCGACCCGTGCGCCTTCCGAACTCTCGGCCGCGCGCCTCATCGTCGACATCCTCATGCGCGAACCCGCGGGGACGGTGACGATCGTCGCGATCGGGCCCTTGACGAACATCGCGCTCGCGGCGCGACTCGAACCCCGCATCGTTTCGCGCGTGCGCGAAGTCGTCCTCATGGGGGGCGGCACCACCATCGGAAACGTTCGTCCGATGGCCGAATTCAACATCGAAAACGACCCCGAAGCCGCGCACGTCGTTTTCGAAGAGGCCTGGCCCGTCGTGATGGTGGGCTTGGACCTCACGTATCAGGCGAGGGCCGACCTCGACGTGCTCGAGCGCGCCCGCCGAATCGACACGCCCGCGGGACGTTTTCTCTCGGACGTGCTCCAAGCCTTCGCAGCGCGCTACAAGCGCTCCGCGGGCTTTGAGGCGCCTCCGGTGCACGATCCCTGCGCCGTAGCCTACGTGATCGATCCGTCGATCGTGGAGACGGAAGCGCACCCCGTGCACGTCGAGTGCCGGGGCGAACATACCCGCGGAATGACGGTCGTCGACCGCCGCCGCTCCGCCCCCAAGGACGGGCACGTGCGCGTCGCGGTGCGTCTTGAGAAGACGAAGTTTTGGAACACGCTTTTCGCCGCCGTGGAGCGGCTTCGCTGAAGGAAGGGCATGGCCGAAGATCAGAAACCCCAAAAGAAGCGCATCGTCGGGGAAGGGGATCACCTCTTTTATTCCGACGGCCGCGCGTCGCTTGCCGCGCGCGTCTGGTGCTTCCTGCAGTTCCGATACATGTCGGACGAAGACTACGAAGCGGGCACGGCGCTCGAATGGAGCTGCACCTACCGCGGCGACAACTATTTCGACATCAAGAAGGCCAAGGTCGTGCTCGATCCGCCTTCGCGCGGAAAGAAGAGCTACGCCGCCATGCAGAAGGAAATCGACGAGGCGATCGTGAAGGCTCTTCCCCGCAAGCTCTTTGAAGAGAAGTTCGTGGTGCTCACTCGGCGCGACAAGGAGCGCATGGCCCGCGAACAGCACTTCAAGGAAATGCGCGAAAAGCGCGCGAAGGAGCGCGCTCTCGCCGAAGCCGCCGCGAAGGCCGAAGGGGGCGAAACGCCCGCCGAGGCGCCCGAAGCGAGCGGGGCCGAGCCGCAAGGCGCCGCCTGACCCCGCGGGGGCTCTCCCGAAAGAGCATCCCGCCCAAGAATTTCCATTTAGACGGGCCCCGAAGGGCCCTCGAGAAAGTTACAACATTGAGAAGGACGGACTCCCATGCCAACGAAACCCGGTGTACAGGTTGTCAAGAAGGACAAATCGGTTGAAGACTACGACGCGTCGAAAATCACCGACGCCGTGAGCAAGGCGGCCTTTCGCTGCGACAAGATCGTGCCGCAGGCGACGCTCGACGCCATCGCGCGCGAAGTCTATCGCCGCATTGAACACCGCGACCGCGTGACCGTGGCGGAACTCCACGAACTCGTGATCGCCGCGCTCTCCTTCTTTCAGATGAAGGAAGTGGGCGAAGCCTACGCCGAATACCGCTACTACAAGACGACCTACGCCAAGACCTTCGAACAGCTCCGCCAGGACGCGGACGACGTCCTGCGCCTCGGCGACCGTGAAAACGCCAACTACGACAGTTCCCTCGTCTCGACGAAGGGTTCGCTCATCAAGGGCTACCTCACGAAGAGCCTCTACAAGCAGTTCTATCTCTCGGGCCTCGAAAAGGAACTGATCGAGCGCGGCGACATCTACATTCACGACCTGCGCGACATGATCCTCGGCTGCATCAACTGCTGTCTCTTCGACATCGGCTCGGTGCTGAAGGGCGGCTTTGAAATGTCGAACGTCGAATATACGGAACCGAAGACCGTTCTCTCGGCCCTGCAGGTGATCGGCGACATTACGCTCGTCGCGACCGCGCAGCAGTTCGGCGGCTTCACGCTCCCCGAACTCGACAAGGTTCTGCTCCCCTACGTTCTGAAGAGCGAAGCGGCGGCCCTTGAGAAATTCCGTCAGATGGGCGTCGCCGACGACGTCGCCCGCGAATTCGCCGTGAAGGAAACCGTGCGCGAACTCGAACAGGGCTTCCAGTCGCTCGAACTCAAGCTCAACACCGTTCCCTGCTCGCGCGGCGACTTCGCCTTCACGACGATCACCTTCGGTCAGTGGAAGCCCGAAAACTACACCGCTTCCGAGCGCGATTGGCTCTCGACCATTTCGCGCACGATGCTGCGCGTTCGCAAGAAGGGTCACGGCCGCCACGGCAAGCCCGTCGTCTTCCCGAAGCTCGTCTATCTCTACGACCGCGACCAGATCTCGAACGACAAGCCCTCGGCCGAACTCTTCGACGAAGCCCTCCGCACGTCGGCCGAGTGCATGTACCCGGACTATCTGTCGCTCTCGTCCGAATCGGGCAGCGTCTCGCAGATCTATCAGCGCTACGGCGCGATCACGTCGCCCATGGGCTGCCGCGCCTTCTTGTCGCTTTGGAAGAACGAAGAGGGGCAGGCGATCACGGTCGGCCGCTGCAACATCGGCGCCGTTTCGCTCAACCTTCCGATCATTCTCAAGATCACGCAGATGCAGCGCCCCGACGACTGGCGCGAAGCCTTCTGGGAAGAACTCGACCGCCGTCTCGACGTCATCCGTCAGTTCTTCAAGAAGCGCTACGACATCATCCGCAATCAGAAGTGCTCGAGCAATCCGCTCGCCTTCACGCAGGGCGGTCTCTATGAAGGGACGAAGGACCCCGACGACAAGGTGGGCGATCTCGTGCGCTACATGACGGCCTCGTTCGGCATCACGGCGCTCGACGAAACGACCTATCTCTGGACCGGCAAGCGCCTCGTCGAAGAGGGCGGAGAACTTTCCGCGAAGATCCTTCGCTACATCGGCGACCGCCTCGCGCAGTACAAGAAGGAGGACGGGCACCTCTACGCCATGTACGGCACGCCCGCCGAGTCCCTCTGCGCCACGCAGGCGAGGCAGTACGACCGCTTCTGCGAAAAGAACGAGATCGACAACGTCTTCCGTCACACCGAGCACTACAGCCCGGAATACTTCACGAACTCCTTCCACGTGAACGTCACGGAAGAGATCTCGCCCTTTGAAAAGCAGGACCGCGAATTCACCGACTTCCACCTCTGCGAGGGCGGCCACATCCAGTACATTCGCCTCGACAATCCCGAAAACCTCGCCGCCGTGCGCGCCTTCGTCGAACGCGGCATGGAAAAGGGCTTCTATCAGGGCGTGAATTTCGACAGCGCCTACTGCGGCGACTGCGGACGCCACAGCACGAACGTTCTTTTTACGTGCCCGCACTGCGGCAGCCGCAACCTTTCGGTCATCAGCCGCGTCTGCGGCTACCTCGGCTATTCGAACGTCAACGGCGTCTCGCGCATGAACGACGGGAAGATGGCGGAAATCAAGAACCGCAAGAGCATGTGATGAACTACATCGGACTCTCTTCCTGCGACACGGCCAACGGCCCGGGCGTGCGCGTTTCGCTTTTCGTTTCGGGCTGCACGCTGCGCTGCAAGGGATGCTTCAACCCCGAGAGTTGGGACTTTTCGGCGGGAAAGCCCTTCACCGAAGAGACCGTCGAGACGATTTTCCGCTTCCTCGACGAGCCCTACGTCGCGGGACTGAGCATTCTCGGGGGCGATCCGCTCGAGGAGTCGAACGTGCCGGTCGTGACCGACCTCGCGCGGCGCGTCAAGGAGCGTTACGGCGACAAGCGCGACGTGTGGCTCTGGACGGGCCGCATTTATGAAAAGCACGCGGATCTTCCGCTCTGGCGGTGGGTCGACACGGTCGTAGACGGCCCCTTCGTGGAAAAGCGAAAGGTTACGCAAAAGGGCCTTTGGTACGGAAGCGACAATCAGCGCGTGATCCCGATTCACGCCGCGGATTGACGCGCAGAACCTCGGTACTGAAAACCGAAAAGCCGGCGGGGCGCCTCGAAAGGGGCGCCCCGTTGACGCATTCGGGTGCCTGACGGATCACGGTTCCGAACGATTGGTGGTGAGAAGAAAGTCGCAGAACAAGCGTCGAGTTCCCTTTCCTTGGCCCGTTCTCTTTCGCGTCACTCGCGAAGATTTCCGCGGTCGGCTTCGATCTTTGAGAAGCGGTAGAGGGAAAGTGAAATCCCCGAGAGCACGAAGGCCATGCCGAGGAAGGAGACGGCGGCGGGGAGTCGTTGGGCGAGGACGGCGTCGTAGAGCACCGCAAAGATCGCCTCGAAGACGAGCATCTGGCCGATCAACTGAGGGGAAAGACGGGAGCTCATCTGGTTCCAGAGGACGTTTCCGCCCCAGCTCGCGGCGATCGCGAGGAAGGAGACGCAGAGAAGGAAGCGGGGCGACTCAAAGACCGTCCCGGGGATGGGCTCGACGGTGCCGTAGAGAAAAAGGCCGCCCGCCGCGAAGGGAAGCAGCGTCACGCCCTGCGCCGCCGCCCAGAGCGACATCGAAAAGCGCGGATGGGTCTTGAGCCATTTGGCGTTCGCGAGGGGAAACCACGTCCAGATGACGACCGAAAGAACGGCCGCCGTCACGCCCCAGACGAGACCGTCCGAGACGGCGGAGAGCTCTTCCGGGTGGGTGAAGGCGCGTACGTTGAGGAGCCCCATGCCGAATGCGATCAAGAGGAGAGGAAGTAAAAGCGCCTTCCACGGGACGCGCGCCTCGCGGTCCGTGAGGTTCGCCGCGACCGCGGCGGTGACGGGAATGAGCGCCGTGAAAATCCCCGTGAGGCTCGCCCCCACGTTATGGACGGCTTCGGCGAGCAGCCAGTAGTAAAGGAGATTGCCGACGACGCCGAGCGCCGAGGCGAGAAGAAGATCGTCCCGATGGAGATGCCGGGCCTGATGCCGCTCCTTGACGAAGAGACCGAGAGAAAAGAGCCCGAAGATCGTGTAGCGGGAGAGCGCCACGAGAATGGGAGAACATTCCGGCACGAGAAGGGGGATCACGTAGACGGAACCCCAGATCATGGTGGCGGCAAGGCCGTAGACAAAACCGACGAACATGCTGCAGACTCGGCCGAAAAAGGAGGAAAAGGGAGGAAGGGAAAGACGTCCGGTCGTTGCGAAAACGTCCGGTCGGACTGAGCCCGGACCGGACGTCGTTCTTAGGTGAGCGTCATCTTATCAGACGCGGAGTTCACCCGACTTGAAGAGCTTGTTGGCGGCGACGCCGTAGATGCCCCAGCCGAGGAAGGTGACGAGCGAGCCGTACATCATCGCTTCAAAGCCCGAAGCATAGAGCGCGTAGAGGCTGTACACCGTGCCCACGAAGGCGCAGAGCTTGATCGTGCCGGCGCCGTTTTGGACCTTTTCGCTCGAAAGGAGCGCCGGGACGGCGGCCATCGAGAGAAGGTAGGGCATCACGTTCGTGACGACGGCGAGGTCGACGAGCGTCGTGAACTGCTTGTAGAGCGACGGGCTGATCGTCATGAAGGAAAGGAGCGTCTGCGTGCAGGTGATGATCACCATGCCGACCACCGGGGCGTCGTCCTTCGTAAGCTTCGAGAAGGCGCTCGGGAAGAACTTGGCGTCGGAGAGCGACTTGAAGACCTGGGCGATCGTAAACTGCCAGGAAAGAAGCGAGCCCGCGCACGAGATGACCATCATGCCGATCACGATCTTGCCGACGGTGTCGTTGAACATCGAGGCGAAGACGAGACCGAAGGGAGCGGTCGACTGAACGAGCGAAGCGTTGTCGACGATGCCCGCGCAGATGTTGGTCGAAAGGATGTAGATCACGGCAACGCCGATCGTGGCGCCGAGGACGGCCTTCGGGACGTTCTTTTCGGGATTGTCCACGGCTTCGGAGTTGGCGCAGGCCGATTCAAGACCGAGGAAGGCCCAGAGCGTCATCGAGATCGAGTTGCTGAGCGCGCTGAAGAAGGGCACGTTGTTGGGGTTCCACGATTCGACGTAGAGCGTCGGGCTGAACCAGAACCAGCCGAAGAGCGAGAGACCCGCGACCGGCAGGATCGCGCCCCAGGCGGAGAAGTTCGAGAGATAGCCCGTGATCTTGGGACCGCGGAAGTTGAGCGACGTGCAGATCCAGAGCGTGGCGATCGTGGCGATGCAGGTGCCCACCGGCGAGAGCGTCACGTCAAAAAGCGCCGAGGCGTAGCCCACGACCGTCACCGCGATGGCGACGTTCGCGATGATGAGGGACACGGCGTAGGTGTAGTTCGCCATGAAGTTCCCGGACTGGCCGAAGGCGTATTCGGAGTAGCCGCCCATGCCGCCCGGGCGGCGGGAAAGCATGCCGCACTTGGCAAAGGCGTAGGCCATCGCCGTGGAGCCCGTCGCCGTGACGAGCCAGGAGAGAATCGAGAAGGTTCCGATTTCCGCAAGCTTCGTGGGGAGCATGATGATGCCCGAACCCATCATGTTGAGCGCCGTGAGAAGCGTGAGCTGCATCACGCTCATCTTGTTGTTGCTGGTGCTGTTGGACATAGTAATTGCCTCAAAGGGTTGTGTGTCTGACGTAGGTGTCCGGGGAGGAACCCCGCGCGGGGTTCCACCGGAAAGGCCGGTCGTCTTACTTGACGAGTTCGGCTTCGCGTTCCTTCGTCAGGACATAGCCGTAGGCGCGCTTGCGGCCGTCGGCGTCGGTGTTGATGTAGACGCCCTGCAGTTCAGGCGAGAAGCCCGGGAAGCGGTTGATGCCTTCTTCGAGCGCGAGGAAGTACTTCTGCACGGAGCCGCCCCAGACTTCGCCCGGGACCACGCAGAGCACGCCCGGAGGATAGGGAAGGGCGCCTTCGACGGCGATGCGGCCTTCGGCGTTTTCAAGCGCGACCAGCTCGGCGTTGCCGCGGATGAATTCAAAGTGGGCGGCCTGCGGTTCGAGCGCGCGGCGCGGGAAGTGAGCCTTGCGGAACATTTCCTTTTGCAGCTGCTTGACGTTGCCCGCCTTGTAGAAGTCGTGCATTTCCTGGCAGAGCTGACGGATCGTGTAGCCGCGATAGCGTTCTTCGTTGGCCTTGTAGATGGCCGGAAGCACTTCCGAGAGCGGCGCGTCGGCGTCGAGGAAGTCTTCGAAACGCTTGATCTGCGTGACGAGGTGTTCCATCTTGGCCGTGTCTTCGGCGGGCGTCATCAGGAAGAGAATCGAATTGAGGTCGCACTTTTCCGGAATGATGCCGTTTTCGCGGAGGAAGTTCGCCAGAATCGTGGCGGGCACCCCGAAGTCTTCATAGACGGCGGTTTCGGCGTTGATGCCCGGCGTCGTCAGGAGGAACTTGCAGGGATCGACGAAGTACTGGTGATCGCCGTAGCCTTCGAAGTTGTGCCAGGCGTCGCCCGGCTTGAATTCAAAGAAGCGCAGGTCGTTGACCATTTCGTCGGTGGGGTAGCTCTCCCAGGGCTTGCCGTCCACCACAGCCGGAACGAAGGGCTTGATGTACTTGCAGGTCTTGCGCAGGAGCTTGCGCGCTTCAATGCCGACGCGCACGCAGTCGGCCCAGAGACGGCGGCCGGCTTCGCCTTCGTGCATCTTGGCGTTGACGTCGAGCGCCGCGAAGAGCGCGTAGAAGGGCGACGTGGAGGCGTGCATCATGAAGGCGTTGTTGAGACGCTTGTGCGGGCAGTAGCGCTTCTGGCCCTTGATGTGCGAGTCCTTCTTGTGGATCTGCGACGTCTGCGAGAAGCCCGCCTGCTGCTTGTGCACGGACTGCGTCACGAAGATGCCCGGATCTTCAGGTCCGAGTTCGAGAAGAAGCGGCGAGCAGTCCTTCATCATGGGGATGAACTGTTCGTAGCCCACCCAGGCCGAGTCAAAGAGGATGTAGTCGCAGAGGTGACCGATGCGGTCGACGACCTGACGGGCGTTGTAGATCGTGCCGTCGTAAGTGCCGAGCTGAATGACGGCGAGACGGAAGGGACGCTTTTCGCCGGCCTTTTCCGGAGCCGTTTCGCGGACGAGTTCGCGCAGGTAGGCTTCGTCGAAGCAGTGCTCGTCGATGCCGCCGATGAAGCCGTAGGCGTTGCGGGCGGTTTCGAGATAAACGGGCTTGGCGCCGGCCTGCAGGAGGGCGCCGTGATGGTTCGACTTGTGGTTGTTGCGGTCGAAGAGCACGAGATCGCCCGGGGCGAGTAGGGCGTTGAGAACCACCTTGTTGGAAGCGGACGTGCCGTTCAGGACGAAGTAGGTCTTGTCGGCGTTGTAGATCTTCGCCGCGGCCTGCTGGGCGGCACACGGAGCGCCTTCATGGATGAGGAGGTCGCCCATCGAGACGTCGGCGTTGCAGAGGTCGGCGCGGAAGACGTTTTCCCCGAAGAATTCGGCGAATTCGCGACCGGCGGGATGACGGCGGAAGAAGGCGCCGCCCTGATGGCCCGGGCAGTCGAACTGGGCGTAACCCTGCGCGACGTATTCCTCGAGGGAGCCGAAGAACGGGGGAAGAACCTGATCTTCATACTTCTTGGCGGCGGCGTCGATCTGACGGCCGAAGAGTCCGAGGTCGTCGGCATTGCGGTTGATGACGCTCACGACGCGGCCGATGAGTTCGGGAGGGAGGCTTTCGCCGGCCTCGAGCACGGCGAAGACGGGGATCCCGAGCGCGAGTTCCTCGATCTGTTCGAGCTTGCCGCCGAGCGCTTCGGCGGCGGTCATCACGGCGGCGGAAACCGTCGTGAAGTCGGCGCACTCGAAGTCGACGACCGTGCGTTCGGCGCAGAAGGCGTCGCAGGCTTCGTGGGTGGCGGCGATAAAGAGCTTACGCATTTTGTAATCCTCACAGAGAAATTTGGTTTTGGCGCGTGACGGAATTCAGGGTGCATGTTCCCCTGGCAGTCGTGTGCCATCACGCGAAAAGCGGAATTGTGGTTCCCGAATCTCTTTTCGAGCCGCGCGAATGATTCCTCCGTCCTTCAAAGCGGAGCGGACGGGCAGGCGGACGCTACGATCGGCGGGAAGGGTGCGCGGAACGCTGCCGATTTCACGAGCAGGTCGCAACCGGTCCGTCGAGGACGTTTAAAAGAAAGAAATCGGGAGAGGAGTCCGGAACGCTTGGGTGGAGAAAAGCGGTCGGACAAAGGCACGGTGCGCGGCCGAAGAAAGCTGCGGCGCGACCGAGAGGCGGAGGATTAAATTGTGTCGGTGGCGAAGCGCGCAAAGTCGAAACAGGTTCGGAGCGCGAAGCACATCAGATGACATGTTCGGCGCATGCCCACGTTACATAGTGAGCTATCAGCATTGTAGACGCACATGTTGACACCTCTTGGAAAAATCGCGGCACCGGGTGGCGCCGTACCGAATGACGATATCCTATCAATGGAAACGCCTAAAAAGCAATGACAAATATCAATGAATCACGCTTATTTCGTGTAAAAGAGGTGCCTTTTTATGATTGAGATCAGAAAATTTCGGAATTTTGTAGGAGATGAGGGCGGAAAGTGCGTCGTTGTCGATTGGATCGGGCGTAGCCGAGGAATGAAGGTCTTTAGTTATGCGAATGTCAAAAAGGAAGTCGGATGAAATCTGATTCCGGTTTCCGGAACGCCGTGTTTCGGATCTTGGAGTGAAGGGAAGAAGAGGACGCGCCCGAGCGGATCGGACGGCGAAAAGTTTCGGGGCCGCAGGGAATAAGGCGAAAAAAAGGGACGCCTTCTCTCAAGACGTCCCCGAGTTGCAGCGCAGAGAACGCTCCCCTCAGCTGTCGAGCACGTTGCGGATTTCGTACGGCAGGGCCGCAAGCTTCAGGGCGCGGCCGCCGTCTTCGTCAAGCGAGAGTTCGTGCTCGAAGTCGCCCGTCGGGATCGAAACGAGAACCGCCGCGGCGCCTTCGCCCTTGGCGGCGAAGACGACGTCGCCTGAGAGCGTGCGGGCTCCGCCCTTCAAGGCGTAGACGCCCGCGCCCGCTTCAGGAAGCACGTTCGTTTCGACGAGGCCGAGCGCCATGCGGCGCGCAGGCGTGCCGATGTGCTGGATGCGCGAGACCACTTCCTGGCCGGGGTAGCAGCCCTTGTTGAAGACGACCCCGTCGGTGAGTTCGTAGTTGATCGACTGCGGAACGAAGCGGTCGGCGGTCGCGGCGAAGACCGAACCGATGCCCGCGGCGGCTTCGGTCGCCCACCAGTAAGAGTCATCTTCGGCGGGGGAGAAGGCGTCCGGATCCTTCGCGAGGACGAGATAGCGGACGCAGACGTCCGTGACGCTCGCAAGGGACGGAGCGTCGGGGACGCGCACGACCGTAAGGTCGGGCGTAACCGCGGCTTCGTTCTCGGCGGGGAGTTCCGCGCCGGCGGCGGCAAGACGGTCCTTGAGGAGCGTTTCGGCTTCTTCGCCGAACCCCGCGAGCAGCGTGCGGTCTTCGTCCGCGGCAAAGTGGACGTCGGAGCGCAGTACGTACATGCGGATGCGCTTCAGAAACGCGGGTTCGACCGACTTGGGGAGAAGAAGCGAGATCGCGTCCCCTTCGCCCCAGACGCGCATCGTGGCGAGAAGGCGGCCCTTGGGGGAGCAGTAGCCCGCGAGCGGCGCACGTTTCCCAAGCGGCTGCAGACGGTTCGTGAACTGGCCGTGCAGGAAGGCAAGAGCGTCCTTGCCCGTCACGGTGGTGACGCCGAGACTCGAAAGGCGCACGAAGGCGGGGTGATTGGCTTGCGTCATAAGAAAAAATCCTTTGAGGAAAAAGTTCTGCAACGATAGCACGGCGGGCCCGCCCAGAGGCGCATTTTCTGCGCCGCGGACAAAAAACGTCACCGCCGCGACACATTTCGTCCCGTATACTGTCAGGGTTTTTCTTCCATCGAAGGCTCAGCCGTGTCCGAAAAGATTGATCCCGACCGAAACGACGAAGACCGGGCCGCAGCCCCCGAGATCCCCGGGGAACCTGCGCCCGAATCCCGACCGGCCGAGCCCGAAGTCCATCCCAAAGAGGGGCCGGCCGAAGAGGGGCCGTCCGAAGACCCGGCGGCCGACGCCGACCGTCCGGAAAACGCTTTGGAAGAAATGGACCCCGCAGAGGACGTTTCGCCGGAAGCCGCCGCGTCCGAATACGCGTCCGCAACGTCTGACGAGTCCGAGGAAAAGGCATCCTCTCCCGACGCCGCGATGAACGGGGCCGATACCCTTCCTGCGGAGGCGCCCGCCAAAAAGCGAGGTCTTGCGAGGAAGATTCTTCTTGCTCTTCTCGTTTTGATCCTCCTTGCCGCCGCGGCGGTCGGAGTGCTCTACACCCAGGGGAAAAAGAAAATTTTCGAAGAGCCCGTCGCGATTCGCGAAGGCGCGGGCGTGGAGCTCGTGCGCGACGGCGTGACGCTTCGCGCCGTCGACGTCCGCGTGCGTCCGGGCGACACGATGCGAAGCGTTGTCCTGCGCCTTCGGGACGCCGGTTTCGAGCTCGACGAGCATCTCATGCGCTTTGCCTTTCGGCTCCACCCCAAAACGACCGCGCCCATGCATTCGGGCGTCTTTCGCTTTCCCGAAGGGACGACCCACGCGGGCGTGATCGACATTCTCACGGGACCGCCGCTTCTGGACCGCTCCGTTCGCATTCCCGACGGCGCGCCCGTCTGGGAGGTGCGCAAAGCCTTCGGGGCGGCCGAGGAGCTCGAAGGAAAGACCGCGGCTCTCGACGCCGCGGCCTTCGCAAAAGCCGTGGGGCTCCCCGAAGGGATGAGCCCCGAAGGGTGGTTTGCGCCCGACACCTACCGCTACAGCTCGGGTACCGACGATCTTGCGCTCTGGCGTCAGGCCTACCGCCGTCAAAAGGAAACGCTCGAAGCCGCCTGGGCGACGCGCCCCGCGGATTCGGTCCTGAAGACCCCGTACGAAGCCCTCATTCTCGCCTCGATCATCGAGAAGGAGACCTCGGTCGACGCCGACCGCACGAAGGTGAGTTCGGTCTTTCACAATCGTCTGAAGCGCGGGATGCCCCTTCAGACCGACCCGACGGTGATCTACGGGATCGGGCCCGAATTCAACGGCAATCTGACGCGCGCCGATCTTCGCCGTCCGACTCCCTACAATACCTACACCATGAATACGCTCCCGCCCACGCCGATCGCGATGCCCTCGAAGGCCTCGATCGAGGCGGCCGTGCATCCCGCCGACACGAAGTACCTCTACTTCGTCGCGCGCGGCGACGGCACGAGCGAATTCTCGCGCACGCTCGCCGAACACAACCGCGCGGTGCGGCGCTTCATTCTGAATAAGAACCAACGCATCAAGAACAAGGACTCCAAGTGACACACAGTCCCCTCTTCATCACCTTTGAAGGCATCGACGGCGCCGGCAAGTCGACGCAGATCGAAAGACTCGCCAAGCGTTTGGAGGAGCAGGGCGAAAGCGTGCTCGTGACGCGCGAGCCGGGCGGCACGCCCGTGGGCGAAAAGATCCGGGGTCTTCTGCTCGCGGACGACATGACGCCGAAAACGGAGACGCTTCTCTTTTTTGCGGCCCGTGCGGAACACGCCGAAACGAAGATTCTTCCGGCCTTGGCGTCGGACACCTGGGTGCTCTCCGACCGCTTTACGGACGCGACCTACGCCTATCAGGTGGGCGGCAAGGGCTTTTCCGGCTCGGAGGTCGAGGCCTTGGAAACCTGGACGCTCGGGGCCTTCCGCCCCGACGGGACGGTGCTCTTTGATCTTTCTCCCGAGGCGGCGGCCGCGCGCCGTGCGGCCCGCTCCGGGGGCGACGACCGCTTCGAGCGCGAGAGCGCGGAATTCTTCGCGCGCGTGCGCGAGGCTTATCTCGACCGGGCCCAACGCAATCCCGAACGTTTTCTGATCGTGAACGCCGAGAGTTCGGCCGACGAAATCGAGCGGGAAATCGCCCGATGGGTCGACTCGCTCGTACGCCGCAAGGGAGGCGAGGCATGATTCCCTATCCTTGGTTGAAGCCTGCGGCCGCGGCCCTCTCGCGTCAGCGCACGGCGCTCCCCAACGCCATGCTGCTCTACGGTCCCCGCGGTGCGGGCGGGTTTGAGCTCGCCTACGAATTCGCCAAGAGCCTACTTTGCCGCAATCCCGGGCCCGAGGGCGAATCCTGCGGACACTGCCGCGGGTGCGAACTGACGCGCGCGGGGACGCACCCCGACCTTCGCGTGATCGTGCCCGAATACTTTGCGGTTGCGAAGGACCTGCCGTTTGCGCAGCCCGAATCCTCGTCGTCGACGAGAAAGACGCTCTCGCGCGAAATTCTCCTTCCGCAGGTGAAGGCGCTCGGGGACTTTCTCGAACTCACGGCCAACCAGGGCGGACGGCGGATCGTCGTGATCTACCCCGCCGAAATGGTGCGCGCCGAAGCGGCCGCCGCGCTTTTGAAGTCGATTGAGGAGCCTCCGTCCGAGTGCACTTTCCTCCTCGTCACCGAAGAACTCGACGCCGTGCTCCCGACGATTCGAAGCCGCTCGCGGCTTTTCCGTCTCACGCTTCCTTCAAAGGACGAGGCACTCGCTTGGCTCAAGGAAAAGGGCGTCGACGAAGCGGAGCGCCGTCTGGCGTTGGCGGGCGGTTCGCCCCTCCTGGCGCTCGAAGACGTCTCGGGCCTTACGCTCCCCGAAGAGGACGAAAAGGCGCTATTGAACCTTCTGCGCCGGGGTGCCGCGCTCACGCCCGACGACATCGTGCGCGGTGTCACGAAGGGCCTCACGGTGCCGGCGGTGCTTTACTACTTCACGCGTTGGGCGACGGACCTCGTGCGGGTGAAGTCGGGGCTCGATCCGCTCTTTTTCCCGCTTGAGGCCAACACGCTCGCGCGGCAGGCGTCGGGGGCGTCCGAGGAAAAGCTTCTCGCCCTCTACGACGATCTTCTCGAGCGTAACCGACATTCCGAGCATCCGCTCAACGTCAAGAACGTCACCGAGGCGCTTTGTCTGCACCTCGTCGTGGCGCTTTCCTGAAAAGCGGAAATCGTCGGGGAATCTTTCGCGGGGAGGGGGCTCCTTTCCCAGCGATTCGGTTGCTTATATAAATCGAAATAGAAGCTTTGTTTTGGCAACTTTTTCCTTGATTTTCAAGGAAAGTAAAGTTGTGTTAGAAGGAGGGCGCGATAAAAACCCTTCGTTACATCTGAAACGATTCTCCTTTCATTTTGCGCTTGGACGAAGGGATTTCGTCTGATAGATTGAAGGCATGGCGAAATCAACAAGGAGAACCATCATGAAAGCCAAAGCTTTGATTGCCCTGGCCCTCGCCGCAGGTCTGACCGCCGGTGCCGCGCAGGCCGCCTACACGGGTCCCTCCGCCGGTCCGACGCTCGAGAAGGTTCAGGTCATTCTCGACGACGGCATCGACGATCAGGGCTTTCGCGTCACGGGCTTCATCATGAAGAAGGTCGGCGACGAACGCTACATCTTCCAGGATGAAACGGGTTCGATCACGGCTGAAATCGATGACGATCTTTTCATGAACGTTCAGGTGAACGAAAAGACGAAGGTGGAACTCCAGGGTGAAATCGACCGCGATCTGATCGGCGCGCCGAAGATCGACGTGGAAATCCTGCGCATCGTCCAGTAAAGAGACATTCCGTTCCTTTCTGTTGAGGAAAGAGAAAAGACGCCGCTCCGGCTTGTTCGGGCGGCGTCTTTGCGTTGGGGCGACCGGTTTGTCAGCCTTCCCGGATGAGGAGCGCCGGGCGGCCGTCGTAGCCGTAGCGGCGGGCGTTCGTGACGATGAAGACGAGGGCCGTCGCAAAGGAGAGGCATTCGGACGCGGGGAGCGCGAGCCAGAGCCCGGGTTCGCCCAGAAGGAGCGGCAACGTTTCGATCGCGAGGATCATGAAGAGGAAGGTGCGGCAGAAGGACAGAATCGCCGCGCGACGCCCGTCGCCAAACGCCGTGAAGAAGTACGCGGCGAACATGTTCGAGCCCGAGAAAAGGAGGGTCGTCGCGTAGAGCGTGAAGCTTCCCGCCACGATCGCGTAGACGTTCGTGCCCGGCGCCGTGAAGACCGCCAGCACGGGTTCGTAAAAGAGAATCGAGAGAAGAAAGCTCAGCCCCGAGAAGGCCAAGGCCGTCTTCGCGGCGTTCCCGAAGACCTTCTTGAGCCCCGCCCAGTCCTTGCGGCCGTACTTGAAGCCGATGATCGCGGCGGTCGCTTCCGAAAAGCCGTAGAAGACCGAATTGAAGACGTAGGTCGAGTAGGATGCGATCGTGAGCGCGGCCACGCCGTCGATGCCGAGCATTCCCTTGAAGGCGCGGTTGAAAAGAAAGAGCGTCACGGCGTGCGAGAGGCTCGAAACCATTTCCGCAAAGCCGCTCGTCACGGCGTTCTTGATGGCGCGCCATTCAAAGACCCCGCGCCGGAACTGCAGCGGCGCATTCTTGCGCCCGAAGAAGGCGACGCCCGTGAGGCCCGTCACGAACCACGAGATGACGGTCGCCCAGGCGGCGCCGGCCATCCCCATTTCGAGCGGCCCCATGAAGAAAATGTCGAGCACGACGTTCGTCACGCCCGAGGCGATCGAGGAGTAGAGACCGAACTTCGGGTAGCCCGCCGTCGTGAAGAAGGTCTGCACGGCAAAGCTGAGAAGGAGCAGGGGTTGCCCTAGGAACACCACCGCCTGATACGCGGCCGCGAGCGGAACGAGCTCGTCGTCGATTCCGAGAAAGGCGAAGAGCGGATCCATGAAGAGCCACCCGAAAAAGCCCAGAAGCGCTCCGAGGATCGCTTCCGCCCAGAGAATCGTCGTGAAGGCCGAGTGGGCGTCCTCAAGACGGTCCGCGCCCAGACGTCGCGAAACGACGGAGCTTCCGCCGCTGCTCAGCATGATCCCGCCCGCCGACATCACCCCTGCGATGGGGAAGGTGAGGTTGAGCGCCGCGAGCGCCGTCGTGCCGAGGTAGTGGGCGATCAGAACGCCGTCCGCGACCAGGTAGGACATGATGAAAAGCGACATGCCGATGCGCGGCGACACGAAGCGCAGTTGTCCGCAAAGCGAAAAGTCGCGGTCGAGGGCTTGTTGGGCCGAGCGCATGAATTCTCCCGTCGCGCCGCCGGACGCTTTTGAGGCAGCGCCGATAAAAATCGATTGAAACGCAGGAAAGTCTATCGGGATGCGGGCGCAAACGCAAATTCGGCGGGAGGATCGGGCAGGACGAAAAAAGTTTTGGCACCGAGTTTCCGACGGGGATTCGGGGATCGGAAGGTTTCGAGCGCAACCGCCGCATCCCCCGAGAAAACACACCTCCGACCCGAGGCGAGCCGGAGGTTCGGAAGCGGTCAGCGGTGACCGTCGGTCACTTGATCGTGTAGCGCACGTGCGCGGGCGTGCCGCCCGCCGCAAGGTCGCCCGCCTTCACGCCGCGGAAGTCGTTTTCACGCTTCACGCCCGTTTCGACGGCCTTCTCGATCTGCGCACGAAGGTCCTTGCTGTCGGGCACCGTCACGCGGAAGGTCGCGTCGGTCGCAATGGCGTTCACCGTGGCGCCGCCGTTGAAGTCGCTCACGACCGCTTCGGGGACGGTCCTCGCGATTTCGCGGATGGCGTTCGCCGCGGCGTGCACGGCGTTGGTGTTCCCGTAGGAGCCGAAGGAATGGCCGCCCGGAGCCGTGATGTTGACGACGTAGGTCTGCGCCATGGCGCCGCCCGCAAAGATGGAGGCGAGGGCAAAGGCCGGAAGAAGATTGCGTGTTCTCATGATGTCCTCCCTCACTTGTACATTTCTTCCGTCGTGCGCGGTCCTTCGGGACCGACGAGCGGTTCAACGGTCTTGCCGTCGGACGTATTGAAGCCCGCGGCAAGGAGACCCGTGAGGATCAGGCGGTAGACGCGCAGGCTTTCCGCATCGGCGTCGCCGGGAATGCCCCATTCATACCAGGTGTGGCCGCCTCGCGACGCGGCGTTCGTGCCGACGTTCACGTTGATCGTCGGAATGCCGATTGCGGCCGGGACGTTGTCGTTCAAGGACTGGGCGTCGGTCGAGAGTTCCTTGCGTTCGTCGATGCCGAGAAGCTTCGTCGCGGTCCAGTGGGCCTGGATGATCGGGTCGTTGAGGTTTTCGCGCTTCGCGGCCGGACGGTCGCCGAACCAGACGACCTCCATCGCAAGGGCGCCCTTGTCGCCCGTCTTGAGGCCGTGGGCCTCGTTTTCGGCGTCAAGCGCCGCCTTGAACTGCGGCTCGATCAGGGCGCGGGTTTCCGTGAGAAGCTTCTTGTCGAGGCTTCGCATGTCGACCGACAACGAGCATTCCTGCGAGCGTCCGTTTTTACCCGCGGGCGTGCAGCGGGCGACCCCCACCGTGTAGGTCGTGCGGTCGACCTTCGGATTCTTGTCGTAGGCGGTCTTCACCTTGGCGATCTCCTCGATCGCGCGGGCCATGGCCTGCAGGGCCGAAGGCTTGCTGTCGGCCGTTTCGCGGTACTTGATTTCAAAGCGGTAGCTCCCCACATAGTTGATCGTGGCCGATCCGGGGCTCGTGCTGTCGACCGAAAGGTTCGCGACGATGTTGAGGGCGTTGTTGGCCTTGCCGGTTTCCTGGCTGTAGCCGTAGAGCTGCTTCATGCCGGCGATGTTGCCCTTGCCTTCTTCGCCCGCGGTGCCGCAGACCCAGACGTCGTAGACGGGACGAATGCCGTGCTTTTTCATCATCTGCGCCGCCTGCAGGACCGCGGCGGTGTTCACCATGGCGTCGGAATAGCCCGGAACGTAGAAGCGCGTGCCGCCGTTCTTTTGTGCGTCTTCCAGATTCGCGAAGCGCTTGTAGGCCTTTTGGAAGGTCTCGTCCTTGATGAGATAGCCCTTGTCGTCAAAGTGGAGTTCGTCCTGGATGGCGGCGAGTTCGTCGCGGGTCTTCACGACGGGGTCCGAGGCGGGCGCGAGCTTGATCGGGGCGTAGGGCTTGGATTCGGGAGGGAGATCCGGCGGATTCACCGTGTCGATGTGGCCTTCGATCAGAACCTTCGGGAACTGACCCTTGTAATTCTTGGCGCCCGGCGTCTGGGAATAGGTTCCCGGAATGCGCACGCAGACGTTGTAGACGGGCAAGCCGTCGACCGTCTGCACGCCCGCGCCCGGCAGGTGACCGTCAGTACGGGACATGATGTCTTTGGCGTCAAAGCCCCAGTCGGTCGTGAGGCGGCGCGTGATTTCGGCCTGGCGGCGAAGTTCGTAGCGCGAAGGCGAAATGATGCGCACGATTTCCATGTGCGCGGCAAAGCGCGCGTCCTTGGCTTCGGGCGTCTCGAGGTCGGCGAGAAGCGCCTTCATCGCGGGATCGGCGTGAATGGCGGCCGCCGCGTCGACCGTTTTTTGGTCGACCGTCGGAACGAAGGCAAATGCCATTGCGGGCAGGAGCGCAATGGCGAGCGAGATCGGTGTTCTCATGCAAAAACTCCTCTGTGCAAAGGAACATTCGCATGATGCACGCGGTCGGGGAGGTTCGTCGATCCCTAGAAAACCCGAAGGGCGAAAAGTGGCAAACGGCTTGCGGGAAAAGGCGTCAGAAGCGGCTCATGCGGGCGAGCGCGTCGCTCATTTCCTCTTCTTCCGGAGCGAGGTAGCGGCCGGTGGTCGAGACCGAAGCGTGGCCCATGGCGGCCTGCACGATGTTGACGTTCATCTTCGTGAGGGCCTCAACGGCGAAGCTGTGGCGTAGCCAGTGGGTCGACGCCGCGCGAAGCCGCGCCGCATCCAAGGGGCGGGAGGTTTCCAAATCCAGCGCCACCGACTCGAAGAAGCCTGCCACGATGCGGTAGAGGCCGCCCCGCGTCAAGCCTTCGAAGGGCTTGCCGCCGCGCCCGAGATTGGTGAGAAGCGGCGTTTCGGGGGGCACCGCCTGCAAACCTCCGAGGCCGCGTGCCTTGAGGCAGCCGTCCAAAATCCCGAGCTGCTCGGAGGTGAGAGGAAGACGGCGCACTTTGGAGCCTTTTCCCACGACCTCGATCGCCGCGCGCTCGCGAAAGCCCATGCGGCGCGTCACGATCCAGGAGACCCGAGCGTCGATGATTTCCGAGGAGCGCAGTCCCAGGGTCTTTCCGAGCATTAGAATCGCGCGCATGCGCTCTCTCGGGTACCCCTCGGGGAGCGTGTCGATGTGGCGCACGATGTCCTCCCACTGCGCTTCCGTGAGGGAACGGTCGCCGAAGGCCTGCGGGGCGCCTTCGCCGCGCAGAAGCGGCACCTTGCCCGACACCTGATCGAAGGGATTGAAGATGAGGTAGCCCGTCTTTTTGAGAAAGTTGTAGAGCTGCCGCACGACCGTCACGGCGTTTCGGCGGCTCATGACGGAGAGCGGCCCGTTGAAGGGACGCCAGCGGGGGCTCTTGCGGGGCGTGTTCTTGGGCGCGATCCAAGCGCTCTGGGGGATCTTCCAGGTCTGCGCCCACTCCGATTCGTCCGTGCGCCCGAGGGATTCCAGCCAGCGAAGATAGAGCGCGGCGTCACCCGCGCGCACGGCCGAAAGGGCGGTTCCGCGTTCGCGCACGCACCAGAGGAGATAGCGTTCGGCTTCCTTGCGGTAGTTCCCGCGGGTGTTGGGATTCGGGGCGCGGGCGACGAGCCACTGCTTGAGGGCTTCGAGGTCGTCCCGGGCTTCGAGCGAACACCCGACGGCGGGGGCGCGGTTGATCGCGCCTTCGCCCAATTCGACGGAAGTGAGCGTAAGGCGCTCGAGCGGCACGATCCCGTAGTCCGATTCGTCCGTGCGGTCCGCATCGGGTGCAAAGCCCGCGGGGTAGAAGCGCTCCGTCACTTCGCCCACGTCGCGCCCGAAGTCGGCGAGCCACGAGACGATCGTGGCCGCGCCCTGGGCGTCGAGGCCCTCGACCTCGCGAAACCATCCCGCGCCGAGCGACGCGATCATGTCGTAGAGGTCTTCGACGGTGAGAATCTCGAGACCCGCAAGCGGCACGGCCACGGGGGCGGGGAGGAGTTTCGAGAGGGCGTCGTCGGGAGAGAGCTTTCTGGCGGGAAGATCCATGAGCGAAAAGACAAAAAGTGATCGTCCGAGAAGTATAGAGCGAGGGCGCCTTCCTATAATGGCGGTTTTGATTACCTCCGACGTTCCGCTCACGTTTTTCGTCATGAAGCACGCTCTTCTCGCACTCTCTCTTGCGGCCGCCCTCGCGGGTGGCGCCTGTGCGTCGCCCTCGTCCTTCGTCGGCATGGGGACGAACACGGGAACGCCCTCGGGAGACGTGCGGGCGCTGCAGGACCACGTGCCGCCGGAATTCCTCAAGACGACGAACGACCTCGTCCGAGACGAGGATGTGGAGGCGGTGCGCCCCGACTTTGCCGAGCGCGCCGTGCGGCCTTTCCGCATCGTCGTGCAAAGCGAAGTCGCCAGCGACCCTTCGAGCCGTTTTCTGCGGGTGACGAAGGAGTTTCTCGGGAAACTCTTCGGCTACCAGACCTTCTCCGTCTACTATCTCGACTCGGCCGACCTCGGGCGAGCCGTGCAGGACGGTCTGGCGGACTTCATCATTGCCGAGCCCACGTTCTTTACGGCCGAAGGCCCCATGATGAACGTCGACGTGATCGCGTCGATGCGCTCGGGCGAGGCGGGAAGCGCCGACGAATCGCAGGGGAGCGTGATCTTTACGAAGAAGCGCTCGGGCGCGCCCGTTCGACAGCCCTCTTACTTAAAGAAGGACCGGCACGACGAATACGCCGATCTTCTCTCGCTTCGCTACGAAAGCTTCGCCGCGACTTCGGACGAATCCCTCGGCGGGTGGCTTGCCGCCGCCGGGGTCTTTGCGAAGGCCGGCGTGACCCGCGAAGAGCTTCAGCTTCGCACCGAATTTTTGGGACTCGGCGCCTACGAGAAAGTGCTCGAGCGTGTGCTGAAGGGAGAGAGCACCGTCGGGATTCTGCCCGCGTGTTCGCTCGAACAGCTCGAGCGGGCGGGAAAACTCAACATCGGGCGCGACATCGAGATCGTGCATCCGCTCCCCACGACGAACTTCGCGTGCAGCGTTTCGACGCCCCTCTATCCGGGTTGGGCCCTCGGCGCGACCGAAAGAACGTCGATCGTCTTTCGCGACACGATTCTCTCGGCCTTTCGGGCCGTGAAGGCGCCGGGCCTGCACGACGCCTGGACGGATCCGGCCGAGGCGCGAAGCGTCTACGACCTCTACTACCTTTTGAAGATCGGTCCCTATCGGGACCTCGCCGACTGGAGTTTCCGCCGGATTCTTCGCGAGCACGGCGACCTCATCGCCTTTTTGTCGCTCGTCACCTTCCTCGTGCTCTCCTATGCGGTGAGCCTTTCGGTGCTCGTGCGCAGAAAGACGAGGGAACTGCGCGCATCTCTTGAGGCGCGCGAACTGATCGAGGCCGAGGCGAGCCAGTCGCGCGCGCACATCGCGAACCTTGAGCGCACGGGGCTCGTGGGGCAGATGTCCACCATCATCGCCCACGAATTGAAGCAGCCCTTGGGCGCCATCATGAATTACGCCAACGGCCTCATGCGCCGCACGAAGCGCGGCGCCATGGATCAGGAGAAGTTCCTCGAGGCCCTGGGTGAAATCGTCGCGCAGGCCGAACGCGCGAGCCGCATCGTCGAGCGCGTGCGCGGCTACGCCAAGCACGACTACCCGCCCCGCAAGGTGGCGGATCTTTCGGTCGTGATCGACCGGGCGATCCAGACCTTCCGGCGCTCCCGCACCACGACGGCGAGCCTGCAGATCGCGGTGCCCCGCAATTCGATGGCCGAAGTCGACGAGTGGGAAATCGAACTCGCGCTTCTCAATCTTCTGAAAAACGCCGCCGACGCGATCTCGGGCGTACCCGATCCGATGATCCGCGTCTCCCTCTCTTCGAAAGAGGGCAACTGGATCCTCTCGGTCGCCGACAACGGTCCCGAAGTGAGCGACGAGGCGATCTCGAACTTCTTCAAGCCTCTTCGCACGAGCAAGGGCGAGGGCGGCATGGGGCTCGGTCTCTCGATCGTCGCCAACATCGCCGAGCGCCACGCCGGGCGCGTGACCGTGAGAAAGAACGGAAAGCGCGGCGTCACCTTCGACTTTGTCCTTCCGAAGACGGGCGAGACCGAACCCGACGCGCCGCGCGAGGAAAGGATCGAGGTGCTCGACCGCCGGCGCGAGGTCGAGGCCATGGTGAAGAGCGCCGAGGCCGAAAAGACCGATCCCGGCGTCTCGGGACCGGCCACCTCCGAAGCGGCCGTGAGCGTGATCGAGCGCATGACGACGGTCGACCGCGAAAAGCGCGGCTCGATCCCCGTCACGGTGCAGTCCCTCGGACTCGCCGAAGCGCTCCATTTCTACGAGTCGGGCGACATCGGGCGCAAGGAAGACGTGCGCAAAAACTTCCTTTCCGCGAAGACGGGCGTTCAGGGCTTGACTCTGGTTTCCCCTTACGACCTTCGTAGAGGAGAAACGGGTGTGGGACTCGAAGATCCGAAGACCGATGCGGCCGAACCCGGGAGCGAAACCGCCGGCGAAGAAAAATCTTCGCGCGAAGAAGCTTCGAAGGGCGAAATGCCGGCAGGATCGCGCAAAAAGAAGTAAATTATTTACCACAATCAAAACAATCCTTTTCCGCGAACGGAAAAGGCCGGCGAAAAATCTCTTGAACGAGAATTTTCATAAATAGTAAGGCTATCGATTTCTTGTGTTCGATAGCATTTGTTGCGTCTGCAAAGAGCGAAAAGGCGCGCAGATCTACTCCCGAGCGGAAGTCACAGCGATCTAGGTACATTCCCGCCCCCTCAATGCGGGAGCGGGAGAAGCTTGAAATATCGAGCGAAGAAGTTGTTCCGCTTTTCGTAAAAAGATTGCGGGTAAACGCGCATAAACATGACTTTTCTGCCTTTCGACGGCCTCGTTATTTAGCGTTTACGCGTAGAAACCTGACGAACGCTCGCCGGACATCCGCCTTTTGGGGGAGGAGTAGGGAGGAGAAGACCTGAAAAAGAAGCAAGGGAAAAGTAGGACGAAAAGCGCTTGAAAACGAGGCAAACCAGCCGCTTTGCTAGGGTTTTCATTTATTGCCCCTAGGCTCTCGCGGGTAATGTTTTACGTATAAAACCGTAATGCCGCGGGAGGATGATTGATAAAAGGCAAAAGTGCTGATGGGGTGGGGACTCAAGTTTGCTTAACCCTAAGTTAAGGAGTAGATTTCTCGGCGTATCGGGCGCATGCTCTATACGAAGACCTCACCCGTCCGACTCGGTGTACCCCCACCAAAGAGGATGTTTTTTAACCCTGTTATAAGAGACTTAACGGAGCTAAATATGACCAAGCAATCTAAGCTTCTGTCTCTGGCCGCCAGTCTGAGCGCCGCTCTCGTCGCCACTTCGGTTTCCGCCGCGGAAGCCCCGAAGGTTGACCTGCCGCGCGATCTCGACGGCTATGTGGCTCAAGATAAGGCCTTCTGGGACTACCTCAAGGCCAATCACCCGTACTTCAAGTACCTCAAGGAAAACCGCGTCGTCGGCAAGTTCACGATGTCGGACCGTAACGAGGAATGGGTTGAATTCGGTAACGGCGGACAGTATCACAAGGATACGGGCCGCAAGGTTGCCGTGACCTATCGCCTCCCGTACGAATCCTTCCTTGACCTCCCGAACAAGTTCGTTGGTCCGAAGAAGTGCGGTGAATGCCACCCCTCGCAGTATGAAAAGTGGGAACGTTCGCGTCACAACAAGATCGTCCGCTTCCCGGAAGAACTGACCGAACCGCAGGTTGCGGGCGACATGAAGAAGCCCCTCTATGGTTCCAAGGCTTCCGTGCTGCCGGAAGGTATTGAAGCCGATGACGTTTACGTCATCATGGGTACGCCGCGTACGAAGTACGGTTTCGTGGACAAGTGGCTTGTCCGCGGTACCTACCACGTCGAAGAAGGTAACCTCGGCAAGGGCACGGGCAAGATGGTTGCCGGCGGCAACCAGTTCTCCCGCAACTGGGCGCAGCACATCACGCCGGAAGTCGCCAAGAAGATCCACGCCTGGGATCCGACCTTCCCGACCAAGCTCGAAGACTTCGGCGCTCAGACGTCCAACGTCTGGGGCTTCAACTCCTACGGCGCTTCCAACCGCACGCAGGCCATGTTCCAGCCGGGTTCTTCCTACTGCGAAATCTGCCACACCTGGAAGTTTGACTTCAAGAGCCAGGACGAACTCTTTGCCGCTTTGGGTGACTCGAAGAAGCTTCGTAGCCACACCATCGCCAAGGGCGTCTCCTGCGAAGAATGCCACGGCGCGGGTGCTCACCTCTACGGTGCTCGCGGCGCCGGCATGCCGTCCAACTGCGAACGTTGCCACCAGCGCTTCGTTTATAACCAGGACGATGCCAAGGCCAACTTCAAGACCCCGTTCAACAGCTACTTCAAGAGCTTCTGCCCGGCTTGCGGTACCGAAGGTTCGCAGTCGCACTACACGAAGCACTATCAGAAGGGTATGCGTTGCACGACCTGCCACGATCCTCACGAAGTGACGAGCAACGACTGGGCTTCCCAGTACACGGTTCCGAACCTCAAGAAGAAGTGCCAGGACTGCCACACCACGGCTGCTGAATTCTTCGCCCAGGGCGGTACGCACAGCCGCAACGACTGCGCCTCCTGCCATATGCCGAAGATGGGTTCGTGCGAAAACTTCGCTTCGATCCAGCGTCCTGACATGGCCGGCTTCGACAACGTCCGCGCTTCGCACATCTGGCGTATTTTGGTCGACCCCGAAAAGAAGTCGATCAACCCGCCTGACGGTGCCAAGGATCGTAAGCTGACGAGCCCGAAGGGCTGGAAGCTCACGAAGGACGACGGTCGTCCCTACATCGACCTGATGTGGACCTGCGGCCGTACGGCTTATCAAGACAAGCACCAGGTTGAAGCTCTGGGCTGCCACAGCCCGATCCAGTCGAAGTTCCCTGAAGCTCTCCGCTTCAAGGATCAGAAGACCATCTACAACAAGGTTGTCGCCTGGCAGACCCCCGTTAAGGAAGGCTATGCCAAGATCACGGCCGACCTCGTCACGATCACCGACATGCTGAAGGTTGCGAAGCTTTCGAACTCGGATCGCGCTCAGGTCCAGCTCCTCGCTGAAAACGCCCGCCGCGTTGCCGCCAAGATCAAGGACGACGGTTCGTGGGGTGTCCACGCTCCGCAGTATGCCAAGCAGCTCGTTGACGAAGGCGTCGTCTTCGCGAATGAAGCTCTTGCCATCCTGAACAAGGGCGCCAAGACCGCTGCGAAGTAATCCTGACGTAGGGATCAGCTTCACCTCAGGCAACTGAGGATAGGCTAGAAGAGGCTCGGAGTTCGCTCCGGGCCTCTTTTTTTGTCGGTTTCACTCCTCGGCTACAATGTTCGGAAAAGCCTTGCCTTTTCGACTCTCCCATGACTTTTGTTCTGACGCGCCCGAACGACGATTCCGGTTCCGTCCATGCCGACAATACAGACGGTTCGGACGGATCGGCGTCGTTGCGCGTCGTCGCGTTCGATCTCGAAATCAATCCCGAGACGGGACTCTGCCTCGACATGGGAGCGACGGATTCCGAAAACGGTCACTACCGCGGGTGCGTCGCGGCGGACTTTCGAGCCTTTGTCCGCGGGGCCGACGTCGTGGGCGGGCACAACGTCGTCGACTGCGACATGGCGCTCTGTCCGGAACTCTTCGACGGACTCTCGGCGCCCGTTTTCGATACGCTCCGTCTTGAAACGCTTCTGTTGCCGCGCTCGCGCCGTCACGCACTCCAAAAGGAAGCGCCCGGACGGGCGGGAGACCGAAGCAATCCGCTCTCGGACGCCGAGGCTTCCTTTCTGCGTCTGCTCGAACTCATGGACGCCTGGCGGGCTCTTCCCGAAGAGGTTCGGGGAATCCTTCTCGAACTCCTTGCCGACGTGCAGGGTTTTTCGGGCTTTTTCTTCCTCCTGGGCGCCAAGCCCCAAGGTCTGTCGGACCCGGTTTCCGAAATCCGGCGGGTTTTCTCGGGAAAGCTCTGTACCTCCGCGCCGATTGAAGTGTTCGTCGAGCGGCATCCCGTGGAACTCGGCTGTGTTCTCGCCTTCATCGCCGTTTCGGAGGCCGAGCACGCGGACTTTCCCGCCACGCCCCTCTGGCTCTCGCACCGGTACCCTGAAACGGACCGCATCGTCGAGGCGTTGAGGGGACGCCTTTGCCGGGATCCCGAGTGCGAATACTGTCGTCGCATTTCGAACCTCAGGGCGGCGCTCAAGGAATATTTCGGCTTCGACGGCTTTCGCGTCTACGACGGAGACCGCGAGTCGCTGCAGAAAGCCGCGGCCGCGTCGGCCGTCGCGGGCGAGTCGTTGCTCGCGATCTTCCCGACGGGCGGCGGCAAGTCCATCACCTTCCAGCTGCCGGCGCTCATGGCGGCCCGCGCGACGGCGGGACTCACGGTCGTTCTCTCGCCCCTGCAGTCCCTTATGAAGGACCAGGTGGACAATCTCGAGAAAAAGGAGATCTTCGCCGCCGCCACGATCAACGGGCTCGTCAATCTGCTCGAAAGAAAGGCGGCCTTTGAAGAAATCGAGAGCGGACGGGCGTCGCTTCTCTACATCTCGCCCGAAGCATTGCGGTCTCCGTCGATCGTGCGGGCGTTGGAGAAACGTCGGGTCGAGCGCTTCGTGATCGACGAAGCCCACTGCTTTTCGGCCTGGGGCCACGACTTCCGCGTGGACTACCTCTACATCGGGGAGTTTCTGAAGGAGTTTCAGGAGCGCGTCGGGCGCAAAATTCCGGTCTCGTGCTTCACCGCCACCGCGAAGGCGAAGGTCGTGCAGGACATCTGCGACTATTTCGAGCGCACCTTGGGCGTTCACCTTCGCGTGTTCCGCACGTCGGCGGTGCGCAAAAACCTCGAGTATCAGATCAAGCACTTCGACGACGGCGACGCAAAGTACGCCTACATGCGAAGCCTCATCGAGAGCCGCGACTGTCCGACGATCGTCTACACGGACCGCGTCGCCACGACCGAGGATCTGGCCGACCGTCTCACGCGGGACGGCTTTCCGGCACTTCCGTACAACGGGAAGATGGATCCCGAAGAGAAGATCAAAAACCAGAACGCCTTTCTCTCGAACCGCGTAAAGATCATGGTCGCGACCACCGCCTTCGGGATGGGGGTGGATAAGGAGGACGTCCAACTCGTCATTCACCACGACATTTCGTCGTCACTCGAAAACTACGTGCAGGAATCGGGGCGCGCGGGGCGAAAGGTGGATCTTCATGCCGAGTGTTACATCCTTTTCAACGAAGACGACATCAACCGGCACTTTTCGCTCCTTTCCGCCACGAAGCTCACGCTCTCCGACGTGCAGCAGGTCTGGAACGCCGTGAAGCGCCTCTCCGCGGGTCGTCGCGAATTCGCCGTGACGGACCTCGAGGTCGCGCGCGAGGCGGGCTGGGACTGCGACGCCGAACAGATCAAGACCAAGATCACCGCCGCGATCGGAGCGCTCGAGAACGCGGGCTACGTGAAGCGCCGAAGCAACACCGGGCGCGTCTATGCGACGGGCCTTCGCGAGAAGACCTTTCACGACGGGCAAAAGCGCATCGAAGAGGATTGGAAGCGGGGTGCCGCGAGCGTCTTTCATTCGGAAGCGGAACGAATCGAAGCGGAGCGCGTTCTGCAGTCGCTCGTTTCGCGCAGAAGTACCGGCGCTTCGGTCGGGGCCGTGAAGGCGGACGACAAAAAGTCCGTCGAAGCGCGCGTCGACTACATCGCCGACCGTCTGGGACTTGAAACTCACGCCGTGGTGCGGGCGGTCACGAACTTGAGAACGCTCGGGATTCTGACGGACGAGCGCGACATGCGCGCCACCCATACGGGAGCGCCGCAGATCCTTGAGCGACGCCTCTCGCGTCTTGCGGATTTGGAGCGCAGGATTCTCGACTATGTCCTCTCGGCACGGCACCCGGACTGGGCGGACGGGGACGTCGTGAGCCTCGTCGAAATGAACGCGGCGCTCGAAGACGCCCTCGGGAAGGCCGTGGGTCTTCCCGTCATTCAGCGGCTTTTGCAGAGCCTTCGACAGGCGGATCTTGTCGAAATCGAACGGACAAGCTCGAAAAAGCATTGGCGCATCCGTCTCAAGACGACCCGCGGAAAGGCCTTGGCGAAAATCGAAAAGCTCGCGGGCGTGGGCGAGCGGGCGCTCGGGGCGCTCTGCGGTTTGGGAGACGACCGCTCGGCGGCCGGCGAAAAGACGGAGGAGGGGAAGGACGCCAAGCGCACGGTTTCGTTCTCCTTTACGGAGCTTCTAAGGAACGTCAACGATCCCTCGGGCCTTTTTCGCGAGAAGACCACGTCGGACGAACTCGAGAAGTCGCTCCTCTTTTTGCATCGAAACGGACTCGTGTCGGTCGACGGGGGCTTCTTCGTCGCCTACCTTCCGATGCGGCTCGAGCGGCTCATCACCGACAACCGCCGAAAGTACCGGCAGAAGGACTACGCCTTCCTCGACGACTACTACAAGGAGCGCATCCAACAGATTCACATCGTGGGCGAATACGCGAACCTCATGGTCCGCGACCGCGAGGCGGCGAAGCGCTACGTTCGGGACTACTTTGAGCTTCCCTATGCGGACTTCCTCAAAACCTACTTCCGGGGCGGAAGGGAAGAGGAACTGAAACGCAGCATGACGCCCGCGCTCTACGAAAAGCTCATCGGCACGCTCTCCGACGCGCAAAAGGAAATTCTCTTCTCGAAGGCACAGTACATCGTCGTGGCGGCGGGGCCGGGAAGCGGCAAAACGCGAGTATTGGTGCACAAGCTCGCCCACCTGATGCTCGCCGAAAACGTCCGGCCCGAGCAACTTGTGATGCTCACTTTCTCGCGCGCGGCCGCCCTGGAATTCAAGACCCGGCTGATCAAACTCTACGGGACGGGCGCGCGCTTCGTCACGGTGAAGACCTTTCACTCCTACGCCTTCGAGCTCCTTGGACGTCCCGGTTCGATCGAAGCGGCGACGGACGCGGTGGCCCGTGCGGTCGAGGCGATCCGGGAGGGGCGGGTGGAACCTTCTTCGGTGGCGGCGACGGCGCTCGTCCTCGATGAAGCGCAGGACATGGACGCGGACGAATTCGCGCTCGTAAAGGCCCTGATTGAGCGCAATCCCGAAATGCGGGTGTTGGCGGTCGGAGATGACGACCAGAACATCTACGGATTCCGCGGTTCCGACTCCGCACACTTCGCGTCTCTCAAGACGGACCCCGCCTTCGACGCCGAGTGGCACGAGCTTGTCGACAATTGGCGCAGTCTCTCCGCGATCGTGCATACGGCAAACCGCTACGCGCGCTGTCTCAAGGACCGTCTCAAAACGCGCGAAAACCGATCGGTTCGCGAAGGCACGGGCGAGGTGCGGATCATTCACCATGCGTCGGAAAATCTGGAGACGGCCGTCGTGGAAGCCCTGTCGGCGGAAAAGAGAAGGGGAACGGTCGCGGTGCTCGCGCACACGAACCGCGAGGTGGAGACGATCGCGTCGCTTCTGGAAGAAGCCGGGATACCGGTCGAGCTCGTGCGAAGCGACAAGAGTTTCCGCGTGGGAAATCTCCTTGAAGTGCAGATTCTCTCGAATGCGCTTCGCAAATCGAAAAAGCCCGTCTACGGACCGGAAATCTGGGCGGCCGCTCAGGAAGAACTGCGCCGCCGTTGCGCTGGAAGTCCCTGGGTGGAACCCGTACTCGACTTTGCCCGGCGCTTCCGAAAGACCTCGGCGGGCGAGGTCTATGCAAGCGACTGGGAAGAGGCCGCGGCGGAAAGCCGCCTCGAGGATCTCTTCCCCGAAGACGTGCGAGCCGTGGTCGTTTCGACCTATCACGGCGCGAAGGGGCGGGAATTCAACCGAGTCCACTGTCTCGTCCATCCCGATCGGCTGAAGCGCATGCCGCCCGGACTCACCGCGGCCGAGGCGCAAAAGCGCTTGGGCGACGTTCACCGCTCGCTCTACGTGGCGCTCACCCGAGCCAAAGACGCGCTCACGGTGCACACGACCGGAGATTTCCTCCGGCATTTCGAGGCCGAAGGGGTCGAGCGTCTCCGAGACGAAAAGGACTACCCCGAGCCCAAGAAGATTCTCCTTCGCATGGGTCTGAAGGACGTGTGGCTTGACGCCGTCAAGGACGTGAAGCTTCGGATTTTCGCCGAACTCACCGCGGGAGACGAACTTCGGGTGGTTCGGGGCGGCAGGACGCTTTTCTATGCGGGAGGACTCTGCTGCGCCAAAGCTTCGGTGAAGTTCGACCAAATGCTCTCCGAAAAACTCGGGGAGGGCTATGAAATCGAGTCGGCCGCCGTGTGGGCGATCGTGCGCCGCGACGTCCCCGATGCGGACCGAAGCGACGCGGTGGTCTTGCCCGTTCTCACGCTGCGCCGCGTCGACGAACCCTCGGAACGCTGATTCCGAAAACCGCCGATTCGAGAAAGAGGAAATCGGCGTCCGCAGGCCAGCGGACTATCGGACAGGGCTAGGCGATTGTATGAATGCATTTTATCGTTTTATTAACGATAAAACCGCTCGGAATTGATCGCTGTTACCTTTTGGAATAGCGCCTAAGTCTGATGCCGTAAAAGACGATCAATTTTATTGATCGGATATCGTTTGGAAGAGGGCGAGAGAAAGTTGCAGTCCGCGCGGGAGAGGGATTGCATCTCTTTTCGACTGAAAAATGGACGGAACGGGATCTGTAACCGATCGGGAACCAAACGACGAGGTACGGAGGAAAAAGAGGATCGGTCGGTACCGAAAAGAGGTTCTATTGCCCAAGAAGTTTTTATTCATAAGGGAAGAGTTGTACGGGTTAACGCTAGCCAAAAAGTTGTAAACGGAACATTTCTTTTCATTGAGCTACTTCCATAGAATGAGGCCTCTCTCGGTCGATCGACCGATATCAAACCCTTAGGAGACCCATTCATGTCGGAACATGAGAAGACCGGAGCGCCGTGTCTGAGTCGACGCACCTTCCTCGGTGCGGCGGCCGCGGCGGGCGCCACCGCCGCGACGATGGCCCCGTGGTCCAACGTCGAAGCCGAAATCGCCCGTCTGAAGGACGAAGGCTGGACGCCCCATCCCGTCGCCTGCAACATGTGCGGCGGCTACTGCGGCATGCTCGCCATGCACAAGGACGGCACGGAGCCGTCCTTTGACACCGTCCGCATCTACCCGAACCCCTCGCATCCGCAGCGCGGCTACTGCGCCCGCGGCTCGAGCGCGATGTACGTGTGGAATTCCCCGATTCGTCTCAAGAAGCCCATGAAGCGTACGGGTGAGCGCGGCGAAGGGAAGTTCGTGGAGGTTTCCTGGGATGAAGCCCTGAACGACATCGCCAAGCGCGTGAAGGAAATCGTCGAGAAGCACGGCGAACACGCCGTCGCGATGACCTCGCACAACTTCAGCGCCCTGCAGAACTGGTTCGGCTTTGCACTCGGCACTCCGAACATCATTTCGCATTCCTCGACCTGCAACAGCGCCTCCGTCATGGGCCGCCGCCTCGTGCTCGGCAAGGGCTTCGACGGCGCGGGCAAGGTCGAACCCGACTACGCCAACTGCCGCTATCTTCTCCTGATCGGCCGCACCCTCAACTGCGCCATGGGCGTGCAGGCGACCTTCGCCGAAGCCCGCAAGAAGGGCTGCCGCGTCGTCTTCGTCGACCCGCGCATGCCGGAATCGGCCTTCGGCGACGCCGAATGGCTCCCGATCCGTCCGGGCACCGACTCGGCCTTCGTGCAGGGGCTCCTCAACGTCGCCGTGCGCGAAAACCTCGTCGACCTCGACTTCCTCGCGCGTCACACGAACGCTCCCTACCTCATCAAGGCGGACGGCAAGCCCCTCACCGAAGCCGACATGGTCGAGGGCGGCGCCAAGAACCGCTACGCGGCCTTTGACAAGAAGACCTCTTCGATCGTCTGGCGTGGCGTCGAAATGAAGGACGGCAAGGCCGTGGGCTTTGCCGAAGACCCCACGTCCGAACTCGCGCTCGACTGGACGGGCGACGTGACGACGCTCTCGGGCGCCACGGTTCGCCTCACGACCGCCTGGAACCTCTTCATGGCGGAAGTGAACCGCTACACGCCCGAAGAAGCCGCCAAGATCACCGGCATCAAGGCCGACGACATCGTGCGCGTCGCCCGCGACTTCTTCACGCTCGGCGGCGTCTGCGACGACGGCTGGTATTCGTCGCGCTGCGGCAACGACTGTGAAGCCTACGCGCTCATCACGCTTCTGAACGCCTTTGCCGGCAACTTCGACCGTGTCGGCGGCTTCGTCGTCATCTCGGGCGGCGGCTTCAAGGGCCCGGGCGTCTCCATGGGTAAGGGCCCGCAGGGCCAGAAGTGGACGCTTCCCGACACGAAGCGTCTCGACCGCGTCTTCTACCCCGAAGGTTCTGGCACGTTCTCGGCGATCTTCGACGCCGTTCACACCGGCAAACCCTATCCGGTTCGCGCCTTCTTCATCACGGGTACGACGATGTTCCACCGCGAAGCGAACTCCGCCCGTCTCGCCGAAGCGCTCAAGGCGCTCGACCTCGTGGTCGTGCAGGACATCTTCCCGCACGAAGTGATCGACTACGCGGACTACGTGCTTCCGTCGACCTTCTTCCTCGAATGGGACGAATACGCGGGCGTCAAGTGGGCCTTGAACGGCAACGTGCAGAAGAACTGCGCGGGTCTGCAGCCCCCGAAGGGGAACGAATCCCGCCACGAAATCTGGCAGTTCTGCGAAATCCTCCGCCGCGCCTTCCCGGAACGCGCCGCCGAGCGCTTGGGTTACGACCATGAGATGTCGTACGACGAATTCCGCGCCTGGCAGAAGGGCATGATGGAAGCCGCCTGGAAGAAGTTCATCGACTCGAAGAACGCCGCCAAGCCGGGCGAGGGCGACCGCATCGCCCGCGAAGTGGCCGAGCAGGGCTGGTCGCAGACGGCCGCGAAGAAGTACGGTCAGTATCCCTTCAAGAAGCCCTTCGGCACGCCGACGGGCAAGATCGAAGTCATGAGCTTCCTTCTTGCCGAGAAGTATCCGAACGGGGGCCTTCCCGCCGTTCCGACCTATCAGCCCGTCGAAGCCTTCCGCATTCCGAAGGCCCGCTCCGACGAGTTCTACTTCGTTTCCGGCAAGGATTCGAGCGCTTCCTCGGGCGTCACGCTCTTTACGCAACCTTCGAAGTTCCTCGGCGACCGCTCCGTCTGGATGAACCCCGTCGACGCCGACCGTCTCGGCCTCGAAACGGGCGACGAGATTGAGGTCGAAGGTCTCGACAACGGCGTCAAGGGCCGCGCCAAGGTGAAGGTGACGAACCGCGTCATGGCGGGTTCGCTCTTTGCCTACGGCTTCCAGGGCGGCGTTCGTACGAAGAACCTCCCGAAGAACTACGAGTGGGTCCGCGAAGGCGTCAACTCCCACTGGTTCGCCACCGGCTGGCGCCAGCCCGTCTGCGGCAACCTCGCCAACAATTCGTCCGTGCGCGTGAAGCCCGTCAAGTAAGGAAAGAACATGTCTCAATCGAAAAAACAGCTTGCGCACCTCTTCGACGCGACGCAGTGCATCGGTTGCTCGGCCTGCATCGTCGCCTGCGCGCAGACGAACTACCCGGAAATGGTCGAGCGTGAAAACGAAGGCTGGAACTGGCTTGCCGCCAACATCCGCAAGGTGACGCTCGAGCGCGCCAAGCGCCCCGTGCAGATCCTTGTGCAGTGCCAGCAGTGCGAAAACGCGCCCTGCATCGCCTCCTGCCCGTACGACGTTCGCTGGTCGCACCCGGATTCGGGTCTGCCGATGAAGTGCATGGGCGACGGCTGCGAAAAGCTTATCGCCGAAGGCCGCGATCCCGCGTGCGTCTCGGCCTGTCCGGTGCAGGCCCGCATGTTCGGCGACATCAAGGATCCGAAGTCGGCCATTTCCGAGCGTCTTCGCACGTCGAAGACCGAAACCCTCCTTCCCCATAAGGGAACGAAACCCAACTTCTTCGTGGTGGTGCAGAAATGATCTACGAAAACATCGAACTGACCCGTCAGGTCGCGACCGCCCACTGGGGGTGGACGATCGCCTTCTTCCTCTGGTTCGTGGGTCTGGGCGGCATGACGCTCGTTCTCAACGCCTTTGCGAAGAGCCGTCATCTCTTCTTCGCCGCGACCGGTGCGATCGTGGTGGGTACGCTCCTCGTGGTCTCCCACCTGGCGCGCCTTCTGAACCTTCCGTTCGCCGCGATCAACGCGCTTCTCGAGTGGAAGTTCAACTTCGGCAGCTGGATGTTCATCGGCATCTGCATTCTCGCCGTCACCTGCGTCGTGACGGTCGTGCAGGCCTGGCTCTGGTGGAAGGGAAGCCGCGTGGCGGATTCGAAGGGCATGCTCTTCATCGACGCCGTCCTGGGCTTCGCCTCGACCGCTTACTCGGGCTTCCTTCTCACGCAGGCCGTGGGCGTACCGCTTTGGACGACCGCCGTGCTTCCGGTTCTCTGGGTCTTCTCGGGTCTCTCGAGCGCCGTGGGTCTGATGGAGGTCGAGCGCCTCTGCCCCAAGTCCGACACCAAGGACATCTCCTGGCTCGGTCACGTCGCCCATCTGGCGCACTGGGGTGAAGCCTTCGTGCTCTTCGCCTTCGTGTCCGTCGCCTTCTCGGGCACGCCCGCCGCGGTGGCCGGCGCTTCGTCCCTCGTTTCGGGCGACAACGCCGCGCTCTTCTGGAGCGGTGCGGTCGGCATCGGCATCATCGTTCCGATCCTCGTTTCGTGGTTCGCCCACGGCTCGAAGCAGATGGGCGCGATCGCGGGCCTCTGCGCCATCCTCGGCGCTCTCGCTCTGCGCGCTTCCGTGCTCTTTGCGGGCGCCTTTGATCCGGTGATCTTCTAAGAGTTCTCTCTAGAAGTCAGTGATCAAGCAACGGCCTTCCGGCACGACGTCGGAAGGCCGTTTTTTATTGGTTGTAAGGTTCGAGGCTGTGATTGTTCTGAGCGGAGAAGAAGGTTGAGGGGCGCGTTGCGTGAAAGAGGACGCTTACAGAAGGACGTGAAGATGTGAAGTGGAAGGGACTGGTTACTGGATCAGCGTTTCCATTTCTGCAACAAGAGGGCAAGGGTTTTCTCGCATTTTCGGTGGAAGGACTTGACAAATGTCGGTGGGTGTGTATTTTCCCTTGTGCGGCAGGGATTTTGCCGATGTTATCACAAAATGGGACAACCAGAAAATGAAGAAATCAGTCTTGGCGGTAGCCGTAATTGGTGCTCTCTCCGCGAATGCCTTTGCGTGGTACAGCGTGTCCGACAATCAGGCGGTCGACGGAATTTATCAGGATGGTGAGTATGTGATCGATGGGGCACATTTCGAAGCCATCAAAGAAAAAACCGGTGACGACTTGTACTTGGGAAGTTTGAATTCCTCTGAAAAGGTTGCCGATTCCACGTTGACCCTCGATACGGGGGAATCTTGGTCTGTGGACGTTTTCGGCGGTGGTTGGGCGCAAAGCGGCAATGGTGAAGCCGCGGGCGATGACGTTATTCGCAAGAGCGGTAACGCGACCATCAATTTAAAGAGCGGAACCATCCGCGGAACGGTGTTTGCCGGCGGTAATTCGATGAGTGGATCCGATGGTTACACCGGGAATTACCGTACCGAGACGGGAGATGTGACGATCAATGTCGATGGTGCTACGGTATCGGAGGCTATTGTCGGTGGTGCAAAGATTCGAACGAACGTCGCCAATGGTCATGCAACGTCGAGCGTCGGGAATGTTACGGTGAATATGAACAGTGGCACAGTCTCGGGTATTGTCGGCGGCAATCTCATCAACACAGTCGGCACCAGCACCGGTCTGGTGGTGGAAGGGTCGACCAAGGACATTACGATCAATGTCAATGGAGGAATGATTGACAAGGTGGCAAATGGATTGAGTTCGTCGAGTGTCTCAATTTCCAACACCAATTTTGATGCGGCCATCATCGGCGGAAATGTTTCTTCTATCTACGCATCTTCGTTCGACAACGATAGTCACGAACATACGCGCATCGGCTCCACTGGCGCAATTACGATCAATATTGCAAAAGGATCCAGCGTGAATGGGTCCATCATTGCCGGATCCGTGATCAGCGGCAAAAATACGGGCGTGGATAATTCTTCCGCGGCAAAGGCTACTGTGAACGTTTACGGGGAAGTGTTGGGCGACGTCGTTTTGGGCGGCGCCGTGGTTAACGGCGTTGAAAATGCGGTAGCTCCCACGACCGGAGAGGCGACCATTTACGTTGGCGAGGGAGCCGTCATTGAAACGATTGTTGCAGGCGACCGCAAACAGGATGGTGCGACGGAAACTTCCGTTGCCAACGACAGCGCGAAGTCGATCGTCTTCAGCAGTCAGAATGTTTCGGTCGACGCCATCGACACCGTCGGCGACAAGGAAGGCAAGAATGTGAAGATTGTCGGTACCGACACCTTCAACGATTCCTTTGCAAGCGCGGAAGACGCCGTTGCCTGGATGCAGAGCATCAACGGCATGGAAGACGGGCAGGCGTTCACTCTGCAGGAAGGGCTCGTCAATGACGCCGTCGTCGTTACGCCCGAAGGCGTGCAGTACAAGAAGAACGCCCTGATGCAGGATGCACTGGATCTGGCCGTTGCCGCACCCGCTCAGATCACGCGCATTCTGACGAACGACGTCCGCAAGCGTTTGGGCGATCTTCGTTCCGCTCAGGGTGTCTACGGTGTGTGGGCCCGCTATGACGGTGGCAAGATGAGCGACGACTCGGACTTTGAAGTCGATTTCAACACCATTCAGGTGGGCTTCGATACGCAGCCCACGCCCGACGCCGTGCGTTACGGCGTGGCGTTCAGCTACACCAAGGGCGATACGGATCTGGGTCGTGGTGAAGCCGACATGGATGCCTACAGCCTCGCTGTCTACGGCACGAAGTTCTTTGACAACGGCATGTTCTTCGATGTCATCGGTCGTCTCGCCACGGTTGATTCCGATCTGGAAGTCACCTCCGCCATCCAGGGCAACCTTGACAACCGCGTCCTGAGCCTCTCGGGCGAATTCGGTTGGCGCTTCGACGTGACCAAGCAGCTCTATGTGGAACCGCAGGTGGAAGTCACCTACACCTACATTGACGGTGAATCCTTCACGCTTGGCAACGCCACGTACGAGCAGGATACGACCAACAGCTTCGTGGGTCGCCTGGGCATGGCCGCCGGCTTCAAGTGTCCGAAGGACATGGGCGACGTGTACCTCCGTGCTTCGGTTCTGCATGAATTTGCGGGCGATGCCGAAATCAATGCCCACAACGGCATCGCTTCCAACGTTGCGTCCGTTGACGGCAAGGACACCTGGTTCGAATTCGGTCTCGGTGCCAACTTCAACGTCAACAAGAACGCGTATGTATACGCCGATGTGGAACGTTCCGCGGGTGCCGAACTCGACACGGATTGGCGTGCCACGGTGGGCGTGCGCTACAGCTTCTAAAAGCTCCTGACGCACAACACGATGCGGGGTCGATCCTTCGGGATCGTCTCCGGAAAAGTCCGAACGCCCGGCTCTGCGGCTTTGTCCGCGGGTCGGGCGTTCTTCTCTTGTGCGGAACCCAAAACGACTTCGCCCCGCACGGGGCGGGGCGAAGCGGTGCCGTTCTGAGAGCCAAGGATACGGGCTCTCGTTGAACTCTTTTTAGCCGAGGATAGCCTTCAGGTCTTCTTCGGGCGTCGTGATGGGCTTCACGCCGAACTTCTCGACGAGGACGTTGAGGACGGCGGGCGACACGAACGCGGGGAGGCTCGGCCCGATGCGGATGTCCTTGATGCCGAGGTAGAGAAGCGTCAAGAGAATCGCCACGGCCTTCTGTTCGTACCACGAGAGGATGAGCGAGAGCGGCAGGTCGTTCACCGAGCACTGGAAGACTTCGGCGAGGGCGGACGCAACCTTGATCGCCGAGTAGGCGTCGTTGCACTGGCCCATGTCGAGGAGACGCGGAATGCCGCCGATGTCGCCGATGTCGAGGTCGTTGAAGCGGAATTTTCCGCAGGCGAGCGTCAGAACGAGCGTGTCCTCCGGCGTGGCCTTCACGAAGTCGGCGTAGTAGCTGCGGCCCGACTTGGCGCCGTCGCAGCCGCCCACGAGGAAGATGTGGCGAAGCGCGCCCGTCTTGACGGCGTCGACCACCTTGTCGGCGACCGAAAGAACCGTCTTGTGGCCGAAGCCCGTCAACATCTTGTCGCCGCCGTTGGCGCCCTTGAAGTGCTGGGCTTCCTTGAAGCCGCCGAGCTCGAGCGCCTTTTCGATCAAGGGCGTGAAGTCCTTCTTGCCGTCGGCGTCCGTTCCGATGTGCGTCATGCCGGGGTATTCGACGACGGACGTCGTGAAGACGCGGTCGGCGTAGGAGTCCTTCGGGGGCATGATGCAGTTCGTCGTAAAGAGGATCGGCGCGGGAAGGTTCTTCAATTCCTTCTGCTGGTTCTGCCAGGCCGTGCCGAAGTGACCCTTGAGGTGCGGGTACTTGCGAAGGGCCGGATAGGCGTGGCAGGGGAGCATTTCGCCGTGCGTGTAAATGTTGATCCCCTTGTCCTTCGTGGCTTCGAGAAGGAGTGCAAGGTCGTGGAGGTCGTGCCCCGTAACGACGATGAAGGGACCGGGCTCGACCGCAAGCGTGACGCTCGCGGGTTCGGGGTCGCCGTAGGTTTCTGTGTTGGCCTTGTCGAGCAGCGCCATCGTCTCGAGGTTGATGCGGCCCGCTTCCATGAGAAGGCCGAGGAGCGCGTCGACTTCGGCAACGCTGCGGACGGCGTCGAGCGCCTTGAAGTAGAAGGCGTCGATTTCGTCGGACGAGTACCCGAGAATGCGGGCGTGGTAGGCGTAGGCGGAGATCCCCTTGAGCCCGAAGAGAAGGAGAGAGTGAAGGCTCTTCACGTCCTCCTGTTCGCCCCAGAGGGTCACCATGTCGTAGGGACGGGCGTTCGGGGCGAGCGCCTTCACTTCGGCCGTGAGCGCGTCGATCTTGTCGCAGTCGAAGTTGACGTTCGTGAGCGTCGCAAAGAGCGCCTTTTCAAAGAGGGCGGCGTTCGCGGCGTTGGCTTCCACGACGGGCGCGGCGGCGATGAGGGCGGCAACGAGTTCGTCCTGGGCGAGGGCAAGCTTGGGGTCCTTGCCGCAGGTGCCGATCTTTACGCAGCAGACGCCCTTGGTCGTCTGTTCGCACTGGTTGCAATGCATGAGCATGGGGAGGGTCTCCTCTCAGTGTTGTACCGAACGCTTCGGAAAGGCGCGTTCGGCGGGGATGACTCGGGAACGGGGCGGAATCAGAGCTTGTCGATCGTGTGGCCCGTCATGTATTCGTAGAAAGTTCGGTTGATTTGCTCGAGCATCGGGCGCATGGCGCAGCAGCAGGGCGCCTTGCGGGGGCTGTTGAAGAGGCAGTGACGCGGCTTCCAGGGGCCGTCGATCGCTTCGTAGACCGTCATGAGGGTCGCCGTTCGGGCGGCGTCCGTGAGGTAGTAGCCGCCCTTGGGCCCCTTGACGGACGCGACGATTCCGGCCTTCGCGAGCTTCTGCAGCACCTTCGAGAGGTGGTTTTCAGAAACGTCGGAGGCGGCCGCGATCGTCTTCAGGGACTGCGGCTCGCCCGCATTTCGCGAGAGAAAGACCGTCGCGTGGATGGCGATCGCCGCGGCTTCGGAAAGTTCAATCATGGGGTCTTGCTCGAGAGTGAATTGCGTGTTAAGGCATTATATATGCATATCGGTACCGCAATACCAATATAAAAGAGGATTTTGTTCGCAAACGTATCAGGATGGAAGAGAGGGATCCGATTCGGCTCTTGCGACACCGCGTGTCGTTTGGAAGAAATTCTTTGCGAATATGTGAGTGTATCGGTCATACTTCCTGTGTCCCGCAAAGAAAAATGGAGAAACGACCATGACCATGGTTACGCTGGAGTTCGAGGTCGACACGGAGCTTTGGGAGGCCTTCTGCAAGATATGCGAAGAAAACGGCGTGACGCCGGAGGAGGCGATCGTGCGCTTCTTCGAGGAGACGGCGGCGCTGCAGGATCTGCCGTTCGATCCCTTGCCGGAGGATTTGGAAGCCAATCCGAAACTCAAGGCGCATATCGAAGAAAGGAGAAGGCGCCGCGAGGCTGAAGGGAAGAAGTGAGGGCGTCGAAATTGAGCAAAGGGGACGCCGCCCCGGTGAGCGGCATCCCCTTCATGGGAGAACAAGGAAGAAGTCGGTTTACTTCTTGCCGAGCGCTTCGGCGATGGCGTCCGCCGCCACGCGGCCCGAAGTGAGGGCCCAGCCGACGTTGGCGCCCGCGGGCGAGTCGTCGCCCATCACGCCGCCCACGAGTTCACCCGCGGCGTAGAGGTTCGGGATGACCTTGCCGTCCTCGCGGATGATGTTGAGGTGGTCGTCCGTGCAGACGCCGCCCATGGTCGTCGCGAAGCGGGGCTTCTGCTCGACGATGTAGTAGGGACCCTCGGCCGAGATTTCGGCCTTCATGTATTCGACCGGACGGCCGAAGTCGGCGTCCTTCTTGGCCTTGACGAAGCCGTTGTACTTCGCGACCGTCGCCTTGAGGTTGTCGGCGTTGATGCCGGCCTTCTTGGCGACCTCTTCGATCGTCGCGCCCTTCACGAAGAGCGGCGCGCTCTTGCCGTCGTTGGCGAGGTACTTGTCCATGTCTTCGTGCGAGACGCCCGTTTCGGGAGCGCGCTTGTAGAAGCCTTCCCAGGACTTCTGGTCCATGAAGACGTAGCCCTGGCCGTTGGCGTTCTTGAGCATCGGCTCGAGAATGTGGCGGTTCGAGGCCTTTTCGTTCACGAAGCGGTTGCCCTTGACGTTGACGAGGATGCCCGCCTGGTCAAAGGCGCCGACGTTCGCGTAGATCGTGGACTTGGCCTTGCCCGGAGCGACTTCGATGCCGTTCGGATAGCGCTTCCCGTACTGAAGGAGCTGGGTCTTGGCGCCCAAGCCCTGCGCCATCTTGAGGCCGTCGCCCGTGGAGGAGACCGGACCGTAGTAGAGGACCTTCTGCATTTCGGGGGTGAGCATCGACTTGTTGTTGCCGTAGCCGCCCGTCGTGAGAAGGGTCTTCTTCGCGCGGATCGTGTAGGTGACGCCGGAATTCGCGTCGACGGCCTTCACGCCGACGACCGCGCCGTTTTCAACGATGAGTTTCTCAACTTTGGTGTTGTAGAGCACCTTGGCGCCGTTCGAGCCGATCACCTGACGGAGGTGTTCGGCCATCTTGCCGGCACCGCCCTGGAATTCCACCGCGCGGCGGTGCGAGTATTCGGCGAGGAAGGGAAGGTTGTTCGGGACGATCTTGACGCCCACGTCGTCGTGGAGCCAGTCGATCGTGGCGCCCACGTTTTCGGCGTAGAGGCGAAGCTTTTCACGGTCGTTGAGGTTGTTCCCGTTCGCAAGGAAGTCCTTCATCATGGATTCGACGGAGTCGTCCTTGACGCCGAAGGCCTTCTGGAGTTTCGAGCCCTGGGCCACGACCTGACCGCCCGAAATCGAGGCGGCGCCGCCGATGAAGGGCATCTTTTCGACGAGCACCGCGTCGAGACCGTTCATGCGCGTGCGGATCGTCGCCGACATGCCGGCTCCGCCGCCGCCCACGATCACGACGTCGGTCGTGAGCGTTTCTTCACGGGCGGCCTTCTTCAAAGCCAGCGGAACGAGCGTCGCCGGATCCACGCCCGCCTGCTTCACGCAGGCTTCAACGGCCGTGCGGATGGCGTTCGAGGTGATCGTGGCGCCCGCAACGGCGTCGACCTTGGGCGACTGCACTTCCACCATCTTGGCGGGAAGGGCGTCGACGGCGAGCGTGCCGATCCCCGGCGTTTCCTTCTGGCTCACGACGGCGATCTTTTCAATCTTGTCCTTCGAGAAGGTGACTTCCACGGCGACGGGACCGTGAATGCCGGCGGCTTCGGCCTTGTAGGTGCCGGGCGTAAAGGTGGGCGCGGCGTACGCAGTCGAACTCAGGGCGAGCGCGACGGACGCGGCGAGAAGGGTCTTCTGCATGGTGTATTCCTCTTCGAGTGTGGCGCGGCACCGCAGTGCCGCAATGCATACCATTTTGGAGGGAAAAATCTCCCGCTGCTACCTCCCTTGGTATGTATTCGACGAGCTATTTCGCATGCCGGTGCGTTATCCTTGAGTCTTTCGAAAACGACTTTTCACCGACGCATGGCTTCCCCTTCGCTTCGCAAACTCCTCGCCGCGGCCGCGGGCGCGCTCGTCTTTCTTTCGGGCGTCGCGATCTGCGGCGACGAATTTCTTCACTTCTGGGCCTATCCGCTCGGATTCGCCCTTCTCGGGCTCTGGTGCGCCAACGTGATTTATCCGATGACGGCGGACGCGGGGGCGTCGCAGCCGAGCATCATGTTCGAGCGGCTTCTCTTCGTCGCGGCCTTCTGCGTCGCGATGGGGGGCGTGATGATCTTCTGCTCGAAGAGCGACCCGAGCTTCGGGGTGTCGCTCTACCTGCTCTCGGTCGTTCTGGGGCTCTCGGCCGCGATGCACGCCTGGATCGACCGCCGTTACGCGCGGCCCTTCCTGCAGTTGGTCGAACGAAGCCGCGGTCCCCGCAGCTGGGCCACCGAGGCGCGTGAAATCGCGGGCGCGATCGAAAATCCCGAGCTTCGGATCAAACTTCTGGAACTCGCCGGCCGCTGCGAATTTGCGGTGAGCGACCTGGGTTATCCGACCCCTTTGGAAAACGAGCAGATTTCTATGAACTTCACCCGCATGCACGCGGCGGGCGAGTCGAGGAACTGGACGGTGTTGGGCGAAATGGTCGAGGACACGACGCGCCTTTTGTCCCTTCGCGAAAACTATCTGCGCCGCACGGTCGACGAAGAGGAGGGCGGAGACGGCGCGGTGGAGCGCTGGAACGCGCTCTGAGCCGTCCGGCAAAAGCCTCGGAAACGACAATCCCGACGTCGAAGCTTCGGCGCCGGGATTTCTATTGTCGGACGGTCGCGGAAATCAGCCGCGGATGAGCTTGGCGATCTGCGCGATGTCGGCGGGGAGCGTTCGGCAGCAGCCGCCGATGCAGCGGGCGCCCTTACGCTCCCAGAGCGGAACGAAGCTGTCCCAGCCCGCGCCGTGCACGGGCGAGTGCCAGGTCTTCGTCGAGGGATCGTAGGTTTCGCCGGAATTCGGGTAGACGATCAAGGGCTTGCCGCTTTCGGCGAGACGGTCGAGCGCGGGCGCGACGATTTCGCGCGGACCGCAGTTCATGCCGACCGCGTCCACGCAGTCCCGTTCACCTACCTTCCCGGCGGCTTCGGAGAGCGACGTGCCGTCGGCGAGACGGTCGCCGTCCCGGATCGAGAAGGTCACCCAGGCGGTCTTCCCGACGCGTTCGATTTCGTCGAGCGCGACGAGAACTTCCGAGAGCTTCGGCTGCGTTTCGACGGCGAAGAGGTCGACGCCGCCTTCGACGAGGGCTTCAATGCGGTCGCGGTGAAAGAGGGAGAATTCCTCGTCGGTCAAGCGATAGTCGCCGCGGTATTCGCTCCCGTCTGCCAGATAGGCGCCGTAGGGGCCGATCGAACCCGCCACGAGCAGATCCGCCGCGCGGTCGGGATGACGGGCCGCGGCTTCGTCGCGCGCCGTGACGGCGAGCTTCGCGGTGAGCGTGATGAGTTCGCGCGAGCGCGCAGCGTTGAGCCCCTTGCGGGCGAATCCCGCGGGCGTCGCCTGATAGGAGGCCGTGATCGCCACGTCGGCGCCCGCTTCGTAGTAGCGGCGGTGCACTTCCGTGATGAGTTCGGGCTTTTCGAGAAGAACCTTCGCGGTCCAGAGCGGGTCGTTCAGGTCGGCGCCGAGCGCTTCAAGCGCCGTCGACATGGCGCCGTCGATCACGACCGTGCCACGTCGGGCTATCAGGTCGGCGAGGGGATGAAAAATGGTTGGAGTCATTCGGTTCGATGTTTTGAGCAATGGAATGCGGATATTCTATCGATTGCCCGAGGGATGGTAAGCGTCCTCTTTTTTAGTTCTTTGGACGTAGCTCATGAACGGGAGGGATTTCCCGAATGTAAAGATTTCGTTTGGTGGAAGCGGGCTTAAAAGTCCCTGCAAGCCTAGAAGTTGTAAGGAAAAGACTACGAATCCGACGGAGACGAGGGAAAGCCTTCATGATTTTTGATCGAAATCAATATAAGTGGATTTGTGTACGGAATGGGGGGTAGGGATGCTGTAGGATGAAGTTCGAACGGACGGTTACGCTCCTCTCTCTCTGAGCCCGCACCCGATAGGTCGAGCTTTATCACGGTCTCTCTCGCTCGACCGGTGTTCCGACTCTCCTCTGGAACACGCTTTTCCTCCTGGCATCCTGGGTGCCGGTGCTCGCGTAAATCAAAACGTCCGTTCGTTGTACCCGCAACGATGCTCGCGCCTCTTCCCAATTGAGCTCGTTGCGGGCTTTTTTTTGATTTTTCGTCTGGGATCTTTCTTCCTTTTCCTTTTTTACTGCGCGACAGGACGTTTCGTTCGCCCTACGACTTTTGTCTCATGGCGGATAGGAGCCGCAAGCCGTATCCTCGAAAGACACTCGTCATTTTCTGAGGAAATTGCCATGGAAACCCCGGACTTTACCCGTTTCGCCGAGGCGCACCGCGCTTACGCGGAGTCGCTCTTTGCCAAAATCCGCTCGCTCTCGGCTTCGCCCGCCCCGAACCGTGGCGTGACGCGCTTCGGTTATTCGGAAGTGGAGGACCGCGTGCTCGACGCCCTAGAAGAGGAAGGCCGCGCGCTCGGACTGGAAACTTCCCGCGACGCCGCGGGCAATCTTCTGATGCGCCTTCCCGGGCGCGACCGGACGCTGCCCGGCCTCTTTTGCGGCAGTCACGCCGACAGCGTCTTGGACGGCGGCAACTTCGACGGGCTCGCGGGCATCACCGCGGCGCTTCTCGTCGTGCGGGATTTGCAGGCGCGGGGCGTCACGCCCGCGCGCGACATCGTCGTGACGGCGCTTCGCTGCGAGGAGCAGGGCCTCATTGGCTCCCGCGCGATGATGGGGAAACTTTCGGAAGCGGATCTCGGCCGCCGCTGGACGCCGGACTCTCCGACCCTTGCCGAACGCTTGACGGCGCAGGGCTACGACGTGGCGCGCCTTTCGTCGGGAACGCCCGTCGTTGACCCGAAGTCGATCGCGGCCTTCCTGGAACTCCACATCGAGCAGGGCGTGCGTCTCACGCAGCCGGGCGGTCCCCGCGTGGGACTCGTCACCGGGATCCGCGGGATGGTCTACCACCGCATGATTCACTGCTGGGGCGAGCCCGCCCATGCGGGCGCGATTGATTTTCCCTTCCGGCACGACGCGCTCGCCGCAACGACGCGACTTGTCGCCGGCGCTTGGGAGCGTTGGAGCCAGCGGGTCGCGAAGGGCGAAGACCTCGTCTTTACGACCGGTATTCTCGAAACCGATCCGACGGCGATCTTCAACAAGGTTCCCGAACACGTCCGCTTCAGTCTGGATGCGCGTTCGCTTTCGGCCGCGACGCGCGAAGGCTTCATTTACGACTTCTACGAAGACGCCAAGCGTCTCGAAGCCTTCCACGGCGTTCGCTTCGAATTCGACCCCGCGGGGCGCAACGAACCGATGGAGAGCGACCCCGAACTCATGGCGAAGCTCGAAGAGGGCGCGGCCGCACTCGGCATTCCCGTGATCCACGAACCTTCGGGCGCGGGACACGACGCGCAGACCTTCGGGCTCGAGAAGATCCCGTTCGCCATGGTCTTCATCGCGAACGCCAACGGTTCGCACAATCCCGACGAAGCGGTCAAAACGGACGACTTCCTCGCGGGCGCGGCGGTGCTCACCGAGGCCGTGCGTCTTTACACGGCCTGACGGCAAAGACCGTCGGGGTGGGCGTCCTTCGGGCGCCCTCCGAGAGTTTCTCCGGATAGCAAAACGGACCGTCCTTTTGGGAGGCGGTCCGTACTGCTTGGGGGGTAGCTGATCTCAGTCGAGCGGCGGGAGCCGGTTTTCGACGACGCGCTTCAGAATCGCCTGGGCGTCGTCGCGGCGGAAGTCGATCCCCGCGAATTCGGCGTCGGCCATCGTCGTCACCGTCACGCTACGAAGGCGGACGCCCTCTTTGTCGGCGGCCCAGTAGACCTGGAAGATCCCGCCAGGAACGAGTTTGCAGGAAAATTCGATGCTGCCCGGCTCCAACTCTTCCCAGAGGCGCGAAGGCGATTCGCAGAACTGATAGCGGTCGAAGACTTCGCCCACCGTGAGCGTCGGATGGTAGGCGGTCGTCGAGGCGCGCACGCGTTCGATGTCGGGCGTGAAGGGTTTTTGTTCGTATTGAATGACCGGAACGCCCGTCTTGGGGTTGGACGTCACCTGCGACGCGCAGCCCGCGAGAAGCGAAAGGGCGGCGGCCATGGCGAGAACCGTACGTTGCATGGCATACCTCAGAAAAGAAAAGTGAAGATATTGTCGCGCGGAAAACTTACGGCAGACTTTCCTTTTGGGAGGATGCCGAGGGCGTGAGCGTGATCTCGGACGTTTCGCCGCGCGGATTCACGATGACGCAGGTGTCGGGGATTTTGTCTCCCGAAAGGCGCAGTTCCCGGACGAATTCGCGAAGGACGTCGCTTTTGGGGCGCGCGGTGAGCGTGACGCGGCCCTCCTTTTCTTCGGCCGTCAGATCAAAGCGTTCGGAAAGACGCGCGACGTCCCCCGAAACGAGCGCGAAGAAAAAGCCCGCCGCCTCCGTGCTCGGCAGACGCTTTTCCGAGGTCCCGCTTCGAGTCGTGACGCTCACGCGGTCGGGACGGACTTCGATCGTCGTGGGAAAGGGCTTTTCGATCGCCCAGAGAATCCGCTCGCCCGGCACCGCGTCGTAGCGTCCTTCGGAGCGAAGGGGCTTCGGAAAGCCCGGAATCGTGCGCAGTTCCGTGAAGCGCCCCGAGGTGGGGACGCTGTCCGCACCCCAGCGGGCGACGACTTCGTCGGGCGTGACGGCAAGGGCGCTGCCCGCAAGACCCGCGGAAAGAATGAAGGCAAGGAGCGGACGAAGGATCGGCGTGCGAACGAAGCGGTGCGGCATCAGCGTTGTTCCCAAAAGTCAAAGAAATTGAACCAGTCGTAGGGGTGCGCGCGCATTTCGGCTTCGAGGAGCGACGCATAGCGGCGCATCACGGCTTCAAGCCTCGCCTTTCTCCCCGAGCGCGGGCCCGAGAGGTCGTCGGCGAGCGCCTCGAAGCGCACGCGGTAGCGCGGACCCTCGGGGGCGTCCGTGCGGGTCGCCGTCATCATGCGAAGCGGCACCTTGAGGAGCATCGCCAGAAAGGCGCCGCCCGAAGGAAAGTGCGCGCTGTGTCCGAAGAAAGGACATTCGACCGTCGCCTTTTCGCTCCCCGTCGGGACGCGGTCTCCCGCGATCACGAGGTAGGCGCCGCGGTGGACGAGGTCGTCCAATTCGACGGCGAGCGCGGGCGTGACGTCGTCAACCTCGTAGAAGGTGAGGTTCGCCTTGGGGGCGCCCGCCTGCGCGAGGAGTTCGTTGAAGCGCCGCGCGTGCGAGGTGTATTGGAGCACGACGATCGGGTGGTCGGTCGCGGAAGCCGAGGCGACCTGCAGAATCTCGCGGCAACCCGTGTGCGAAGTGAGGATGACGCAGCCTCGGTCGGGCGGATCGTTTCGGAAGATTTCGTCGCCTTCGACGAGAAGGTCCGAGGGCTTGAGCCTCCCGGCCGCGGCGAGAAAGCCGTCCGTCATGGCTTCGGCAAAGTGCGTGAGGCGCTTGAGACCCTCGCGGTGCGTCGCGGGACGGCCCGCGGCTTCGAGCCACGCAAAGGACGTGCGGCGAAGATCCGGGCGCGTCGCCCAGTAAAAGAGAAGGACGGGTGCGAGGACCGTCAGGAAGGGCGCGCGTCCGAAGAGGCGGTGCACGGCGAGAAGAAAGCGGATCCCCACGACCGAGGTGCATTCGGCGCGGCGCGACCAGTGCTCGGTGTTCCGGGTCACGAATCGGCTCCGGAGAGCGCGTGGCGGAGTTTGCGCACGAGAAGGACCGGCAGGCGAATGAGCATCCCGCAGCAGAGCTTCGTGTGCATGAGGCTGATCCGGACGTTGTCCTCCACCATGTCGAAGTGCGAGACGCTGTCTTCGGGATAGGTCACGTGCACGGGGACGTTTCGCACCGTGACGGGAAGCCACAAAAGCCGCACGAGGATTTCCGGGTCGAAGTCCATCCGCTGTCCCATGCGCACGCCCCGCAGGCGCTCGAGCGCCGCGACGGGATAGACGCGAAGACCGCACATGGCGTCCTCCACTCCGAGCGTAAGGCCGTTGACGGCCACCCAGAAGTTCGTGATCTTGCGTCCGAAAAGACGCGCCTTCGGGACCGTTTCGTCGTAGATCGGATAGCCGCAGACGAGGCTTTTCGGATCGTTCAGGGCGACGCGCAGAAAGTTCGGGATTTCCGAGAGGTCGTGCTGCGCGTCGGCGTCCACCTGCAGGACGTGCGTGAAGCCGCGTTTGGCGGCCGCGCGAAAGCCCGAGAGACAGGCCGCGCCCTTGCCGCCGTTTTCCGGACGGTGAATCACCATGATGCCGCTGTCGGCCTGCGCAAGGGCGTCGAGCACCGCGCGCGTTTCGGCGTTCGAGCCGTCGTTGACGAGAAGGACCGGAAGACCGAGGCGGCGCAGGGCGGCCGCGACCTTGCCCACCGTTTTCGGGTGGTTGTAGCACGGAACGACGGCGGCCGGGCGGAAGGCGGACTGCAGATCGGACGACATGTGGCGAATCGACTCAGGCAAAGTGAATGCGAAGGGTACCCTGTGCGGTGATTTCGGCGGATTGGGAAAGCCGATCATACGCCATTTGCGCTTCGTTTGGCGGCAGGTCCGAGAGGGCTTTCCAGGCGTCCTTGGGCGGCCGCGCCCAGGTGAAGGCGACGTCGTCGCCGTCTTCCTTGGGCGTGAACCGAAGCGTCAAAATCACGCGCTCGCCCGGGAAAAGGGGCGACTTGAATTTGAGGTTGCGAAGCGACAGCACTTCGGCCGACGCGCCGCGGAGCGTTTCGACGGCGCGCCGCACGAGTTCGAGCGAAGCGACGCCCGGGAGAATCGGAAGATCCGGAAAGTGTCCCGAGAACCATTCGAGCGTCGGGCGCATTTCGGCCGTAAGCCGCACCGTGCGCACGCCGTCCGCGACGCCGTCCGTGAGCGTGAGCCACTCGGGGCGGGTTTCGTCAAAGAGCGCCAAAAGGGCGTCGCGCGTGACTTTCGCCTGGGCGTTCACGGGAAAGGCCGTCACGAGCCGCAGGCGGCGCGGAAGCGTCACGGCGTCGAAGGATTCGGAAAGGACTCGCCGCAGATCGCGAAGGATCGCAGACTTGCCCGAGGCGAGCACCTGAGGCAGAGCGTCTTCGGCAAGGACCGCCGCGACGGCCGTTTCTTCTCGTTCTCGCTTCGTCACGAGGACGCGGGCGTCTGCAAAGAGCGGTCGGCCGTCGGGCAGCCTGGCGGCCTCCAGAATCGCACGCTTCATCGCGTCACCCGAGAAGCGCTTTCCTTCGACCTTGAGAATGCGGTCGGCGCGCCCGAGGAGCATGAAGGCGAGCACGGCGCCCCCGCGGACTTTCGTCGCGCGGATGCGGTCGGCCCCGGTTTCGGTCGGGTGTTCGAGCTGTGCGGACGTAAGGGTCAGAAGGCCTTCGTCGCCCGTTTTCGGTTCGGCGTTTCCCTCGATACCGACCGTCATGCCGGGGGTCGGCACCCAATCGGGCGTCTCCACGTCGCCTTCGGGCGTCACGATGCGGCGGCGTCCGGCGATCCCGCCCGTTTCGGTCGAGCCGAGGATTTCGTAAGGCGTGGCGCCGAAGGCGCGGTAGGCGGCGAGCGCCCCTTCGGGCGGCAGGGGCCCCGCGGACGAAACGCTCAGGGCCACGCAGTCGCGCACGTCGGCGAAGAGTTCCGGCTGCGTAAAGCGCGTCAAGTGGGCGGGAGAGGAAATGAGGAAGAGAGGGAGTGCCCGGTCTGCTTCTTCAGAGGGCGCTTCGCTCATCGCCCGAGCGAGCATTTCGGGGAAGTGGTGGCGGCGGTTCGTCACGATCCCGCGCCCGAGGAGCGGCCATCCGAGACGAAAGAGGAGCCCGTAGATGTGCTGATGCGTCACCGTCGCGAAGACGAGCGCCGTTTCGTCCGCGGCCAGGCCCGACTCGATCGAAATCGTGCGGTCGATCGCCTCGCACTCGGTAAAGAACTGCGAAAGGCGCTTGGGAACGCGCTTGGGTTCGCCCGTGCTCCCCGAGGTCCAGAGGGACAGAAGAACGCGGTCCGTGTCGATCGGCTCGGGACGGTCGACGAGCGTCGGATGTTCGACGGGGCGAAGGACGGCGTCGTCCGGTTCGGCGAAGCGCTCGAAGTCGAGCCCGAGCGCGATGCGAAGGCCCGAGCGGCGGACCTCTTCGAGAATTTCGCGGTCGGCTCGGCCCGTGAGTAGCGTCTCGAGTCCCGCCGACCAGCAACCGAAGAGCGCGGGTGCGATCGCGAGCGTTTCTTCCGAGTGAAGGAGCACCGCTTCAACGCCTCGGGAGACGAGAGCCGCGGCCGCTTCGCGCCAGGCGAAGGCGCGCAGACGGAAGTCGTCGTTCGTGAGAAATACCCGTCGGTCTTCGTCCCAGCCCCAGGGAAGGTCGGACGCGGCGAAGTCGGCGTCGAGTCTGCGCGCAAGGCGCAGTTCGGCAGGCGTAAAGAACGGGCGGTCGGTATCGGCGCAGGACATGATCGGAACTCAGGAAGTGGGGGCCTTCGGGCGCAGGAGCCATTCGCCCGCGAAGAGAAGACCCATGAGAAGGTAGCTCACGAACCCGTTGTAGAGGGTCCAGAGGTCGCGGTCGCCCGAGAGCACGGTGGCGAGCGCCGCGGAGCCGTTCAGAACGAAGAAGACGCACCAGACGACGGTGACCTTGCGGCACCAACGCACGCCTTCGGGCGGAAGGTTGGGGTGCTTCATGCGCGCGAAGCGCTCGATGATCGGGCGCGTCCTGAGGCTCCCCGCAAAGAGGACGATCCCGAGGGCGTTCATGAGAACGGGATAAAAGAGAAGCGCTTCGTCGCGCTCGGTCGTGAAGCCCACCGCGGCGAGAACGAGGGCGAGAACGCCCGAAACGAGCGTCATCGGGTCGCGGGAAAAGGCGGCGCGCCCGAGCGCCATGAGGGCGAGAAGTCCCGCCACGGGCGCCACGCCCCAGTTTGTCAGGCCCCAATGGGCCCAGAAGGGGTAGAGGATCGCCAAAAGCGCAAAAAGGGCACCCGCCAGGACGGGTGCCCACTTCGAGGACGTTGCCCGCTTCGTCATGAATCGGAATCAGGCGGCGGGTTCGTCGAGAACGCGCGCGATCACGCGGACGACGTCGCCGAGGGTCTTCACGGACTTGAAGTCTTCCGGGGCGAGGCGCTTGCCGTTCAGGTGCGGGCGCATCTGAACGATCATGTCGACCGCGTCGATCGAATCGATGTCGTAGTCTTCGTAAAGAAGCCCGTCCCAGCGAAGCTTTTCGGCGGGGATTTCAAAGTCGCCCGTCAGGATTTCGCAGATCGCGTCGTAGACCTTGGCTTCGGTCGGGGTGAGGTTTTGCATTTTGTTTTCGGTCATTTTCAGCAACTCAAGCGCGGTGGGCCGCGATGTATTCGGCAAGCGTGGCGACGGAGGTAAAGACGCGGCGGGCCTCTTCGCTTTCCGCCGTGAGCGTGATCCCGTAGGCCTTCTTGAGCGCGAGGCCGAGTTCGAGTGCGTCGATGCTGTCGAGCCCGAGCCCTTCGCCGAAGAGCGGCGCGTCGGTTTCGATTTCTTCGGGGCGAACGTCCTCGAGGTTGAGCGAACGCACGATGAGGGCCTTGATTTCGTCTTCCAGGGTTTGCTGATCGTTCATTTGAAGTTTCAGGTCTCAGTGGGTTTCCGGCGTGAAAAGCGCCGAGGAACAGTCCCGCATCAGGGAGCGGGCCGCCAAAACAATCCGTCCATTATAGCGGTTCAGATGGGGTTCCACGGGTAGGCTCGGAAGGGCTTCGACGGTAAGCGTCATCGGCGTCTCGGGAAGGTGCCACCAGGCCACTTCCTTCGTGAGCCACCGGGGTTCGGCCGTGATGCGAACGGGTGTCAGAGGCGTCTTCGTTTCAAGGGCCAGCACGGCGACCCCGCGGTGCAGCCTCGGCGCTTCGCCCGGTTTCAGGTCGTGGGGCGTGCGAGTGCCCTCGGGAAAGATCACGAAGGACGCGCCGGAAGCGAGTTCTTCGCGGGCGCGATCGAGCGCCTCGGCGCCGAGGTCGTTCGCGAGATACCCCGCCGCACGGATCGGCGCGCGGGTGAAGAAGTTCCCGAGAAGCGCCTTCTTCACGACGGTCGTTCCGTTCGGAAGCAAAGAGAGGAGCACCACGACGTCGATCAGGGACGGATGGTTCGGAGCGAAGATCTGTCCGGGGCGTTCAAAGGCTTCGGGGTTTTTCACGACGACCCGCACGGCGCCGAGCCGGTCGCAGAGCTTTACGAAAATCCCGAACCAGGAGCAAACGATGCGGCGCGCCGCGCGCGTGCGCTCGCCCGGGTCATTGTGGCGCAGACGAAGCCAGGGCCCGAAGGGAAAGTAAAAGAGCAGGCCCGCGAGCCCGAAGACGAGAAAGAGAAACCCCGTGCAGAGCAAAAGGAGAGGTCGCGGAAGGCGGCGCGGTCGGGTCATTGCGTGGGGTCCTGTGAGAAATTGCGTCTGTTGGAAGAGCTTCGGGAAAAAGAGGAAAGATCGGCCGGTCAGGCAAGCACTCGGAGATTCTTGAGCGGTGCGTTCTTCGCGAAGACCCGCCGGGCGTCGCCGCAGGGCGTCGCAAGGGCGGGCGCTTCGGCGTCGACAAGCCAGCGGATCATGGCAAGCACTTCGGAAGCGCCCGAATCGTCCTTCGCGGCGGTGTCGACGGGATCGGGGAGGCCCTTCAAGTCCGTCTTTCGCTCGAGCGTCAGAACCGGACCGCGCAGGTAGTCGGCGTAGCCCTTTTCGTCGGGCGTGGGATCGAGCTTCGCGAGCGTGAAGGCCGCGGCATAGCGCTTCGGATCCTCGGGAACGACGCCCTGATCATAGAGCACGAAGTGCACGCGCGGATGGTCGACGAGGAGCGCCGCGGCGGTCTCAAAGCCCCGCGCAAAGGGGGCGTCGCCGCCCGCGATTGCGGTCACGAAACCCGTGTGCTTCGCGGCGATCGAAAGCTGTCCGGCGATCCCGTTGTGCACCGACGTCGCAAAGGCCGTGGGGGAGAGATCCTCTCCGCCGGCGAGCGACCGAAGTTGGGCGACGGAGGCGTCGAGGTCTCCCCAACGGGAGGAAAAGACCCAGGCGTCGTCCTCGGTTTGGGCTTTCGTCTCGTTTCGGAAGACGTCGAGCGAGAAAAGCGCTTCGGCGGCGGCCTTTCCGAGGGGCGAGAGACGACGGCGCAGTCCCGCGGGGACGGCCTTCGCGCCCGGGACGGCGTCCGCCTGCGGATCCCAGGAAAAGTCGGCGGTCACCGGAGCCGAAACACCGGGCAGAAAGAGAACCGCATCGAGAATCTGGGCGCAAAAGGGCATGAGTCGTCACCTCGGAATGAAAACGGGGCCGAGAGGCCGGATCGAACTCGAAAGTATAGCGGCGAAACGCTTCGCTTAGGGATGCCCTTTTCGCGGATAAAACCGCGAGACGACTGCGACGGAAAGGAAGGCGAGAAAAAGCCCCACGACCGCGCCGATAAGGACGTCGCTCGGGAAGTGGACGTAAAGGTAGAGCCGCGAGAGTCCCATGAGGAGCGCCGCAAGGAGGAGCCACGGGGCCGCCGGATGGCGGTTGAGCAAAAAGACGCCCGCCACGGCGAAGGCCGCTCCGGTGTGCCCCGACGGGAAGGAGCCGTCGGTCAAGCAGGAGAGGAGGGGATCCGTGAGCGGCGAGAGGTCGCAGGGACGAGTGCGGTCGATCCAGGGCTTCAAAAAGAAGTTCACCGTAAAGAGGTGCAGGACGAGCGCAAGGGAAATCTCCCAGCCGATTTTTCGCAGGCGCGGAAGAAAAAGGGCGACGAGGGCGAGAACGATCCAGACGGCCCCGAAGTTTCCGAGCGCGGAATAGCCGTACACGATCGAATCGAGCCAGGGCGTGCGAAGCGACTGGATCGAAGTGAGAATCGGAAGTTCGGCGGTGGAGAAAAAGGCCATGGGCGAAAGAAAAGTCGGAACGGGTCGGGATCGCGGGGCTTCTCTCATCCTGCCCGAAAAGACCTGCGGACGCAAGGAATCGGGTTTCATCGCAAACACGGGATACGTCAGATACAAATCTTCACAAAACGCACTTGATAATCATTCTCAAATGTGAGAAGATGCACCTCAACAGGAAGCGCGCGCTCCGCGAAGCTCGCTGAGGGGTCGGCGAGGGGAGCAACGGCGAAGAAATGGATGGCTTCGCCGAGCGCTTCCGGGGTCTCCTTTCACTCCCGGTCGGAAACGGTCGGGAGTTTTTTTTGCCCAGATTCTCTCAACGTAGAGAACGAAATGCGGTCGAAAGAGAACAATGCGCCGTCGATACGAACGTTCCGGAAACAAATTCACACAAAACGCACCTGATAATCATTCTCAAATGTGAGAAGATACAGGTCAGCAGGAAGCGCACGCTCCGCGAAGCTCGCTGAGGGGTCGGCGAGGGGAGCAACGGTGAGGAAGATTGGATGGCTTCGCCGAGCGCTTCCGGGGTCTCCTTATTCTCCCGGTCGGAAACGGCCGGGATTTTTTTTTGTCTTCGGGCGGGAAAACGTCGTCCAAAACTATTTTCGTAGCCGTTAGCAACGTTTCCTTGCAGCTTGCGGGTGGTCTCTTTACCTTTCTTTTGAGAAGATGCAGGAAAGGGAGGCGCCCGTCGCGATTCTTTTGGCTGCGGGCGCACTCTTCCGGACGATGTTCAGAAGGAGACGCAGATGCAAAAATCGAGACGCCTTTTCTTCGCTTTCGCGGCCGCCACGGCTTTGGGCGCCACCACGCTTTTGACGGGCTGCCATCATTGGGCTCATCGTCCGCCGCCTCCGCGGGGCGGTCGTCCCGGCGGCGGTCCGGGCGGTTCGGGCGGTCCCGGCAGACCCGGTCCCGGTCCGGGCGGACGCCCCGGTCCCGGTTTCGGTCCGCGTCCCCGTTGAGGGCGCATTGTTATGACGGATTGAGAGAAAGCGGTCGGCGAAGCGTCGGCCGCTTTTCTTGTCGGGCGTTTCTTTCCTGCGCCGGAGCGGTTGCCGAATCGATTACGCTTCGGCGCCCGCTTCCCGGAGGCGCTTGATGTCGCGAAGCGGCGAATCGCCGAAGAGGCTCTTGTAGTCGCGCACGAACTGCGCGGAACTCTCGTAGCCCACCCGGTACGACGCCGTCGTGACGTTCACTTCGCGCGCCAGGAGCATTCGGCGCGCCTCGAAGAGCCGCACGCGCTTTCGGAACTGCAGGGGTTAAACTAGCAGAGAGAAAGTCTTCCAAATTTGCCATGGGAGACTTTTATGCTTTGCTCAATCGGTTTCATTGCCAAACACTACGGAGTGTCGCCCAGTACCATTCGACGTTGGGTGAAACTCGGCTACATCCGGATCGCCGGCAGAACGTTCGGCGGTCATCGCCGCTTTGATGTGCCGGACGAAGTGTCTTCTGAACAAGCTTCAACGAGAAAGCATATCGGCTACGCTCGCGTGATCGTCCCACGATCAAAAGGAGGATTTGGCCCGACAGTCCGCGCGTTTGCGCGAGGCCGGATGCGAGGAAGTGATAGAGGATATCGGCTCCGGGCTCAACTGCAGCAAGCCCGGTCTTCGTTCTTTGTTGAGACAACTGCTCGACGGACGCGTGAAGAAGCTTTCCGTCGTACATGAGGATCGGCTTTTGCGGTTTGGCGTCGGCCTGATTCGGCAGATTTGCCGTCGAATGCGCACTGAAGTCGACGTTCTCGAAAATCGCGCGGAGAAAACTTTCGAAGAGGAGCTCGCCCGCGACGTCATCACGCTGATGACGGTCTTTTGCGCCCGTCTTTACGGCAGGCGCAGTCACCGCAACAAGCAGAGCGTGAAGGTTCCCGCGTGCGCCACGAAGATGGCGGACCGGCACGAAGCGACGGGACGTGATGTTCCGGCCGACGGAACATCGTCGTTTTCAGCGTGATTCCTTGAAGTCAATCCAGTTTACGTTTGAAAACAAAACGTATTTGATCCGCAGCTTCTCACTCGAATGCCCGCCCGAGTCAACAGCCGTGTTCCGGGCAAAAGAAATCTTCTCGCTCGGCGGCATTCCGGGCTGTATTTCATGCGACATTCCACCTGCATTTTTCGCATCACCAAGTGATCATCGCGCAACAAAAATCGGTCTTTTTCAAAGCTAAGTACACAATCCGATAATTATTCCGGCACAATGGTTTTCGACCATATGAAACATAAGGAGAGGACCGTGTTGCTTCAGCCCGATCAAGACGTCTCGGAGCTCTGCTTTCTCGAAGCGGAGCGGGTGGAGAGCCTCGGCGTTCGCAACGAAGCACCCGGGTACGTGACGACGGTGCGCGAGATTGTCGCCCCCGACGCTACCACCGACGAACAGTTGGAAGCGCTTCTTGAAGCGTACGGGCGACAAGTTTCGTATTTCATTCACCGCTTCCATTCCCGTGCCTGGCGGCCCTACTGTTTGGGCAGCCGGTATCGGTATCTTCGCGACCGACTTGTTGAAGCCGTGGCGAAGAAAGAGGAAGAGGGGAAGAAACCTGAGAAAAAAACGGAGGAGAAGAAGAAGTCGGAAGTGGGGAAAAAACCGGAGATGAAGCCGGAAGCCTCCTTTCCGATCTTCGGCCTTCAGGCGCGGCAATAGAAAATGGCGCTGCAGCAGGCGAGTTCCGTCGTGGAAAACGACTGGGCCCTCGCACAGCAACGCGCCAAGGAAAAAATTGAGCGCACTCGGTGGTACGCCAACCTCGACGGCAACGAGCGGCACTACGTCAATCTTCTTCTCTCCACGATGGGAGACGACTTTTTCCTGCTGATGCGCGGTCGTACGGCGACATTCGGTTGGCATCGGGACCGTGCGCAGCTCAAGAAGGTGAAGAACCCCGGATCGCTCTGCGCACTCGTACGCCGGGCCATCCAAAAGGTGAAGTCAAAACAGAGCCGACGCAGGGCGTGCCGCTCGATCTGGTTTGACTGCGAATGCTACAGCGTGCAGATCGTAACGGAGGGGAAGGAGACAATCCAGGTCGTCTCGCTGATGTCGCTGACGCCGGGCAAGCGCGTGAAGATCAAGCTTCGCGGAAAGAAGGCGATCAAAGGCACGGTCAAACTCGTGAAAACGCCGCGGGGTTGGCAGCTGCATACGCTCTCGACGCCCAAGACCAAGGAGAAGTCCTCCGAAGGGAAACTCACCTGCGTAGCCATGGATATGGGCTTCTCCGAGGTTTTTACGATGCACGACGGCGCGCAATTCGGGCGAAAGCTCGGCGAGGCCATTGGCGCGCAAGCCGAAACCGTGGACCTGAAGGTCAGGGAACGCAACCGCCTCACGGCGCAGGCGGAAAATACGAAGGATCCGAAGAAACGCCGAAACATTCTGCGCTACAACCTCGGGTCCGACACGTTCGACAGAGCAGTCGCCAAGCACAGGAGCCGCGTTTACAACATCGTGAACCGCTCTCTCAATGAGATACTGAAGCAATACCCCGCTCAGGTCTACGTCGTGGAGGATTTGAGTCATCGGTTTTACCTGAAGGGCTTTTCCAAGCAGACAAACCGCCTTCTCTCGAGTTGGGTTCGAGGCATCATCGCAGAGCGACTGAGTTTCAAAACGGCTCTTCAAGGCGTGAAGCTAGTCAAAGTGCCCGCCGCCTACAGCTCGCAGCGCTGTCCGTATTGCGGCTGCGTCTGTCGGGAATCCCGCAAGGGAGACCGTTTCGAATGCGTGCACTGCGGAGCCAAGGGGCATGCGGACAGAGTGGCGTGTCTGAATCTCCTCTGCCGAGCGCACAATCCGCGTTTCCGCTCGAGAATGTCGAAGGAAAGGGTGTTGGCTCTGGAATTGGACGAGCACGGGATGGAGTGCGCCCGAAGAGGCACGACGCCGCACAAGTACGAACCGCGACAAAGGAAAAAGCGGTCAACGCCGAATGAGGCGACGAAAAAAGCATGAGCCTGCGGGCAAAAACCTTGATCAACAAGCGAAACCACACGGTACAAAGGAAGCGCAAAGTGAGCGAATAGAATTCTCCTAAAAGGTCAGAACGTCGTCAGAGCGACAAGTGAACCGATCATCCGCCGAAGACGCTGGTCGTCTTAATTTCCGAAAGGCCGGCCAGGTGATTGCTCAGCTTGCGAGACGACGCTTCGTAAAGCGCCCTTGAGAAGTTATACCGTCCGGGGCCAGACTCACTTGATGTGAGAGCGAATAATTACCACGAATTCCGGGTTGGACCGCCCTGGTAGATTTGAAAGGAATTCTGGAACGGACGATCAAGATGGTGAAGGACCTTCAGCTCATCGACAGCAATCCTTTGGTGCCCGAAGCGCTCATCAAGTCCGCGAAGTAAGCGGAAGGGAAAACTCGGAGCCGTCAACGGACGGCTCCGGCGCAGACAACAGAAAGGGCGAAGCCCCGCGAGGAGCTTCGCCCTGATTCGTCGTGCGCAGACTTCGGATTATTCGACCTTGGCCTTCTTGGCGAGGTCGAGGAAGTGCTGCTGCATGCGCTGGTTCGTGAGCGCGTTCTTGAGCTGCGGAGCCTGGCTTTCGTAGGCCGGGAAGAGCTGCGCCGGACGCTTGGCGTCGAGCTTCACGACGTGGAAGCCGTACTGCGTGCGGATCGGCGTCTGGGCGACTTCGCCCGGCTTCAGAGCCGAGAAGGCCACGCCGAAGGCGGCGGGATAGGAGCGCGGAACGACCCAGCCGAGAAGGCCGCCCTGGTTCTTGTTGCCCGTGTCTTCGGAGAATTCCTGGGCGAGCTTGTCGAAGTTGGCGCCCTTGTTGCCGAGACGCTTGATGAGGTTCTTGGCCTGTTCCTCGGTCTTCACGAGGATGTGGCGGACCTGGTATTCCGTGTCGCCGTAGGCGGCCTTCTGACGGTCGTAAGCTTCCTTCACGTCCTTGTCGGAAACGGGATTGGCCTTGGCCCAGTCCTGGATGAGCGCGTTGATGAGAACCTGTTCGCGGGCGGCGTTGATCGCTTCCTTCACGTCGGCGCGGTTTTCGAGCTTGGCCTTCTTGGCTTCCTGCAGGAGAACCGTCTGCTGGATGAGGGCGTTCTTCACCTGACGTTCGAGTTCGGGACTCGCAGGCTGGCCCTGACGGACGGCGCGGTCGTAGATGGCTTTCTGTTCGGCGACCGAAACGGTTTCGCCGTTCACCTTGAAGGCCTTCAGTTCGGCGTTGGCCGCACCGGCGGTCATCAGGGCGGCAAGGCCGAGAACGAGAAGTTTTTTCTGCATGATCTTTTCTCTTTTGTTGGGTCCGAATCGCGGCGCCGCTTCTCCGGTTCCGGTGCGGCGCCCGCGCGGTCCGGCGGGATAAAAGAAGGGAAGTCCTTTGTCAGGCCTTCGTGTCCGAGGAATTTTGCCCCTCAACCATGTATTTTGCCAGACAGAGGGTTACGCCAATTGTAAAAATGAATGTCATCCCCATGAGCCCGAAGAGCTTGAAGTTGACCCAGGTGTCGGTCGAACACGTGTAGGCGACAAGGAGGTTGACGATCCCGGTGACGAAGAAGAAGCCGATCCAGGACCACTGCATGATGTGCCAGCCGCGCTTTTCCATGACGATCTGGCCCCCGAGGAGCGACTGGATGAAGTTGCGGTTCGTCGCGCGGCCGTAAAGGAGGATCGCTCCGAAAATCCAGTAGAGGATCGTGGGCTTCCACTTGATGAAGAGTTCGTTTTGGAGCCACAGCGTGAGGCTCCCGAAGACGACGATCACCGCAAGGCTGATCCAGAGCATCGGCTTGATCTCCTTGCCGCGCACGAGGAGCCATGCGACCTGCAGGATCGTCGCGAGAATCGCCACGATCGTCGCGACGAAGACGGGGATCTGCTCGGGCGAGGGATTCGTGAGAACGAGCGAGGCAAACTCGGCGCTCGCGTCGGGGAAGAATTCGGAGCCCTTGAAGGACGCGAAAAAGAGAATGACGGGAAAGAGGTCGAAGAGGAACTGCATGGCGGGCCGTTTTGACGGTCTTGGGTTCATCGAAAGGAGGAAATTATAGCAAGGGGCCCGAGGGGCGAATCCGACGGTTCGAACGCATTGCGCTCTCCTTTCTGAGGGTACGAGCGTTTTGGTAACATTCGCAAACGATTCGATGAAGGGGCGTAAGCTTCTTGCGCGCTTCATCTCGTAGAGTGAGCGTACGACTGTGAATCGTTCGCCCTCGGAGACCGAGACCGGGCGGACGGTTCCTTTTCTTTTGGGAGAAGAATCGTCTATGCATGCATTCAAACAAATATTGCTGTTGAGCGCACTCGCCGCGGTCGGCACGACTGTGACGGTGCAAGCCAAGGAGAAAGACTTGAACGCAGAGAAACAACCCGAAGCCGTCGCGACGGTGGAGGGCATCACGGAATACCGACTCGACAACGGCCTGCGCGTCGTCCTCTATCCCGACGAAAGCAAGCCGACCGCGACCGTCAACATGACCTACCTCGTGGGGTCGCGCCATGAAAACTACGGCGAGACCGGCATGGCGCACCTTCTGGAACACCTCATGTTCAAGGGGTCGAAGAACTATCCCAACCCGACGGCCGAATTCACGAAGCGCGGCTTCCGCATGAACGGCACGACGTGGCTGGACCGCACGAACTACTTCGTGAGCTTCACCGCCACCGACGACAACATGAAGTGGGCGCTCGGCTGGCAGGCCGACTCGATGACGAACGCCTTCATCGCGAAGAAGGACCTCGACACCGAAATGACCGTGGTGCGCAACGAATACGAAATGGGCGAAAACCGTCCCGTTTCGGTGATGCTGAAGCGCATGCAGTCCGTCCTCTTTGACTGGCACAGTTACGGGCGCAACACGATCGGCGCGCGCTCCGACATCGAGAACGTCGAAATCGAAAACCTTCAGGCCTTCTATCACCGCTACTATCAGCCCGACAACGCGGTGCTGACGGTTTCGGGCAAGTTCGACGTCCCGACGGTCCTCGGCTGGGTGCAGGACTACTTCGGGCCGATCCCGAAGCCCACCCGCACGCTTCCTCATGAATGGACGGTGGAACCCACGGCCGACGGCGAGCGCTTCTTCACGATCCGCCGTCCGGGCGAACAAAAGCTCGTGGCGGTGGGCTACCGCATTCCCGCGGCGCTCGCGCCCGACTACGAACCGCTCGCCATGGGCGTTTCGATCCTCGGCACGACGCCTACGGGGCGTCTCTACAAGGAACTCGTCGAAACCGGCATGGCTTCGCAGGTCTTCGGCTGGACGACGCCTGGCTCGCACCCGGGCTTCGTGATGTTCGGCGCGATGGTCGACAAGGATAAGGACCTCGCTCCGGTGCGCGAAAAGCTCGTCTCGACGATTGAAAACGCCTTCAAGGAAAAGCCCGCCGAAGAGGCGGAGCTCAAGCTCCAGCAAAACGAACAGGCCCTGATGTTCGACCGTGCGCTCGCCGATCCGGAACAGTTCGCCGTGGGGCTGAGCGACTACATTGCGCTCGGCGACTGGCGTCTCTTCTTCGCCGACCGCGAGGAAGTCGCTTCCGTCACCGTCGACGAAGTGAACAAGGCCGCGGCGAAGTATCTCGTCCGCGACAACCGCGTCGTGGGCGAATACATCCCGACCACGGAACTCAAGCGCGCCGAAATCGCGCCCGCGCCCTCGGCCGAGGAAGTGTTGAAGAAGTACGACTTCAAGGCGGAAGGGAAGGCCGTGGCGGCCTTCGATCCTTCGCAGGACAACCTCAACGCCTCGACGAAGCGCGTCGAAATCGACGGCATCAAGACGGCGCTCCTTCCGAAGGCTTCGCGCGGCGAAACCGTGACGGTTTCGATGCAGCTCCAGAACGGCGACTTCGAGTCTGCGAAGAAGACGGCCGTCTCCATGCTCGGCGCCGCGATGCTGCAGCGCGGTACGGACGAGATGACGCGGGACGACATCGACCGCGCCTTCACGGAAAACCGCATGGAGGGCTCTCCCTTCACCTTTACGACGGACCGCGAACACGTGGCGGGCGCGATTGCCTTGGCCGGTCATCTCATGACCCGTTCGACCTTCCCGGAAAAGGAATTCGAAACGCTTAAGAGCCAGATGATCCAGGGCCTCAAGGCGCGCTCCGACGATCCGCGCACGAAGGCTTCCGACGCGATCACGAAGCACTTCGACACCTATCCGAAGGGAGATCCGCGCCACACCGAAACGAGCGAGGAACTCCTTGCCGAAATCGAAGCGGTGACGCTCGATCAGGTGAAGGACTGGTACAAGAACGTCTTCGGGACGACCGAAGGGAACTTCGCCGTCGTGGGCGACTTTGACGAAGAAGCCGTGAAGAAGGCCCTCTCGGAGAAGATCGTCGGCGAAAAGACGAAGACCGTGAAGTTCGAGCGCGTCGTGCGCGAATATCGTCCTGTCAAGGCCGACCGCATCACGATCGACACGCCCGAAAAGGAAAACGCGGTGCTCTATGCGCGCGTCGCCTTCCCGGCCAATCAGAAGGACGCCGACCGCGCGGCGCTTCTCGTCGCCGACCACATCCTCGGCGGCTCCTCGGGGCTGTCGAACCGCATCGTGACGCGTCTGCGTCAGAAGGAAGGCCTCTCCTACGGTGCCGGCTCGAACATCCGCATTCCGTTCTACGGCGATGCGGCGAGCTGGAGCGTTCTCGCCATCGTGGCGCCGCAGAACATCGCGCAGGCCGAAGCGAGTCTCAAGGACGAACTCGCCCGCGCCGTGAAGGACGGCATCACCGAAGAGGAACTCGCCGACGCGAAGAAGGGCATGCTCGACGCCCGCGCCGTCAACCGCGCCCAGGACTCGGTCGTGGCCCAGGCCTGGACCTCCTACCTCGAACGCGGTCTCGACTGGACCGAATCGAAGAAGGTTGAAGAGCAGATCCTTGCGCTTACGGTCGAGGACGTCAACAAGGCGATCCGCCGCTTCGCCGACCCTGAAAACCTCACGATCGTCCTCGCGGGCGACCGCGAAAAGGCGAAGGAGGCCGGCAAGGACTTCTTCGCGAAGTAACGGCTGAAAATTTCGTCTGATCAGCTCGGGGGCTCCGATTCACGCGATCGGGGCCCTTTTTCTTGTGGGGCGCAAAGATGACGGGCCCTTGCGGGCGGGCGAGCCGCTATACTTCGGTATCGATACGAACAACGCCCCTACGGAGAGGCCCGAATGGATCTTCACGCCGACAATCTTCACGATCTCACGACCTTTTTCTTCACCTTCGGAAGCGAGTTTCTCGACGGCTTCGCCTACATCGAATCGAACGACGCGGCCGTGAACCACATGTCCGAAATGTCGGGCGTGATGGGGGCGCTCCTCTCCGAAGCGCACCGCGGGGAATTCCTCGCGATGCCCGACGACTGGGTGCTCGCCGAAATCGCCAAGGAGCTCCGCAAGGACCGCAAGCTCTTCGACTCGATGAAGGGGCAGTTCGATTCCGACGACGTCCTTGCCGAAACCGAGGACGAACACGTGCCGCATCTCTTTGGCATGTGCTTCCTCCTGAACGTCATGGACTATGCGCTCACGCAGGCCGAAAAGAAGAACGTCGAGGACGACAAGGGACAGTTCTTCCGCCTCGACGACCCGATCGCCCACTCGATCTGCGAAGAATTCGCGGCGACGCTTCTCAAGGCCTACCGCGCTTCGCTTTTGGCAAGGAGCTGATCATGGCGCGCTGTGACACGAGCTGCCGCACTTCCTGCCGCCGTTGCGGCGACTTCGGTTCCCGGGCGGAACGCAAACCCGACCTTCTCAACATCGAGGTGACGACGGGGATCTTCCGCAAGGCTTTTCAGAACTTCATCAAGCGCCGCCGCGCGCTCGGCATCGAATACGACCGCGACGACATCGCCGCGGCCGACCAAAAGCTCGTCGACTGGCTCGTCGAAACCTACGGCGGGCGCAATCCCCACTACGAAGCCTCCGACGAATGGCACGGCTTCGGGATCCACGAACAGTTCGCCGAGTGGCTTCCGGCCGTCGCCGACCTCGAAGGGGACGACCTCCTTCGCGCGGCCTTCAAGCGCTTCGTCGCGGACATGGAGGACGCCTACGGGGTGCTCAAAGACACGCCCCGCTGGTTCGATCCCTCGGACGGGCTCGACGAATATGTCGAAACGCTCGCCTCGATCTGGGGCGCCGTGACGGCGGGCGCGCCGCTCACCGAAATTCGGGGGGAAGCGTGACGGTTCCCGATCGGGTGAGGGAGGCGGCGCTTCGCGAGGCGAAGGACGCGGCCGTGCGCGAGGCGATGGGGCGTCTGAGCCCCGGGGCCGTGCACGCCCTCAGAGCCGCGGCGAAGCTTCGCAATTCGACGCCTGAGGAAGTGCTTCGAGAGGAACTGCGCGACTACGTCGCCTCGCAGATTCCCTACGTCGACGTCGAAGGGATCATCCGCAACATGGCGGGGGTCTTCTATACGGCGGGCTACGCCGTGGGGACGCTCAAGGGGTGGATTTCCCGGGACGAAGATTCCTGAGAAAAGCTTTGGCTTTCGCAGAAACGACAAAACCGCGTCGGGGGTTCGGCGCGGTTTCGGCGTATTGGGGAAAGGGAAAAACTCAGAGCCCGAGCATGCCGGTCTTGAGCGTGTCGTCGATGGGCTTGTCGCCCAACCAAATCGCGAGCACGGCGTCGTAGAGGGCCTTCCCCGGAATCGGTTCCGCAACGGGCTTGCCGTTGCGAAGAATCACCGTGCCCTTTTCGGGGACGTAGTCAAAGTCGATGAGGTCGCCCTCGACCACGTCGCCGATCGTCTGCATGACGGTCTTGAGGGTCGCGACTTCCTTTTCGATCGCGGCCTTCTTTTCGGGCGTGAGGTTGGCGTTGAGGCCCTCTTCGAGGGCTTCGACGAAGTCGGCGCCGTCAACGTCGCGAAGAAGCCCGAGACGCACGCGGCGGGCCTTTTCGTCCGAGAAGACCTTGGTCGCGTCCGTCGTCGGTTCCGAGACGTAGAGTCCGCCCGCATAGACCTTGAAGAAAACGATTTTGCGAAGGCCCGCGCCGTTCAGTTTCAGGGGCGTGCCCGCGACTTCGCAGGCGGTGTCGTAGTGGATGTCGCCGATCGCGACGGGTTCCGTCGGGGCGGCAGAGAGGCTCCCCGCGCAGAAGAGCGCGGCGAGCGTGAGGCTCAGTTTCTTCATGTTGGCAGTGTGAAAAATCAATCGTCTTCTTCGGGCTCGTCGGGCAGTTTCGCCGCGGCCCGTTCGAGTTCGTCGTAGTCTTCTTCGGGTTCCTCTTCGTCGGGACCTTCGATGCGGAACATCAGTTCGTCGTCGATGAAGTCCTCCATCCAGGCAAAGCGGCTGTCTTCCGACAGATCTTCGCCCGTCATGTCGGCAAAGAGAATTTCCGTTTCGAGCGTGCGCAGCACGTCCCCGAGGGGACCGTCGGCTTCGGCGAAGAAGGCCTCTTCGTCCCCGATCTTCTGATCGGCGAGAAAATACTGCAGCTTCGGTTCGTTGCCGTAGTCGATGATGTCGATGCGGCGCAGCTCCGGCGTTTCGCCGTCCGAAACGGTGCGGACGTCCCCCGCAACGGTGAATTCCTTGCATTCGCCGTGGATCTTCCCGATGTAGAAGGACGCGCGCTTGGCCTTGGTTACGACGTTCAGGAAAGCGTATACGAGCGACTGATCGACGGGGAGCGTGCGCAAACGGGGGTTTACCCAAACATGCTGAATGAAGGGCGTGAAGTCGTCGCCGTTCACCTTGCGGGCTTTACGGTCCTTTGCGTTGGCGGCTTCGGCGCGCGCCTGCAGGCGTTCGTCCTCGGCGGCGAGGCGTTCGACTTCCGCGAGGGCGCGTCGGCCTTCCTCCGTTTCCCAGAGGCGCTTTCGCACCGCGAGCGTGAGGGCCTCCCAGTTCGGAACCCGGCTCGAAATCACCGGAATGAAGGTTGGGTACCACGCGACGATCGAACCCAACACGGCGCCCGTGACGCCCGAAACGGCGAGAAGGGCGTAGTTGACTCTGGGGAGTCGCCAGAGGGCGCGCAGGAACCTTGCGTCGCGGGCGACTTCGGGCGACCAGTCTTCGTCGGGAAATTCGTCCTTGGCGGCTTCGCGCAACACCCGCACGAGAAGCGCCGGGCGCGGCATCGTGAAGTAGCCGGAAGTATTCCCCGCCAGAAAGCAGCTTCGGCGGATGTCGTCCATGTTGAGCGAGAACCAGTCGAAGAACTCCTTGTCGCAGGCCTTCTCGATCACCTCGAGCTGGCGGCGGTATTCGGGCTGCGCTTCGGTCGTCTCCCAGTATTCGCGAAAAGCCTTTGCGACGGGATCGTCGGGACCGACGGGGGCGAGGAAAGAGAGCGTCTCCCCGTCGTCGGACTCGTCGTCAAAGACGTCGTCATCCTCGGGTTCGGGCGCCTCGGGGAGGAGTTCCTCGTCTTCTGAAGTTTCGTCGAAGAAGTCGTCAGATTCGTATTCCTCTTCGCCGGTCTCGCCGAGATCGGGGTCGAAGCTGAAGTATTCGGGAACGGCGTCGGGGTTCGTGGCCGTGCGGCCCGCGCCGCGGCGCAGGTCCGTGAGAAGGAAGCCGCTTGCCTGCTCGACGTAGCCCGGATCCGAAAGTGCGGTGTTTTCCGCCGCGAAGGCGCGCTCGAGCGCATGCCCGAGACGCATGCGCCAATAGGGATGGCGAAAGATCTTGGGGATCGCGTCGAGATGCTCGGGGGCCGCTCTGAATACCTCTTCCTCGCGCTTCAGGAAGCGTTCCCGTCCGAGATGCCAGTCGTAGAGGGGCCTTCTCACGCGCGAAGTGCTCGGCACCGAGACCGCCTCGCGGCGGGCGCGCGGGCCCATAGCGATCGAGATCGATCGGGGCTTTTTTTCGGTCGGGCGTCCGACGGGATCGAAGGGGATCGAGAACGATCGTTTCGAGTCCGGTTTCAACGGGATTCCTCCTTGGCGTTTTGTCGCTTTACGAGATTGCGGTGGCGCCGCGAGAGCTTCGTGACGGAAAGGGTCTGCAGCATGACCGACAGGATGATGAGGCCGACCCCGGCATAGAAGGAAAGCCCCAGGTCGCGCGCCTCATGAAAGATCACCATCGCCAACAGAATCGAGTATACGGGTTCGAGGTTGTAGGAGAGGTTCACCGTGAAGGCCGAAATGCGCTCGAGCGACTGAATCTGCAGGATGTACATGCCGAGCGTGCAGAAGGTCGCGAAGATGAGAAGGTAGAGAATGTCGAGTCCTTCGGGGAAGAAGGGTTCGGGCGGCATGAAGTGGCGGTAGACGGGCATCAGCAGAACGATCGCGACGAAGCCGCCCGCGAGCTGCCAGGCCATGCAGGTGTTGGTCGAATACTTCGCGCGGTAGTGCTTGAAGAAGATCGCGAGAAGTGCCGCGCCGAAGGCGGACAACAGCCCGAAGACGATCCCGAGGCGGTACTGCGTGTCGAAGTGAAAGATCAGGTAGATCCCGAGGATCGTGAGAAGCGAAATGCCGAGCTCTTTGAGGCTCGGACGGCGCCGGTGAAAGAGCGGTTCGAGGATCGCCGTGAAAAAGCCGATCGACGAGAAGGCCACGACGCCGATCGAGACGTTGCTCGCCTTGATTGAGGCGTAAAAGAGCGTCCACTGCAGCATGAGGAGCGCGCCCACGCCCATGATGCCGATGCGGTCGAGCTTTTTGACGGCGTCGAGCTTCTTCGTCGCAGCGGCCCAGAGCCAGATGAGTCCGCCCGCGATGACGATGCGCCAGAAGACGATGAGGCCGGGCGACAGGGAGATGAGCTTGCCGAAGACGCCCGTCCACCCCGCAAGCAGGATTGAGAGGTGGAGTTGAATGAAGGCTTTGGTTACGGGATTCACGGTCGGGTCCGTTTGGTGTTGTTGGAATGCCCCGCGGGGCTGCGCCCGAGGGCGCAACGGGGCGGCTCTCTCGGGACGGGGTGGCAGGAATCTTAACAAAAGGAGCGCGGGTGCGGGTTCTCTCTTCGCGACCCTTTGCCCGTCTATGGGCGACAGGTCTTTTCACAGGGCGAAACTTTCGGTTGAAGGCTTGAGGGGAAAAGTTCTAAATTGAGAACGATAAAAGATTGAAAAGGCTGAAAATCCCTGCGAAGGACGAGGGGGCGGCGATAGGAACAAAAATCGCGCAAATGGCCTGGAAATCAACTGAACACACGTTCACTAAAGGGGCAGGGAAACTTCCGATTCGGGGGCTTGAAAAAGAAGGTGACAAGTTGTTTCGTGCGTGAGAAAATACAGGTGAAGAAAGAATTTTGATTCGCGCTCCTTACGAAGAAGGAGGTAATTATGACGACGCGTAAAGAAGGCAAGAGCTCTCAGGTTCTGTCGGTTGTCCTTTTCATTCTCTTTTTGATTGCGCTCGTCGTGTTCCTCAAGGGCTTCGGCTGGTGCGTCGGGGCTGCCTGCGATGTCGGCATCGACACGGTTCTGCCGGGCGGCGGTGGCTGACGAAAGCTTTCCTTTTTCGTACGGTTGCGCTAGGATAAAAGCAACAACAGGCAAGGTGAGGTTCCGCTCCGCCGTGAGCGGCGCGCCCTCAGAGCCGGATGTCCCCGTAAGGCGTCCGGCTTTTTCATGTCCGCCGTAAAAGGCGGCGTGCTTTTTTTAGGTCCGTCGAACGCCTTTTTCCTTCGGACCGTGAAAATCCCGTTTCGGAACGGAAGGAAAAATTGTTAGGATTTCGGACGACGATTCCAAGAACCGAACAAGGCGCGCCGTCCGACCATGCATTTTGACTTTACCGATCTGGAAGCCTTTTTGACGCTCTCGCGCACGCTCAACGTCACGCACGCCGCGGAGGAACTCCGCGTGACGCCCTCGGCCGTGAGCCTGCGTCTGAAGCGCCTCGAGCGGGAGCTCGACACGACGCTTTTTTACCGCGAATCCCGCGGTCTCTCCCTGTCGCCAGCCGGGCACGCCTTTGAGCGCCATGCGCGGGAACTCCTCGCGCTTGCAACCGCAACCGAGGCGGACATGGAAAACTACCGGCCGCATCACGTCCCGATGCTGCGCATCGCCTCGAACAACGCCGGCATTCAAAGCTTCATCGTTCCGATCCTCGGACCCTTTCTCGCCGAGTCGGGGGTTCGGTGTTCGCTTCTCGACCGACGAAGCGACGAAAGCTGCCGGCTCGTCGCCTTCGGGGAGGCGGACCTCGGCTTCGGCCTGGAGACGACGGCGAGAAACAGCGGGCTTCCCGTCAAGATCCTTCCCTTTTTGCGCGACCGTCACGTGCTCATTACGCCGCCCGGACACGAACTCGCCCGGAACGAGTCGATCCGATTCATCGACACGCTCGGACATCCCTACGTTTGTCTTCAGAAGGGGGCGCCCATGATGCGGGCGCTCCATGAGCGGGCGCGCGCCGTCGGCGTGCGGCTTCGTCCCGCGGTGGAGGTGAAGTCTTTCGATCTCGTCATCCGACTCGTCGCGGGCGGGGCCGGGGTCGCCGTTGTTCCGAAGTCGGCCGTGCGTCCCGACGCCGGGGTCGAGACCGTAAATCTTTTGGACGGCTGGGCCGTACGGCCCCTGGCCTTCGTGCTTCCCGCCGAGCGGCCGCCCCTCAAAATCGCGGAGCGCTTTGTCGAGCGGTGCTTCGCGGCCTTCGCGTCGAAGAGCGAAGGATGAACTTTTGCTTGACGTTGCGTTGACTTTCGCTTAACGGTCCACTCCTTCATGTCGAATAGAATTCTCCGCGGTCTTGAAGGAAGACCTCAGTTATAAGGAGAGTGAAATGAAGAAGCTTTTGATTGTTTCCGCGCTTGCGACCGCCATGGGCGGCGTTTGGGCTGCCGACTACACGACCGACGTCGTCGTGATCGGTTCGGGCGGTGCGGGTCTTTCCGCCGCCGTTACGCTCCATGACGCGGGCAAGAAGGTGATCGTACTCGAAAAGATGGCGATGGTCGGCGGCAACACGCTTCGCGCCGAAGGCGGCTTCAACGCGGCTGAAACGGCCCAGCAAAAGCGCGACGGCATTCCCGACACGATCGAACAGTTCATCGCCGACACGATGAAGGGCGGTCACAACATCAACGATCCTGAACTCGTGCGCACGCTCTGCACGAACGCTAAGGACGCGCTCGCCTGGCTCGTGTCCCTCGGCGGCGACTTTGACATGGTCGGCCGCGCCGGCGGCGCCAAGTACAACCGCGCCCACCGTCCGCACGACGGCTCGGCCGTCGGTCCCGAAGTGATCCGTACCCTCTGGACCGCCACGAAGGACCGCAAGATCGACGTCCGCACGAACGCCCGCGTCACCGACATCGTGACGGGCAAGGACGGCGCCGTTTCGGGCGTCAAGTTCACCTCCAAGGACGGCAAGACCTACACGATCGACTCCAAGGCCGTCGTGGTCGCCGCCGGCGGTTTCGGCGCCAACCAGGAAATGCTCGTCAAGTACAAGCCCATGCTCAAGGGCTATGCCACGACGAACCATCCGGGCGCCACGGGCGACGGCATCGTCATGGCCGAGAAGATCGGTGCGGCCACGGTCGACATGGACCAGATCCAGGCTCACCCGACGGCCACGCCTGAAGGCGTTCTGATTTCCGAAAGCGTCCGCGGCGACGGCGCCATTCTCGTCAACGCCGAAGGCAAGCGCTTCACGAACGAACTCCTGACGCGCGATGTCGTTTCGGCCAACGAATTGAAGCAGCCCGGCAAGTTCGCCTGGATCATCTGGGACGACGGCATCCGCGCCAAGGCCAAGCTCATCCAGGGCTACATCAAGATGGGCCTCGCCGTCACGGGCAAGGACGTCAAGGAACTCGCCGCCGCCACGAACCTTCCGGCCGACGCGCTCGAAGCCACGCTCAAGCAGTACGCCGCCGACCAGAAGGCCGGCAAGGACTCGCAGTTCGGCCGTCCCGACATGCCGTCGGCTCTCGACAAGGCTCCCTACTGGGCCGTCAAGGTTCAGCCCGCCGTTCACCACACGATGGGCGGTCTGAAGATCAACACCAAGGCGCAGGTCCTCAACAAGGAAGGCAAGGCCATCCCGGGTCTCTTCGCCGCGGGTGAAGTCACGGGCGGCGTGCACGGTGGCAACCGCTTGGGCGGCAACGCTCAGGCCGACATCGTCACGTTCGGCCGCATCGCCGGCCAGTCGGCTGCCGCTTACGTGAAGTAATCGGCATTCCCCCTGCGTGCCGAACGGCTCCCAACGTTTCGGCACGCCAAAGCAGGAAGCAAAGACTTCGGGCCGTTTTCCGAGAGGAGGCGGCCCGCTTTTTGTTCGGCGGTCAGGCAGGAACTTAAGGAGGTTTTCAGTTTCAGGGCGAACAATACCGTTGTCCCATTCGATCCCGTGTAAGGAGATTCATCGTGAAGAAGACGCTTGCGGCCGCCGGCGCGGCCCTCCTAGGCGCAGTCGTGCTTTCCGGCTGCTCGACCGTTGCCGACAAGGAAACGACCCTGAAGTGGGCGGGTCATTACAACGGAACGGGGCTCACGATGAGCGGGGAAGGCCAGCCCGTGGAAATCACGCTCGATCAGTATCAGTGCTTCGTCTATTTTCCCAAGAAGCAGGGTGAACTCCTCACGGGCTTTTATTCCCTGAAGGGCGACGTCATGGAACTCAAAACCTCGGGCGAAGGCCGTACCTTCTACTTCCGAACGACGGAACCCGGCAGGATGGAGCTTCTCGACGACGAGGGCAATCCCGTCGCGAACCCGCCCGAAGGCTGCTGCGTCTTCGAGCGAAACTGATTGATCCGAGCATTTCCAATACGAACCCCGGCACGCATTGCGGTCGGGGTTTTTGCGTTGGGTAGTGGTTAATCCTTAGGCAAAAGGCGGAGAAAAGGGTGAAAAAGAGGGGGGGTGGAAAGCGCGTTTTCAGCTACACCTGAGTCCATTTGAAATCATTCACGGCTGGATCCCGCATTGGGGCAAGACGATCGAAGGCTCCGGCCTCGATATCGGTGCGGTGAACCTCGCGAACAGCGTCGTTGCGGGTGACCGCGGCAGCGCGCTCGACAAGGTTCTCTTTAACCACATCCTCTCGAACGGCAAGAGCCTCGAAGAGATCTCCAACACGATCAACTCCATCACCGCGATGGGTGCCGTGGCGGGTCTCACGGCCATGACGGTCGACTTCAGCGCCTATGTCACCGAACAGGTTGAACACCATGCTTCGACGATGCCGCGCCAGGCCGAAGGCTGGTGGGTGCAGCCGATCGCCGGCAAGCTCAAGTCCGACGACCTTGCGGTCGGCGGCATGAAGGGCGGCTACTCGATCGACACCGTCGGGATCATGGGCGGCTTTGACAAGAAGCTTCGCAACGGCGACACGATCGGCGTGGCGGCTTCCTACCAGTCGGGCGACGCCGACAGCGAAGGCGAAGGCCTTCCCGTCACGACGGACGTCACGAACTACGGTCTCCACCTCTGGCACGCCCGTCAGTTCGACGCCTACCGCCTGATGGGCATGTTCTCGTACTCGAAGACGAGCGGGGACGCCAAGATGAACTATGTCGGCAACGAGATCACGAGCGACCTCGGCGCCACGGAAATCTCGATCGGCGCCCGCGCCGACAAGGAATTCCAATGGGGTACGGTCCGCATGATTCCGCATGCCGGCGTGCGCGCTTCGATGATCGACGTCGACGACTACACGATCGAAATGGGTTCGGAAGAGCTCTTCAAGGTGAGCGAAGACAAGCTCTGGATCTTTGAAGTGCCCGTGGGCGTCACGTTCGCCTCGTCCTTCGAATACGCCCGCTGGAACGTCCAACCCTACGTCGACCTCACGGTCCGCGGCCGCTTCGGCGACACGGACTCCACCTTCACGCTCGAAGGCTCCAACACGTCCGACAGCATGAAGTACGACGTGACGGGCGATGTGATCGGAGACCTGCGCATCGACTACATGTCGACCTTCCAAGACCTCAACCTCGGCATGAGCTACGGTCTTTCGGCGGGCGACGGCGGCCGCCAGAATCATCAGATCGAAGCGACGCTGCGCATCGACTTCAACTGAGCTTGAGTTCTCCCGACGTCCTTCGGGGACGTCGGAATGCTTCTCGCAAAAGCGGGGATCGGTTTGGGCCGGTCCCCGTTTTTAGTTTTCGGCGGTGCGGTTACAGTTTCCGTCCGGAATTTCAGGCTTTCTTCTGTCCGCCGGAAGAATGCTCTACGGCTGCGCTCTCGATGGCGGCGCCTTCGGACGCGCACTTGAGGCATGCGGTCTCGCCCGCGGCCATTCGGTTTCGCACGCCCCGCAGGTAGGCTTCCGTTCGATCGAGGTCGGTCCGAAGCTTTTGGATGCCGTCGATGTATTCGTCGATTCGCTCGAGGAGCCACGGAGTTCCAAGCGAAGGATCGTCTTCGTAGGCGAGAAAACGCTCCACGCACTCGAGTTTCATGCCCGCGTTGCGGCAACGCATGATGAAGCTAAGCCGCTCGAGGTCGGACGCACCGTATTCCCGCTGTCCGCCGGGACCGCGCCGGGGCTTGTTGAGAATCCCGCGCGCTTCGTAAAAGCGGATCGTTCCCACCGCCGCTCCGGATCGGGCGGCCAATTCACCTATTTTCATCGTCACCCCAAAAAGTTTGAATTCATACTTGAAGCTACAGTAACTATAGGTATTATCTTGCTCCGCAAGCCAAGTCCGCAAGCCCGCTTGTCGGCGCCTTCGGACCCGTGTTTCAACCTTATTTTGCGGACCAGAAAGGGTTCGCACACAAGGAGCAGCCATGAAATTCCAACAGATCCGCAGCGCCCTTTCCATCGTCGAATTCGCGGGCGTGCGCTTCATGATCGACCCGATGCTTGCGCCGAAGAACACCTATCCGGTCTTCCCGTACACCTGTGTGACGGGCGAGGGGAATCCCACGACGGACCTCCCCGTTTCGCTTGAGAGTCTCTTTGACGTCGACGCCGTGATCGTGACGCATCTTCACCTCGATCACTTCGACGACACGGCGCGTGAAGTTCTCCCCAAGAGCCTCGTTCTCTTCGCGCAGTCGGAAGAAGAGGCCACGCAGCTTCGCGGCTGGGGTTTTGCGGACGTGCGCGTGCTTCTCGAAGAAGGCGTCGAATTCGAGGGTGTTCGTCTCTATAAGACCCGATGCGAACACGGCGAGGGCGATCCGGTGACGAGCGACGCCTATGACTTCATGGGATTTTCGGGGAAGGCCTGCGGCGTGGTGTTCGAGGCAACCGAATCGTCGAGCAAGCCCGAAAACTTCCGCTTCTACCTCGCGGGCGACACGGTCTTCTGCGAATACGTGGAGGAGGCGATCGCGAAGTTTGCGCCGGCCGTGGTTGCGGTGAACGCCGCGGGCGCGCAGTTCCCGAAGGGCCATCCCCTCATCATGAACGAGTACGACGTGCTCACGCTCATGCGCCGTCACCCGGAATTGAAGGTGATCGCGACGCACCTCGACGGCGTTTCGCACGCCACGGTCACGAGCGAATCGCTCCGTGCGTTCGCAAAAGAAAAGGGACTCGAGAAGCTCGCCGTTCCCGCGCAGGGCGAAACGATCGAACTCGCGGCCTGAGACCGCTGAGGAAAGCATGTCGGAGCGACCTCGGGACCGACGAACAATCGTGAGATTTTGTCAGTCTCGGGATTCCGTCGACGGGAATTTCCGTAGAATGGACGCTTTCCCACACACAACGCGCCTGCGGGGGGCACTGGGCTCAGCCCGGTTGAGAAGCACCCTTGGCACCGGATCCGGTTAATACCGGCGGCGGGACTGCAGGACGTTCGCGTCGGGTCTTTCTCGAGAAAACGGGAGAGGTCCGGCCGTTCGTCACCGTCCGTCGTCCGACTCGGCGCACGGAGACGACACACGATGAAACCCATTTCTTGGATTCACGACGATACGCCCGGCAAGGTGAAGCGCCTTGCGGGCGTGCGCGACTACCTCATCAGCGAAGCGGGAGAAGAGATTCCCTTTCGCCGCATCGACTTTTCTCCCGCGCCTCCGAATTTCGGGGGCCGCGACTATCCTTCGATTTTTCTTCCCGACGTGACGGGTCCCTTCGGCGAGAACGGGATCGACGAAAACGCCCCCGTCACCGACTTTCATCCGAAACTGCGGCGCGAACGCGCGGTAGGGAGCGACACGCAGCTAACGGCCGCGAAGAAGGGCGTCGTCACGCCCGAGATGAGCTTTGTAGCGGGCCGTGAAAACTCGGGACTCCGGGCCACGAAGGCCATGCTCGACAAACTCGAAGACGAGGCGCTCTCCGAAAAACTGGCTCCCTTCTTCGACGTCAAACCCTGGACGGGCGAGGACGTGCGGGCACTCGTCGCCTCGGGCCAAGCCGTGATTCCCGCGAACGTCCGTCATCGCGAGGCCGAGCCCACGGTGATCGGAGAGAAATTCCGCACCAAGGTGAACGCGAATCTCGGGACGACAGGGAAGATTTCCAATCTGGATGCGGAACTCGAAAAGCTTCGCGAAGCTTTGCTGTGCGGCGCCGACACGGTGATGGACTTGTCGGTCGGAGAGGATTCGGGGCGCATCCGCCGCGCGATGCTGCGCCACAGTCCCGTGCCGCTCGGAACCGTGCCGATCTACGAGGTGCTCGAGAAGGTGAAAAAGCCCGAGGCCCTCACGTGGGACGCCTTCTACGAAACGCTCTGCCAACAGGCGGAAGAGGGTGTCGACTACATGACGATTCACGCGGGCGTTCTGCGCAGTCACGTGGAACTCACCCGAAAGCGGCTCACGGGGATCGTCTCGCGGGGAGGCGGCATTCTCGCCGCCTGGATGCATGCGACAGGGAAGGAAAACTTCCTCTACGAAAGATTCGACGAGATCCTCGACGTGGCGCGAAGGTACGACGTGACGCTTTCGCTCGGCGACGGCCTTCGTCCGGGATCGATTTATGACGGCAACGACGAAGCGCAGTTCGCGGAGATGAGGACGCTCGGAGAACTCGGCTGCCGTGCGAGGGAAAAGGGCGTGCAGGTGATGATCGAGGGTCCCGGACACGTGCCCTACGGCGGAATCGCCCGCAATCAGAAGGGCGTGCGGGAGTGGTGCGACAATGCGCCGCTTTATACGCTCGGGCCTCTGCCCACGGACGTGGGCGCAGGCTACGACCACATCACGGCCGCGATCGGCGGGACGGCCTTGGCGTCGCTCGGCACGGCGATGCTCTGCTACGTGACCCCGAAGGAACACCTGGGACTTCCCGAGGCGCAGGACGTCCGCGAAGGGATGGCGGCCTTCCGGATCGCCGCGCATGCGGCGGACATCGCCAAGGAGATCCGCGGGGCGGCGCTTCGGGACTTCATGATGAGTGCGGCCCGGTTTGACTTCCGTTGGGACGATCAGTTCGCGCTCACCTTCGACCCCGAGAGGGCGGCCGCTTTCCATGACAAGACTTTGGGCGGCAACGGCGGACGGCAGGCGCACTTCTGCAGCATGTGCGGACCGGGCTTCTGTCCGATGAAGCTCGCCCGCGACTGGTTCCAATAAGATTCCCGAAGAGGAATGAAAGAAACCCCGTTCGGTTCTGCCGCAACGGGGTTTCCTGCAAGGGAAGGGCTTATTCGGCCTTGGCTTCGACGGCTTCCTCGTCGAGATTGAGGTACTTGCCGAGTTCGTCGAGAACCGAATCGTCGCCCTTCTTGAAGCGGCGATAGAGTTCGCGGAAGTGGGCGTACCATCCCCAGGTCATGCCGTATTCGACCTTGAACGTGACGCGGCGCATGTGCTTACGCATGGTGTTTCCTTTCAAAAAGCTTGGCGGAGAAGTTCCGCGGTCCCCGAAGTATAGCCTGCGGCGGCTTCGGGGACGGCAAATCAGCGCATCCTGCGAAGAATTTTGCCGGCGATTTTGCGTGTCAGGGCGCGGGGCGCAACCTGGGCGACGACCGCGACGCAACGGTTGAGCCAACCTTCAATTTCGACCGGGGCGCCGCGGAAGGCGGCGTCGAGGGCCGCTCTCGCGACGGGCCGCACGTCCTGGGCGTATTCGTCAAAGGGAGAGTCCTCTTCGAGCCCCGCCGCGGTGCCGAAGTTCGTGCGCGTGGGACCCGGGCAGAAGGCAGTTACGGTGACGCCCGTCCCCTTCAGTTCCTCGGAAAGGGCTTCGCTGAAGGAGAGCACGTAGGCCTTCGTGGCGCCGTAGACCGCAAGCCAGGGGCAGGGTTGGAAGGCGCCCGTGGAGGCGATGTTGAGGATGCGGCCGTGTCCGCGCTCCCGGAAGCGCTTCGCACAAAAGAGCGTGAGGCGCGTCACCGCCTCCATGTTGAGGCGAAGCATCGTGCGAACGCGCTCTTCGGAAACGTCCAGAGCCGAACCGAAGGCGCCCACGCCCGCGTTGTTGACGAGAAGCGTGAGTTCGCGCTCGTCCTCTTCGATGAGGTGTTCGAGCGCTTCGCAGCCGTCCGACTCGGAGAGGTCGAGCGTAGCGGTGCGGACGTCGACGCCGAAGCGTTCCGTCAGTTCCCGGGCCACTTCTTCGAGAACGTCGCCCGAGCGGGCGACGAGCGTCACATGCATGCGGCGCGCGGCGAGCTGCCGAGCGATTTCGAGACCGATCCCGCTCGAAGCGCCGGTGATGAGGGCATAGGTTTTCGACATGCCGTCTCCTTCAATGGTGTTTTGGTGCATTGTGCCACGAAGATCAGTCTTCGAAGGCGTCCGCCATGGCTTCGATTTCCCGAGGGGGAATGCCGTACTCGCGAGCGTCGGCGTCCCAGTCGAGAAGACGTCGGCGCACCGTCAGAACGAAGCGCTTCGCCTCCTGAATCGTAAGATCAAAGTAGGGGGCGTATGTGACGGCTTCGTCCGTCGTAAAGCGGGACGATCCTGCGCGAAGCTTCATGCCGCCCCTGGGAAAGAGCGAAGGCGACGTGAAGGTGAGGCTGTGCGCCGGGGCGAGACGCCAACCGTCGGAATGGGTACCGACGGGTCGGACGAAGAGCCAGCGCTCCGGATGGTCGCCCGTGGGGCCCGTAAGAAGGGTAAAGGCCATGCGGCGCCAGACTTCGGGGAGGTCCTCCTTGGGGGCGGCGCCTTCGCGCGTGAGGAAGTCGACGATGTCGGAATAGGTGATCGTCTTTCGCAAGCCCGAACCCTTGGGAGCAATGAGGGCCTTGGCGGACAAGGCCGCATAGGGACGGTTCGCATCGTCGCGGTCGGCGCGGCTGCGAAGAAGCACGGGTTCTCCCATCAGCATCCTGAGCGTGGGCGTGACGGTACGGATTCCTACGGCACGGGCCGTTTCCAAAGAGAACCCCTGCCAGAGCGCGGCGTGAACGGGTTCGGACGACTGTCCGAAGGTCGCGACGGCAGGGCGCTTGTCGACGAGAACCGAATAGACGGGCGAGCGTCCGGGAAGCGTACGGGCGGAAAGGAGGAGTTCGAGCTCGGCCTTTCCGGCACGGTTTCGTTCCGCCGCATGGTGGGCGTAGAGGAGTTCGTCGCCCTGGGACTGAAAGACGGGAATAGATGGACGATGCGAGAGAATCTTCGCTAGGAGGGCGGGAGCGAGCGGTTTGACGTCGCCCTCAAGCGCCGCCGAGAGAGCGCCAAGCGAGGAATTTTCCTCGAGAAGGGACGTGAATGCGGCCTCTTCCGGCTTGACGCCGAGCATCCAGTCGAGTGAAACGCCTTTTTCCTGCGCCTCATCGACGAGGAAACGGACCTCAGGATCGAGCCGAACGTCTTCCAGAAGGGCGAAGAGACGCTTTCCTTTTTTCGGCAGGATCGGACCATCCTTCAAAGGGAGATCGTGAGAGAGGGCGAAGCCTTCGGACAACCACGCTTCATCGTATTCGAACCAAAGGGAAGGTTGAGGCGCGAGAACGGTACGCCGTTTGACCTTTCGAGAAATCTTCGAGTCGGAATTTTCCCCGTTATGCGATAAAGATCCCGATCGGGACTCCAGTGCGGAAGGGCGAAGCGTCGTTGAGTTGTCGTCTCGAACATGAAGACGACCGACGGGAATTCTTTTCTCCGAATCGGGTTCGTTGGTGAGTGGATAAGAGAGCTGCCAGATGCGGTGGTCCGAGCGCAACATTTTTGTTATTCCTCCTTCACCCGGCGGCGACGCACACGCTGAGGAAGAGGGCGGTCCGTCAAAAAGCCGTCGTCAAGCTCGTCGGTCCCCAGAGAAGAGAAGGGGTCGTCCACGCCGATCGCGTGGAGGACGGAAACGATGTTCCCGATCGAAACGCCGCAGTCTCCGAGTTCCATTTTCGAGATTGTGTTGACGGAAATGCCCGCACGCTCTGCGACGATTTTCTGCTGAAGCTTTCTCTGAATGCGAAGGAAGCGGATCCTTCTGCCGAGGGCCTCCACGGCTTCCGCCGTCGCGAATGATGGTCTCATAAACGTAGAATCCTGTGAGTAAGGAGTGCTAAAACGGTCTGTGAGAGGAATTATACGGTTTTGAGAGGCGTCTGTCAGAAAAACGAGCAGATGACGAAAAACTGGCGGTTCAATGCGGATTAGAAAGGATCTCCGAAAGATTTATAAAATACTACAAAACCTAGGATACAGTGATTAAACAGTATAAAACATCGTATTCTGCGAGCTAAATATGAGAAAGACTTCGCAACGATGCTAAAAATCAGCATCGATTATCATCTTTTTTAAATCAGATCCGTTTAACTGCGAACAATATGCTTTGCATCCTGATTATCGTCTTCATCCGTTTGAATCGCTCTCCTCTTGTCCGTGCGGTTATCTATCCTGTTGGATTCCGCACCGGTCTCCTCATTTACTCGTTTGACAAATTGGAAAACCTTGTGTTTTGATTTTGCGTATAGTTCCCGATCGGATTATTCGCGCTCTGCCCTTTCGAAACTTCTCTCTATCGTCTTTCGGGTAGGCTACATTTCTGTAGGTTCCATCGACGACGCCGGATGCCTTTGCTGTCTTCCTTGCCGATCCTCGGTGCGCCGAGCGAAACGACAAAAGAATTCGACGCATTCTTTTATAAAGACACCGAACGGGGTATTAAACCTGTTCAACATCTCTGTCGTGCGTTTTTCGAGAGTCCGTCGGTCTTCATTTCGTCTTCGCCTCGTCCTCCCTCTTCGTTCCCCGCCAGAAGCTCTTGCCGCTCTTGAGGGACTTCGTCTCGGCAAAGTTCCCGAACGGACGGGAAAAGAGACGGTTCACGAACCGCCGAAGGCGAATTCTTCCGACCCGAGCTGATCCCCGTCTTAAGAGAATCGGGCAAAAATCGAACTCGGCGAAGAAAGCACTCGTGACCTTTTCTCCGGCTTCCTACGGTTCCCTGCGGGAAGTTTCTCCGGTGAAAAGGGACGCCCCGAACCCGCTTCGGAACATCGATCCCGATGACCCGCCTCGCTTCGGGGAAGCATTCGCGCCGACGACGGGTGGTTTTGCTTAGGCGATCCTTCGTGCCGAGGCCTGAAGGCCTACCGTGAACCCGTTCATCCGAACGGATGCGAAACGTTTGTTTACGTTGTCCGAAAGCCTTGTGCTGCCGCTTTTCCTTCGAGGAAACGCATTCTAGCGGACTTTTCTTCTCCGTGTTTACCCGCATAAAAAGGGCGTTCGAAAGCAGTCCTCCCTCCCGCAGACTTTCCCCCACGTTTTTTCGCCGCTCTGTTGCGGCCCACCACACGACTGCCATGAACGAATCCATTCTCGACAAGTGTCTCAACGACTACCGTCTCTTTCTCGGCAAAAAGGAGCTGCTGCCCATCGTCCTCGGCGGCATGGGGGTCAACATCTCCACGAAGGAGCTCGCGCTCGAGGTCGCCCGCTGCGGCGGCATCGGCCACATCTCCGACGCCATGATGCCCGACGTCTCGGACCGTCTTCTCGGGACCCATTTCACGGCTGCCAAGGCCAAGCTCTGCAAAGCCTTTGCCGGGCTCGCCCCGAAGCCCGACATGCACTTTGATCTCGAAAGCATCCGCCGCGCCACCAAGGGCTACGTGGAAGACGTCATGAGTGCGAAGAAGGGGGACGGACTCGTTTTCATCAACGTCATGGAAAAGCTCACCATGAACGACCCGCTCGGTTCGCTCAAGGCCCGCCTCAACGCGGCGCTCGACGCCGGAATCGACGGCATCAGCCTTTCCGCGGGTCTTCATACCTCGAGTTTCGGACTGATGGCGGATAATCCCCGCTTTCGCGATGCGAAGCTCGGCATCGTCGTTTCGTCCGTGCGGGCGCTCAACATCTTCCTGCGGCGCACCGCCAAAACCGAGCGTCTCCCGGACTTCGTCGTGGTGGAGGGGCCGCTTGCCGGCGGCCACCTGGGATTCGGTTTTGACTGGGCGAACTTCAAGCTCTCCGACATCGTCCGCGACGTGAAGCAATACCTCGCGGAGAAGGGACTTTCGATTCCCCTCGTCGCCGGGGGCGGCGTCTTCACCGGGACCGACGGCGTGCGGCTCATGGAGGAGGGGGCCGACGCCGTGCAGGTGGCGACGCGCTTTACGATCGCCCGTGAGTCGGGCATTCCCGACGACGTGAAGCAGCGCTACTTCAACGCCGAAAAGGATGAAATCGTCGTGAACGGAATTTCTCCGACGGGCTATCCCATGCGCATGCTCTCGTGTTCTCCCGCCATCAACGCCAACACGAAGCCGCAGTGCGAGGCCTACGGGTACATGCTCGACCACGGCGAATGTCAGTATTTGAAGGCTTTCCGAGAGGCCGTCGCCGAACATCCCGAGGTGAAGCAGCCCGCCGTCGCCGGGAAAACCTGCCTGTGCGTTCAGATGCGCAACTACAAGCTCTGGACCTGCGGGGCTTCGGCCTGGCGCCTCAAGGAAACCAGCGTGAAGCTCCCGGACGGTACGTGGTACCAGCCGCCCGCCGAACACATCTTCCGCGACTATCTCACGAGCCGTCGCGACGAAATTCTCCTTCCCGTGCCGGCCTGATGCCGCAGGGAGCGGGAAAAGCGGACGCTCCGGGATTGCCGAAAGGCTCTCCCGGAGCGTTTTTTTCCGATCTTCTGCTAAAATCGCGTTTCCTTTTCACCGTTCACTTTCACTCACGATGGAATCTTTTTTCGAACGAGCCATGTATGCGGGCCGTTGGCTGCTCGCTCCGATCTATCTCGGCCTCACGCTCGCGCTTTTGTGTCTGGGCATCAAATTCTTTCAGGAAGCCTTCCACATCATTCCGCATGTTCTGGAAATGAAGGAGGCCGACCTCATACTCGGCATTCTTTCCATGGTCGACATGGGCCTCGTGGGCGGCCTCATCGTCATGGTGATGTTCTCGGGCTACGAAAACTTCGTCTCGTCGCTTGACATCCAGGAGTCGCAGGACAAGCTCTCGTGGCTCGGCAAGATGGATGCGGGTTCGTTGAAGAACAAGGTGGCCGCCTCGATCGTGGCGATTTCGTCGATCCACCTTCTGCGCGTCTTCATGAACATCCCGACGACCGAAAACGACAAGTTGTTCTGGTACGTGATCATCCACCTGACCTTCGTGCTCTCGGCGCTCGTCATGTGCGGGATCGACCTTCTCACGAAGAAGGCGCACTGACAACGCAACGCTTTTCTGCGTTTTTTCCGCGAAAACCTCTCGAAACTCCCGAGTCTTCGGACGGCGGGAGTTTTCTTTTGCCTTGTCCGATGGCGCTACAATCGGAAAGTCTTTGGTCGAACGGCCGCAAGAAGAGTCTTCGACCGAAGGAAAACCCTCCCGAAAACAACAGGAATCCCCACATGCGCACATCGCTACGCAAAGTCTTCCGCTTTGCCATGCCTTTTCTGCAGGCTTCCCTCATCAAGCAGATTCTCGTAGGTTTCGTTCTCGGCTGTCTTCTCGGCCTCTCTTCGCCCGAACTCGCCAAGTCCGCGGGCTTTCTCGGGACCATCTTCGTCACGGCCCTGAAGGGCGTCGCCCCGGTTCTCGTCTTCGTGCTCGTCATGAGTTCGATCGCCGGCCGCAGCGACCTGAGCGAATCCGTCCACATCAAGCCCATCATCTTCATCTACCTCATCGCGAACTTCTCCGCGGCCCTGGTCGCCGTGGCGGCGAGCTTCATGCTTCCGTCCTCGATTCAGCTCGTTGCGCAGGGCGCGGACGTGAACGCTCCGGGCGGCATCGGCGACGTGCTTCGTTCGCTCGTTCTCAATCTCGTCGACAATCCCTTCCACGCGCTCGCTTCGGCCAACTACATCGGCATTCTCGCCTGGGCCATCGCCATGGGTCTGGTTCTTCGCAAGGGGACGGACGAGACGCGCAAAGTTCTGCAGGACGCTTCCCGCGCCGTGGAATTCATCGTTTCGCTCGTCATCCGCTTCGCGCCCTTCGGTATCTTCGGTCTCGTCTCCGAACTGCTCGCGACCGAAGGTCTCGGCGCGATGGTCGACTACGCGCATCTTCTCGCCGTCCTGATCGGATCCATGGCCTTCGTGGCGCTCGTCGTGAATCCCTTCATCGTGTGGCTCTGCACGCACGACAATCCCTATCCCGCGACCTTCCTGACGCTCCGTGAATCGGGCATTTCCGCCTTCTTCACGCGCTCTTCGGCCGCGAACATTCCGGTGAACCTCGAGCTCTGCCGCCGCATGAACCTCCCCGAATCGACCTACGCCGTTTCGATCCCGGTCGGGGCCACCGTCAACATGGGCGGCGCCGCGATCACGATCACGGTTCTGACGCTCTCGGCCGCGTACTCCCTCGGCATTGCCGTCGACATTCCCACGGCGCTCTTCCTCTGCGTCGTCGCCACCATCTGTGCGGCGGGCACCTCGGGCGTCCCGGGCGGCTCCATCATGCTCATTCCACTCGCCTGCGGGCTCTTCGGCATCGATCAGCACACCGCCATGCAGGTCGTGGCCGTGGGCTTCGTGATCGGCGTTCTGCAGGACTCCTGCGAAACGGGGCTCAACTCCTCGACCGATGTCCTCTTCACCTACGCCGCCTGCAAGCGTGCGGAGCGCATCGCCAGGGAAAATGCCTGACGACACGGCGTTTCTCAACGCATAACCCCACCGCAAAGGCCCGTCGTTTCGGCGGGCCTTTGTGCGTCCGGAGAGCGAGGAATGAGAAGCGGATGCTCCTTCAGGAGGTCGGAGAGCGGGAGAGAGGTTTCCCGCGTCTTCAACGTCGGGAATGGTTTCGTAAACGAGCGGCGGCGTGTCGGGGAGCGGCGGGTGTTTCCGTCACGTTGAATGACGGCCGGAGCCTCGGCGAGATCGGCGGTTTGGCCAAGCTTCGGGTCTTGCCTTACCCGGAGGTTTCAGCGGGTGTGAACGGATGAGGTCACGCGGACGGGATCGGGGGTGTCGGCGGAAGCTTCCACGAAGAGGGAAACCAGACTTTGTCGGAGAAGGAGAGTGAAACCTTCTCTGCGCCTGAAAAGGACGTTCTGTAGGGCTTTCTTGCAACGGGACGGCGAAAGGCGCTGCGGTGGGATCGGCGCAGAAGCGCAGCTTTTTGTCCGAAACCCGGCGGAAAAGACCCCGAGGGCGCCCGCCGTAAAGGGGAAAAGGGAGTCCTCCGGATGCGAAAAGCCCCGGCTCCTTTTGGAAACCGGGGCGCGGTTCAGATCAACGTATTAGGAACGTCGATTAGAAGCGGTGCGTGAGACCGACATAGGCCTGGATGAGTTCCTTTTCCATGTCGTGGACATCTCCAAGGGAGGAAGTGTCAAGCGTGGCCTTGGCGTAGCCGGCGCCGAGGTAGGCGTCGGTGCGCTTGCTCAGGTGGTAGGCGTAACGGGCCGTCACGCCGACGTACTGAGCGTCGACGTCGTAGCTTTCAGGATCGCCGGCATCGTAGCAGTTTTCGAGCTTGCCGTCCTGGAAGTAGGCGGCCACCGTCAGGTCACCGCCGCCGATCGGGGTGATGGAACCGAGGTGGAGGCCGTAGCCCTTGAAGCCGTCGGTGCCGAGCGCCTTGTCGAGATTGCCGTCGGTATCAACCGCAGCGTCAAGGAGATCGCCAGACAAGTCCCAACCAGCAGCGTTGCGGATGCCCTGGTAGTACTGGCCGAGGGCGAAGACCTTCGTGACGCCGAAGTCGTAGTTGCCGCCCAAGTGAACGAGGTGGCCGTCTTCCTTGACAGCGGAAGTGGAGGCGTGGTTGAAGTATTCATAGGCGCCCACGAACTGCAGGTTGCCAAAGCCGCCCGTCACGGCGAGGGAGGCGTAGCGGTCGACGTTGGTCTTGCCTTCGTCGCCGTGCTGATCCTTGGCGGTGTAGTCGTCGTTGTCGGCGCCGGTGTCGCCGTCAAAGGAGTACTGGGCCGTCACCTTGACGCCGGCGAATTCGGGCGTTTCGTAGGTGATCATGTTGTCGTAGCGGCTCGAAGAGGTCATGCCCCAGATATTGAAGTCGCCGCCGTCGAAGGCTTCGCCGATGAGGTAGACGTAGTCATAGGTGCCGGCGGAGGAGCCGACGCCGCCCATGCGGCCGGCCGAGATCTTGCCGAAGTCGCCCGAGAGCGTAAGGGAGGCTTCACGGCCGAAGAGGCGGCCGCCCTGGTTGAGAGCGCCGTCGTCGGAGTTGATGCCACTTTCGAGCTTGAAGCTGACCTTCATGCCGTTGCCGAGGTCTTCGGACCCGACGATGCCGACGCGCGAGGAGGCGTTGATGCCCGAGGCCATTTCGAGGCTGCTTTCGCCGTCGGTGGTGTGAGCAACGGTATTTCCGTCGATACCCCAGTTGTCCTGGTACGTATAGGCAAGACCGGTGTCGACCACGCCGTAGAGCGAGATGTCCGCGGCCTGGGCGGAAGCGGCGGCGCCGAGAACGGCGAGCGCGATGAGAGACTTCTTCATGATTTGGATTCCTTCCTGTGAGGGGTGAGTTGTATGGTGCGAGGGTTTTTCCCCTGGCGTGGGTTTCATCCTATCGGCCTTTTTTGACAAATCGGTCACAAGACTCGGCGAATTCATGAAGTTTTGATGAAAAGCGGGGGTGTTAGGCGAATACCACTAGTCATTAATGCATATTGGTCGACAAAATTTGTTGCGGATTCGTCACAAAGAGAAGATTGGTTGACCGGGATGGTCGGGGAGGGTAGGGAAGACGAGGCGTTGCAAGAATGAAAAAACTCCCGGGTTACGGAACCCGGGAGGCCTCGGAGGAGCTTTGGAAGGAATTGGATGCGGTCAGTTGCTGGCGGCGTAGATCGCGCTTCGCTGCGCACGGGTGCTGCGTCCGGGCGTCGTGCCGAAGAGCGACTTGTAGTCGCGGTTGAACTGCTGCGGGCTCTGATAGCCCACGGCGTAGGCCGCGGAATTGACGTCTCCGTCGCCTCTCAGCAGGAACTGCTGCGCCTCATAGAGGCGAAGACGCTTCTGGTACTGCAGGGGCGAGAGCGACGTGAAGGCCTTGAAGTGCCGGTGGAAGGTCGTCGGAGCCATACCCGCCACGGCCGCGAGGTCGCCCACGGGAATCTGCTCGCGGAAGTTTTCGCGAAGCCACCGAATCGCCTTTCTGATGCGCTGACCTACGGCGCCCGGCGCATAGAGGGCCCGCAGACATTCGCCCGAGGCGCCCGAGAGCGCGAGAAAGTGGATGTCGCGGATGATCATGGGAGCGCGGTTCTTGAGCTGCTCTGGACGGTCGATGAGCCGAAGGAGACGGTCGAAGTCTTCGAGGAGCTCCACCGCGGGTTGGCCGAGGTTGAAGACTTCGTGCGAATTCGTTTCGACGGGGTCTTCTTCAGAGAGGAATTCGGCGAGCGTGGAGGGGTTGAGCCGCAGGGAAAGCGACACGAAGGGTTCGGAGGGTTTCACGCCGATCAATTCGTAGGAGGTCGGCATGTCGACCGACGTCACGATCATCGAGCCCGTGCCGTAAGTGTAGGTTTTGTCGCCGATCACGAGGCGCTTCGTCCCCTGCAGGATGAGTCCCACCGAGAGCACGTAGAAGCAGTTGGGAACGTTCTGCGGCGTCTCGATGTAGGAGAGGTGCAGGCCCAGCACCAGGGCGTCGACGTTCACGCCCGAGCGCACGACGTCGCGAACGCGCGCCTTCAGGCGTTCGCGCAGAATTTCCACGGTCGGGTCTTCCGTCGGGGCGGAAGGAGTGAAAAGCGGACGATCTTCAACGGTCATGGCAGTTTTTTGTCTTCTGTGTTGCGGCGCGGGAGGCGAAGCGGAAGGAGAGAAGTCCGTTTCGGCTCCCGCGGATCATCATAGATCTTACGGGAAATGCGGGGCGAGCCGCGCGTCTTTAGGCTTCGTCCGTGCCGTCTTCAAGCGGACGCTGTCCGGGCTTCTTGTCGAGCACCCGAACGATGCGGTATTCGCCCGTGCCGACGCCGATCTCCTTCATGGCGGAGAGCTGACGCAGGCCTTCGCGCGATTCGACGCGCTTCACGAAGGTGTGCTTCACCCAGTCGGGGAGCGAGTAGACGAGGTCGATCGAGGCCTGGTCGATCGCGACCAGATCGGTCGAGGCGAAGATCCCGAGATCGGGAAGCGTCGGCGTGGAGGCGGCGACGCCTGCGCAGTCGCAGTCGATCGACATGTTGCGAAGAACGTTCACGAAGGCGATCTTCCTGCCGAAATGATCGACGATCCCCTTGCCCACGTCGGCCATGTGTTCCATGAAGCCCGCGCCGCGCGGCCAGCTGCCGTCGGACTGAACGTTGTGGACCTGCTTCTTGCCGTGTTCGGCCGAGGCGCAACCGATTGCGATGTTCTTGAGCGATCCGCCGAAGCCGCCCATGCCGTGGCCTTTGAAGTGGGTGAGAACGAGCATGGAGTCGTAGTCGAAGCAGTGCTTGCCGACCATGATTTCCTTGAGATGCAGACCGCCCTTGACCGGCAACGGCGCATCCCCGAATTCGTCCATGATGTCGACCTTCGAGAAGGTCCAGCCGTTTTCTTCGAGCACCTTGCGGTGACCCGCCGTCGTCTGACGCGGGCTCTTGTAGAGAACGTTGCACTCGACGATGGTGCTCTCCGGAATCGTGCCCTGCAACGTCTTGATCCAGGCGGGCGGCAGAATGTTCGGACCCTTGGGCTCGCCCGTGTGGAGTTTGAGCGCGATCTTGCCGGTGAGTTCGCCCTTTACGAGATTGACCATGCGGATGAGGGCGGCTTCGGAAATCTCCGGCGTCCAGTAGACGATCGGACGGGGATCCGACTTCGCGGTCGAGGTCATGCCCGACGCGATGAGGGGAGAGGCGGCCATGCCCGCGGCCGCCGCTTCGATGAATTGCCTTCTAGTCCAACACTTCATGATGTTCTCCTTTGCGAGAAGTGCGGGCGCCCGCAGGACGCCCCTTTGAGAGCACTCTCATGATCCGAAAAGAAAGGGAGCGAAAAATGCGCGGGAACACCGACTTTTTGCCGATTCCGCCCGTTGCCGGGGCAGGATTCGGGCGCGGCAGAAATTGGCAAAAGCTCGGTTCGGTTGATGTCCGAACGGCAAAGTCGCGATTGCGACAATTTCACTCGACAAAGGAGCGCTTTAGCGGCGATCGGACGCCGCTCGGGCGCTCGGCAAATCCATTTGATTCGGGAGTAGGAAAATGTCCGTCTGCATGGAAACCGTACGTTTGCCCAACGGCCGCGTGATGCCCGCCGCCGTCTTCGGGGTCTATCAGGTGAAGGATCCGAAGGAATGTCAGAAGGCCGTGGAAGACGCTCTTGCGGCCGGCTACCGGGCGCTCGACACCGCCGCCTCCTACGGCAACGAAGGTGCCGTGGGCGCCGCCCTCAAGGCCTGCAGCCTCCCCCGCGACGAGCTCTTCATCACGACGAAGCTCTGGGTCGAAGACGCGAGCGAAGAGGGGGCGAAGCGCGCCGTCGACCGCTCTCTGGAACTTCTCGGTCTCGATCGGCTCGACCTCTACCTCATCCACCAGCCCGTGGGCGACGTCTACGGCGCCTGGCGCACGATGGAAAAGCTCCACCGCGAGGGCGTGCTCGGCGCCATCGGCGTGAGCAACTTCTATCCGGACCGTCTCATCGACTTCTGCCATCACCAGGAAATCCGTCCGATGGTGAATCAGGTCGAAATCAATCCCTTCTGTCAGCAGGCCGACGCGCTTCCCATCATGGCGGAGTACGGCGTGCAGCCCGAAGCCTGGGCGCCCTTTGCGGAAGGCCGCAACGGTCTCTTTGACCATCCCGTCCTGAAGGAAGTCGCGCAAAAGCACGGCCGCACCGTCGGTCAGGTGGTGCTTCGCTTCGTGCGTCAGCTCGGCGCCGTGGTGATCGCGAAGACGGTGCGTCCCGAACGCATGCGCGAAAACCTCGACATCTTCAGTTTTGAATTGGACGACGAGGACATGCAGAAGATTCGCTCGCTCGACACCGCGACGAGCCAGTTCTTCTCGCACCGCGATCCGGAAATCGTGAAGTGGATGTCGACGCGCCACATCGAACACTGACGCACAGTCGTCCTACACGGCGGGGATCGACCTTCCATGAGCGCCGATCCCCGTTTTTTCCGTTCTCTTTGCCTGCAGGGAGCCGTCCAATTGAGCGTTCTCAACCAAGCCGTCATCTTTTTCCTTCTCATGCTCGTCGGGATCTACGCCCGACGCACGTCCCTCATCACGCCCGAGAACCAGCAGAAGCTCTCCGGCATCGTCGTCAACATCGCCTATCCGGCCATCATTCTTTCGGGCGCCCTCGCCGAGGGTGAGCGCATCGAGGGGACCGCGCTTCTTGAAGCGACGGCGGCGGCCTTTGCGACGCTTGCGCTCGCGGCTGCGGGCGGCGTGCTGATTTCGAGGCTTCTTCGCATTGAAGCCCGCATGCGCGGCGTCTTCGTCGTGATGACGATCTTCACCAACATCGGCTTTATGGGCGTTCCCATGGTGCGCGGCATCTACGGAGCGGACGCGCTCATCTACATGACGGTCTTTCTGATTCCGGTCAATCTCTTCTTCTTTTCCTATGCCGTCGCAGCCATTCGGGGCGACAAGCTCACGCTCGGAGAGGGCAGGTTCCTTGCCGTGCTGCGTCAACTCTGCAACAACGGGATGATCGCCTGCGTGCTCGCGATCCTTTTCTATTTCGTCGATCTTCCCGTCCCGGCGCCGATCCGCGGCACGGTCGAAATGCTCGGGAGCATGACGGCGCCGCTCGCGATGCTCCTGATGGGGTCGTTTCTCGTCGACGTAAACTGGATCGAAGCCCTGCGCGATCTGCGCTCGATCGTCTACTGCGTCCTCAAGATGATCGTTCTTCCCGTGGTCGCGGTGCGCCTCATGGGGCTCTTTACGGAGAACGCCGTTTTGCTCGGCGTATGCATGGCGGCGCTCGCCACGCCCTGCGGCAACGTCATCGCACTCCTTACGGCAATGTACAACCGCGAAGCCTATCCGAGCTCGGTCAAAACGATCGCCGTGACGACCATTCTGAGCGTCGTCACGATGCCGATCGCCTTCCGTCTCGCCGGTCTCGGCTGAGTCCGATCTTTCCATTTCGCCATGAAGGAAACTTCCATGTATAAGAAATCGAGTTGTTTCAAACCCCGTTTCACCGCTTTGCTCTGCGCCGGTTTACTCGGCGCGGTTTCGAGCGTCTTCGCCGCGCCCGCCGAGTCCGCGACGCCGGCTCCGCTCGTCCTGCAGAGTCAGGGAAGCTTCACCGTGGGCGGCGGCACGCTCCAAAACGCGGGCGAATTCTCGCGCTCGCGCTTTCTCGCGCCCGACGGTCAGGTGGCCTACGGGGACCACGCCTACGTCTTCTACCAGATCCCGGCCGACCGCAGGGGGCCCGCCATCGTCTTTCAGCACGGCGGCGCACAGACGAAGCGCACCTGGGAGTCGACGTTGGACGGCCGCGAAGGCTTTCAGAACCTCTTTTTGAGAATGGGGCACCCCGTCTACCTCCTCGATCAGCCGCGCATGGGCGAGGCGGGCCTTTCGCTCAAGGCCGCGGGCGAGGGGAATCCGTACGCCAAGAATCCTCTCTTTGCCGACAAGACCCTTCACGAGCTCTGCCGCATCGGCGTGTGGCCGAACCGCTTTGCGAATTCGCAGTTCCCGGAGGGGGAGGCCGCGCTCGACGCCTTTCAGCGCTCCTGGACGCCGTACTCGGGAGAACTTGACGACGAAGTGAACGCCGACGCGCTCGGGGCTCTTTTCGAGCGCATCGGTCCCTCGGTGCTCTTTACGCACTCCATGGGCGGCACGATCGGCTGGCGCGTTCCGACGCGCACCGAAAACGTCCTTGCGATCGTCGCCTACGAGCCGGGCGGCTCGCCCTTCCTCTTCCCCGAGGGCGAAGTCCCCGAAGTCTCGAAGGCCGTCTACGAGCCCGTCTCCGCCGCGACGAAGGCCGTGCCCCTCAAGGACTTTGAAAAGCTCACGAAGATGCCGATCCTCCTTCTCTACGGCGACAACATCGCCGAGAGGCCTTCGAACGAGGTCGGTCCCGACAAGTGGAGAAGCGAACTCGACATGGCCAAGAAGTTCGTCGCGGCCGTCAACCGTCACGGCGGCAAGGCCGAGCTCATTCATCTCCCCGACATCGGGATCCGCGGCAACACGCACTTTCTCATGTCGGACTTGAACAACAAGGAGATCGCCGAACTCGTCGAGAAGTGGCTTCGCGATAAGAAGCTGATGTGACGCTCGGGGCGTGCGGGATTCCGCACGCCGCCCTCCACGGTTGAAATTGACAAAAACCGCGCGGGAATCGCCAAAAAGGGGTGACGAGCGGTTTTTATGCTCTAAGAGATGAAAAAGGGGTGCGATCCGTTTGCGGTCGCCCGCCGATGGAGATGAGTATGGACAAAAGAAAACTCGGAGCACGCGGTCCGCTCGTGTCCGCGATCGGTCTCGGCTGCATGGGCATGAGCCACGGCTACGGTCCCGCCGCGCCCGAAGACGAAATGATCGGTCTCATTCACGAGGCCTTCGATCTCGGCGTCACGTTCTTCGACACGGCCGAATGTTACGGCCCCCACACGAACGAAACGCTTGTCGGAAAGGCCCTGAAGCCGATTCGCGACAAGGTCGTGATCGCGACGAAGTGCGGCATTCAGCTCGATCTCAAGACCGGTACGCAAAATCTCGACGCCCGTCCCGAAGTGCTTCGAAAGTCGATCGAAGGGTCGCTCAAGCGCCTGCAGACGGACCACGTCGATCTCTATTACCTCCATCGCGTCGACCCGAAGGTGCCCGTGGAGGACGTGGCGCTTCTCATGAAGGATCTGATCGCCGAAGGGAAGATCCTCGGCTGGGGGCTCTCCGAAGCGGGCCCCAAGACGATCGCGCGCGTCCAGGCCGTGTGCCCCCTCACGGCGGTGCAGAGCGAATACTCGATGATGTGGCGCGAACCCGAAGAGCGCACCTTCCCGCTTCTCGAAAAGGAAGGCATCGGTTTCGTGCCTTTCAGCCCGCTCGGAAAGGGATTCCTCACGGGGAAGGTCCGTCCCGACGCGACTTTCGGAGCCGGGGACTTCCGGAACTACGTGCCGCGCTTTGAGCGCGAAAACCTCGAAGCCAACATGAAGCTCGTCGAATTCATCGGGTCGCTCGCCAAGGAAAAGGGAAAGACTCCCGCGCAGATCGCGCTTGCCTGGGTGATCGCGCAGAAGGACTGGATCGTTCCGATTCCGGGTACGCGTCGTCTCGAGCGGCTTCGCGAAAACCTCGGGGCCGCGACCGTCACGTTCACCGCCGGCGAACTCGCCGAACTCGACCGTCACCTCAAGGCGATTCCCTTGCAGGGCGAACGCTACAAGGGCGACTTCGCCAAGCGTGTGGCCGAGTGACCGGCATTCGGGAAAATGAAAGGAGAAGAACCATGTTCGTTCGCAAGTTTTCTCTGAAGGCGAGTGTCGCCGCGACGCTTCTTGCGATCGCCGCGGGCGCCTTCGCCATGAAGCCCGTCACCGTCGTGGAGCAGGGGAGTTTCGCGGCGGGCGGTACCGTGGTGGAGGCCAAGACCGCCTACGATCCCTATCACCCGAAGGCCGAGGGCCAGACGCTGCACGGTGATCACGCCTTCGTCACGTATCAGGTGCCCGAACACCGCCGTCAATTCGGTCTCGTGATGCTCCACGGCGCCGGACAGTTCCGGAAGACCTGGGACACGACGCCCGACGGGCGTGACGGCTACCGCAATTTGTTCCTCGAGAAGGGGTATCCCGTCTATCTCGTCGACCAACCGCGGCGCGGCGACGCGGGCCGAAGCACCGTGCCCGGCGAAATCAGCGCGGTGCCCGACGAAGGTTTCTGGTTCGGGCAGTTCCGCATGGGACTCTGGCCGAAGTTCAATGAAGGTTCGCAGTTCCCGCAGGACGAGGCTTCTCTCGATCAGTTCTACCGTCAGATGACGCCCAATACGGCGCCTTATGACGCGAAGGTGAACGCCGACGCCTTGGCGAAGGTCTTCGAGAAGACGGGCGACGCCGTTTTTCTCACGCACTCCCAGGGCTGCGGCATCGGCTGGCTCGTCGGCATGAAGAGCGGTCATGTGAAGGACATCGCCGCCTACGAACCGGGCAGCGGCTTCCCCTTCCCGAAGGGCGAAGTCCCCGCGCCGATCAAAAACAACAGCTTCTTCGGCGACTTCAAGGCCGATGAAGTGCCGCTTGAAGACTTCCTGAAGTTGACGAAGTTTCCGATCGTCATCTACTACGGCGACTACGTCCCGAAGGCCGACGAAGTGACGAAGCACCCGCACAACGACTACTGGCGGGCGGCCGCGATGATGGCAGACGCCTTCACCGAGGTCGTCAACCGTCACTGCGGCGACGCGAAGGTCGTGCATCTTCCCGACCTCGGGATCCGCGGGAACTCTCACTTCCCGTTTGCCGAAAAGAACAACGTCGAGGTGGCCGGGGCGCTCGAAGCCTGGCTCAAGGAAAAGAACCTCGACGGCTACGAGAAGTAACCGGAAAAAGAATCTCCCCGCCGAACGGTCCGTCCGACGGGGAGCGAAAAGTTTTTTGAGCCGTTGCAAAGGGGCTTTGCGGCGGCTCTCTTTTTCTCTTATTTGTCGCGCTTCATGACGAGCTGCACGAGGATGTCGGCGCCCTTGAAGACGCCCTCGGCCTTGGCGGCGTTGCCGGCCGTGCGCATGAGATAGACGCTGCCGGTTTCCTTGTTGAAGACCGTGTATTCAATGAACTGAATGTCGGTCTTCGTCTGCTTCATCTGATAGGTGGTCGAGAGCTTCACGCAGGGAAGGGGACCGAAGGCGCACTTTTCGGTCTTGTAGTCCTTGAGCTCGAAGTCGGCGCCGATCTTCTGGATGAAGGCCTGCTTGCCGGAAGCGTCGGCGATCGGGTCGCCGCAGTTTTCGACCATCGCTTCATAGGGTTCGAGACCGTCCTTGGGCTCCTTCTTCCAGAGGAGTTCGAAGCTCGCTTCGGACTTCGGCGTAAAGGCGCGCAGAAGCGGCTTCATCGAGGAGACGCCGTCTTCTTCAAGTTGAACGGGCTGCCACTCTTCGTCGTGCGTGGCGGTGACGAGTTCGCCGAGATTGATTTCGGCGGCGGCCATGGCGGTCTGGGCGCCAAGAAGCATAAGGGCGAGGGAGAGGGTACGCTTGATCATTCCAAAATCCTTGAATCGTCAGGGTCGCGCATAGGCGACGGGGTCGCAGGCATTTTCTCAGCGGCGCCTTACAGCTGTATGAAGCGATTTGTTTCCGAATCGGACCGATACGGGGAGAAGCCTTTGACTCTTCTTTCTTTTTTTAAAAGAGGATTTGTCCTGCAGTATGGGAGAATCGGTAATATCAGTAAGATGCCGATAATCATACCTATTCCTAAAGAACATGAATGCTCATCGGAATTTGATATTGGAAATGAATGAACGAAGCGCCTAGGATTGGTTTGACGGAAAGCGGGGGACGTACTTCGTTTTCCAATGTCTCAATCCAAGGAGTGCAAAATGACGGAACAACGGAAATCATATGGCGAACTCACCCGCCGCGACTTTCTTTCGATGAGCGCGGCTTTCTTCGGCATGGCCGCGATGGGCGGTGCACGGGCCGCCGGGGGGGCGCGGTCACTCCTTCCGCGGCGTCCTCGGCAGGTCTTTCGCACGTGACTGAAAAGCGTCGTCTCGGCTCGCTCGAAGTCTCCGCGATCGGCCTCGGCTGTTTGCCGATGGTGGGCTACTACGGCGGCAAGTACCGCAAGGAAGACATGATCGCGCTCATTCGCCGCGCCTATGATTCGGGCGTGATCTTCTTCGACACGGCCGAAGTCTACGGTCCCTACACGAGCGAATCCTGGGTCGGCGAAGCGCTTCAACCCGTGCGCGACAAGGTCGTGATCGTGACGAAGTTCGGCTTCGGGGTCGAAGAAAAGGAACCCAAGAAGCTCAACAGCCGTCCGGATCACATCCGTCGCGCCGTGGAAGGGTCCCTGAAGCGCCTTCGCACCGACCACATCGATCTTCTCTATCAGCACCGCGTGGATCCGCAGGTGCCCGTGGAAGACGTGGCGGGCGTGATCGCCGACCTCATGAAGGAAGGGAAGGTCCTGCACTGGGGCATGTCGGAAGCGAGTGCGACGAGCATCCGCCGCGCGCACGCCGTGACGCCCTTGACGGCGTTGCAGTCCGAATACGGGATTTGGTGGCGCGAGCCCGAAACCAAGGTCTTCGAGACGATCCGCGAACTCGGGATCGGTTTCGTGCCGTATTGCCCGCTCTGCCGCGCCTATCCGCTTCGCACCGTGACGCCCGAATCGAAGTTTGAGCCGACCGACCGCCGCGCGACGCTTCCGCAGTTCACGGCCGAGGCGATCCGCCACAACTGGCCCTTCGTCGAACTCGTCGCCGACTGGGCGCAAAAGACGAATTCGACGCCCGCGCAGATCGTGCTCGGCTGGGTGCTCGCCCGCGGCAACGACATCGTGCCGATTCCGGGCACGACGAACCCCGCGCACCTCGACGACTTCCTCAAGGCGGCCGACCTCAAGCTCTCCGCGGCCGACTGGGCGGAATTCGACGCGGCCTTCGCGAAGATCGATCTGATGGGACACCGTGCGGATCCGCTCACGGAAAGCCAGTTCGACCACAGCTGAGAAACCTTGCCTTCCTCGTCGCCGGCCTCCCGAAGGGGCCGGCTTTTTCATTGACGGGGAAGGAATCAGTTGACGGCGCCGCCCGTCGTCTTCGGTGCGGCGGCAAGGCCCAGACGGACCTTGTGCTTGACGACGGTCTTCTCCCACCAAAGCAGGATTTCTTCGGTGACTTCGCCCGGCTTGCTTCGAAGCGTCAGACGCGCGGGTTCGATCGCAAACGGAGGTTCGAGCGCCGTCACGCCCGAATTCGCGGCGGAGCGGCCGGTCAAAAGCGACTTCGGCAGGAGCGCCCAGCCGACGCCGCGGGCGACGAGTCCCAGAGCCCAGGGGCCGCTGTCCACTTCCCAGTGGTCGGGATTGATGATGTTGGGGGGCGCCGACTCGCTGTCGCGCGCGTGCACGATGATCTGCCGGTGCTGCCGAAGCGCTTCGGTCGTGAGAGAGGGAAGGCTTGCGAGCGGGTGGTTCTTCGACACCACCACCGATACGGGTGAGCGCCCGAGAATGCGCTCGCGCGTCTCGAGCGCGGGCTCCGACGAAAAGACGAGGGCCGCGTTCATGCCGGACTTTCGGAAGAACCACTGCGCTTCCGACCCCGTGATGTTTTCGATCTGAAGGCGCACGCTCGGGAAGGCCTTGGAGAACTGCTGCAGGATTTCGATCATGACCGGAGCCTCGAGCATCGGATCGATCCCGAGGTAGAGCGCGGGGAGCGCCGTGTCGGCCAAGGCCGCCGCGCGGGTTTCGAGTCGCTGCGCTTCGGCGAGCAGGCGAAGCGCCGAGGGGAGAAGTTCCCGCCCGCGCGCCGTGAGTTCGGGTTTGGGCGTGCGGTGAAAGAGGGCGTAGCCGAGGTCGGCCTCGAGCCCCGCCACGTGCATGGAGAGAACCGATTGGGCTCGGCCGAGCCTGCGCGCCGCGGCCGAGAAGGAGCCCGTCTCGGCAACCGCTGCAAAGGAGCGGATTTCGTCGATCTTGATGCTCATGGGGTGTTTTGATCCATCAGTTTCCTGATGGAATCCATTTTGAAGTATCGGATTGTTGTTGATAAAATTCTAGCGTCATCCACGATCATCGTCCTGTATGTCCTGCGAATTAACGAAAAACATCTCTCCGAAGTCCTTTGCCGGCACGTCCTCCGCGACGTCGAAACTTCGCGATTCCGTTTTCTCCCTCTCGATTTCCCGTGACAAAACCGACGCGAGCCCCAAGGCCGGGGCCGCCACCAAGGCGGAACTCTGGTCCGCGCGCATCGGCTTTTTCACGGGGGGCTTCACGGTGGCCTCCTGGGCGCCCCTCATTCCCTTCGTGCAGTCGGGGCTCGAACTCTCGCCCATGCTTCTCGGCACGCTCCTTCTGGGCTTGGGCGTCGGAAGCTTCGTCGGGATGCCGCTTGCGGGCACGCTCTCGCAGCGAATCGGCTGCCGCAACGCGATCGGCCTCTCGGGGCTTCTCTCCTGCCTTCTCCTTGTCTGCCTCACGCTCATGCCGAGCTACGCCTTCGAATGCGCGGCGCTTTTCCTCTACGGGATCACGCTCGGCTGTCTCGAGGTGAGCGTCAACATCTACGGCACGCATCTTGAGAAGAAGTCCGAAGGCCGCATCATGTCGGGTCTGCACGCCGCCTATTCGATCGGCGAAGTGGTTTCGGCGGGTCTCATCACGCTTTGCTTCGTTTCGGGTCTGACGCCCCTCATGACGATCACCACGCTTATGACGGTTCTCGCCTTCGTGTTGGTCGCCATTCTCTCGCGCATCGCGAACGAGAAGATCAAGAGCGAAAAGAAGGAGGGCCGCACGACTTCGGGCGCGGCGGGCGCTCGCCGCATTTCGGGTTCGGTGCTGATTCTCGCGTCGCTCTGCGCGGTGATCTTCCTCACGGAAGGCGCCATGCTCGACTGGAGCGCCATTTATCTTCGCGACTCCGCGGGCGTTCCGCAGGAAGCGAGCGCCTTCGGCTACACGCTCTTCGTGATCGCCATGGCCGTCTCGCGCCTCCTGGGCGACCGCGTGACGGAAAAAGTCGGGCCGAACGTCGTCCTTCTCGCGGGCGTCGCCATGATCATCGCGTCGCTCTGCGTCATGGTTTTCTTCCCGGTCCCCGCCGCGGTCTTCGCGAGCCTCTTCGTGATGGGCCTCGGCATCGCGAACCTCGCGCCGATCCTCATCTCGGCCGCCTCGCGTGACAAGAAGATGGAGAGCGTCAAGGCCATCACGGCCGTCACGACCGTGGGCTACGGCGGTCTCCTCGCGGGGCCCGCCCTCATCGGTGCGGTTTCTTCGGCCGTGTCGCTTGAAGGCGCCTTCCTCGGGATCGTCTGCCTCCTCACGGCGAGCCTCTTTGCCGTGCGCCGTCACGAGAACGTCTTCGCCTGAGCGTGTAAACGCTCGTAAAAATTGACTGATTCAGTCGGGTTTTGGGTTTCCTTGTCGTAGGATGAGGAAACCCAATCTTTTATGAGGAGATCACCATGATGATCCACGTCACCGAAGCCAACTTCAACGAAACGGTTCTTCAGTCGGAAAAGCCTTTCATCTTCGTGATGGGCGCCTCCTGGTGCCCGGACTGCCGCCGCGCCGAACCCTTCGTTCGCAAGCTTCTCGAGACCTACGGCGACCGCGTGGCCTTCGGGAACGCCGACTTCGACGCCGACGCGGGTCTGCGTGAAAAGCTCGACATCCGCAGCATTCCGACCTTCAAGCTCTACAAGCAGGGCGAAGTCGTCGACACGGTCGTCGAACCCAAGGACATCGCCACCATCAAGGCGCTCTTTGAGAAGGCCGTCGCCTGATCGAAAGGAATTCTGAAAATGCCGAAGGGCCGGGTTGTTCCCGGCCCTTCGTGCGTTTGGAGGTTGGAAAGTTTTGTCAGACCGCCGTTTCCTCGTCTTCGGCGGGGGCGGCGTCGGTGTCGTCGGCGAGCCAGCGATGGAGTTTGTCGGAGAAGAGCAGGAAGGCGTCGGGATCGTATTCGAGGCGGTCGACTTCGATGTAGGCGCCCGCGGCTTCCCCGCGCGTTTCGCGAACGAGCGAGACGAGGCGCAGAAGGTTCTCCTTGTCGCTGTCGTTCGGGCGCAGGCCCACGACGAAGAGCCCCGCCGAGGGGGCGAGCTTCGTGAGGCGCTCGGCGGCGCGCTCGACCTTCTTCTCGTCAAGCCACGCCCCGTCCGTAAAGAGGACGAGGGCGCCGCGCGTCTTCGGGGCGCAGTCGTAGGTGGCGGCGTAGGCCGAGATCGCGCGCTCGAGCTTGGGATTGTTTCTCGGCAGCGCCTTGAGACCGTCGATCACGCGCGCGAGCGCAGCGGGGCGGGGCGTTTCGTCGCCGCCGGGAATTGCGTAGGGGCTCGCCGTGAAGATCGCCACGGGGTGGTCGTACTCGGCGAGATCTTCAAGGAGTCGTTCCGCCGCGTTGCGGGCGAGGTCGAGCTTTTCTTCGTCGCCCACCGCGATCGAGGGGCCGATGTCGAACATCAGATCGAAGCGCGGGGCGTCGAGACAGGGAAAGCGGGACGCCGCGGCCTTGGCAGGCTTCTCCGCGGAGACCGGAGCGGACGCGGCGTCGCCCGGAGCGCCGCCTTCGGTGAAGGTCTGGCATCCCGAAAGAAGAAGGGCGCCCAGTAGGGGCGCGAGAAGTTTGAGACGCGCGGACATGAGGGTCTCCCTGTTGAGTGACATGTCGGTTCATTATACGGACGGGATTCGTCCGCAAATCGCGCCCGGATGGCATTTGCAAACGGTTACGGTCTCCGTCTTTCGCGGCGCGGTAGGAAGAGGAGGGGGCGAACAAAAAAATCGGACCGTCCTCCCGAAGGAGAACGGCCCGGATTCATGCGGTCGCGATGCTTCGAATTACTTCGTGAGCGTCACGATGCGGTTGCCGTCGAGGACTTCGAAGGTGTCGCCCGTCTTCACGAGACCGCGGATGTCCGTGAAGTCGGCGGGGAGACCCCAGGCTTCCGTCACGGCTTCCGTCGCGAGGTCGATCACGACGAGGACGTTGAAGTTCTTCGACACGGCGTAGAGCTTGCCGTCTTCGTAGACCATGCCCGTGACGTAGAGTTCGCCGAGCGAGCGGCCGTCCTTGAGGGCGGCGGCGGGCTTGAATTCGCCCGAGAGCGTCCAGTCGGCCATGAGGGCCTTCGAGATCACGAAGGTCTTCTTGTCCTTGTTGTCGGGCACGGTGGCCGTAAAGATGTACTTGCCGTCCGTCGCGCTCGAGTGGACGTAGAACATCTTGGCGCGGGTCGTGTCGATGCGGGCGCGGCCCTTGCCGCCCACGGCTTCGACCTGATCGCGGCCGGCCGTGAAGTTGGCCCAGCCCTGAACGTCGTCGGCTTCGGGGTTCTTGCGCACGCGCAGGATCGACTTGTTCATGCCCATGAGGACGTAGGCGTCTTCACCGTAGGGCGTGACGCCGACGAGGTCGAGGACGTTCGCCGAGAACCAGGGGTCCATGGCGGCGTGGATCGACGGGGTGAGGTCGTCGTTGAGGAACCAGAAGTCGTACTTCGAGGTCACGACGTACTCGCCGCGGATCTTCTGGAGCGTGTTGAGCTTGGCGTCGATTCCCTTGATTTCACGCGTGTTCGAGACCGTGAGGCTGCCGTTCAGTGCGATCGGGGCTTCGGCCGCGTTGTGGTTCCACGTGATGCCGAGCTTCTTGGCGTTGGGCTTGTAGGCAAGGTCCGGATCCTTCACGTCGCGGCGGCCGAGGAAGTTGATGCCGGCCCACATGCCTTCCCAGGAATCGGCGGAGTACGTGATGTACTTGCGGTCCCAGGAGAAGCGCCAGGGATCGCCCTGACCCCAGTTCGGGGGAAGACCCGTCGACCAGGCGGCCTGGAAGGAGTTCGAGGCGATGATGAAGGCGACGATGCCGAAGGCGATCTTGTAGAAGGTCGTGAGCGGACGCCACGGACGGCCGCGCATTTCCGCGATCAGCGCGTCGAAGCGCGGAGCGAGGAAGGTGGCGAGACCGAAGAGCATCACGACGCACCAGAAGACGATCTCCGCCCACATCTGGGTGTGAATGCCGAAGATGTCGAGGCCGAAGCCCTGGCCGACGTCACGGGCGGCGTGGTTGCCGAGGTGACGGAAGGACGAGTAGAGGCCCACGGCCGCCATGACGAGCATCGTGGCGAGGTACTTGGGCTTGAAGCCGTAGCGGACCATGAAGAGCGCCACGACGCCGATGTAGGCCATCTGCTGACGCTGGCCCCAGCAGAGCGTGCAGGGGGAGTCGCCGAGAAGGTAGCCGAGAATGAGATTGGCAATGCCGACGGGGAGCAGAACGATCAGAAGACCGCCCCAGCAAATGATGTCGTAAAAGGTTTTCGCCTTCTTGATGTCGCCCTCGTTGACGGGCTGCGAATAGTCAGTCATCGAAAAGCCTCCTTAGAGATTGAGCGAACCGAGAATGGCCGTCGACACGTGGCCGACATACATGAACACGACGACGAACCAGCCGCCCACCGTCAGCCACCAGGCGAGTTTTTCCTGCTCGGGCTTGAAGATGAGAAGCAGAACGGCGACGCAGAGCAAAAGCAGTTCTACGAACTCCATACGTGCCAGGTTAATCGTGATGCGGCTGGCGGGCCACTCATAGTGCAGGTTCTTGATGGCGCTGCGCACCCGCTCGCTGCTTTCCTTCACGGCGGAATCCGGCAGGCCCACCATGGCAAATTTGGGCAGACCGCCGCTGATGTGGGTTTCCACGGTAACGGGGTAGCCATCCAGCCCCGTTACCCCCAGGCTGACAACGTGTGCATACATGGCGCAGCCAACTCCTTTTTTTCAACAAATTGCGTACTTTGATTATTTTCAGTATATCCTGTTCCGCCCGCGGCGGCAAGCATATTTTTTGTGCCCAAAATCTGCCTTGACGCTGTAGGGTAAAAAACAGGCAAAGCCCCGGCAAAAGGCCGGAATTCCAGCTTTTTTTGATTGACAACGCAAACTAAAATTGATATATTTAATTTGAACAAGTAAATTTACCCAAAACTTTTACAGGGTAAGAAAGTGATGGTGTCCAAAATGTATAAAGAAATGTACAGCCGTTGGCTTGCTGCC
>OGEP01000141.1_pt1 | contig 114685 bp, 95 predicted proteins | sample 1570721 | NCBI WGS metagenome assembly OGEP01 (sample SAMEA2582131, study PRJEB24529) | metagenome | biome: Human gut stool | place: China | collected 2011 | reverse complement strand
ACAACTCGGCCAAGCAGCTGGTGGAAACCATCCGCTCGGCGACGGAAACCACGCCTGAAACGATTACTTCCTACAGCTATGATGCGGCGGGAAGGACGATTGCCACGCGCCGCGACATAGGAGCCATGACCACGGTGGAAAGTACAGAGTATGACGATCTGGGACGGGTCATTTCTTCCACGGACGTGCTCGGACGTGTCACGCGAACCGAGTACAGCGAGGACGGACTCACCACTACCGTCACCACTCCGGCAGGCGCTACCCTGATCACCAAAAAGTACTACGATGGCATTGACCTGTTCCACGGCGGCACGGGACAGCGGGGAATTGAAACTCAACTTGAATTGACCGAAGAAGGCATACTGACCACTACCTTGTCCAAGGGAGTCATTCTCTCACGCAATCTGAAAAACGGTTTTGGCCAAATTACCCGGCAGGAACAACCCAATACCAAGGGCAGCTTTATCGTCACCAGGAACTTATACAACGGCAAGGGGCAATCCGTCTGCTCTCAAACGGAGGACCTTGCTCCTATTATCACAGAATACAACGAACTGGGGCAGGCCATGAAGAAAACCGTCCTGCCGGACGAGTTACATCCTGATAACCCTGCTAAAAACAGAATCACTGAGCACTCCTCCTGTTACCGGTTCCGGGAAGACGGCGTCTACCAGGTGCAGGCTTCCACCACCTACAATGCCGATGGACTCCCCCTCACCCAGACCACGGAAAACATGGTCTCCAGACTCAGTGCTGTACTGGAAAACAAATCCATCACCACGGACATCTACGGTCAGCAGAGCGTACAATGGACGGAGTATATTGCCCCAACCAAGCGCACCCAGTTCAGCCGCATTCCCACTTCAAACATGGTAGCCGAGTCTCTTGTCGTGGACGGCTTTACCGTAAGCCAGACCGACCACTCCGGAATCCGTTCCTCACAAACTCGTTCCTACGCCTCCACGGGCATGGTTCTCAAGCAGACGGACTCCAGAGGTAATGTCACCACCACGGAAACCGACCTTGCGGGACGTCCTGTCAAAACTACCGATTCTGCAGGCAACGTGACTACCACCAGCTACTTGCCCTGCTGTGACAATCCCGCCTGCATCACCGACGCCCTGGGGGGAACAGTTTGCTATTCCTACGACATCCGCGGCAGAAAGACGGCCGAGTACGGCACCGCCATTCAGCCGGCCTGCTTCGCCTACGACGAAGCCGATCACATGGTGGCGTTGACTACCTTCCGGTCGAACGAAGAAGACATTACTTCCGATCCTTCCAACCGAACCGACGGAGACACCACCGCGTGGCTCTATGACGAGGCCACAGGGTTGGAATTGAAAAAGACCTATGCCGACGGCTCCCGCATCTCCAAAACCTATGACGAGCTTAATCGTCTGAAGACATTGGCCAAAGCACGAGGCGTTGTGACAATATATACATATGCTTCCCTTACCGGAGAACTTGTCTCCGCCTCCCACAATGACGGTACGCCAGGATGGGAGTTCACCTACAACCATCTTGGGCAGATGATCTCAGTCCGGGACGCCTCCGGCATCAGGGCATTTTCTTATGATGCCTATGGAAGAACGCAACAGGACACTTCCTTTGGAACCGTGGAAAGCTGCATTCAGGAAGAATACGATACCTTTGGTCGTTCGGCCGGCTGCCGCCTGATGGTCGGCACACGCACCGTGCAGCACTCCCACCTTGACTATGACTCCAAAGGCGGCATGATTGGGATAAATCTGGAAGGTCTAAAGTCTCCCTTTACCTGGGAGTACGATCAAACCAGCGGCTTCCTCAACCATCTCACCTACCCCAACGGCATGGTCCGCAATAACGCCTACCACCCCACACTGAACCTTGTAACCGCCATCGGCTACAGGAAGGGAGAGGAGGATGAATTGGCAACCTGCCATGAATACGACTACGACGCTCTGATACGCCCTGTCCAACGCCGGGATTCCTGGGATAAAACAACCCCTGAAACAGTAAGGGATTTTACCTACAATGGCCGCAGCGAGCTGGTGGAAGACCGTATCGGCCGGGGAGGAAGCTTCAACTATCAATACGACAACCTTGGCAACCGCAAGGCCGCCCGTGAACTGGAGAAGGAAGTAGCCTACGAATCCAACCCGCTCAACCAGTACACGGAGATTGCCGGGGAAGGAGAAGATTTTACCCCCGCCTACGATGCCGACGGCAACCAGACCCGCATCATGACCTCAACGGGCATCTGGGAGGTGAGCTACGACGCCAACGACCGCCCCGTGATCTTCACTCAAGAAGACGGAAGAACCGTGATTACCTGCTCCTACGACTACCGGGGAAGGCGTTTCGAGAAGAAGGTCTCCGTCAATGGGGCAGTATCCAGCCATTGCCGGTTCCTGTACCGGGACTACCTGCAGGTAGCTGAACTGGATTTGAGACATCCTGAACCTGTGCTTGTAAAGAGCTACCTGTGGGATCCGACGGAACCTGAGGCAACGCGCGTCCTGATGATGACATGCTGGCAGGAAAACGGAATGAAAGTAAAAGAGCATCTCTGCTTCATGCACGATGCCTTGAAGAATGTCACTTCCATCTTCGACGGTCAGCAGAAACAACAAGCCCGCTACGAGTATGCTCCCTTCGGAAGTCCTATCGCGGAAGAAGGGGATATGGCCCGGGAGAACAAGTTCAGGTTTTCCTGCGAGTTCTCGGATGACGAATTGGGACTCGTCTACTACAATTACCGCCACCTTAATCCCGCAGACGGCAGGTGGATCAATCGCGATCCTATCGCCGAACAAGGTGGATGGAATTTGTATGGGTTCATTGATAATAGAGTAATAAACTGTATAGATATATTGGGGAAAAAATTATTTATTGTAACATCTTTTCATAATGATGAAACACAATTAATAACATTTACTAAAGATAAAGAAAATATAGTAAAAGAATCAAATAAAATAGAAAAATTTATACAAGCCTATAAAACTCATCTAACCACACAAATAAAAAAGAAAAGAATTTATTTTAATGGGGATATTTATGAAGGAGATGTTAACACTTTAATAAATTATTTTAATGACGATTCAAAAACCTCTTTGAATAATCAAATATCTCCGGAGGAGGCTTTTAAAGCAGCAACAAAAGCTTCTCAACAGAATAAACCTGATGCATTACAATTTGCCGTAATGATTTCACACGGAAAGGGAGAAACAAGAGCTCCAATTTTTGCGGGACAAAATGGAGTAACAATACATCCCTTAATGGAAAAAATTCTAGCGAATAAAAATATTAAAACGATTGCTTGTTTTCATGAAACAGGACATATAAAATCCGTTTATATTTTGTCTCCACTTAGGAGAATATTCAGAGTAAAGACAGGGAATAAAGAATGTAATTTTATTCATTTTTTTACTTCTGATATTACAATTCTTAGAACATCAACGGGACACCATGAACTCAAAACATTAAATCCGAATATGATCAAAATGAATAAATCAAGAGAGGAGATTCTCGAAGAGTGGAAAAAGAAAGAAAAAAAATGAAAAAGATATTTGCTAACTGTTTCAGTATTTTCATTTATTGCATACTTATGGGATTACTACCACTTCAGTCGCTCCATGCCAGTGTCGATTTATTCCATATGCCGTCTCCGAATAACAAAACGGTATTGGTGAAAATCAATCCGGAGGCAGTCAGTTGCATCTACAGCTACCGGCAGTTAGTGGGATGGTGTGAAGAGGAACGGAGCTTTGACTTGGACTCCCAGCTTTGGGGATTGAGTTTTATACTTGGCTGCGGGGAGGAATGTATACAGGCCTACAACCGCAATACGATGCCTCCCCCTCTATTATGGATGATGTTGAGACAGCCTCTTTGCCGTGATTATTTATGGATGGTCACGAGAAATCAACTGCCGGTCGTACAAAAGGAATGGAAATACCTATCTATGTTCCCGGAATGGCCCTGCTCCCGCGGATGGCTTCCGGTTTTGATCATTCCATTCAACCAGGAACTCATTTTCCACAATGGTCGGCAACAGCCTGTAAGCCTGGGAAGCCGCCCTTATTTATGCGTGGTTGTCCAGGGAATCGCCCAGTTGGGCGAATACACCAGAAGGGACCAACATGGAAGGGACAAACGGTACGGCATTTTTTCAACCGTCAACTGGACATTGATGTACGACGTTGAAAACCATTGTTATGCCAATGAATCTCCAGGTACCGTTCAAGTATTTCACTTTAAACCTAAAAGCCATCCCCTGACCACGAAACAGGCTCCCCATATACTTCATTACCATTGTCCCACAATCCCTCCCTTTGATCTTCCGGAAAACATGCCAACACCGGATGAAGTAAAATTTAAATGAATTTTACCTGGAGCACGCCTTCTCTTCCTGGCGGAAGCCGCCTTGCGCTTCAGAGAGAATATAACGATCGTCAAGAGGTCAGTTCTTCAGGGGGCCGTTTATCAGCATTCCGCGCGCCATCTGGCCTGCTCCGTCTTGTAGAGCTTGCACGTGACGGCGTCCGCCAGGGCTTCCAGGCTGGCCTCAATGATGCTGTAGGAAACGCCCACCGTGGTCCAGGTAGCGACGCCGTCCGAAGATTCAATGAGCACGCGCACCTTGTAGTCGATCAGTGCATTTGCTCCAGTTCCGGGTATCAGCGCGTCAGGACACAGCAGAAAGACGGCCGAGTACGGCACCGCCATTCAGCCGGCCTGCTTCGCCTACGACGAAGCCGATCACATGGTGGCGTTGACTACCTTCCGGTCGAACGAAGAAGACATTACTTCCGATCCTTCCAACCGAACCGACGGAGACACCACCGCGTGGCTCTATGACGAGGCCACGGGGTTGGAATTGAAAAAGACTTATGCCGACGGTTCATTCACAAGCAAGACTTACGACAAATTTAACCGTCTGGAGACGCTGACCAAAGCCAGAGGAATCGTCACTACCTACGCCTATGCTCCTCTCACCGGAGAACTTATCTCCGTCTCCCACAGTGATGATACGCCAGGATGGAAGTTCACCTACAACCACATCGGACAAATGACCTACGTCCGGGATGCCTCCGGCATCAGGGAATGCTCCTACGATGTTTACGGCAACATGATTCAGGACACTTCCTTTGGAACCGTGGAAAGCTCTCTTCAGGAAGAATACGATCCCTTTGGCCGTTCGGCCGGCTGCCGCCTGATGCTTGGAACCCGTACCGTGCAGCACTCCCACCTTGACTATGACTCCAAAGGCGGCATGATTGGGATAAATCTGGAAGGTCTAAAGTCTCCCTTTACCTGGGAGTACGATCAAACCATCGGCCTCCTCAACCATCTCACTTACCCCAACGGCATGGTCCGCAATAACGCCTACCACCCCAAGCTCAACCTCGTAGCCGCCATCGGTTACAGAAAGGGAGAGGAGGAGGAATTGGCAACCTGCCATGAATACGACTACGACGCCCTGATGCGTCCCATTCAGCGACGAGACTCCTGGGATAGCAGTACTACTCCAGAGGTAAGAGATTTTACCTATAATGACCGCAACGAGCTGGTGGAGGACCGCATCAACCGAGAAGGAAGTTTTAGCTACCAATACGACAACATCGGCAACCGCAAGACCGCCCAGGAACTGGAGAAGGAAATAGCCTACGAATCCAACCCGCTCAACCAGTACACGGAGATTACCGGGGAAGAAGAAGATTTTAGGCCTGTCTTCGATGCCGACGGCAACCAAACCAAAATCAAGACTTCCACAGGCATCTGGGAAGTGTCCTACGACGCCAATAACCGCCCCGTCGTTTTCACCAGCCAGGATGGACGGACCATCGTTACCTGCGGCTACGACTACCGGGGAAGGCGCTTTGAGAAGAAAGTGGTCATCAATGGAACAGTATCCAGCCACTCCTGATTCCTGTACCGGGACTACCTGCAGGTAGCCGAGCTGGATTTAAGGCATCCTGAACCTGTGCTGGTAAAGAGCTACCTGTGAGATCCAACGGAACCGACGGCAACGCGCGTCCTGATGATGACATGCTGGCAGGAAAACGGAATGAAAGTAAAAGAGCATCTCTGCTTCATGCACGATGCCTTGAAGAATGTCACTTCCATCTTCGACGGTCAGCAGAAACAACAAGCCCGCTACGAGTATGCTCCCTTCGGAAGTCCTATCGCGGAAGAAGGGGATATGGCCCGGGAGAACAAGTTCAGGTTTTCCTGCGAGTTCTCGGACGACGAACTGGGACTTGTCTACTATAATTATCGGCACCTCAATCCCGCAGACGGCAGGTGGATTAACAGAGATCTCATTCAGGAACAGGGGGATGGGATTTGTGTGGGTTTATAAAAAATCATATCCGGACAAATATTAATTTTTTAGGAATGGTGAGTTCCTCTCCTTTAGATCCAGCTTTTATTTCTCCTCCCATACCAGATAGAGTTGGCCAGAGCAGAGGCATCAAACTTTCGTATTTTGCTTGTAAAAGAAAGTTAGATAAATTAGGAGATAAAGCTATTAAGGCACTTTTAGCAGGAAAAGTTACACATGTTCCTTCAGATTTTAAACCGAATTCAGAATGTGAAGAATCCTGCCAATGCCTCCGTAGTTTAATTATTATTATGCATGGAGAAGAACCCTGGATTAGAAAAATGATATAAATGTAAGAGCGCATTGGGGGGTCTTAACTGAAAATACAAATAAGACAAAAATATCCGACATGTTTAAAAAAATTAATTTTTGTTCATCTTGCAAACTTGAAATACGAGCATGTTATTTGGACTCATCACCGTATTTAAAAAACCGGCTTGAACAGAATACAGAATGTGAAGTGACTTTATACGAAGGTAAAGTTAAAGCATTTTTCCCATTACTTTAATTTAAATTCAAAAAATGAAAAAATTAATAAGATTTTTTATTTTCATCATCGCTGGGTTAATTATTCTTACTTGTACTAATTATGGATACACGGCATGGAGTATTCATCATTGGAAAAATGTACTGGAACAATCAAACTTTGAGAAATTAAAAAATGAATATGCAAAATACTATTACCAAGTTGAAGGGCCACCTGCAGAACAGTTGATCATCTACCAACAAAAACAATTGCTCCCCAATATTTTTCATCATGATCTAGTTATCATGAAAAGCAGCCTCTCCGGCATAAAAATATATACCGGCGCTAGACTTAAATCTACTTCACGTGATACCATAAAGGAAAAATTAAAAATCTACCAGGAAGACGGATTTAAAGAAGGAGAAAATGTTTCCTTCGTTGGTGAAGTATTCTCATCCAGCCTTAAACTGGCAGGATTTAAAGAAGACGGACATTAAAACCATTTGATAAACTTTTTACTTTTGTGTTTATAAAAAACAGAAACTATATAATTTATCAGCATTTCGCCTGCCATCTGACCTGCTTCGTCTTGTAGAGCTTTTAGGTGACAGTGTCCGAGGATTCAATGAGCACGTGGCATTGTGACAATATATGCATATGCTTCCCTTATCAGAGAACTCGTCTCTGTCTCCCACAATGACGATACGACGGCATGGGAGTTTACCTACAACCATCTGGGGCAGATGACCTCCGTCAGGGACGCTTTGGTATCAGAGAATTCTCCAATGATGCTTACGGTAACATGGCCCAGGAAGCTTCCTTTGGGCTGAGCCGTAGCAATACTTCCCATCCCAGGCTCAACCTCGTAACCGCCATCGGTTACAGAAAGGGGGCGGACGGCGAACTGGCGGCCTGCCATGAATACCAATACGACGCCCTGATGCGTCCCATCCAGCGGCGGGATTCCTGGGATACGGGGGCACCTGTCACAGTAAGGGATTTTACCTACAACAGCCGCAGCGAGCTGGTTGAAGACAGGATCAGCCTGGGAGGAAGCTTCAGCTACCGATACGACAACATCGGCAACCGCAAAACCGCCCGGGAACTGGAGGAAGCCTTCTCCTACGAATCCCACCCACTCAACCAGTACGCGGAGATTGCCGGGGGAGGAGGAGATTTTACCCCCGTCTACGATGCCGACGGCAACCAGACCCGCATCAGGACCTCAACGGGCATCTGGGAAATCTCCTACGACGCTAACAACCACCCCGTCGTCTTCACCAGCCAGGATGGCCGGACTGCTATCACCTGCGGCTACGACTCTCAGGGAAGGCGCTTCGAGAAGAAGGTCACCGTCAATGGGGCAGCATCCAGCCACTCCTGATTCCTCTACCGGGGCTATTTGCAGGTAGCTGAGCTGGATTTGACGCATTCTGAACCCTTGCTGGTAAAGAGCTATTTGTGGGATCCGACGGAACCGACGGCAACGCGCATCCTGACGATGACATGCTGGCAGGAAAACGGAATGAAAGTAAAAGAGCATCTCTGCTTCATGCACGATGCCTTGAAGAATGTCACTTCCATCTTCGACGAGCAGCAGAAGCAAAAAATACGCTACGGGTATGCTCCCTTCGGAAGTCTCATCACGGAAGATGGGGCTTTATCACGCCTTCACCGTCAGAAAATTTCAAAAGAATTTGATATTAAAAGAAGTATGGAAATAGAATATTGTTGAAAAAAGGTGATTCATCAGATAATATAATTTATAAAATTAAACTAATATCCAAGAAAAAGAAATGAAAGTAATACTCGTTCCTCTGCTAGCCATGAACACGTTTACAACTGCATGCAAAGAACATACCATAAATTCAAAAGAAAAATTGGAAGAACCTGCTAAGCATATTAGGGAAACAGAGACTATATTAAGCTCTCATCCAGAGCTTCATCATTTCCCAGCTTCCTCCAAAATTTGGATTGATAAAGAATTAACATCCTTGGAGGAAAGCAATATAAGTTCAAGACGGCTAGGATATTCCATACGGACTAAGCATCCTGAAATCAAAGAAAAGGTGAAAGGAGTTTTTGCACATTCTATTGATCGCATCTTGCCATCCAAGAAAAATATTGAATTGAATACAATTCAAAAAAATCATCATCTTACAGAGAATATCAGCCATGTCTTAAAAAGAATTAATTTCGTATATAACTCTCTGAATTATTCAGTTATTAATCCGGAAGATATAGAAGCCTGGTGGCAGGATACAGATTGGAAAGAAAAAGAAGGACTTCCCTATGATCATTATTACATCACCGCCCTCATTCTGAAGAACGGCCATACATTGTTTATTTTTGATCGGCGTCCTGTACTGACTGAAGATGAAATTCGTTATTGGTAATCTTGAAAAATCCCATAGAGACAATCTAAATAGATAAATTATTTTTTGAAATTATTACGCCAAATGCTACAAATATTTTCAAAGATCTAAGTACTTCACCTTCAAGGAAGCATATTCAAGGCATACATAATCGCACAATTTGATTTTTTTCCTCCAAGCCCTTAATCCTATTACAATACCTTGATTTTATTCTACATCTTCTTAATGGAATTATAGCAATTAATATGCTTGGAGAAAATAATATGTTAAAAAAATTACACAACAGGGAAAAATCGAATCTCGAAAAAACAAAAAAATCTCCCATTCAACAACGGGTGCAATAAAAACAATTCCAAATGAATAATGTTAAGAGTTAGTTCATATTTTTCAAACGGAATTATTTCCTTTAATCTTGTGGAAATCGCTCTCTTTGTTTTACTTTTTCCGAATTATTGATGAACAGCGCCAGCCTTTCATTGTTGCCATCCAAATTCCCTCGATGACTGATAAAACGGCCTTACAAGATTACCCTATATAGTTCCGTTTCAGAATAAAAGGGGGGTTCCGGCATAAGGCTGTTCAAAAATGGAATAAGCCTTCATAGTCTCTCAAAGCAAAAATCATGATGAGGCATTATCTTTGATCTTCTTTCTTTTCTTTCGCATCCAGCGCTTCAAAGCGGGCCAGAACCCAGCAAAGATCGGAAAGGCGGTTCAGGAACAGGGCCGTGTTGACGTTGCTCAGGGCGTTATCCAGCCTCAGTGCCACCACCCGGCGTTCCGCACGGCGGCAGACGGAACGGGCCAAATCAAGCTGGGCCGCTCCCAGGGAACCTTCCTTGCCGGGGCGTGCCCACCCCTTGAAACGGATGTCGCACTCCTTCTCCAGCAGATGGGCCTGTTCCTCCAGCCACGCCACGTCCTCCGCCGTGATGCGGGCGTAGCCCTTGGCATCATACTTGGGCAAATCCTCCTCCAGCGTAGCCAGTTCCCCCATGGCCCCCACCAGGCGCGCCTGAACGCCGTCCAGCATTTCCACCGTCCGGGGGCTTACTCCGGAATGGCGCACTACGCCAATCAGGGAATTCAATTCATCCACCGTTCCGTAAGCTTCAATGCGCGGGGCCGTCTTGGGGCTCCGTTTGCCGAACATCAGATCCGTTTCTCCACTGTCTCCACGCTTGGTGATCACGCTCATACCCCGTACCCTACCATGCCTGCGCGGCCCTGCACGCAAAAAAGAAGGCATCCCACCTCGCCAACGGCGCAAATTCGATGTTCCGGACAGCCGTCCATCCGCTGGCCCTGTTCCCAGTACCCAATCACCCGGGGATTTTCTCCATTGCGGTTAAAATATCTTGTGCCATTCCTTTCCAGGGCAGGAACTGCGCCATGACACGTCAACCGTTTGAAACTTTTTCCGATGGCTGTACAACCCCTGCATGACCCGGACCAGAGATGAATTGGCAGCGGAAACCGCACCGCCCGTCAAAGTGCCTCTCTGGACGCGGGACTACGTCCTGGCCTGCTGCGCCAACCTGATGATGGGGCTGGCCTTCTTCGAACTGGTGCCCGTTCTCCCGCTGTACCTGACGGGGCAGTTGCAGGTTTCCTCCGGCTGGCTGGGCTGGATCATGTCCATTTACGTGCTGGCTGCCATCATTTCCCGCCCCTGGTTCGCGCACCGGGTGGATACCGGGGACCGCAAGAAGATTTACATCACGGTTTATATCCTGCTGGCCCTGTCCTTTTCAGGGTATGCCGTAGCCGCCACCGCCCTGGCATTTTTCCTGACGCGCTTCGTGCAGGGCCTGATCTGGGGCGGCATGACCACCTCCGGTCCAACGATGGCCGTGGATATCATCCCCCCTTCCCGCCGCGGGGAGGGCCTGGGCTTTTTCGGCATGACGATGACGCTGGGCATGTGCCTGGGACCCGTCATCGGCCTCCAGGTATACCAGCAGTACGGTTTTTACGTGATTACGTGGAGCTCCCTGGTCCTGTGCCTGGCTGGGGCGGGCATCGCCTCCCTCATCCGCGCCCCCAGGCGCCCCGTTCAGGAGTCCGTGCATGAAACGCCAAAAAAGGTGCTGGACCGCCTGGTGCTGCGCGTGGGCATTCCGCTGGCGGTGAATGTGATGATCGCCTCCTTTTCCTACGGCGTTGTGGCCGTGTATTCCGCCCTGTACGGGAAAATGTACGGTTTCAAGTATGCCGGGCTGTTTTATGCGCTGATGGGGCTGGGCATGCTGGTCTCCCGGTTCATGGTGGGCCGGCAGATCGACCGCGGGCGCGTGGCGGAACTTTCCGTCATCTCGCTGGGCATCCTGACCGTCAGCTTCGGCGCGCTGGCGCTCGCTCCGCTGGAATGGGTTTACTACACGTCCGCCATCCTCATCGGCTTCGGCTTCGGCATCTTTATCCCCACCTTCCAGACCATGAAGCTGAACATGGCGGACCGCGGGCACCGGGGAGCCGTCAATTCCACGTTCTTCACGGCCTTTGACATCGGGGTGGGCACGGGCATGTTCTTCGGGGGCAAGATTTACGCTTACCTGAACCTGAACTGGGCCTTTGGCGCAGGCGCGCTGCTGAATCTGCTGGCGATCGTGTACTTCTACCGCATTTCCCTGGACCACTACCGGAAGAACAAGCTTGGCGTGGATTCGGATTGATTTTCCTTCCGCTATTCCCGTTCCGGAGCGGAAAAAACGTCAATCACGCGCCGGGCGGAAGGCCTCACGCGCAGCAGGCGGGGATTCCAGGCCAGGGAAATACTGCGGGACAGCCTGTCCAGCGCAGGATGGGTGACCTTGACGAATCCCCCGCCCAGCTCCGCCTCCGCCATGCAGGGGAGAACCGCCATGAACGCCCCGCTTTTCAGCATGCGCGCCGCAAAGGGAAAGGACTGCGTTTCACACTGCACCCGCAGCCTGATGCCGAATTCCGCGCAATTCCGTTTCAGCGAGGCATGGAAGCCGGAACCGCTCCCCAGCGTAGCCAGGGGGAACATGCCCAGCAGGCGTGAAAAATCCTCCTCCCTTCCCCGCACCTTTTTTCCGGCCAGGGCCGCGGGCACGTACAGCGCATAATCCATGGAGCAAATGGCCCGGCTTTCCAGCCCTTCCGCCACCAGCGCGCTGGTGCGCACGATGCCGAAGTCCACATCCATGTTCTGAAGCTTGAGGGGAATTTCACTGTTGCGGAGGTTCTCCAGCGCGAACAGCCACGGCAGGCCGCGTTGCTGGATGTCCGCAAGCACGGGAGCAACCACCCACGCGTGCAGGCTGTCTCCGGCGCCGATGGTGAATCGGTAGGGCAGGTTCCGGCTCCGGCTTTTGAAATCGTCCAGCAGGCACAGGCTTTCGCTGGCCAGGCGCACCAGTTCCCATCCGGACCTGGTAAGCGCCAGCACTTTCCCGCGGCGGGCCGCCAGCTCCACGCCGAAGAATTCCTCCAGTTCCTTGATCTGGCGGGAATACAGGCTTTGCCGTGCGCTGTCCCCGCGCGCGGCGGCGGCAATGCTCCCCGCCTTGGCCACTTCTATCAGGGTTTTCAGGCGGTCCAGGGACAGCCCCCGTTCTGCGAAAAGGTGCTCAAACATAACTTTAAAGTCATATTATATGAATACTTGCATAATGCAAGAGTCAGTAAATACGCTATGGTAACGGAGTCACAGGGCGCAGCGCCGCTTTCCGCGGCCCCCGCCCTTCAACCAAAAGAAAATAAAACCATGATCACCATCGACGGAAAATACACGGAAGCCCGCGTGTTCACGGATGAACTGGAAGACCTGGCCCGCACCCAGATCAGGGACGTCTGCAACCACCCCGCCTTTGAAGGAAGCCGGGTGCGCATCATGCCGGACGTGCATGCCGGAGCCGGCTGCGTCATCGGCTTCACCGCTGAACTGAAAACGGACAAGGTGATTCCCAACCTGATCGGCGTGGACATCGGCTGCGGAGTGCTCACGGCCAGACTGCCCGGAATGCCGGATTTCTCCCGGTTTGACGAACGCCTGCGCGAACGCGTCCCGTTCGGCTGGAACACCCGTTCCGCCGTCCACCAGGCCCTGCTGGATGATCCGGAACTGGATGATGAAATCTCCCGCATCTGCGTGGATGTGCTGAGAACGGAGAAAGACAGGCACCGCCGTTCCGTGGGGTCCCTGGGCGGCGGCAACCACTTCATTGAAATAGCGCAGGGAACGGAAGACGCCTTCCTGTGCATCCACTCCGGTTCCCGCAACTTCGGCCTGAAGATTGCGGAGCGCTACCAGAAGATTGCCGTAGCCACTTGCCCGGACGCCTATCTCAAGGAACGCAAGAAAGGCCTCTGCTACCTGCAGGGAGAAGATACGCTGAACTACATGCGGGACATGAAGGTGGCCCAGCGCTTCGCCGCCCTGAACCGCTGCGTGATGCTGCATGAGCTGCTGGACGATGCCGCGGACCTGGAAATCTTCGACACCGTGCACAACTACATTGCGGAAGACAACGTCATCCGCAAGGGGGCCGTCCGGGCCGGACTTGGAGAAAAGCTCATCGTTCCCCTGAACATGCGGGACGGCTCCGTCATCTGCATTGGCAGGGGGAACGAGGAATTCAATTCCTCCTCCCCGCACGGCGCAGGCCGCAGCATGTCCCGCAAAAAGGCCAAAGCCAACCTTTCCCTGGAGGAATTCGAGGCTTCCATGCAGGGCATTTTCTCCACCTGCGTCTCCCGCGCTACGCTGGATGAAGCGCCGATGGCCTACAAGGATGGAGAAAGCGTGCTGGGCAACATCCATGAAACGGCGGAAATCGTGGAACGCATCAGGCCCGTGTACAACTTCAAGGCGCCCGAATAACAGGACGCCCCAACGCCCGGCCCCTTCCGGAAAAGATTTTCCGGAAGGGGCTTTCGCTAATCTCCGGAACCAGGTCAGGAGCGCGTGGCGGAATAAATCAGCTTATAGGGTTCCGCAGTCTGAATCGGAATGGCGTACACCTTGGAGGTATCATTCCAATCCACGCCGGAAACGTCAAACTTCTGGCGGTCATAATAACCCACCACCTTTCCGTTGGTCACTACGCAGAAAGCGGCCGCATTCTCCCCATTCCGCACGATAATCATGCTGTCCTTTTTGGAGGCGCTCACGGACGGGCTGAGCTTCGCGTTCTGCTTGTATTTGGTCCAATACCCGTTGAGCTGGGAACCATGCAGGTTCTGTCCCCACAAATCGACCGTTTTCCCATGCTGGTGCAGGAAGGCGATGCGGAATTTCGGCTTGGGGTACCGCTTGGCGGCGATCCGGGCCTTGGAGGCGCGGGCCATTTCCTCCGTCATCTTGAAGCTGTATTCCCCATACTGGTTCCCTTTGTGGTCAATCGGGACGAACCAATTGAAAATTTCAAAGTCATCAGTAAAGTCCGTCCTGCTGACATTGCAGATGCGTTCATACAGGGCCAGATGGGCCTCGGAAACCTCATACGCCTGCCTGGAAAGCGGCTTGCGGCGCAATGATTCAAACAGCGCAGGATAAAATTCCGGGTTGATGCCCAGCTTATGGAAATACAGGTAGAAGGAATATTGGGCAAAACCCCATTTGGCCCAGCCGTTCAGATCATGGAACGGCAGCCCCTTTACCGCCTCTGACAGCAGGTACTTGCACGGGTTTTCCATGTCGGAGGCCAGTTCATTGCCGTTAATGGGGTTGGTCACCTGGTCCAGGATCAACTGGGCGAAGAAGTTATTGGAGCTTTCAGACATGCTGCGCCAGTTGAACGGATGCTGGTAGCAGTGGCCGACTTCATGCCCGAATCCCCAGAGGCGGTTCCCCTGAAGAACGCCGGGGGCGAGCACTTCATTTTTCAGCGTATTTCCCTGATCCCCGACGCTGTAGCCGCAGTAATACCAGGTGGCGAACATATGGGCTCCGCCTTCTACGGAAACTCCAAGCTGCCGGTTGTTATGCGGCTGGGGATATTTGTCAAAGCCCATGATTTTCCACATGGCCCTGACGCTCTCATCCCACACCCTGACGGATTTCGTGATGGAATCCGGGCTGTAAGCCTTCAGATATTCCGTGTGAAGGATCATCATGGAATACCGCCCCACGATGTCGAACATGCTGTGAGGGGCCTTGCCGATCATCCGCTTCCAGTCCTTGTCCGTGTGCCTCGTCACGTCAAAATATCCGTTCACCGTCCCGCTGCCCACGGGGATGTGCACCTTCACAGGCTTCTTGGGCGTGCTGATATCGGTGTGGTACATCACATAAAGCAATCCCGAACGGTTGATTTTGATTTTGTTTACTCCTTCATTCAGGGGATAGGTGGAAGATTCGATTCCCGCCGGGGAAACGGAAGCCAGCCCAATATCCTCTCCATGAGTGGGACCCACGAATACAAGGATTTCATCTCCTTTCTCCGCAGCAATTCCGGTGGGATTGTCAAATTTGTTCAGGGCGTTGATATTTCTCACCTTGGCGGCAAACTCCGGATGGCTGTAAGCCTTGTAGGACGCAATGCGGAATTCCTTGTCTTCATAGGCTCCGGATTTCACTTTCCGCGCAATGAGCTGCAAAAACTCCGGCAGCGCCTTGAGGTCTGCCAGAGTGCATCTGGGATTGATGGAGGAACAGCTCGTGTCTCTGAACACTTTCAGCAATTGCCGGTTGAGCGTGGATTCCGCCTTTTTGTAAAAACTGATCTCCCGTACGGTAAACGCCGGGGAAGCTCCTTCAGGGTAATCAACCTCCACCTTGATTTTCTGAACTTTCTGAAGAGGGTTTTTAAACCTGATCATCTTGGAGCCGCCTATATCAAACTTTCCAAGGTTCTTCCACGACGAGCTGGACATGGCGGACACGGAAACTTCATTGAAATTGGCTCCGGAAAAGGTGATGTAATGAATGGTGTCCGGCACTTCAAATACAAATTCCCCCTCCACATGCCGCGCTCCGGGAACATGCCAGTTGGCGGATTCCAGAGAACCGTCCACAGCCTGCTTTACGGAATGGCCTCCTGAGTAGGGGGACTGAGGGGAAGAAGCCTCCCTTACTTGAAGAGGGATGTCCTCCGGAACGTCCAGTAAAGGATATTTTTCCGCAAGGGACAAATTCGCGGCAAACATTAAAAAAATGAAAAATAAAAAAAACGGAGATAAAATCAGCTCTCTTTTCATAAATAGTACTGGGCCCTGATGATACTATACATGATTTCCAGCGTGCGTTTTTCATGTTATCCCTGTGATGGCGCAAAATCCCCTGATGTAAGGACAGGATTTTTCCTCTGCTCCACGGTCCAATTCTTTCATGGACCCCCACGGAACATTATGCCATGTTATCCTTCATGAACGGAAGACGGTCCCGTCATCAATCAGGAAACAAGCCGGGCAAATGGATTGCCGTCCTGGCCGTTCCCCTCTTTCTCCTGGGCACGGGACTGTTCTCCTTTTTGTGGAACGTTCCGCTGAATACGCTGAGAGCCGCTCATTCCGCCACAGCGCCTCCCGCAATTCTTATCAGGAAAGCTTCTTCCCCGGAAAATCATCCCATGGCCCTGGACTCCTCCTTCCTGGCCGGCATCCAGCCCTTCCTGGAACATTATGCGGGGTCCGTCAGCAATGCCGGGCGCCTTGACTTCACCACCCATGACCCGCAGGAAGTGGAAATACGGATGGACGGGCTCTCCATCGGCCTGAGCCCTTCCCTGGCGGTTTTCAATTTCCACACCAGGTACGGGTTCAGCATGCAGACGAGCAGAAAACCGGACGCTGCCGACCGGGCGGTTTACCAGTGGCTGAAAAACATGATGCAACCGGAAGAGCCGGAGGAATCGGGGGGACGTTGACACAGGCATCGAACGGAACAGGCTCGGCGTTGTCTAATCCTTCATCTTCCCGGAAAAGCTGTGGAACGGCAGGTTCTTCAGCCAAGGGAGCAACTGCACCCGCACCGGAAGACGACCCCATACAGCGTTTATGAAACGTATTTACCACGGACCATGGACCCTGGCCGGACTGGCATGCGCCATTCTGGCCGCAGTAGCCATGCTTTCCCTGTTCTCCTGCGGAGAAAACGGACAGGCAGGCAACAAAAACAGACATCATATGGACAACAAGGATTTAAAAACGATTTATCTGGCAGGAGGCTGTTTCTGGGGAGTGGAAAAGTACTTCTCCCTGATTCACGGAGTCAAGGAAACGGAAGTGGGGTATGCCAACGGTTCCACTGCCTCCCCCACGTATGAGGAAGTCTGCAGCGGACGCACGGGCCACGCGGAAACGGTAAAAGTGGTATTTGATCCGGAAGAACTCAGCCTCCCGTTCCTGCTGGAACAATACTATTCCATCATTGATCCCGTTTCCGTCAACAAGCAGGGAAACGACAGGGGAGTTCAATACCGCACGGGCATTTATTATACGGATGAGAAGGACAAGCCGATTATAGAAGCCTCCCTGAAACGGCTCCAGCAGCACTTCAAGCAGCCCGTGGCGATTGAAGTTCAACCCCTGCGTCAATTTTCACGGGCGGAAAAATACCACCAGCGCTATCTGGACAACAACCCCGGCGGCTACTGCCATATTCCGCCCGGCAAGTTCCAGGAGGCGGCCCAGGCCAGGGAAGCCGCACCCGTCTACCGGAAAAAACCGGATGACGAGCTGCGCCGCAGCCTGACGCCCGAGCAATTTGCAGTTACGCGGAACAATGCGACGGAACCTCCCTTCCGCAACGAATATTTCAATAACGACAAGCCCGGCATTTATGTGGACGTTACGACGGGGGAACCCCTGTTTCTTTCCACGGACAAGTTTGATTCCGGCTGCGGCTGGCCCAGCTTCTCCCGGCCCATCAAGGAAGAACTGATTCAGGAAAAACAGGATCTTTCCCACGGCATGCGCCGTACGGAAGTCCGCAGCAAAACGGGGGATGCCCATCTGGGGCACGTCTTCACGGACGGCCCGAAGGACCGCGGCGGCCTGCGCTACTGCATCAACAGCGCTTCTCTGAAATTCATTCCTGAACAGGATATGGAAGCGCAGGGGTATGGAAAATACCTGCCCCAGCTTCGCCGGGAGGCAGCGGACAGAAAATCCGCGGAAAAGTAGCTCACGGAAAAAACGGAAGGTGAACCTCACCTATCCATCAATCCGTTAAAAATCAGGAGGACGAAGTGTGGCCGGATAAAGAACCGGCTCTCGGCTCCATGCAAGATTCCATGCGCACTTATGCCGTAAGACGGGTGACAGGAAACAAAGATGCTGGATGCGGCGTCCCATGCATAAGAGATTCCGGAAAGGGATAAAGTAGTACTCCGGAAGAAGATTCATGAGGGCTCCTTCCGGGCCGCAGGCAGTCAATCAATTCCGGTACGCCTGCGTTTGAAAAAAACGCCCTCCATCCATGCCGCTGCCGATGAATGGAGAGTGGGCAATCGGCAGCAGGCCATGGAGGATTTGGGTTGTTGGGGCAATACGACTTGCAGCAAATGCCGTTTATCTTCATGCCGTTCATTGAAATAGCGACGGCCAGGCGCGTTTTGTGTTAAAAAAATGAGTTTTTTATTTTCAACGCTTTCATCCATCTATTGAAATCGTCCCGATTCTTTGACCATGAACATATCATAAAAATAAAAACCATTTTCTCCCAGCGCCGGATTCCCCTCACCTGCCACAGGAGGGGGGCAAGGAGCTCTTCTCCGCCAACGGTATCCGCCTTCTCCTCCGCGTCACTGCACGATCGTGACGGGAGTACCTACTTTAACGGTCTTGAAAAGCGGCACACAGGAGGAGCGGGTCATGCGGATGCATCCATGTGACTGGGGCGTCTGGAAAACGGGTCCCACGTGCATGCCGATGCCGCTGTCCGTCAGACGCATGAAATAGGGCATGGAGGCATCATATAAGTTGGAGACGTGGTGCACCGCCTTTTCCGTAATGCGGAAATGGCCCACGGGCGTGCGGTGGGAAGCGGTCCCCAGACAGACGGGAAAATCCATGGCTACTTCATCCCCCACCATCAGCTGGCCCCTCTGGCTTCCGCGGCTGATCACCACCCGCGTATTGCCGGGAGTGGCTTTTTTCATAATGTCCTGGTTCATCCACTCGTCATGCACCTCCGTATAATCCACCCCGGCCACCACCACTCTCGTATTCGGCCCGTAAGAAGTCATGGGCATGGTCGTAGGCACGGTCAGGGGCACCATGCGCAAATTCTCTTCCTGCGGCCCTGAACAGGCTGCCAGCGCCAGCGCTCCCGCTGCCGCTCCTGCAATAATTGATAAGGTTTTTTTCGCGTTCATCATCTTTAACCCTTTCAGAGGGTTGGACAATGCCGCGAACTTATTTTCAATGTTTCATGACGCAATCTATCAAAATTCCGGCATGCACGCAAAAGGCGGAACCCGGAAAAAAGCGGCCGTCACGACAACGGAATATTGCGCGCCACGGTAAACAGGGCAAGTACAGCCACGCCGGCGGTCAGCACCCTCAGGAATACGGTCTTGTCCCTGATGAAAAACAGCGTTCCCAGCCAGATGAGCGTGGGAACCAGCAGCACGTTGTACCGCAGGGAATCAAGCCAATGGCCATGAAGCAGGGCATGCAGGGCCCTGGTGGAACCGCAGCCGTAGCAAAGATAACCCGTGGTTTTATAGAAAAGGCACTCCGGCAGCCAGCCGGACCGGGAAGGGTCATCCACCAGCAGGAGCACCGCGCATGCCGCAGCCAGCAGCGCCAGATACAGGAAAAACAGTTTCATTCCATGAAAAAGGCCTGCGGATCTTCGGTTCTCCGCAAGCCTTGGATTCACGAGCCTGGTGAAGCCTTTTATCAGTTGCGCCAGGCAGTCCAGCCGCCGACCAGCATCAGGACGATGCTGAGAATCACGGCAATAAGGCTCATCGTCTTGCCGTTGCTCTTGTCGGGATATTTGTTGAGGCCTATGATGCCCAGAATGAGGCCTACGAGGCTGCATAAAACGGCAAAGACGAGGGCACAAATGGCAAGCGTATTGTTTGGTCTTTCTAACTCAGACATATTCTTTAATCCAGTTTGATTTTTATTGGGGTGCGCATAGCAGGATGCCAGACGCAAATCCTTGCCATCTAAACAAAATGCCGTGCTTCTACAAGTTTTTCCTGGTTCTGTTGTCAGTTCCTGCGCGTCTTACAGGCAAAAACGCCGGAAAAAACCGGCAACCCGCGTGCAAAAAGGAATTTCCACGCTTGCGGGAGAGGGGGAAAAATCCTCCCCCCGTCACACAGAGTCCTTGCCTTATCATATTTGGCCTGTATAGTACCCGCGACTGCCAGGAGGGCAGCCGCCTGTTTACAGTTAACCCTCTATTCCGCATCATGACCAAGATTGCCAAGAGCACGTTCACCACGGGAACCGGAACCCCGGGACAGTTTTATTCACTGCCAGCCCTGTCGGAAAACGGCTATCCCCGCCTGAACCGTCTTCCCGTTTCCATCCGGATCGTTCTGGAATCCCTGCTCCGCAATTGCGACGGCCTGAAGGTAACGGAAAAGGATGTGGACAACCTGGCCTCCTGGAACGCCAAAAATCCCGGTTCCTATGAAATCCCGTTTACGGTGGCCCGCATCGTCCTCCAGGACCTGACGGGCGTTCCGCTGCTGGTGGACCTGGCCGCCATGCGCTCCGCCGTGGCCGGACTGGGAAAAGACGCTTCCGTCATTGAACCGCTGGTTCCCGTGGACCTGGTGGTGGACCACTCCGTCCAGGTGGACTGGGCAGGCCGCACGGACGCCCTGGAAAAGAACCTGGACATCGAGTTCCAGCGCAATGCGGAACGCTACGAATTCCTCAAATGGGGCCAGCAGGCTTTCCAGACCTTTTCCGTAGTGCCCCCTTCCGTGGGCATTGTCCACCAGGTGAATCTGGAATACCTGGCGCAGGGCGTCATGGAAAAGGACGGCGTTTATTTCCCGGACACCCTGGTAGGGACGGATTCCCACACCACGATGATCAACGGCATCGGCGTCGTGGGCTGGGGCGTGGGCGGCATTGAGGCGGAAGCCGGCATGCTCGGCCAGCCGGTCACCTTCCTGGTGCCGGAAGTAGTGGGCGTCCACATGACGGGAGAACTCCGTGAAGGAGTGACCGCCACGGACCTGGCGCTCCATGTCACCCAGATGCTGCGCAGCCACGGCGTGGTAGGCAAATTTGTGGAATTCTTCGGGGAAGGAGCGGCGGCCCTCCCGCTGGCGGACCGCGCCACCGTAGCGAACATGGCCCCGGAATACGGCGCCACCATGGGCTTCTTCCCCATGGACGAACGCTGCTCCGACTACCTGCGCCAGACAGGCAGGAGCGAGGAAGCCATCGCCACGTACGAAAACTATTTCAAGGCCCAGGACCTGTGGGGAATGCCCCGCAATGGAGAACTGGACTACACGGTTCAGCTGGAACTGGACCTGTCCACCGTGGAACCCGCCGTTTCCGGACCCAGGCGCCCGCAGGACCACATCCGCCTGGCCTCCATCAAGGACAGCTTCCGCAAGCTCGCCGGCATGCCCGCGGCGGAAGGCGGTTACGGCAAAAAGGAATCCCCGGCGGTCAAGGTCACCATGCACTCTCCGGCTGGCGTTCCCGTTCCGGTGGAAGGCTTCAGCCAGGAGGCGGAATTGAAAGACGGCAGCATCCTCATCGCCGCCATCACCTCCTGCACCAACACCTCCAATCCGGGCCTGATGCTCGCCGCCGGGCTGCTCGCCAAAAAAGCGGTCGCGCTGGGCCTGCAAGTGCCGCCGCACGTAAAAACGTCCATTGCGCCGGGCTCCCGCATCGCTTCAGACTACTTTGCGGCCAACCAGCTCCAGGAATCCCTGGACGCCCTGGGCTTTGAAACCGTCGGCTACGGCTGCACCACCTGCATCGGCAACTCCGGACCGCTGAATCCGGAACTGGAACAGGCGGTCAGGAACAATGACATCGTGGCCGCCTCCGTCCTCTCCGGCAACCGCAACTTTGAAGCGCGCATCCATCCTTCCATCAAAACCAACTTCCTGATGTCCCCTCCGCTGGTCGTCGCCTTCGCGCTGGCCGGACGCGTGGACATCGACTTCCAGACGGAACCGCTGGGCACGGACCGCAGCGGGAAGCCCGTCTTCCTGAAAGACCTCTGGCCCAGCTCCGGGGAAATCGCGGAAGCCGTCGCCAAATCCCGCAATCCGGAAGCGTACCGGGAACTATACACCATCACGCCGGACAAAAATCCTCGCTGGGCCGCCGTGTATGCGCCGGAGGGCTCCGTCTTCCAGTGGAATGAAAACTCCACCTACATCCAGGACCCGCCCTTCTTCTGCGGCTTCAACGGCCAGCCCCGCACGCTGGCGGACATCCGGGACGCCCGCCCCCTGGGCATCTTTGGCGACTCCGTGACTACGGACCATATCTCCCCCGCCGGAGCCATCCGGGAAACGGGCCCCGCCGGGCTGTACCTGCAAGGCATGGGGGTGGACAGAAAAGACTTCAACTCCTTCGGCTCCCGCCGCGGCAACGACCGCGTGATGACCCGCGGCACCTTCGCCAACGTCCGCATCAAAAACCTGATGGTGGACGGCACGGAAGGCGGCTATACGCTGTACTTCGGCAACCGCTCCATTCCCGCCCCGGACAAGAAAATAACCCCTGCCGCCGGAACCCCCGCCTTCATCTATGATGCAGCCATGGCCTACGCGCAGGACGGTGTTCCGCTCATCGTCATCGGCGGAGAAGACTACGGCATGGGCTCCTCCCGCGACTGGGCGGCCAAGGGCACGAACCTGCTGGGCGTCAAGGCCGTCATCACCAAGAGCTTTGAACGCATCCACCGTTCCAACCTCATCGGCATGGGCGTGCTGCCCCTCAACTTCGCCGACAAGGCGGACTATGACCGCATCGCCCCGTTGAAGGACGCCACCTTCTCCATCCTGGGGCTGGACAACGGCATCGCCCCGCGCCAGCATGTCACGCTGCGCGTGCAGCCCGCAGACGCGGAGGCGTTTGACGTGCCCGTCATCGTCCGCATTGATACGCCCATTGAAAAGGAATACTACCTGGCGGGCGGCATCCTGCAATACGTCCTCACTCAAATCCTCAAATAACGCGGCTTGGCCGGGCTTGGCCGGCGCCGCATCCTTTCCAGACGGGCGGCCCTTCCCCCGAAGGCGCGGCCCGTCTGGCGCCTCCCTCTCCGGGCGCACCCGCAGCTCCATGACACGGCTTGATTAGTTCACTTGAACTAATTCCAAATTCTGCTTGCAATCCTTCCGGGCTGTTTCTAGAACAAACACATGGAATATAGATCTGTCTGGACGAGCTTTCTTGCCGTATTCGCCGCCCTGGCGTTCTGCAGCTGCTCGCAGAACGATAAAATGAGACCGCCGGCCGTCTCCTTCAAAATTCAAAAAGCCCCGGTAATCCCCCGCACGTCCAACCAGATGGGCCGTGAGGTGGGCATCCGCGTCTCCTACATGCCCAAAAGCACGTATGCCCGCAGGCATGCGGCCTCCATGCGCCCCCGCTTCATCACCATCCATAGCACCGCCAACCCCAAGGGAGACGCCAACGCCCATTCCCGCTACCTGAACAGCGGCAAATCCCGCAGCCTGAACTGGCACTTCACGGTGGACCAGTTCGGCGCGTACCAGCACATTCCCACGACGGAAACGGGCCACCACGCGGACCACTCCGGCCCGGGCGACCAATACTCCGTAGCCATTGAAATGTGCGAATGCACCACGCACAACCCCGTCGTCATCTACAACAAGACAGCCAAGCTGGCGGCCCTGCTGATGATGCGCTACAACGTCCCCCTGCGCAACGTGGTGCCCCACAACTACTGGTCCGGCAAGAACTGCCCCGCCCCGCTGATGACCAACGGCCGCCCCGGCTATAAATGGAGCTGGTTCATCTCCCGCGTGGACTATTACTACCGCTGCCTCCAGGCCGGGAAATAATCCCTCCCCCTTCTGCCGCGCATGCCGCACTCATGACAAGGCGTTCTCTTTACCGTTTCCGGCGGAGGGTGCTTCATGAAGAGTATGAAAATCATCACTTCCCCCGGAGATACGCAGCGGCTGAGCAACGGCCTCCCCATTCCCGGCATCGGTTACGGAACCTACCTGGCCCCGGACGACACGTCGGGAACCCGGAGCATTCTTGACGCGCTGAAAGCAGGCTACCGCCTCATTGACACCGCCAGCGTATACGGCAATGAAAAAACGGTGGGGCGCGCCGTCAGGGAAAGCTCCATTCCGCGGGAAGAAATCTTCATCACCAGCAAAGTCTGGAACACGGACCAGGGTTATGAAAGCACCCTGAGCGCTTTTGACGCCTCCCTGAACCGCCTCGGAACGGATTATCTGGACCTGTACCTGATCCACTGGCCCATCCCCGCCGGATATGAGAAGGACTACAGAGAGCTGAACAGGGAAACCTGGAAAGCCATGGAGCGCCTTTACAAGGAGGGCCAGGCAAGGGCCATCGGCGTCAGCAACTTCCTTCCCCGCCATTTGGAAGCCCTGATGGAACAAGCCGATACCATCCCCATGGTGAACCAGCTGGAAATCAATCCCAGGTACCACCAGACGGAAGCGGTCGCCTTCTGCCGGGAACACGGCATTCTGGTGGAATCATGGGGCCCCCTGGCCCGCGGAGGCGTACTGGAGGAACCCGTCCTGCGCCGCATCGCGGACAAGCATAAAAAATCCGTAGCCCAGATATGCCTCCGCTGGGAACTCCAGCGCGGCATCGTGCCCCTCCCCAAATCCGTGCATGCGGACAGAATCAAAGCCAACCTGGACATTTTCGGCTTCTCCCTGGACGGAGAAGACATGGCCCTTATTGACACGCTGGACGCCCCCGGGCACTACTCCATTCACCCGGACCATCTTTCCGAGGAGTAATCTTTCCAGAAAAGATTCAAGGACGGACTATTCCTCCGCTTCCTGGCGGATTCCACCAGGCGTTGACGAGCTTCCTGCCTGGCACGGAATGCCTGTTCGCGTTTTCTTTCCTCCGCCAGCGCCGCCTTCTTTTCGGAATCACGGAGTTTCCCGTAAAGCAGCGGGTTCATGGCGGCCTCGTCCTCCGGGCCTTCATGGTGGTACACGGGCAGCCCGTCCGCGGCCAGCGCCACATGGTAGTAACGGCCGTCCTCCCTGGAGTCCCGGCCTTTTTTGTCCAGGCGGGAAAGAATCACGGCATACCCCAGCCCCGGAGCGTTCACCAGCTTCCGCTGGTCGTCAAACAGGGCGGCAACGCGCATGTTGTCGTAGTCCAGCTTCATGATGCCGCAGACCATTTTGCCCTCCGTATTCCAGTACATCACCAGCTTCTTCTTTCCCAGGGAATTGGGCTTGCACGTTTCATAGGCTCCCTTGACGGGGCGGCTTTCCATGGACAGGGAGTAGTCCGCATTGCTGTAGGATTTTGTCTCCCTTGCGGCGAGTCGTTCGCCCGGAGGGAGCAGGGAGGAAACGGGAGCGCGCATTTCCGTCCGTTCCTCAGGCATGTACTTGGAGGGAATGAGGAGACCTTTTCCGGTATCGTAATAGGCGTAAAGACTTCCCTGGTCCAGAACCATGTCAAAGTTTTTCTGCCCCCTCCCGCTTTCCGGGCGCGCCTGCGGGCGGCAGTATTCCTGGATTCGGAACGGAGGGCCCTTGATGGCGGAAAGGGAGGTGGTACAGACCAGCCCGTCCACCTTCCTGGTTCCCGCCAAGGTTCTGGTGGGGTTTTTCCGGGCCGCTTCATTATAGCGGGGAGTGATGTCTTTTTCCACCGGCGTCCACGTTGCTTTTTCCAGTTCCTTCATCAGGAACGGCCAGAGCATCGCGGCCAGCTTCAGGTCCCGGCGCGCCGCCGACCCCGTCAGGGAAGCCGCCAGCGCCGCGTCTTCCTCATCCAGGCGGTTCAGCGGAATTTCCACACGTTTCCGCCCCGTTTTAAGCGCCAATCTGGACCCCGTGCAGGATTGAAAACTGCCTTTTACCACGTCTCCGAGCTTGGATATCCATTCCCGTTCGCCCGGAAAGGCATATTCATCAGCCGGCGCACAAACCGCGCCGCACCATACCAGTACAGCAAGCAGAAGGAGTTTCATCGTCAGGGGCACAGGGTTGCAACTGCAACCCTAACAACAGGGCCGGCCGGATAAAAGCTTTTAATTGACCGCCGCTGCATCGGGAACCCGGAACAAGAAAGGAGAAAACACAGCCTCATCACATGTCATCCGGAGGCCATGCAGGGCCGATAAGGGCCGGAAGGCCCTTTTTCCCGGGCGGGAGACCGTGACAAACCGGGGGGGAATTGGAAGAAGCAGGGGAAGCTGAATTTGGCTTGCCTGGGAATGAGGAGCTCCCGCCCCTCATCATTCCCTCCAATCAGCGGCCTCATGCCACCCTGACCGCGCATCCGGAGAAAATCCTTGGACCGCAGTTATTGCTTCTTCCCTTTTTTAGGAGCCGCCTCTGCCGTTTTAGCGCTTCTTCCCGCGCCTTTCCCGGCAGTTTTGGGCGTTCTGGCCGTTTTGGAAGCCGAAGCTTTTTCCTTGTCTTCCGACTTGGCCGCAGCTTTTTTAGCCGGATATTTCTTTTCCCGGGGCGGGAATTCAAAGCCGATCTTGCCCGTCTTCGCATTGAAGACCAGATAAGCGTCAAACGGGCGCTTGGTGCGCTGGGAGATGAAGCCCTTCATCAGGTCGGACTTTCCTTCCGCCAGAATCTTCAACACCTGGTCCAGCGGAATTTCACGGCCCAGGATGGTCCGGGAAACGGAGACGGCGGCATTTTCCTTTCCAATGGCCAGGGAAGGGACTTTCCAGGCCTTGGCCGTTTCCATCACATCGTGTTCCCCCATGTCCGGGATGGTGACGGAGGCCACTTTCACGGCTTCCTCCGTCCCGGCGGCTTCGTCCTCCTCCCGTGCCGGGAAGTAGAGCGTGGCGCGGAACTTGTCGTTGAGCTCCAGCCCCGCTTCAAAGGGTTTGCCGAACCGGGAGGTGAATCCGTGGAGGATTCCCGTCTTGCCGTCCACAATGAGGGTTTTCAGCTCTTCATCCGTCATGTCGCGGCCGGAGATGACCTTGCGGATGCTGAACTTGCAGGAACGGCAGGAAACGGCGTCCAGCGTGTTTTTCAGGCCGTGGGCATGGCAGGACGGGCAGTCCAGTTCCATTTCCGGCAGTTCCACCTGCTGCTGGGCTTCCCGGAAGTCTTTCACTCTCTTTACGATTTCCCCGGTCAGAGTCTTGATGCCTTCCATGAAGGAGTCCCTCGGCAGGGCGGCCTGCTCCATCTGCTTGAGCTTGTATTCCCATTCCCCGGTGAGGCTGGGGGAGGTAAGCGTTTTCAGCCCGATGCGTTCCAGCAGGGCGATCAGTTCAATCCCGCGGCGCGTCGCCAGAAGCTCGCGGCCGTCCCGGACAATGTATTCCTGGGAAATCAGGCCTTCAATGATGGAGGCGCGGGTGGCGGGGGTGCCCAGGCCGCGTTCGCTCATGGCGGCGGCCAGTTCTTCGTCATGCACCAGCTTTCCGGCGCCTTCCATGGCGGCCAGCAGCGTGGCTTCATTGTACCGTGCAGGCGGCTTGGTCATGGCGTTGCGGATTTCAATTTCACGCACGGCAGCCTGTTCCCCGTCATGGACGGGCACCAGCTCTTCCTTGGAGGAACTGCCCGCCTTGCGTCCGTAGACGGCCTGCCAGCCCGGTTCCACCAGCACGCGCCCCGTGGTGAGGAAGGCGTCCGTCACGCCGCCCTGGTGGGCAATGAGCGTGGTTCTGCGCGTGTCCTCAAAGACGGCGGGGGGGAAAAAGACGGCCAGGAAGCGGGCCATGACCATTTCAAAGAGTTTCTGCGCGTCTCCGGTGAGCTTTTCCATCTTGCCGGTCGGGATGATGGCGAAGTGGTCGCTTACCTTTTTCGTGTCAAACACGCGCCGGTTGGGCTTGATGCGCTTGTTGTCCAGGATGTCCTTCGCAAAAGTGGCGAATTCCGGGTCCTGTTCCGCCACCGTGCCCACGATGCCGTAAACCTTGCCCAGATAGTCCTCCGGCAGGTAGCGGGAGTCCGTACGGGGATAGGTGAGCACCTTGTGCTTTTCATAGCACTCCTGGGCCAGCTGCAGCGTGCGCTTGGCGGAAAAGCCGTAGCGGTTGGCGGCTTCCCTCTGGAGGGAGGTCAGGTCATACAACAGCGGGGCGATGGTTGTGACGGGTTTCTTTTCCTCCGTCACCGTGCCGGATTTGCCGCGGCAGCGGTCGCGGATGACGGTCGCCTGTTCCGGGTCCCAGATGCGTTCCGCGCGGGACTGCGGGTTGTCGTCCTTTTTCCAGTCCCGGTCAATCCAGCGGCCGGAGTAGGAGCCGGACTGCACGCCGAATTCCGCCCACACTTCCGAATAGGGCACCGGTTCAAACGCCTGGATTTCCAGTTCCCTCTGCGTCAGAATAGCCAGCGTGGGAGTCTGCACGCGTCCGGCGGGGGTGACGTTGAAGCCTCCGCGGGATTGCAGGATGGTAAGGGCGCGGGTGCTGTTCAGGCCCACCAGCCAGTCTGATTCGGAACGGCACACGGCGGCGTTCGTCAGGGGCTGCATGTCGGCCTCGCTCCGCATGCTGTGCCACGCATTCAGGATGGCTTCATCCGTCATGGACTGCATCCACAGGCGGCGCGCAGGCTTGGTCCATTTTCCGTAACGCACCAGGTTGTGGAAAATGAGCTCCCCTTCGCGCCCGGCATCGCATGCGTTGACGATTTCCGTCACGTCCTTGCTTTTGGCGAGCTGGAGAACCTTTTTCAGGCGGTCTTCCGACTGCTTGATGGGTTCCAGTTCAAACGTCCTGGGGATGACGGGCAGATAGTCGAACTTCCATGGCAGGGACTTGCCGCCCTCCGTCATGGGCTTCTTCTGTTCCAGCAGGTGGCCCACGGCGGACGTGATGATGGCCCGGTCATTCTGGTAAAACGCGCCGGATTTGTCCCGGGTGAATTTCCCAAGCTCCTTGCCGAGGACTCTCGCCAGATCAGTGGCGACGCTCGGCTTTTCTGCTATAATTAACGTTTTGGACATATCGGCGGCTCGGAAAAATAGAAGTGGTAAACAGTGGCGGCAACCTTTCCCGCATCTGCGGTGCGTTGCATTTGGAGGTGAATTCCTACTCCCCTACCCCCCATGCTTGTCAATAACCAATTATGTATTTACGGGAAAAGCGAGCTTTTATGTCAGAATAACGGATTTTCCCGCCTCCATTTTCCGGAAAAGCCGCGCTGGCACCTTGCCAGCCATCTTACGCCATGCTATTTGTGGGATGATGAAAACGAGCCTTCCTTTCGTCCTGCTTCCCGCCTGCCTCGCGCTGCTGGGGGCCTGTTCCCCCACGCCGTCCGACCGCATCGCGAAGAATATGCAGGCCTATGAACAGCTTCCGAAGGAGCAGCAGGCCAAAGTGGCGCGCGGAGAGCTGGAAAAGGGCATGTCCCCCATGGCGGTCCTGCTGGCATGGGGGGAACCTGAACAGAAGATGGCAGGCCGGATGAACGGGAAGAGTACGGAACGGTGGATTTACACGCGGAGCGGCACGGGCTGGTCCGTGGGCCTGGGCGGAGGCGGATTCCGCAGCAGGGATTCCGGGGTAGGCACCGGGATAGGCGTCACGATGCCCCTGGGCAGCCGTCCGCCCGTTTCCTATAATGTCCTGTTTGAAAATGGAAAGGTCATCGGCTGGGGAGCCGTCAATGGCTTTTAAACGGCATTTCCCCGGATAACGCTTTTCCATCCGTTCCGCCCCGGCATCTCCCGCGGGGCGCACCGTTTTTCCTATTTTCCGGCGGCCTTGACGATGGCCTCCACCAGGCCGTTAATGTCGTGCGTTTTCGCGGTAATCGAGGGTGCGCGCCCCAGCTCCTTGAGGGTTGCCGTGGTCACGGGCCCGATGCTGGCGGCCTTGCAGCCGTCCGGCCACGGAAGCCCCAGCTTGAAAAAGTTTTCCGCCGTGGAGGAGCTGGTGAACGTCACGATATCCGCCCCCCGCTCCCGGAAAGCCGCCTGGGCTCCCGCCACGTCCTCCGTTTCCGCTTCCGTCTTGTAGGCGATGCATTCGTCCACAATAGCCCCCAGGGCGGTCAGGCCGTCGTAAATCACGCGCCGCGCTTCCTCCCCGCGCACCCACAGGAACGTGCTGTGCTCAATGGTTCCGATTTCCTCGCGGGCGTCCTTGAAGGCCTTGACGAGTCCTTCCGCCACGAATTTTTTAGGCATGATATCCACGGCCAGCCCGTATTCCCGGAGCTTCGCCTCCGTTCCGGGCCCGATGGCTGCAATCCTGGCGCCTCCGATGCTCCGGATGTCCTGGTACACGGCAAAAAACGCCTGGAAGAAGCGTTCCACCCCGTTGGGGCTGGAGAACACCAGCCAGTCATAGGTATGGGCGTGCACCACGCCTTCCGCAAATTCCCGCTTGTTGGAGGGGGGTGCCATGCGGATAGTGGGCATTTCCAGCACTTCCGCACCCAGACGGCGCAGGCGCACGCTCAATTCCCCGGCCTGGGCGCGGGTGCGCGTCACCACGATGCGCTTGCCGAACAGGGGCAGTTTTTCAAACCAGTCCAGGCTGTCGCGTTCCTTCACCACATCCCCGATCACGACCACCGCAGGGGCGCCCAGCCCGGCCTTTTGAACCTTGGCGGGCAGCGTCCGGACAGTGCCCGTGACCGTGCGCTGAATGCCCGTGGTGGCCCACTGGATGGCGGCGGCCGGCGTGGACGGCTCCTGCCCGTATCCGGTCAGGGCTTCGCAGACGTCCGCCAGCTTCTGCATGCCCATCAGCATGATTTTCGTGCCCTGCGCTCCGGCGATTCCTTTCAGGTCCAGGGAAGATTCCTTCTTGTTCACGTCTTCATGGCCCGTGAATACGGTAAATTGCGTGCAGTACTTGCGGTGCGTCACCGGAATGCCCGCATAGGCCGGCCCCGCAATGGCGGAGGTAATGCCCGGAATGACTTCAAACGGCACGCCCGCTTCATGCAGGGCGTCCGCTTCCTCCCCCCCGCGCCCGAAGACGTAGGGATCGCCGCCTTTCAGGCGCACCACTTTTTTCCCGGCGCGTCCCAGCTTGACCAGCAGGGCATTGATTTCCTCCTGCGGCAGGGCGTGGCGGGAAGCCCGCTTGCCCACAAAAATCCTTTCACAGGCGGCAGGAGCCCAGTTCAGCAGTTCCGCCGAGCTCAGCGCATCATATACCAGCACTTCCGCCGCTTCCACCAGTTCCCGCCCGCGGACGGTCATCAGGCCGGGATTCCCCGGACCCGCTCCAAGCAAATAAACAATACCCTGTTGCATGCTGTCATTCAACTTCATCACCCGCTTTTTGGCGACAATAAACCCCGCCATGCCCGGATTCATTCCATTGATGGCAGAATTGTCACAAGACATCCACAAAAGATTCTTGTTTTTTGAATAAATACAATTATCACGTATTTATGAATATTTCACGTATACTTACGACCACTCTCGCTGCCGCATTCACCCTTCCGGCTTTGGCGGATATTCCGGTCTCCCGAGTTCCCGCCCCCGTGAAGGAACAGGTGCAGAAGCAGTATCCGAACGCCGGCGCCATCGAATGGGATTTCGACAACGACGAAGACGTTTACGAGGCGGAATTCCACCTCAACGGCCTGGAATACGACGTCAAGCTTTATCCGGACGGCACCGTCTGCCTGATTAAGGCGGACATGCGCCTTCAGGATCTGCCCGCCCCCGTTACGGCGGCCATCGCCCGCGATTTCCCGGGGTATGCTCCCCGCCGCGCCAAGCAGATCACCGCCAGGGGAGCCCTGAAGTACCGGGTGGACTGCCGGTCAGAAACCGCCGCCGTCCGCAAACTGGAGCTTTACTATGCCCCGGACGGCAAACTTCTTTCCCAGAAGGCGGACGATTGAATGCACCGTTCTTCCGCATGTTTCCGTATGACAGAAGCCGGGGGAACCTCCCCCGGCGGCTGACACGGCGCCCTCTGGATTCAACAAAGCCTTATGATATAAGGTCAAACTTGCAATGATTGAATTATTCAATACCGACTTCCTTTCCTACACGGCCCAGGCGGCGGAAACCGCCCCGCAGCATTCCTATACCATTTACTGGATGATTCTGCTGGGCTCCATGCTTCTGAGCTGGCTGGTCAGCGCGCGCATGAAGAGCCGTTTCAGCGAATATTCCCAGATTCCCATTCCGGTGACGGGGCGGGAAGTGGCGGAACAGATGCTGAAGGACAACCACATCACGGACGTGAAGGTGATTTCCACCCCCGGCCACCTGACGGACCATTACAATCCGGCGGACAAGACCGTCAACCTGAGCGAGTCCGTTTACAACTCCAACAGCATTGCCGCCGCAGCCGTGGCGGCCCATGAAGTGGGGCATGCCGTACAGCACGCCCAGGCCTATCACTGGCTGGGCCTGCGGTCCGCGCTGGTTCCCATCGTCCAGTTCTCCTCCAATCTGGTGAGCATCGTGCTGATCATCGGCATTATCCTGCTGGCCATGGGCGGTTCCCCGTGGGTGCTGGGGCTGGGCATCGGCCTGTTTGCCATGACCACCATCTTCGCCTTCATCACGCTTCCGGTGGAGTTTGACGCTTCCGCCAGAGCCCTGAAATGGCTGGACCGTTCCCACCTGATGAATTACTTCGACCACGGAAAGGCCAAGAGCGCCCTGTTCTGGGCGGCCATGACCTACGTGGTGGGCGCGCTTTCCTCCCTGGCCATGCTGCTGTATTACGTGTTCATCTTCCTGAACGCGCGCGGCAGGGAATAATCCCGCGCCGTACTGCGGAGGAAGAAGATCCCGGCAACGGCGGAAACAGGGGAAGTATTGCGCCGTTGCCTCTGCCCTCCGGAAAAACTCCCCCCCCTCTCCATAGGCGTGGCCGTAACCTCTACTCAAGCGGAAGAAGGGGACGCTCCCGCCGCGCGGAAACGTCCCCTCCCCCTTTTTTATTTCCTTGCTTCAGTTTCCTGAAACCTTCTTCTAGAAGCTCCGGGACACCCCCGCGTTCACCCGGTGGTACGCCGAGCTTCCTCTCACCTCCAGGCCGTAGCCCCCGTACACGCTCCAATGCTCATTGCATTGCAGGAACGTATTGTACTCCGCACGCAAGCCGTGCCGCTCGGGGCTCACCGCCCTTCCCCTCCAGCTCATGTCGCTGTACGGGCTGTACACCGTTCCGCCAGGCACGTCCTGCAGGGCGTCCCCCACGTAGGACAGCCGCAGCGACTGCGTCCACGGCCTTCCCTTCCATTCATCCGTCCTGCCTATTTCCAGACCCACGGGAATGGACAGGCGCCTCAGCGTCGCCCCTCCGAAATCGCGGCCATAACCGCCCTGCTCCCTGAAGGCGTCCTGACTGCCGTGCGTGAATTCCACCCTCACGAACGGAGTCAGCCTCCACCCTCCGGCATAGTCCGCCGTCCGGGACACTTCCAGCTGTGCCAGCCACGTCTGGTTGTTCCATTTCCCCGTCGAGGACGGCGCTCCACTCAGGCGGCTGTCCATCTTGTTGTGCGTCTCCGCCCACGTCAGGCTTCCCTTAAAGGTCCAGCGGGCCTGCTTGCTTTCTTCCAGCTGCTGGCCCCAGTACAGGGAGCCCATCCGGGTGTCCTGCGTATTCCTGCCCTGGAAGTCTCGGCTTTTGGCATGGCCGTAGAGCTGCCCGAAGGCTATCCCAAAAATGCCGATGTCCTCGCCGAACCCGCTGTCCGCCCCAACAGAGTAACCGCCCCCGTTGTAGTCGTAGCCGTCCACGCCTCCACGGCTGCGCTGCCGGGCGAAGTCGCCCAGGCCCATGCCCCAGAGGTCGCGGGAATGCTTGTCGGCCAGACGGAAGGCGTTCAGCCGCGAGAGGACGTTGCCGCCCAGGGCCGCCGCGTTGGAGGCCGAACTCCAGAGGGAGTTGTAGGCCAGCTCCCCGGCCAGTTCCGGCGCTATCTGGCTGATGGGGCCTCCGTCCGCCTTCCAGACCAGCTGGAGCTGTTCGGCGTAGCCGTCCCCGTCGGCGTCCACCCACTGGTGGCTCCAGGTTCCCGTGTAGGAGTAGGGGGAATCTACCCGGTCCGTTCCCGTGGCCTGGGAGACGGCACCTTCAAAGTCTCCTTCAAGGGTGTGTTCCGCGTCCGTCAGCACATGGAAGACGCGGTCCTGCCTCCAGGAGCGGTCCGCGTAGAAGTACGGGGCGTTGTCCCCCGCGTCCGCCACGCCGATGAAGCCCCCTGCCGTGAAGGATTCCAGGGCGGAGAGTTCCAGGCCTGGACCGCGGACCGGATCAGCCTGAAGCTGGTGGCGCATGTCGAAGGTGAAGCCGCGGGAGAAGTCGGCGGTGTAGGCGTTGATGAAGGCGTTGTCCCCCGGGCGCAGGACGGCGTCAGGACCGGAGAGGGTAAAGATGTCGGCGTTGGCGGTACTTCCTCCGGTGATTTCCAGCACGCCTTTCTCTACGGTCAGGCTTGATTTATCATCTTTGTAGCGGCCCAAGCTCCTGCCGAAGACGACGTCATGTTCCAGCACGAGGGTTCCGCCGTAGAGGGTGGTCTGGGCTCTAAACTCATTGTACCGGCTGGCAATAAGGTGGGCCTCTTCCCCCTGGTAGAGCTCGCCGCTGAAGACGATGGTCCCGTCCGTGTCGTGGACGGTTCCCTCTCCGTCCGTGTAGCGGTTAAACGTAAAAATTGTTTGACCGTATGAATCCGGGTTGATGACCGGGTCGTTGAAGCGGACTTCGCGCCCCTGCGCCGCAACAAGCGTCAGCTGGGGCGCTCCCGACAAAAAGAAAATGGCATTGGCGATGCCGTTTTCCACGGAGAAGCTGCCGTCGTCATGGAGAGTAAAAGCACCCCCGGTCATGTTGCCGCTGAAGAGCACGTCCTTCGTCAGGGCGTAGAAGTTGAGCTTACTCTCAAATGAAGCCCAAATAGCTCCCCCGCTCTTAGTCGCGTAATTTTCGACAAATAAGACTCCATCTCTGAAAGTTAGATTATCACGCGAAGCGTGGACAATCGCTCCGCCATTGGCGCCGCCCGCTCCAAAAGCTTTATTTCTGACGAAAACGGCGTTGCTTCCTATAGTCATTGAACCCAGGTTGTAAATGGCTCCACCATAGACAAAGCCATCATCCAAGGAGGAAGAGAAGCGTGAGTTATCGGAAAAGGTAGCATTGTCTCCTATGGTAAGATGTGCACCAGCGTTGTAAATCATTCCTCCAATCAGGTCAGTCCCTTGAGAGATCGAAAGCATATTGCTGGAGAAGGTAGCGTCGTTCCCTATGGTCAGGCGTTGTCCGGTATTATTAATCAATGCAGGATACCTCTCGGGGCTTCCTCCTTGAATATTGGTATTCTTGTAAAAAACAACACCATTTCCCAGCGTCAGGGAACCGTGTTGAACTATAAATACGTTTCCGTAATCATCTCCCGTAAATTGAACACGGCCAGTTATTTCCAGAGAAGAAGCTTGGGAGCTAATTCCTGTGATGGGCTCAACGAAATTGCTCCAGATGACGGCATCCATCTCCAGCGCTACATTGCCCTGCAGCTGAGTTTCATCATACAGGCTCTTGCCAGAGGCCAGGTTGACCAGGTCTATGGTACGAAACGTATTCGGATCATTGGAACGGAAATTGACAGCAGCCGTCAGACTGCCGGTCAGCGAGGAGTCGTCATTGTACAAAACAACGGTATCCCCGGAAGCCAGCACGCCGGAAGCGGCCAGTTCCTGAAGCGTCCCGTACACGTTTCTGCTTGAGTCGGTTACCTGGGAGGCATCCACGATGAATTCCGCCGCAGATGCGGAAGTGGCCAGCGTTACTGAAAACAAAAGATGTCCCAGCAAGAAGCGGCGCAACGGCAATGGAAGAACAAGTCTCATTTTTAAGTAGTGGTTAATTTGAAAAGCCGTCAATAATATTCTAGCAATCTTTTATCAACCCTATCGATCTAATAGGAATTTCATGCCGCCATAAAAAACGCATAGCTTATTAATAACGTAATATATTTATTATAAAATCTTTATTAATCAACTTCCATAAGGAAGAAATAGGCTACTCTACTTCTGGTCTTTCTCGCGGAACGCATTTTTTTGAGATGAATGGGATATTTTTAAGGCTCTTCCAGTCAAGACTCAGTCTTAACAGCGGATAGCAACACGCCTGTCAATAATCCTCCCGCGGCCTTTGCATGGAGGAAAATAAGCGTGCTCCGGCATCTCTATTCCGGCAGCTTTCAAGAAAAGTTTTCCGCAGCGGGAATCCTGCCCTATGCTTCTTCCGGGTGTTCCTGTTTCCTCTTTCCGGCTGTCAGGCGGAAGAAGAGGGGAACCAGGAAGATCGCCAGCAGGGTGGCCGTAATGATGCCGCCCAGCACCCCCGTGCCTACGGCGCGCTGCGCGCCCGCCGCCGCCCCGTGGGCGAAGGCCAGCGGAACCACCCCGGCGCCGAACGCCAGGGAGGTCATCAGGATGGGCCTCAGGCGCAGTTTGGCGGCGGCAACGGCAGCTTCCATCACATCCATGCCTTCCCGGTAGAATTCCTTGGCCACTTCCACAATCAGGATGGCATTCTTGGCGGAAAGGCCGATGGTCGTAATCAGGCCCACCTTGAAGTAGATGTCGTTGGGCATGTCGCGCAGGAAGACGGCCAGCAGGGCTCCGAGCAGGCCCAGGGGCACCACCAGGATGACCGCCAGCGGAATGGACCAGCTTTCATACAGGGCCGCCAGCACCAGGAAGACGATCAGGATGGACAGGCCGAAGAGCAGCGTGGCCTGGGACCCGGCAAGCTTTTCTTCATAGGACTGTCCCGTCCATTCAAATCCCACGCCCTGCGGCAGGGTGGCGGTAATCTGCTCCAGGGCGTTCATGGCGTCCCCGCTGCTCTTGCCGGGCGCGGAGGAGCCGTTGATGGTGAAGGAGGGGTAGTTGTTGTAGCGCGTGAGCTGCGGGGGGCCGGCCGTCCAGTCCAGCCGGACGAAGGAGGAGAGGGGCAGAAGCTTCCCCTGGTCATTGCGGACATGCAGGTCTTCAATGTCATTGCCGTTCAGGCGGCTTTTTCCGTCCGCCTGCACAATGATGCGGCGCACCTGGCTGTCATGCATGAAGTCCCCCACATAGCTGGACCCGAACATGACCGCCAGCGAATTGCTGATTTCCGTAATGGGCACTCCCATGGAGAAGGCTTTTTCCCGGTCAATGGAGACGTGCAGCCGCGGCGTGTCCGCCTGTCCGGAGAAGTAGACGCCCGTCAGGTTGGGGTCCGCATTGGCGCGGGCCAGGAGTTCGTCCCGGGCTTCCACCATGCGGGCATATCCCAGGCCGCCCTTGTCCTGGAGCCGGAAGTCGAAGCCGGACGTGCTGCCCAGTTCCGGCAGGGACGGCATGTTCAGGGCCATGACCATCATCTGGCGGTCCCCGCCAAAACGGGCGTTGACCCGGTCAATGATCGCCTGGGCGGAGTTGTCCTCTCCGGAACGCTCGTCCCAGTTTTTCAGGCCGACAAACAGCATCGCCATGTTGGTGCCGGTGCCCATGAAGCTGAAGCCGCCCACGGAGTAGGCGTATTCCACCGGTTCATGCTGCATCAGGTAGTCCTCCACCTCCCGCAGCCGGGTGCTGGTTTCCTCCTGCAAGGTCCCGGCAGGCAGGGCAACCATCGCCATGAAGTTGCCCTGGTCTTCTTCCGGAAGGAAGGAGGTGGGAAGCGTGAGGTACAGGTAGCCGGCCCCCGCAATGATGAGCACATACAGGAACAGGGAGCGTACGGGGCGGCGGATGATTCCGGATACGGCATTGCCGTACCGGTCCGTGGACCGGTGGATGGTCCTGTTGAACCATCCGAAGAATCCTTTCTTTTCCTGATGCTCCACGGAGGAGGCTTTAAGCATGGCGGCGCACAGAGCCGGAGTCAGGGAAAGGGCCAGAAACGCGGAGAAGGAGATGGATACAATGAGGGTCACGGCAAATTGCCGGTAGATGTTCCCCACCGCTCCGCTGAAAAAGGCCATGGGCACGAACACGGCCACGAGCACGGCGGTGATGCCCACGATGGCGCCTCCGATCTGCTTCATGGCTTTTACCGTAGCGCGCCGGGCGTCCAGCCCCTCCTCCATCATGATGCGTTCCACGTTTTCCACCACCACAATGGCGTCGTCCACCAGAATGCCGATGCTGAGCACCATGGCGAACATGGTGAGCATGTTGATGGAGAACCCGGAGAGCCACATCACCGCAAAGGTGCCCAGCAGGGCCACGGGGACGACGAGCGTGGGAATCAGGGTGGCCCGGAAGTTCTGCAGGAACAGGAACATGACCAGGAATACCAGCAGAATGGCTTCCAGCAGGGTGGAGATGACTTTCTGGATGGAGATTTCCACGAAATGGGTGGTTTCATACGGAATCTGGTAGGTGACGCCGGGCGGGAAGTCCCTGGCCAGCTCATCCATCTTGGCCTTGAGCAGGCCCATGGTTTCCACGGCGTTGGAGCCGGGAGCCATCTTGATAGCCATGCCGGTGGCGGTCTGCCCGTTGCAGCGGGAGAAGAACGCGTAGCTGTTGGAGCCCAGCTCCACCCGCGCCACGTCCCCCAGCTTGACGGAGGAACCGTCTGAAAGCGTTCTCAGCGCAATGGAGGCGAATTCCTCCGGCGTGCGGAAGGCTTCCTCCGCCACCACGCTGGCGTTGATGGGGGCGGATTTGGAAACGGCCGCCCCCCCGATGTCACCGATGATGATGCGCTCGCTCTGGGCGGCCACGGCATTCACGATGTCCGTGGGCGTCAGTCCCAGCGCTTCCAGCTTTTCCGGATCGGGCCAGATGCGCATGGACGTTTCCGCGCCGAAGAGCTCCACGCGCCCGACGCCTTTCACGCGCTTCAATTCAGGGATGATGCGCGCGGAAGCCCATTCCCCCAGTTCCGTATCATTCAGGTTCCCCGTAGAGGAAAGGGAGATCATCGCCTGGATGTTGTTGGAGGATTTTTCCACGAACACCCCTTCCTTCCGGACAGATTCCGGCAGGCGGGATTCCACGATTTTCAGCCTGTTCTGCACTTCCACGGCAGCAATGTCCGGGTCCGTGCCCTGCGTGAACGTGGCGGCGATTTCCACCGCGCCGTCGGAACTGCTGGTGGCGGACATGTACATCAGGCCGGGAGCTCCGTTGATTTCCTTTTCAATCACGGCGGTGACGGCTTCCTCCGTATCCTGGGCGGAGGCCCCCGGATACGTAGTGCGCAGGGTGATGACCGGCGGAGCGATGTCCGGGTACTGGGCAATAGGCAGGCTGGGAATGGCCAGCAGCCCGATCAGGGAAATCAGGAGGGCGACTACCCAGGCAAAAATGGGGCGGCGTATAAAGAAATCAGGCATAACGGATTATTGCTGGGCGTTGGATTGCGGCTGGGGCGCGACCTTCATGCCGGGCCGGAGGGACATGATATGGCTGACGGCCACCTTGTCCCCGTCCTTGAGGCCTTCCGAAACCAGCCATTCCCGGCCGTTCAGCGTATCCGCCTTCACGGGGCGCATTTCCAGCACGCCTTCCGGGCCCACGACAAAGACGGAAGCCCCCTGCGCGGTGCGGATGACGGCGTCCCGGGGAATGGCGAACACGTTGTCCCGCACCGCCTTCTCAAATACCACGCGCACATAGGCGCCGGGCAGAAGCTCATAATCCGGATTGGGGAACTGGGCCCGCATTTCAATGGTGTCCGTATTCGGGTCCACCGCCATGTCGGAAAAGATGATCTTGCCGGAATGGGGGTATTCCTCCCCATTGGAGAGCAGCAGGCGCACCTTGATTTCACCCAGCGGCACTCCCTTCCACAGGCCGGACACCACGGCGCGGCGCAGGCTGCTGTACTGGGAGGCCGGCTGGCAGAAGCGGACATAGATGGGGTCTATCTGCTCAATGGTGGTCAGGTGCGTGAATTCGTTCTGGTTGGCAAACGCCCCTTCCGTCACCAGCGCGCGGCGCACGCGGCCGGAGATGGGCGCTTCCACCCTGGTGTATTCCAGATTCAGGCGGGCCTGCTCCAGAGACGCGGCGGCAGCGGCATATTCCGCCCTGGCCCGGTCTTCCTCCGCCATGGCCTGCTTGTGCTCCCGCACGCTGACGGCGCCCTTGGCCACCAGGGAGGAATAGCGGGCGGCCTTGTCCTCCGCATCCGCCAGCACGGCCTTGGCGCGCGCTACCGTGGCCTTGCATTCGTCCAGCACGGCCTGGAGCGGAGCCGGATCTATCTTGAAGAGAAGGTCGCCCGGGCGGACCGTCTGCCCTTCCTGGTAACAGCGTTCCTGAATGATTCCCGTCACGCGGGCGCGCACTTCCGCCTGAAGGTATGCCTCCATGCGGCCGGGAAGGTTGGCGGTTACGGGAACCTGGGTGCCGTGCACCGTGAGAACGGCCACTTCCGGCACGATTTCTCCGGGAGAACCGGCGGCCGGACTTTCATCCCCCTGCCGGCAGGAGGAGAGAGCTGCCAAAAGGATGGTGCAGAGAAGAAGGAGACTAGTTGTTTTCATCAGTAATCATGCTTTATAAGACCTCAAGAAACCCCGGAACCACGCTTCCGACAAGACCGGGGATTTTTCAATTGCCATAAGATGTAAAGTATCCCATAATGGGAGAGTCAAGAGGCAATGAAAAGATTAAGTGGAGCGGCTTTTTATCATTTGTTGTAAGCTGCTGGCAACAAGAATCAAATGAATGACGCGACGATTTCGTCTTCAGGAAGATTTCTCTTGCATGCAGCAGCCGTTTCCGCCGGGCGCGCCTCCGGCGGGAAAAAATCAGTTTCCACGCCAACCGCAATACAGGATGGACAAGCAGAATTTACTAACCATAGGCAATCTGTCCAAACAGACCGGCGTACATATTAAATCACTCCGGTATTACGAGCAGCTGGGGATTCTGCGCCCGGCCCATACGGACCCGGATACAGGCTACCGTTATTACACCCTCTCCCAGATTCCCGTGGTGGACGCCATCCGCGCCTGCACCTTCCTGGACATTCCCCTGAAGGAGTTCACCTCCTTTCTGACCGAGGACCAGCAGAGAATCCATTACAAGAAGCTGATTTCCCACGGCACCATGCTGGCGCACCAGAAAATCAGGGACATTCAGGAGAAACTGCACCTGCTGGAAAAATTCCAGAAGCAGATGGACCGGATGGAAGGCCTTCGGCGCCATGAGGGGCAGACCGTCCACGCCCTGCCGGAAAAATATTGCTGGACGGCCCCTTATGCCGGAAAACAGCACAGCACGGATTACAATGTACTCATTACCAACATGTTTGATGACATTAACTGCAATGAGCTGAGGCTGGGCGCGGAAGCCGGACTCCTTTCCTTCCACCGAAGCTCCGGAACGGAAAGGTTCCTGTATGTGGAGGTGGAAGCGACCAAAAGGGACGCCCGGCAGTTAAAGGAAATCGTGCGCCTGCCTGCCGCCTCCTTCCTATGCTCCATCAGGAAGGAAAGCGATATCGGGAAGGCCCCCCTGGTCTTTCCCGAACTTTTTGCGCAGGAGTATGATAAAATCATCATGGAAACGGAATTGTTTTCCGGAGACTACGATGTGGTGCATCCCAAATTCGAACTGAGATGCTCCCTTCCGCCGGAAGGAAAGTGAACCGGGGGATTTTTTCCGGAACAGGCAATGGGTGAAGAGGATGTAAAAAACGCCTTTCGGGAACCGGAGTTCCCCGTCCGCGCCCCTGCCGCCCTGCGGTGCAGCCGGAACGTCCGTTCAGGCCCGCAGGCATGAAGTCTCCGGAAGTTTCATGAAATGGCATTGCATTTCCCCATGCAGCATATAAAATAATGGGGTGGCACATTGCGACACTACACAACCGGACTTGAAGGAAAGCGCCGTCAAGGCTTACAAGGCCATGTTGCTGGCGCGGGCCTTTGACACCAAAATTTCCAGCCTGTATAAAGCGGGCAAAATCACGGGCGGCGTTTACCTGGGCCGCGGGCATGAAGCGATTGCCGCCTGCGGCGGCGTTTTCCTGACCGCCGGGTATGACGTGATCGCCCCGTTCATCCGGGAACAGGCGGCGCGCATCACCTGGGGGGAACCGATCATTGAAGCGGCCCGCTCCTACCTGGGCTCTGCCCTGGGCTATATGAAGGGACGGGACGGGAACGTCCACCGCGGACTGCCGGCGGAAGGCTACATGGCGCCCATCAGCCATCTGGGCAGCACGGTAGCCTTCGTCATCGGCTGCCTTTTTGCCAAGCGGCTGGACGGCAAGCTTCCCGGCCCCGTAGGCGTGGCCTTCTGCGGAGACGGCACCACGTCCACAGGCGCCTTTCACGAAGCCGCCAACATGGCGAACGTGGAACAACTGCCGCTGGTGCTCGTGGTGACCAACAATCAATTCGCCTATTCCACTCCCAATGTCCGTGAATTCGGGGAAGCCTCCCTGGCGGACAGGGGCCGCGGCTACGGCTTCACCGTGCATGAAACGGACGGCACGGACTTCATGGCTACGCTGGAAACCTTCCGCACCGCCGTCAACAACGCGAGGGAAGGCAGGGGCCCCCAGTGGGTGCTGGCCAAGACCCTGCGCATGTGCGGCCACGGGGAACATGACGACGCCTCCTACATCCCCAGGGAATTGAAGGATGAGTACGACAAAAAAGACCCCGTCACCGTCGCGGAACGGCAACTGCTGGAAGCCGGCTGGCTGACGCCGGAAGAAGTGGCGGACCTGAAAAAGCAGTATGCCGATGAAGTCCAGCTGGCCGTGGCTACCGCGCAGCGGGAACCGGAGCCGGACCCCTTCCGGGAGGACTGGAACGCCACGGTATGGAGACCTTATTAAGCCTGCAAACGGAATATTCCCATGAGCGTAACATACATTGATGCCATTCACGACGCCCAGAAAGACCTGCTTACGGAAGACAAAGACGTCTTCCTGTACGGACAGGACATAGGCGTTTTCGGCGGCGCTTTCAAAGCGACCAAGGGCCTCAAGGAGCTGTTCCCGGACCGCGTGATTGACGCCCCCATCAGTGAGGACGCCATGGCCGGCATGGTCACCGGAGCCGCCGTCATGGGCAAAAAGCCCATCATGGAAGTCCAGTTTGCCGACTTCAGCACCATCGCTTTCAACCAGATCGTCAACATGGCGGCCACCCATTACTACCGCACGGGCATTCCCGCCAACATCACGGTGCGGCTGCCCTGCGGGGGAACGCCCGGCACGGGTCCCTTCCACAGCCAGAGCCTGGAAGCCCTGTTCGCCCACTATCCGGGCCTGCACGTCATGACCCCGGCCACCGTGGCGGACGCCTACTGGATGCTGCGCCAGGCCGTGGAAGTGCCCGATCCCGTCATCTTCCTGGAGCACAAGTTCCTGTACCGCTGGCTGAAGGCGGAGGACAACTACCGGGAAGCCCCGGTGATTCCCTTCGGCATGGCCCGGATCGCCCGCACCGGAAAGCACGCCACCGTAGTGGCGTACAGCGCCATGGTGCCGGAAGCCGTGCGCGCGGCGGACCTGCTGGCGAAGGAGAGCGGTTATGAAGTGGAAGTAGTGGACCTCCGCACGGTGCGCCCGCTGGACATGGACACCGTCATCGCCTCCGTAGCGCGCACCGGCCGCGTCCTGGTCGTCGGGGAAGACTTCCCGTGGGGGGGCGTCACGTCGGAAGTCGTTTCCCGCATCGTGGCGGAAGGCTTCCATCTGCTGGACGCTCCGCCCCAGCGGCTCAACGCCAGGGACACCCCCATCCCCCAGCATCCCAACCTGTGGAAGGCGCACCGCCCCACGCTGGAATCCATCGCCGCCTCCATCCGCCATCTTTTATCCATCTGATTCAACCCAGTTTCCACCATGCCTAAAGTACCCATTCTGATGCCCCAGCTCGGGGATTCCATTGCGGAAGCCACCGTGCTGCGCCTGCTGGCGGCCCCGGGCGACACCGTAGAAGCCGACCAGGAAATCTTTGAGGTAGAGACCAACAAGGCCACCATGGGCGTCACCACCATGTGCGGCGGCGTCCTGAGCGACGTGTTTATCAAGGAAGGGGAATCCATCGTGGTCGGCGCCTGCATGGCCATGATTGACGCCACGGAAGAGGAAATTGAGCGTTCCGGGGCCACCCCGGCCGGTGACTCCACCCAGCCTTCCCTTCCGGCCAGCCCGGAATCCGTGCCCCAGCGCGTCCCGGACGCTTCCGCCCGGGAGGAAAAGCCCGCCGGGGTCCACTTTGGCCTGACGGGGGAATCCTACCAGGAAAACGGCACGGACCTGAAAGTCCAGCCCAGCGTGCGCGGCCTGCCGGTGCCCGCCGGCATGAAAGGCGCGCACTACATGTCCCCCCGGATGAAGGCACGCATGGATGAACTGGGCATGAGCGCCTCGGACATCGCTTTCATCTCCGGCTCCGGAGCCGGAGGACGGGTCACCATTGACGACCTGGAGGAATTCCTGGAATACGTGAGCCAGTGGCCGCACCGCAAGGCCTCCTCCATGCGGCTGGCCGTGGCAGACGCCATGCGCCGGAGCTGGACGCGCCCCCTGGCCTCCGCCGGGCGCCCCGTGTTCATGGACCCCCTCATCAAGCACAGGCAGCATTCCCCGCTGCGGCCCGGCATCACCCTGTACTTTGCCCGCGCCCTGGCCCTGGCCCTGGCGGAAAGCCCGGAATGCGCCGGCTACCTGGTGGGGGAAAACATCCTTTCCCCCAAGACCATTGACATCGGCATCGCCGCCCAGGTGGCGGACGGAGTGATGGTTCCCGTGCTGCGCCGCGTGAACGAACGGACGATGGAAGAACTGCTGGAAGACTACAACAGGCTGATCGCCCAGGCGCGCCGCCGCAGGCTGGCCCCGGAAGACAGCACGGGCGGCATCGCCACAGTCACCAACTTCGGCGGCTTCGGGCTCACCTTTGCCGCCCCCATGCCCATGCCCAGCGAATCCATCATCCTGGGGGTGGGAGCCGTCACCAAGACCCCGGTCTGGAGCGACGAGGTGGAGGCCTTCATTCCCATCTCCAAGGCCAACATCGTGGCTACGGGGGACCACCGCGTGGTGGACGGCGCGGACATCGGCCGCCTGCTCAAGCGCGTGGCAGAACTGCTCCAGCGCCCGGAATACCTGTAACCCGCTCCGTTCCCGCACGCTTTACGCCGCATGACGACAGACCCACCCGTACTAGGCCTGGTAGCCGGAGACGGCGTCTACCCGGAATACATCGTCCGGGGGGCTCGCCGCCGGACGCCGGAGCTGCGCATCGTGGCCGTGGGCTTCAAGGGGGAGACCAATCCCGCCGTCATTCCCCTGTGCGACGCTTACCAGGAATTCAGCGTGGGCCAGATCAGCAAACCGTTCTCCTTCCTGAAAAAGCACGGCGTGCGGAACGTCATCATGGCGGGAGGCATCAACCCGAAGAACATTCTCTCCCTCCGTCCGGACCTCCGCGCCCTTTCCGTGCTGATGCGCATGCCGGAGAAAAACGCGGACTCCCTGCTGGGGGCCGTCATCACGGAGGCGGAAAAAGAAGGCTTCACCATCCTCCCCGCCTTCACCTACATGGAAGAGCACATGCCGCAGCCGGGCCACATCGCCGGACCGCGTCCCTCGACCGAACAATGGGAGGACGCCGTTTTCGGCATGCAGATGGCCAAGGAAATCAGCCGCCTTCACATCGGGCAGTCCGTCGTCGTGCACGGAGGCACCGTAGTTGCCGTGGAAGCCATTGAAGGCACCAACAACTGCATACGCCGCAGCGGCGAGCTGGGCAACGGCAAACCCGCCACACTGGCAAAAGTGGCGCGCCTGGGGCATGACATGCGCTTCGACATTCCTACGATCGGCCCCGTCACCATTGAGACGTGCGCGGAATGCGGCGTCAGGCAAATCGCCCTGGAAGCGGGCAAAACCATTCTGCTGGAGCGTGACCGGGTGGCGGAACTGTGCAAAAGGCACAAAATCAGCCTGCATGCCATGGACGCTTCCGGGGAGGGCTTCCCTCAACCGGAAAATCCCTCCCAATAAAAATCCCCTCGTCCGGAAACCCGGACAAGGGGAAATCATGCCGCATACGGGATGCAGAATAGAAAACGGCTTATTCAACCGCCGGAATTAAGCGTTTTTGTCCTTGTCCATCATGGACTTGGCCTTGTCACTTACGCCGGAAGCCATATCCTTGACGCCTTCCTTGCTCTTTTCGTAGGCGTCTTTCATTGCCTTCTTGCCTTCTTCCATCTTGCCGGAAGCGGCATCTTTCGAGCATCCACAGCCTTCATGCATATGGTTCATATGATCTTTGGAGTCACACATAATAAATAAATGGTTTGTATTTTAATCGTTTGAGTTAACCGTTTTTCGCAGCGTCGCCAATGGCTTCGGCCTTATCGGCAGCCCTGTCCGCCGCATGGTCCACGGCTTCCTTGCTGTCCTGGTAAGTATCCTTGACGGCTTCCTTGCTCTTTTCGTAGGCGTCCTTCGCCGCTTGCTTGCCTTCCTTCATTTTTTCGGAAGCGGCGTCCTTGGCGGCTTTGGCGCCCTTTTTCATGTGTTCCTTGGCTTCAGCCATGTCCTTGTCACCCTTGGTGCAGGAACCGCTGTTGCAGGCGCTCTGCGCCAGGGCCACTACCGGAACTGCAACGGCTACCGCTGCTATAGCATATATCAATTTTTTCATGACGTTGTTCTATTTGGATTCATTCCAATAGACTCTTTCTTCATGAAAATCTATGAATACAGTCGTGTCATTCTGCGTTCACTCCTGCAAATCAAAAGCCATAAACGCCGCGGAGGCAACGCAGTCCCGGCACGGAACGCAGCCTTCTTTTTTCAGCTCCCTGCAATGGGAATAACCCAGCTTCTCCACAAACCGCCGCTTCAGCTCCTCCCTTGACTGCACGGGCGTGCACAGGAGCGCTCCATACAAGGCGCCGCATACCCCGTCAGGCGCTCTTCCCGTGCCGCACGCGGAGACGGCTTCCAGCAAATCCTCCCTTCCCAGGGCTGCGCAAACGGCCTGGGCGCAATTGTGGCGCCAGGGTTCCGTGCGGAAGGTGGACAGCGCCTTTTCTTCAACGTTCATGCCCCCACTGTAGGCCCGGCCCCCTTCCAGGTCAAGAGCCTCGTCCCGCCTTACCACCTGCAAACTCCGCCGCCGCATTCCGGGTGAGGAAAACATAAGCCCTCCGGAAAACCGCCGGCAGCGGCGTTTACTTCCCGGCAAGCCGGCGGCTGGTCTCCAGGCGTGCGGCCAGCTCCTCAAAGGGGACGGTCCCGTCCAGGCAAAGGCTCACCCAGCTTTTCTTATTCATGTGGTAGGCCGGAAAACGGCTGTGATGGTCCACAAGGCCCTCGAGCTCCCCAGGGCGGACCCGCAGATTCAGCACCTCCACCCTTTCCCTGGAACTGCCGCCCAGTTTCAACCGCGGCACAGCCAGAAAAACGGCATACCATTTTTCCGTGTCCTTCCGCCGCACGACAGCGCTTCCCGGCGACTTCCTCCACAGGAATTCCAATTCATCCCCGTAAGCCTCCCGGACGTGCGCGACGAGGCTCCGGGCAGGATCGCCCTTGAAGAAATCAGGTTCAAAGCAGCACTCCGCCACATGCCACAGCTCTTCCTCATATTCCCTGCGGAGCGCCCTCTCCCGCAACCTGTCCGCCTCTCCCTGAGCAAGATGAGGGATACTCTTCCCGTCCGCATCACGCACCGTTACGCTGACGGAGCCCTCCGCATGTATTTCAAATTCCATACAGAGCTGCCCGTTCAGCAGCTCTGTCCGGTACAGAAAACCATTTTCCCCGCGAACGCAGCCGAAGGGAGGCAATTTTTCCTCACACAACCTCCTGTCCCTGAAAACGCGTTCCACGGCTTTTTCATACCAGCCTTTCCGGGGAATGCGGCGAAAGAACATGAGGAAAAGAAGTTAAAGGAGATGGAAGGATGGAAAACGCCAGCTGCACCCCTGCGGGCGTGCAGAACCCGGCCAAGCCATGATAAATCCGCACGGGAACGGTACAAGGCCAAAATAACCTGCTCCCCATGTCCGGGGCGCCCGCATCGGGAAAAGAGTTTTTACCTCCCCGTCAGCACATACCACACGAACAGGCTGTTATGCTTCACGTAACGCTTGAGCAGCCTCGCCGGCTCCCGGTAAATGCGGTACAGCCATTCCAGGCCGTTTTTCTGCATCCACCGGGGCGCGCGCTTCACCGTTCCGGCATGGAAGGCGAAGGCCGCTCCCACGCCCACATAAACCGCGGGAGGCAGCAGCTCCTTCTGCTCCGCCATCCACCGCTCCTGCTTCGGGCAGCCCAGGCCCACCCACACCACATTGGCCCCGCTTGAGGCAACCGCCTCCCGCATCTCCCTCCGGTCTTCCTCCGTCCAGGAACGGAATGGCGGGGAATGCACGCCGGCCAGATGAAAAGCCGGGTACTTCTCCTTCAATGCGGACGCCAGGGTCTCCAGCGTCCCTTCATCTCCGCCCAGCAAAAAATGGCGCAGACCCGGATACTCCGCATTCGCCCGCACCAGGGCTTCCATCAGGTCCGGCCCGCTCACGCGTTCGGCGCTCCTTTCCCCTGCGGGAAGGCCCCTGTTCAGCTTCCACACCACAGGCATTCCGTCCGGGCAAACCACGTCCATCCGTTCCAGCACGGCCCCATAACCCCGGTCATGAACGCCGAGGGTTATCACGTGCACGTCCGCGGCGGCCACCAGGCACGGGGCCTGCGCTTCCAGGGCACGTTCCGCCAGGGCAGAGCTCATTTCCTCCACGGAGCTGACGGCCACGGAAAAGCCGAACACCTTTCTGGTCTCGCACGGCATCCGCGCGCCGGGCTGGTCAGGGTTGTTTGCAGCAGTCATGGCCTGATGGAAATGAAGGGTGAAAATCACGGCAGGGACAGCCTCAGCCCGTCGTAGGCAGGCATGACGTTCTCCGGCAGCTTGCCGGAAAGAATCCCGTAATCCATGTCGTGGGACATGTGGGTCAGCACGGCGCGCCCGGGCCGGATGGCGGCAATGGCGGCCAGGGATTCCTCCAGGCACAGGTGCGTGGGGTGCAGATGATAGCGCAAGCCGTCAATAATCAGCAGGTCAACCCCTTTCATGGCCTCCAGGGAGGCCTCCGGAATGCTTTTCACATCCGGCATGTATGCCAGCCGCTGCCCTTCCGCCTCCAGCACGTAGGCATAAGTCTCCACCCCGGCATGCATTACGGGAAGAGGCGTCACCAGCACATTCCCTACACGGAACGGCTCCGTCACCTCGTGAGGTTCCGGCCTGACGTAGCCGCTCCGGCCCGGTTTCGGTTCAAACGCCCAGCCGTACATGGTCCGCAGGGCTTCCATCGTCTGCGGTGAGGCGTACAGGGGCAGGCCGCCGGACCTGCGCCAGCAGAAGGCGCGCAGATCGTCAAAGCCGCCCACGTGGTCCACATGGGCGTGCGTGTACAGCACGGCGTCCACGTCCGTGATGTTTTCCCGCAGGGCCTGCTGACGCAGATCCGGGGAGGAATCCAGCAGAATGCGGGTGCCCGCGGCCTCCACGTAAACTGAAGAACGCAACCGCTTGTTTCTGGGGTCCGGGGACGTGCAGACCGCACAGGAGCAACCTATCTGCGGAACTCCGGTGGACGTTCCGGTGCCCAGAAAGAGAATGTTCATCACAGAGGTCATGATTGCGTTTAGAGCAAATGATGCCATAATGCATTCAAAATCCAAAGCCCGAATGCTTACATTGCTGAAAATTAGAAACCTGGCCCTCGTGGACCAGCTGCTCTGGGAACCCAGCTCCGGTTTCATCTGCATCACGGGGGAAACGGGGGCGGGCAAATCCGTCATCATCGGCGCCATACGCCTGGCGCTGGGGGAACGCGCGGACAAAACGCTCATCCGCTCCGGAGAACAGCAATGCAGCGTGGAAGCCGTGTTCCATCTGCCGGAATCCTCCCCCGTGCACGGCATTTTGAACGAACACGGCGTGCCGCCCTGCGAAGACGGCAACCTGATCATCAAGCGCATTATTTCCTCCACGGCCAACCGCCAGTTCCTGAATGACAGCCCGTGCACCCTGAACCTGCTGCGGGAGGCGGGCGCCTGCCTGGTGGACATGCACGGCCCCAGCGACCACCGCTCCCTGATCTCCCAGGATAGACAGCTTTCCCTGCTGGACGCCTTTGGGGAGCACGCCCCCCTGCTGCACGCCTACGCGGACGCGTGGCGGCAATGGCAGGACGCGCGCCGGGCCTATGACGACCTGGAGCATGCGGAAGCGGCCACCGCGCGGGAAATAGAGCTGCTGCGCCACCAGGTGGACGAGATAGACGCCGCCGCCTTTACGCCGGAGGAAGTGCTCACGCTGGAAGAACGCTGGCAGCGCGCCCGCAACGGCACCAGGCTTCAGGAACAGGTTTCCAAAATGCTTGCCATGCTGGAGGAAACGGACGTGCCCGGCCTGGGTTCCCAGTTGAGGGAACTGACCCGGGCGGCGCACGAACTGGAACGCATGGACGCCTCCACAGCCGCGTGGCTGGCCCCGCTGGCGGAAGTGAATCTGGAGCTTAAGGAAATTGAAGGACGCCTGGCGGATTATTCCTCCGAGCTGGATTGTGATCCCCGGGAGCTCTTCCAACTGGAGGAGCGCATCAACCTGCTGGAATCCCTGAAAATGAAATACGGCCCTTCCTTTGAAGACGTCTGCGCCCGGAGGGAGGAGGCGGCCCACCGCCTGGACCGCATCGAACACCGCACGGAACGCCTGGAAGAACTGCGGGCCTCCATCGCCGTCCTGCGCAAGCAGGTGGACGCCGCCGGACAGGCCCTGACCAAAGCGCGGCAGGCATCCGCGCCCAAACTGGCCTCCTCCATCGTCAGGCACTCCCGGGAACTGGGCTTCCGCCAGGCCGTCTTTGAAGTAGGGCTCTCCCCCCTCCAGGAACCCGGCTCCCAGGGAATGGAAACGGTGGAATTCCTGTTCGGCCCCAATCCGGGCGAACCCTCCAAGCCTCTCCGGCTGATTGCCTCCAGCGGGGAGCTGGCGCGCATCATGCTGGCGATTAAAAGCGCCCTGGCGCACAAGGACTCCACCCCCCTGCTGGTATTTGACGAAATAGACGCCAATGTGGGCGGGGAAGTGGCGCGGGCCGTCGGCTTCAAGATGCAGCAGCTCGGGAACAGGCACCAGGTCATCTCCATCACGCACTTTCCGCAGGTGGCGGCCCTGGCCTCCCATCACTACCTGGTCCAGAAGGCTTCCGCGGGCAACCGCACCATCTCCTGCCTGCGGGAGGTGAGCCATGAAGACCGGATAGACGAGCTGGTCCGCATGCTGGGCGGCGGCGGGGACCACGCCCGCACGCTGGCCCAGGCCCTGCTGCAGCCCTCCTGAACGGAGGGCGCCAAAAAGGAAGAGGCCGCCTTATTTTTCCAGACGGGGCTTGAAGCCGCGCAGCCGCAGGGAATTGAACACCACGCACAGGGAGCTTAAACTCATGGCCCCGGCGGCAATCATGGGATTCAGCGTAAGGCCGAAGGCCGGATACAGGCACCCGGCGGCCAGCGGAATGCCGATGATGTTGTAAAAGAAGGCCCAGAAGAGGTTCTGCCTGATGATGTGCAGGGTGGTGCGGCCCAGTTGAAGGGCTTCCGCCACGCCCACGGGATTGCTCTTCATCAGCACGATGTCGGAGGACTCCATCGCCAGCTCCGTTCCGGACTTCATGGAGATGCCCACCCGGGCGCAGGCCAGCGCCGGGGCGTCGTTCACGCCGTCCCCCACCATCGCCACCTTGTCCCCGCGTTCCTCCATCTTCATCACATGGGAGGCCTTCTCATCCGGAAGCACGTCGGAAATCACTTCATCAATGTGCAGTTCCCCGGCCATGTGCCGCGCCGTGGCGGCATTGTCCCCCGTCAGCATGACCACGCGCAGGTTCATCCGCTTCAGATAATCCACCGCCGCCCGGCTGTCCGGTTTCAGGGAATCCGCCACCATGATCACTCCCGCAGGGCGGTCTCCCCTCCCTACATACAGCGGGGACGCGCCCTGCCGCATGAACTCCCGGAGGCGGCCTTCCTCCTCCTTCCAGGAGATGCCCTTGTCCTGCATGAAGCCGGGATTGCCCACCGCATAGGGCACGCCGTCCACTACGCCGGAAATGCCGCGGCCCGGCACAACGGACAAATCCGCCACGGCGCGGATGGGGAGTTCCAGCAGCCTGGCGTGTTCATAAACGGCTTTCCCTACCGGATGTTCCGATCCCTGCTCCAAAGCCGCCGCCATTTCCACCAGTTCATCCGCATTCATGCCCGGCTCCGGCAGAACGGCCACCACACGGGGCTCCCCTTCCGTCAGGGTGCCCGTCTTGTCAAAAACGACGGTATCCACGCGGCTCAAAGCCTCCAAAGCTCCGGCGGACTTGCACAGGATGCCCAGCCGCGCGCCCCTGCCCGTCCCTACCATGATGGCGATGGGCGTGGCAAGCCCCAGAACGCAGGGGCAGGAAATCACCAGCACCGCAATCGCCCTGGCAAGGGCGAAGGAAAATCCCTCCCCGGCAGCCAGCCACGCAACCAACGACACCAGGGCAATGGCAATCACCGCAGGGACAAAGAAATAACACACCCGGTCCGCCAGCCGTGCAATCGGAGCCTTGGACTGGCTGGCCTCCTCCACCAGGCGGATCATGCGGGCCAGCGTGGAGTCCCTGCCCACGCGTTCCGCACGTACCTTGAGATACCCGGCCCGGTTGAACGTGCCGCTGATCACCCGGTCTCCCGCCGTCTTGTCCACCGGCATGCTTTCCCCCGTCAGGTCTGATTCATCCAGCGCGGCCTGCCCTTCTTCAATGACGCCGTCCACCGGAATCCTCTGCCCGGTTTTCACCACCACCAGGTCCCCGGAATGAAGTTCATCCAGCGGGACGGCGCGCTCCGCGCCGTCATGCCAAACCAGGGCCTCCTGGGGAACCAGCTTCACCAGCCCTTTCACGGCGGCGTTCGTCTTGCGGTAGGAACGGCGTTCAAGATATTTCCCCAGGGAAATCAGGGTGACGATCATGGCCGCGGATTCAAAATACAGTTCCATTCCGTCCACGTTGGCGCCCTGCCACAGCGCCGCAATCAACAGATACAGCCCGTACAGGAAGGCGGAACCGGAGCCGATGGCGATCAGGGAATCCATATTGGGAGACAGCGCGGCAAGCTGGCGCACGCCGTTGATTAAATAATGCCGGTTCAGCCACAGAATCGCGGCCGCCAGAATGCACTGCGCCCACAAATTCATCCAGAGCCCCCAGCCCCCTCCCGGAACGGGCCAGTGCCACATGGGCCCCATGGACAGATACATCAGAGGCGCCAGCAGCAGAACGGACCAAACGAGGCGGGAGCCTCCCGTTTCCTCCTGCCCCTGGCTTTCCTCCCCATCCGCACCGGAAAACGGTTCCTCCCGCCAGTCCGCCAGGTGGAAGCCGGCTTTCTCCACTACGGACGCAATGCGCCCCCTGGCGGGCGAATCGGGCTTTTCAAACAGAACGGTCATCCGCCCCGTCAGCAAATTCAGCTCTACGCGCTCCACCCCCTCCAATCCCTCCACGGCGCGCTCCACCTTGGCAGCACAACCGGCGCAATGCATGCCGGAAACAAGATAGTTCTTTTCTTCCATTGTCTTTAAAACGGAGTGTTTGATTTTCCGGGACCAAAGAAGGCTCCCATGTTGTTAGGTGAAACTAATCCCATCAATCCCGTTTCTCAAGCCGCTTTCGCGGCTTCACCCTTTTCCAATAAAAAATGACAAAAAAACGCCCGCGGTCCCGTAACAGTAACAAACACCTTCATCCCTTCATGATGACCGCTCCCTCCCTGTTCCGAATCCTGGCCTGCACGGCCCTGTTGTCCGCCCCCCTCCATGCCCAGCTTTACACCCTGCACGGGGACGGCGTCAAAAAAACCGAGAGGGTGGTGGAAAAAGCGGATTATTCCGATTACGAACTCATCTGGCACGACGAGTTCGACAAGAACGGCCGCCCGGACCCCGCCAAGTGGAATTACGAACACGGATTCGTCCGCAACAAGGAGGAACAGTGGTACCAGCCGGAAAACGCCCGGTGCGAGGACGGCATGCTGATTATTGAAGGCAAAAAGGAAAAACGCGCCAATCCCCATTATGACCCGGCGGGAAAGAATTGGCAGACGACGCGCAAGGAAGCGGATTACACCTCCGCCTCCCTGACCACGCGCGGCAAGTTTTCCTGGCTGTACGGGCGGTTTGAAATCCGGGCCAGATTCAGCCCGCGGGAGGGCATGTGGCCCGCCTTCTGGACCATGGGCGTCAAGGAAGGATGGCCCATGTGCGGGGAAATAGACATCATGGAGTACTACCAGTCCACCTACCTGGCCAACCTCTGCTGGGCCTCCCCCAAAAAACACGTGGGCAAATGGAGCACTACCTACACGCCGCTCAAATGGCTTCAGGAAAGGCATGCGGACTGGGCGGACAGCTTCCATGTCTTCCGCATGGACTGGGATGAAAAGGAAGTGCGCCTGTATGCGGACGACATCCTGCTGAACAGGACGCCCCTGGACAACACCGTCAACGCCGTTTACAAGGAAGTCGCCAATCCCTTCCGTCAGCCCCATTTCATCATCCTGAACCTGGCCATGGGCGCCACAGGAGGCGATCTGAATAAACTGCCCCTGCCCCAGAAGTATGAAATAGATTACGTCCGCATATACCAGAAGAAGGATTCCCCCCACAAGGGAACCATTCCCTACCGGACAGAGAAGAAAAAGGATGCTCCCGTGGAACTGTCCCGCCTTCAGAAAGCGCTAGACGAATAGGGAAACGTGAACGGCCAGGGGCGCATGGAACGGATAGAGCAAAAAGGGAATTCCGGCTTCGCCGTATCCGTAAGGTCCATCCAGTTTCTTTAACCCCTTCCAATTCATATAAAAGTCCCTGCCTTCGGGAACGGGGGGGGGGCGGCCTGTTACTCGGCAGCCTTCCCCTTGAGCACCAGGAGAATGTGTTCCGCCATGAGGGCGTGCCCTTCCGCATTGGGGTGCACGCCGTCCACCAGCAGGCCGCCCTTGTCCTTCATCACCTTGTTGAGGTCGATCACCCTGGATTTGGTGCTCTTGGCCACCTGCCGGATGAGCGGAATGACTTCCTTCTCAATGCATTCCCTGCTGATCCCCCCTTCCCTGGCCTCCTGGGAGGGAATGGGCAGCAGGCAGTATACCTTCAGTTTGGGATTCTGCTTGCGGAATTCTGTAATAATCTCCTTGTAATTGTTTACAAAATCATCCTTGTGGCTCCAATTCACTTTTTTGCTGTCATTGGTGCCCAGGCCTATCAACAGCATGTCAGGCTTGAACGCCAGCGCGTCCTGATAAGCCTTCTCCCGCGTGATGGGGCGGTCCCCCTTGAACAGCAGGCAGCGCGCCGATACGCCGAAGTTTCCTACTTCCGCCTTCCTGTCCAGGGTTTTCGCAATCCGGGATACCCAGCAGTCTTCCTTTTTAACCCCCATCCCGGCGGTGATGCTGTCCCCCAGACAGGCCAGCTTCACTGCGGCGGCACAATCCGCTGGCAGAAAAGCGGCCAGCAGCCCTATCCACAACAAGACAATAAACTTTTTCATGGAGTAAAATATTACAATGAAAATGGCTTACTGGACGCGGCTTCAAATGTAAAGCCCGTACTCCGGCCCGTCTTCTGGTCTTTTTCCGCGCCGTCCCCTCATGAAAAAGCCCCGGCCGGATAAAACCCGGACGGGACTCTTCAAATAACAGGAAAAGGGAACGTTTAATTCACGCGGCCCAGGTAGGAGCCGTCTTCCGTCTTTACGGAAATCTTTTCGCCGGGCTTGATGAAAAGGGGCACCTGCACCACCAGGCCGGTGGTCATCGTGGCGGACTTGTAAACGTTGTTCGCGCTGTCGCCCTTGACGCCTTCCGGAGCTTCCGCCACTTCCATGGTGATGGCGGCGGGGAGTTCCACGGAAACAACCGTCTCATCCGTGAAAAGCAGAATGTAGATGTTGCCTTCCATCAGGTAATCCTTGACGGGTTCCACGATGTCCGGAGACACGGTAATGTCTTCGTACGTATCGGGGTTCATGAAGTGGTAGCCCATGCCGTCAATGTAGCTGAACTCATATTCCTCACGGGCGAGGTTCACGCCTTCCAGGGATTCATTGGAAGTCAGGCGAAGGTTATATACCTTCTTGGTGGAAATGCTGCGGATGCTCATTTGCACGTAGGAGGCCATGCGGGGGGGGCACTTGTGCTCCATGCTGACCACGACGCAAACGTCATTGTTATGATTAACCGCGTGTCCCTTGCGAAGATTGATTACGGGTACTTTTGCCATGCGGCCCGTACCATACCATGTTTTCCCCTCCCGTCAAGCCGAAAAAACGCGCCAAACCCTTGATGCGCTTGGAGAAAACGCCTTTGGCCGGGTGACCGGAAAGGCCGGAAAAACCATCGTTCCTACCGGCTGAGATCCTGCTGGAACAGGACCTTGATGCCGCTGGAATTCAGCACGGTGCGCCCGAAGTTGAGGTCATCCACATGGAGGGCGACCAGGGAGCCCCGCGCCATGCAGGGCATCAGGGAGTACAGGAAGTTGACGTTCATTTCCGCGGCATACAGCACATCCAGGCACTTCTTGAGGTCCGCGGGGCCATGGCGGAGAACCGCCACCAGAACCTCGGACTCCGTGTAGCAGATGCCCTTTTCCAGAAAGATTTCCGACGTTCGTTCCGGATCGCTGACAATCAGGCGCGCAATGGTCGCCTCATGGCAGTCGTGCATGCTGAACCCCAGGCAGAAGATGCCGTGCATGTCCAGCAGGCCGAGGAGGGCGGACAGCGCCCCCACCCGGTTCTGGAGCATGATGGAATATTGCTTTATCGTACTGCCGGGGACTTTGATGGCTTCTTCCTTCATGACAATAAAGCAAACGGGGTTGAGTTCTATTTAACGTATGTCTTAAGCACGCGCCTGATGATGGCAAGCGCCTGCTGGACTTCCTCTTCACTCACGTTCAGCGGAGGCAGCAGGCGGACGGTTTCCGGCCCGGCGGGAACGGAAAGCAGGCCCTCCTGCCGCAGGGCCTCCACCACCACGGCGGCAACCGTCTTGCCTTCCGGCGCGTCCACCATCTCCGGATTGAGGCCGATGCCCAGCAACAGGCCCAGGCCGCGCACGCCCTGGATCACGGGCAGGTTCCAGGATTCTATTTCCGCGCGGATTTCCGCGCCCAGGCGCCGCGCCCGTTCCGGGAGCCCCTGGGAGACGATTTCCCGCAGCACGGCCAAGCCGACCGTGGTGCCGAGCGGATTGCCGCCATACGTGGAGCCATGGGAGCCGGGGTCCATGATGGAGGCAAGCTCCGTGCCCTGGTCGTCAATGGCGCGGTCGGAAATCCAGAAGCCGCCGATGGGAAAACCGCCGCCAAGAGCCTTGGCCCAGGAAACGCCGTCCGGCTCCACGTCCGGAGCCACAGCGCGCCATCCCATGATGTCGCCGCAACGGCCAAAGCCGCACTGCACTTCATCCATCAGCAGGAGAAGATCGTGCTCCTTGCACAATTGTGCCAGGCCGCGCAGGAATTCCGGAGTCACGCAGTTGACGCCGCCTTCCCCCTGGATGGTTTCCAGCATGAAGGCTACTGTTTCCGGCCTGATGGCTTCGCGGGCCGTTTCCAGGTCATTGAAAGGCAGATGGCGGAATCCCGGCAGCATGGGGTCAAAGCCTATCTTGATTTTATCCTGCCCCGTGGCGGACATGCTGCCCAGCGTTCTTCCATGGAAGGATTTGTTGAACGTAAGCACTTCATAACGGGGTTTGCCGTCCGCCTGGGGCTTCCGGTGGCCGTAGCGGCGCGCCACCTTGATCAAGCCGTCATTGGATTCCGCGCCGCTGTTGGAGAAAAAGACCTTCCCCGGACGCTCCACGCATTTGGTCACGATGAATTCCGCCAGATCCGCCTGCTGGGGAATCTGGTACAGGTTGGAGCAGTGCACCAGCGTGGCCGCCTGCTTTTGCAGGGCCTGCGTTACCACGGGATGGCAATGCCCCAGCACGCAGGTGGCAATGCCGGCACAGAAGTCCAGATAGCACTTCCCCGTGCTGTCCCACAGTCGGGAGCCTTCCCCGCGGACGGCAGCCATGGGATAACGGCCATAGGAATGGAGTACGTACCGGTTGAGTTTTTCTTCTGTGTTCATAAGCTAAGGTAATACGCGTGTAGTTTGCGCTTCTGGCCCCGTCTGTAAATGATTTTTTTGGGAGCCACGTCATGATTCTCACATTTTATCCCGGCGGGTAGTCATATCTCTGTTCGGCGGCATTTCATTTTTCTTTTCTTTTATCCTTTTGCCGCCAGAATAAATCTACAACCAGCAGCAATCCATCATGGCACATTTTTTCAATCCCAAAGGTTTTCTGGAGGAATTCAAGGCATTCGCCCTTAAAGGAAACGTCATTGACCTGGCGGTGGCGGTCGTCATCGGCGGCGCGTTCAACAAAATCGTTTCCGTCTTCGTCTCCAGCATCATCACCCCCATCATCGGCTACCTCACCTCCGGCGTGAACCTGGCGTACCTGACCCTGAAACTGGGGGACGTGGAATTGAGATACGGGGAATTGCTTCAGGCGACCATCGACTTCATCATCATCGCCTTCTCCATCTTCGTGGCCATCAAGCTCATCGGCTCACTGAGGCGCAAGAGCGAAGAAACGCCCGCAGCCCCCGCGCCCAAGCCGGATGACGTCGTTCTGCTGGAACAGATCCGGGACATCCTGCAAAAACAGGCGGACGTCAAATAAGGCCGCCAACAGCATTTGTGCCGGTTTCCCGCGGAACCGGCACATTTTTCCTCTTTACTTGTTCCGCCGCGGGCGGGAAAGTGGCAGCATGAATTCCCTCCTGCGCTCCCTTGCCTGTGCCCTGCTGCTTGCGCCGTCCCTGCTTCCGGCGGCGGAGACCCAGTGCTTCGTTCTGGAACGCCCCTACCAGGTGGCGGAAATTCCGGAGCCTGACCGGAACCTCCCTGCCACCAACGTCATCCTGATGATTGGGGACGGCATGGGCATCCATCACCTTTCCGCGGCCTGGGCGGCCAACCGCGGGCGCCTGTTCATTGAAAACTGCCCGGTGACGGGCATCTCCAAAACCTGGTGCGCGGACAAGCTGGTAACGGACTCCGCCGCCGCAGGCACCGCCATGGCGACGGGAACCAAGACGCTCTACAAGAGGGTGGCCGTGTGCCCCAGGGGCAACAAGCTGGACTCCCTGGTGGACAAGGCGGCGGACATGGGCAAATCCACCGGCGTGATCGCCACCTGCGAGCTGAACGACGCCACCCCGGCCGCCTTCTGCGCCAATAATGAAAAAAGGTCGGATTCCTACGGCATCATCGGGGATTACCCCCGTTCCCGCGCCGACTTCATTTTCGGCGGCGGCGGCAAGTATTTCACGCAAAGGCCGGACGGGAGGGACATTTTCAAGGAGATGCAGGCGCAGGGCTACCGGATCGCCCGCAACTGGGAGGAAGCCGCCGCACTGCCGCCCGGAAAAACGCTGGCCGTCACCGCCCCCGGCAACCTCCCCCCGCCCTCCAGGCGGGGCGACGTTCTCCGCCGGGCCACGCTGAAGGCGCTGGATACCCTATCCCGTAATCCCGAGGGATTTTTCCTGATGGTGGAAGGCTCCAACATTGACAAGGCCGCACACAGCAACAAGCTGGAGGAAATGATGGAGGAGCTCCTGGATTTTGACCGGACAGCCGGGGCCGTGCTGGACTGGGCTTCAAAACACCCCGGTACCCTGGTCGTCATCACGGCGGACCATAACACGGGCGCGTTCGCACTCACAGGCGGCAACCGGGAGAAAGGGGAAATAAACGCCCAGTTCGGCTCCGGCAATCACGACGGCATGGCCGTTCCGGTGTACGCCTTCGGCGCGGGAAGCGGCGCGTTCACCGGCATTTACGAAAATACGGACATCTTCCACAAGATCATGGAGGCCTTCAAAAAAGGGACGTTCAAACCCGCACCCGGGCGTTAGAACTTCTGTCAGACTCCGTTCCGCCCCTGCTCATCCATGTGCCGCGCCACCAGCCCGGCCCCGGCGGTAGCCAGGCCGCCTATCAGGAACACCGCCTGCGGACCGCCCGTATTCATCCAGATCACGCCGCCCAGCACGCCGTAAGTAATGGAAGCCACATGGTTGATGGCCAGCCCGGTGTAAATGCTCGGCGTGATGTCCTCCGGCTTCTCGCAGATGCGGGCCACATAAGTGCTGCGGGCCATGCCCAGGGCGAACAGCAGGTTGTCCAGCACGAAGCAGGCGGTCACCACGCCCACGGCCCAGTGCAGGGGGAGCAGCTCCGGGGCGAAGGCATACGCCAGGCACAGGAGGGACAGCGCAATGCTGTCGAAAATCGTTACCTTCCGTTCCCCATACCGCTTGATGCTCCAGCCGATGAGGGGCTGCGTGACCAGCCCGATGACGCCGGCAATGAGCAGGGTTTTTCCGATGTATCCTGGCGGCTGGCCCAGCGTGCTGACCATCAGCCAGAAGCCGAAGGTCAGATAAAGCTGCTTGCGGATGCCGTGCAGTATTTCCAGCCCGTAATAAACGGCATACCTGCGCTTGAAGACGAAACACTGCCGCCAGCCGCGCCGCTGCGGAAAGACGGGCGTTTTCACCCGGCTCAGGAACAGGAACGCCAGCAGGCACACGCCGCCCGTAACGAAAAAGTCTACGGCAAAAGACTGGTTGAATTTCCACTTGATCCATACGCACAGCGCGCCCAGCAGCGCGGCCGCCGTCCCCAGCGCCTTCATCTGGCCGAGCCGCAGGCTGCGGTTCTCCGGCCTCGCCGTATGAATGACGATGGTGTCAATCATGCCCATCAGAATGTGCTGCCCCAGGCTCACCGTCAGAATCCACGCAGACAGCGCCCACAGGCTGGTTCCGGCGCCGCAGAAGGCCAGCGCGTACATGCCGCCGAACATCAGCAGGCACGCCACCCCGGCCATGCGCACCTCATTGAACATGAAAAGCAGGCTGACCACAAAAAGGGACAGGATGCCGGGCAGTTCCCTGGGGAGTTCAATGAACCCGCGCATCTCCACGTCCAGATGCTGGGCGTCACGCAGGAAGTTGCTGAAAATGAGATCATACACGCCGCTTCCGAACTGGCCCAGAAAAAGAGCCAGCAGCACAAAAACCATCGTCTTCCTGATGCGGAGGGAAGCGGCTTCACTCATAGGGCGGGGATACTCTCACAGGTGCACAGGCGGAGCAACCGCTATTTTTATCCGCCGGCCTTTCCCGGCATTTGAAAAAAACAATCGCCGGAACAGAATTTTTTCGGGAAATACCACGTAGTTACGCTATGATTTCCAGACACCTTTTCCCTGCCATGGCTTTCAGCTTATCCTCCCTCTGCTGGAGCGCCCCGTCCGCTCCGGTTCCCGGGGCGCCCCACATCATTCCCCAGCCTGCCGCCATGCGCGTTAAAACCGGAGAAGCCGGATTTTCCCTGAAAGACGGCGTCCGGCTCCCGGAAGGAAATCCCCTTTCCAAACAGGCGGAACGGATTTTCCGCGACAACGGGATCAAAACGGCGCTGGTTGAAACCGGAGCGGACCTCATCTTTACGGTAGACGCGTCCCTGGGCAGGGAAGGCTACCGCCTTGCCGTAACGCCGGATTCCATTTCCATTGCCTCCGGTTCCGTGAACGGCGCTTTGTACGCCCTTCAATCCCTTGTGCAAAGCGTCGCTTCCGACGTGAACGGAGCTCCGGCCCTGCCCCGGCTGGACGTGAAGGACCAGCCCCGCTTTTCATGGCGCGGCCTGATGATGGACAGTTGCCGCCACATGATGCCCGTGCGGGACATCAAAAAGATCCTGGACCTGATGGAGAGGTACAAATTCAATACCCTGCACTGGCACCTGACGGACGACCAGGGGTGGAGGCTCCCCATCGCCAAGTACCCCAGGCTGACGGCTGTGGGAGGTACCCGGGCGCAGTCCCCCGTCATCGGCAGCCGCAACAAGGCGGACGGCACCCCGTACTCCGGCCATTACACTGCGGATGAAATCCGGGAAGTGGTCCAGTACGCCAAAGACCGCGGCATTACCGTCATTCCGGAGGTGGAACTGCCGGGCCACGCCTCCGCCGCCATCGCCGCGTATCCGGAACTGGGCAATACGGACATTCCGGGCTTCGCGCCCAAGGTGCAGGAAACCTGGGGCGTGCTTCCCTACACCTTCGCCCCCACGGAAAAAACCTTCCGTTTTCTGGAAGACGTTATTGATGAAGTGTGCGCCCTGTTCCCGGACAGCCCCTATATCCACATCGGCGGGGATGAGGCTCCCAAGGACCAGTGGAAGCAGTCCGCCGCGGCGCAGCAGGTCATGAAGGACAACGGCCTCGCCAACGAGAACGAACTCCAGAGCTACTTTATCCGGCGCGTGGAAAAAATGATCAACAGCCACGGCAAGAGGCTCATCGGCTGGGATGAAATCCAGGAAGGAGGCCTCTCCCCCACCGCCACCATGATGGTCTGGCGGAGCTGGATGCCGAACAGCGCGCGGCATGCCCTGGAACAGGGCAACGACGTGGTGATGACGCCCAACAGCCACCTGTACTTCGACTATGACCAGGGCCCCGGCAAACCCTCCGCCCCGGAGTATGAAACCATCAACGACGACAACCTGACCTGGCAGCGCGTCTATGGGCTGGAGCCCGTCCCGCAGGGAACGCCCCGGGAACGGGAAAAACAGGTGCTGGGCTGCCAGGCGAACATCTGGACGGAGTACATTCCCAACCTGCCGAAATGGGAATACCATGCCTTCCCCCGCGCCCTGGCGCTGGCGGAAGTAGCCTGGACCCCCAAGGAGCTGAAAAACGAGAAAGACTTCCGCAAGCGCCTCGACCGCCAGCTTCCCTTTCTGGACGCCCATGGCGTCAACTACAAGAGGCCGGACAACGGGGCCCCCGCGCAGCCGGACGCCGTCATTACCCGAGAACGCCGGTAAATACGGAGGGAAGGCCCCCGCGCAGCCTCCTTCCGGAGGCCGCATTATGGGCTAGCCAACCTTCACGAAAACCATTACATTGGCGGCATTATGAATTTGGAACTGCTTCGTCAGGTTTGCGTGACTCCGGGCGCTCCGGGGTTTGAAGACAAAATCCGTGATTTCATCATTCAGGAAGTGGCCCCTCTGGTGGACGCCGTGCGGGTGGACAACCTGGGCAGCGTGATTGCCATCGTGGAAGGCAAGGATACTGAAAAAACCATGATGGCCGCCGCCCACATGGACGAAATCGGCTTCATGGTCCGTCACATTGACGACAAAGGGTTCATCAAATTCCTCCCCCTGGGCGGCTTTGACGCCAAGACGCTGACGGCCCAGCGCGTCATCGTCCACGGCAAAAAAGACCTCATCGGCGTCATGGGCGTGAAGCCCATCCACGTGATGTCCCCGGCGGAACGCACCAAGCTGCCGGAAGTGACCGATTTCTTCATCGACCTGGGCATGAGCAAGGAGGAAGTGGAAAAATACGTCTCCGTGGGCGACTCCGTCACCCGTGAACGCGACTTGGTGGAAATGGGGGACTGCGTGAACGTGAAGTCCCTGGACAACCGCGCCGGATGCTACGTGCTGATTGAAGCCCTCCGCGCCATCAAGGCTTCCAAAAAGAAGCCCTCCTGCAACTTCGTGGCCGCCTTCACCGTTCAGGAGGAAGTGGGGCTGAGGGGCGCGCAGGCCGGCACGCTGGACATCCAGCCGGACTTCTCCATCGCCCTGGACGTCACCATCGCCTGCGACATTCCCGGCACCCCGGCGCACGACCAGGTCTCCCACCTGGGCGCAGGTGCCGCCATCAAGCTGTATGACGGCTCCGTGATTGCGGACCGCCGCATGGTGAAGTTCATGAAGGCCATGGCGGACGCTAACAAGATCAAATGGCAGGTGGAAATGCTGCCGGCAGGCGGCACGGACGCCGGAGCCATGCAGAAGTTTGTTCCGGGCGGATCCATTGCCGGGGCCATCTCCGTTCCCACCCGCAACGTTCACCAGGTCATTGAAATGGCGCACAAGGATGACCTGGACGCTTCCGTAGCGCTCCTGACCGCCTGCGCCATGAACGTGGACAAATGGGACTGGTCCTGGAACTCCGTCAACGAATGCCCGGCAGAAAAACCCGCCAAGGCATCCAAAACGGCAGCCAAGCCGGCCAAAGCCGCCGCCAGGAAGAAAAAGGCCAAATAAAAGCCCCGGCGCCAACCGATCACTCACCCGCAGGCCGCCCCGGAAACGGAGGCGGCCTGCCTGTTTCCGGACGTCTTCAAGCGTTCCGCGCAATACGCCCGCGGCGTTGCTCCGTCCAGTCAAGAAGCGCCGCAGCCCCTTGCGCCAGTCAAACCTGAAATTGAGCGGCAGTGAACTCTATTCCCTGAAGCAGGGCATCCTGTCGGACGCATGCGTTTCAGCTGCCGCAGAGGCCTGAGGCACGCCACGGAGGCTTTTCAGGACGGCCTCCCCATAAAAAATCCTCCGGCACCCAGAGATGCCGGAGGAGGATCAATCCTGAAAAAGAAAGTTACTTGGCGGCGGGAGCGGGAGCTTCCTTCGGAGCGGGAGCGGGGGCCGGAACGGCTTCCACTTCCACTTCTTCCTCCACTTCAACGCCTTCTTCGGGACCGGAAGCTCCGGTCTGCTTCATGGCGTCCTTCAGGGCCTGGCTTCCGAAGAAGTCAGCCTGCTGCAAGCGCTGCATGTCGGTCATCATGCCCATGAAAATGGGCAGGAGTTCGGCCTGGCGCGCCTGCATGGCGGCATCCATTTCAGCCTGGACCTTCTGGGCGCTCTTGGAAAGGGCTTCGCCCTTTTCATTGATCTTCGCCATCTTTTCAGCAGCCGCGTCTGCGGTGGCCTTGTCCTTCACCGTGCTGAGCGTGGCGGACATTTCCTTCATCAAAGCCAGCATCTGGTCAGCGGCTTCCTTCGCTTCCTTGGAAACTTCAGCGGCCGGCGCGGTGGGCGCGGCAGGGGTTTCAGCGGCCGGGGCGGGTGCCGGAGCCGGGGCATCCTGGGCGGAAGCCATACCTGCAAATGCCAGGGCACATGCCGAACTAATTGTTACAATGCTCTTCATAACGTTTCCGTTGTACAGGCTCGCCATGCATGCGTCAATGAATCATTGTGTAACGGCTCCCCGTGATGCCGCAGAAAGGGGAATTTGCGTTTTTTCTTCCCTTGGAGGATTTTTTCAGTTGCATCTTTTTAGAATTATTATAAATTCATTCCCGATGACTAAAACCATAGAAAACCTGAAAGCCGCCATTACGGGCGAAAGCACCGCCTCCGCCACTTACGCAGCCTATGCCGCCAAAGCCGCCCAGGAAGGGCAGCCCCTCATTCAGAAATTGTTTGAAGCCGCCTCCAAGGCGGAATCCGTCCACGCCGCCAACCACAACAAGGTTCTGGAAAAGCTGGGCGCAACGATGGACCCCATCGATATCCAGATTCATGTAGGAACCACCGCGGAAAACCTGAAAGCCGCCATCGCCGGGGAAACCCACGAATTCGAAAGCATGTATCCGGAATTCATCGCCGTGGCGGAAGAGGAAGGCCAGAAGGCCGCCGTCCGCTCCTTCACGTGGGCCACGGAAGCGGAAAAGGAACACGCCGATTTTTATGCCGCCGCCCTCAAGGCCCTGGAAAGCGGAGACACCAGCGCCCTGCCCAGGCAATACTGGGTATGCCTGGTGTGCGGGGACACCTTCAAATCTCTGGAAGGCGTGGACGCCTGCCCCCTCTGCGGCACCAAGGCTGAAAAATTCCTCGTCATCGGGTAAACTCCGTCTGAGCACCGGAGGCCATCCATGGCACACAAAACCCGCCCGGAACATTCCGGGCGGGTTTTTACAGGCCGGAAACCGCTGCCATCTGGGGAAGCGGCCAGAGAAGAAGCATCGCCGGGTTTTCCCTTCCGGTCATTCCGCAAGCGCCGTTCCAGAACCGTTTCCAGCCCTTTTCCGGACTTCAAGACTTTTCTCCACTTCCGACTGTCCGGGTGGCCCTGGTCCTCTCCTCCCACGTGCATCCGGCCCCGGACCTTTTTTGAATGCCCGGATTGATGGACTTGTTCATTTAAAACATTAAATACATGCATTCCGTTCCGGCTACGGCGCAGGCGAGCACCCCGATTAAAATCATGATGATGCCGAATGCGACGGATTTTCTGCACAAGGCGACAACGGCGCAGGCAACGGAAACCACCCCCAGCAAAATCCCGGCTGCGCCCAGCACGGTTCCGGGAACAAGCCCCAGGCCGGAAGCCGCTGCGACCCAGGGCAATGACACGGCCCCCACGACACAAATACAGGCGGCTCCTTTCACAGCTTGGGGACATTGCAGCACAACGGGCTGATTTTCCATAAGCTTCCCTATACCCTCCCAAAACCGGGCCTGTCAACTACAACCGGAAAGTCCCCTCTTTCCGTCAACCCCGCATGCCGGACGGGCTGCCCCCACAACCAATTGCCTGCGCCGCCATCCGCACCAAGCCCCAAGCGCAAAAAAATGGCGGATGCTATCGGCACCGCCGTTTCAACGGCGGTTCCCTTTTCCTGCCCGGGCCCTTCCATGAAAAGGTGTTCCGCCACATTCTGCTTGAGCATCACCGTGAAACCCTTACAATGGCTCACCCCTTCAAGCAGGAAGAATACTTTATCCTTTCTTTGCGATGACCCCTCCCCATGCATCCACCCGTTCCGCAGAACGGTACGCGGGCCGGCCAGGCGCTCTTTCCGCCGTCTTCCAGGCTCTTCGCGCCGCGTTCTTTCCGCGCCGCATGCGTTGCCTGTGGGCAGCCGGACTCGCGGCGGCTCTGGTGGTCAATCCTTATGTGCTCAATGACGGCCAGAGCGTGCTGATGAGCTGCATGGGCATCGCCTGTTCCGCCTCCCTGCTCTGCGGCACCATCCTTCTCTGCCTGAAATACCGCTTTACCGCCTACGTCATCCTTCCGGCCATCATCCTGTTCAACGCGGGCCTGTACATGATGCAGATGCGGTACGGGCTGACGCTGAACCTCTCCGTCCTTTCCAGCATGGCGGAGACCAACTTCCGGGAAGCCTGCGCCTTCTGCACCGCCGCCTCCGCCACTGGAGCCCTGCTGCTGGCGGCCTTCATTTACCTGGCCATTTACTGGAGCCGCCGTTCCCTGCGCCAGAAGGCCACGTGGGGCGCGCTGGCGTGCATCTGGAGCCTGTACGGAATCTTTCTGCTGCTGGGCATTCCGGCCACCTCCTACAGCTCGGAACCCCTTTACCTTTACTACACCTCTGACAAGGCCAAGGGCTGGCCCCTCGTGGACTTCGTGATGGCGTACAAGCTGGCGGACGAATACGTCACCCAGGACGCAAGCCGTTTCAATGAACTCCGGAACCTGCCGTCCTGCGCGGAACCCCTCTCCGGATGCGACGCTCCGGACGACCTGGCCGTGGTCTTCCACATGGGCGAGAGCGTGCGCGCGGACCACCTTTCCCTCAACGGCTACCACCGGAACACGATGCCCCTGCTTTCCCGGGAACCCAACGTCGTTTCCTTCCCCCACGCCACCTCCTTCGGCATCGTGACCAGGATTTCCGCCATCGGCATGTTTACGGATGCGGAACTGTCCCGCCGCCGCCCCGCCCATTCCTCCTTCATTGACCTGTTCAACAAGCACGGTTTCCGCACCGTCCGGATCATGGACCTGTGCGGAGACTCCATCCATGACTATTCCCTGGGCATCCTGACCCGGAACTGCCGGGAACGGAAGCAGACGCCGCCCATGCACGAAACGCCCGGAATGATGCAGGAACGCACCTCCCTGGTCATGGAGGAATCCCTGAAACGGCACGGCCGGGAAAAACAGCTTTACGTCATTTACAACAACGGCAGCCACATGGCGTTCAGCTACCCCGCACAGGCGGAACGCTTTACCCCGGCGTCCTGCAACATGGACGACCCCAAGGCCCGTCTGGAAGAAACCGTCAATGCGTATGACAATTCCATCGTGGACCTGGACGCCTCCGTCCACCGCATGATTGCACTGTTGAAGGACAGGCCGGCCATTTATTTTTACTGCTCCGACCATGGCGTGGCGCTGGGCGAGGAAGGAAAAATGTTCCAGGGGCATGTTCTGCCGCCTGTTTACCGTCCCGCCATGTTCGTGTGGTATTCGGACGCCTTCGCCTCACGCTATCCGGACATGGTGCGCGCGCTGAAGGCCAACCGCCTGAAAGCCGTCTCCCACGACCACATTTTCCACACCCTTCTTTCCCTGGCCTCCATCCGCTCGGAAATCGTCAGGAACGGACTGAACCTGTCTTCTCCGGACGTCCGGGAAACCCCGGCCCCCATCCAGCCGGAGGTGCTGGCGGAATGGCTGGCCGCTCCCGCACCGCCGCAGCCGCTTCCGTAAAAAAGATGGAAGCTGCCGTCATCCTCTGCGGGAAACGGCAGGATAGGACGAACTCTACCGTACCCGGACTCGCAGGGGATGCCTGACGCACTCCCGGACGCGGCGCGCCTCCTCCTCCCAGGCGGCAGAGGATTTGAACGGAGAAGCCTTGTCCCAAACCGCCCCCATGTACCACTCAAAGGGCTTTCCGTTCGCCGCCTCCCTGATCCAGTAGGTACAGCCTTCCGAGTCCACTGCCCCGCCTTCCGGATCCCAGGGAACTATCACGGCGGTTCCCAGGCATCCGTCATTCTTCCGGGGCCTGCTCCATGCCGTCATCAAGCCGCCGTCCTCCCGGTCCTTCGTGACCGTTTCATAATCATTCCTGCCCTTTCCGGTCTCCATTCCCACGCCGGCCTTCACCGTTTCCGCCCCCCGGATGGTCAAGGTGCTGCGGACTTTGGAAAAACGGCTTCCTGCGTCCAGAGCCACCCTCCGCGTTTCCGCCACGCGTACGCCGCCGCCCACGTCCCACGGCGCATAAACTACCTCAAAAGCGGTCTGGACCGGACCGTTGTACAATGCCCGCGCGCTGGCCCAGTTTCCGGATACATGCGGTTTCCCATCCCTGAACACGGCAATGCCGCCGCAGCCCCGTCCCGGCCCTACGTTGTACATGTCCAGTCCCCTGCCATGATCCCGGTGGTAATCCCCCCGCTTGTAGAATTCATTGATGACGGGAGCACCCGCGCGCTTGCTCCATACATCCGTTCCGCTGGAAACCAGGCCCTCCCCCTCAGGGGCCGGCCTGGCAACGGCCGGACCGTAAATCCGGTGCGCCGTAAGATCGTTCTCCCACGCGAAATCATCCAGGCGTTCCGGGACCAGGCGGCTGAAACAGACGTCCGCGGAAGGAGCCGCCTTCAGGGAGGAATCGTTCAGAATCCAGAAATCACGGGCCGTTCCGGGCCGGAAATTGCTCTGGAACAGAAGAGTATCCGTCCTTCCGTCTCCATCCGTATCCGCCAGTTGGTGCGGGATGACGCGCCCGTGGCGGACGTCAAACACGCGAAGGGCGGCGGCATTCCCGGAAGTTCCGGACGGCCATGGCACCGACACGGTTTCAGCAGGACGGAACTTGGCCAGTGGGTTCGTGACGGTTACGGTCTTTCTCTGCGGATGGTCCCGGCCAATGACGTATTTGCGCAGTTCGGTGCCGGCCATCAGGTAGGCGCCCGCGCCGTATGCTTCCGTATCCTCCCCGGAATAATGGCCCGGCTTGTCGGCAATGGGCTGTACCCAGCCCAGCGCGCCTTCCGCGCTGACGGAATCACAGGCGGCCTTCCACGCCCTGCGGATGACGGGAAGATATTCATCCGCATCCAGATACCCCTGGTTCACCCCCCACAGCATCCCGTACATGATAAAGAGGGTGCCGCTCATCTCCTTCAAGGGGGGCTCTTCCGGGTCCAGCAGGCTGGCGTGCCAGGAACCGTCGGGCGACTGGCATTTTTTCAGGGATGCCGCCATACGCTTGAGCAGATCCTCATAAAAGGGGCGGGAAGGCCAGTCCGCGGGCATGTCCTGAAGAATAAGCGGCAGTCCGGCAATCACCCAGCCGTTGCCCCGGCTCCAGAACATCTTTTTCCCATTAGCCGCCGGAATGGTGAAGTAACGGGAATCACGGAAAAACAGCCCTTCCTTCCGGTCAAAAAGATAGTCGCAGGTGAGCTTGTATTCCCTGTCCATGAATTCCAGATACCGGCGGTCTCCGGTATAGGCCGCCAGCTTCACGAACACGGGAGGGGACATGAACAGGGCGTCCGACCAGCTCCAGCGGTCCTGGCAGCCGGGAGTCCCGAACTGGAGGGAAGCGGAGGAGGGCCGGTTCATCACCCCGTCCAGCACGGCGCGTATTTTCTCCGCCGCGGCGGTATTTCCGTCTTCCATCGCCATCTCCATCCAGGCGTGGCCCACGGCGTGATCGTCCGCATGGTAATGCCGTTTCAGGGTTTTCCATTCCTGTTCCCCTCCTGTTTTCCTCAGCAGCGGCAATCCCGGCCCTTCCGGGACGGCCAGGCCATACTGCACCAGGCCGGAATAAAAGGCGCCGTAGGTCCAGTGCAGCGGCGAGCGTTTTCTGGGATGCTCCGCCTGCCATTTCGCCACCAGGCGGAGATTATCCCGGATGGTCTTTTCATTCCAGTTCGCGGGAGCGCCGGAAGCGGGGCTCCCCGCAGAAAGCGCGGGAAGAACCAGCAGCAGGAAGGATTTACGCCATCCGTTTTTTGAAAAGGAAAAGAAATTCATTTGAATGGTACGGAAAAAGCCGCGCCGGAATTTCTCCGCCAGGAATGATTTTCCCTTTTCCGCTTTCCTCCGGGACGGGAAAGAGAGGCAAGGGCATATATGGTGCCATGACGGAAAGGAATGCCGCGTTATCAATCATTCGGCATCCGGAACATACAATATGATGTATACTAACAAATATTTAATACATTATTTATACATTTTCCTTGCGGGGGCTCTCTTTCTGTGGTTCATTGCGTTTCAGCGCAGGTAACGGAAGACGGTGAAAATCCGTCGCGGACGCGCCGCTGTAACCGGTAGACGATGGACCGGACACTGACTGCCAGCAGTCGGGAAGTCCCCATCACATGTCGCACCGGAAGCCAGAAGACGACCTGATGCCCCCGTATCCCATCCCGCGGACAGGATGAACATACGCACAGGTCCTCATCGTGCCCCTTGTTACAGTAATGCACGCATGCGGCGGCCCCTGCCTATGATTTTTCCAGGCTTTTGCCCAGGCTCGCGGATGAGCGGTCATCATCCCTTCCAAGCGAGACACCCACCATGGCAACAAGCATCATCAAGCGTTCCGGAAAAAAGGAACAATACCAGGGCTACAAAATTGAGGAAGCCATCAAGAACGCGTTCCACAGCTCCGGCACCGCCTACAACCGTTCCATTTACGAAGAAGTGGAGGCCAAGCTGAGCCATCAGGACTGCGCGCATGTGGAAGAAATCCAGGACATGATAGAACGCGCCCTGTTCCGCTGCGGATACTTTGACACGGCCAAGACCTTCATCACCTACCGTTTCCTGCACAAAATGCAGCGCGAACAGCTCGGGGGCCTCTATTCCGGCAACACGTACGTGGACTGCAAGCAGACGGTGGAGGAATACATCGGCCAGAGCGACTGGCGCATCGCCGCCAACTCCAACACCACGTATTCCAACGCCGGCCTCATCAACAACACGGCGGGAAAGGTAATTGCCAACTACTGGCTGGACCAGGTTTATTCCGCACGGGAGGGGGCCGCCCACCGGGAAGGAGACTACCACATCCATGACCTGGACTGCCTGACCGGGTACTGCGCCGGGTGGAGCCTGCGCAACCTGCTCAACGAAGGCTTCAACGGCGTGCGCAGCCGCGTGAACAGCAGGCCGCCGCGCCACTTCCGGGAAGCCCTGGGCCAGATGGCCAACTTTCTGGGCATTCTGCAAAGCGAATGGGCCGGAGCCCAGGCTTTCAGCTCCTTTGACACCTTCCTGGCGCCTTACGCCTTCAAGGACCAGGCGGATTTCACGCGCATCAAGAAAGACATCCGCAGCTTCGTCTACAACCTGAACGTGCCCTCCCGCTGGGGGCAGTCCCCCTTCACCAACGTCACAATTGACTGGACCGTGCCGCGGGATCTGCGGGACCAGGCCCCCTTCAGCGGCGGGGAGCACCTCTTTGAAGGGGTGGAGGACCCGGGCCTGCTCTCCCTGGCGCGGGAACGCGGCGTGAACAAGCTGACAGAACTGACCTACAAGCATTTCCAGAAGGAAATGAACCTGATCAACAAGGCCTTTTACGAGGTGCTGACGGAAGGGGACAGCACGGGACAGCCCTTCACCTTCCCCATCCCGACCGTCAACATCACGGAAGACTTTGACTGGGAAGGGGAAAACGTCCCCCTCCTGTTTGAAAACGCCGCCAAGATCGGCTCCTCCTACTTCCAGAACTTCATCGGTAGCCAGTACACCCTGAATGAAAACGGGGAACGCGTGCCGGACGAACGGGCCTACAAGCCGGACGCCGTGCGCTCCATGTGCTGCCGCCTCCAGCTGGACCTGCGGGAGCTGCTCAAGCGCGGCGGCGGCCTCTTCGGCTCCGCGGAAATGACCGGCTCCATCGGCGTGGTGACCATCAACCTGGCCCGGCTGGGTTACCTGTTCAAGCAGAACCGGGAAGCACTGTTCGCCCGGCTGGGGGAACTGCTGGACCTGGCCAAATCCTGCCTGGAAAAGAAAAGGGCCTTCGTCCAGGAAATGTACGACCGCGGCCTGTACCCCTACACCAGGCGCTACCTGCCCACCTTCCGCAACCACTTCTCCACCATCGGGGTCAACGGCATGAACGAACTGCTGCGCAACTTCTCCAACGACTCGATGGACATCACCTCCGGGGAAGGCAGGGCCTTTGCTGAAGAAATCCTGGAATTCATCCGCGTGCGCATGCAGGAGTACCAGGAGGAAACCGGCAACCTGTACAACCTGGAAGCCACGCCCGCGGAGGGCACTACGCACCGCTTCGCCCGCGAGGATCAGAAACGCTATCCGGAAATCCTCCAGGCCGGCCCCGTGGGGCAGCGTTACTACACGAACAGCTCCCAGCTCCCCGTGGACCATACGAGCGACCTGTTCCGGGCGCTCCAGCTTCAGGACGGACTCCAGTGCTGCTACACGGGTGGAACCGTCTTCCACATGTACATGAATGAAGCCATCAGCTCCCCGGAAGCCTGCCGGGACATCGTCCGCAAGGTGCTGACCCGCTTCCGCATGCCGTACCTGACGGTCACCCCGCTCTTCTCCGTCTGCGACAAGCACGGCTACCTGCGCGGGGAGCATGAATACTGCCCCTTCTGTGATGAAGAGCTGCTCCACATCCACAGGCATGAATAACCCTTTTCAACCAGCCGCCTCGTTTCAAAACCCAGCCATCAATACGACAATGACCAAACAGGAAATATTAAGCAAATACGCACAGGACCGTACCCGCTGCACCGTTTACACGCGCGTCATGGGCTACCACCGCCCTGTGGAAACCTTCAACGCCGGCAAACAGGGCGAATTCCACGACCGCGTCCACTTCGTGGAACCGGACCGTCCCTGCTCCTGCTCCGCCCAAACGGAACAGCCGCGGTAATTTTCCCAATAACATATGCGAAGTCAATGGGAACGGGCCGGGGCATAGCGGACATCACGCCGCTCACCTTGCTGGATTTTCCAAACAAGGTGGCCTGCATCTTCTGGCTGAGAGGCTGTAACTTGTTTTGTCAGTACTGTTACAACGTCTCCCTGGTCAGAGGAACGGGCTCTCCTGCCGGAGACCGGACGGACTACCTTGATTTCCTCAGAGATCGGGTGGGATTTCTGGACGGGGTAGTCCTGTCCGGCGGCGAATGCACGCTGTGTCCCGACCTTATTCCCATCTGCCGCGAGATACGGCAGCTAGGCTTCGCGATTAAAATAGACACCAACGGCACGAGGCCCGGTGTAGTGAAAGCGCTGGTGGAAGAGGGGCTTTGCGACTACATCGCCCTGGACTACAAGGCGCCCCCCGAACAGTACGGCGCCGTTACGGGCAGGCCCGACCTGTTCCCCTCCTTTTCCGCAACTCTGGACTACCTGATCGCCTCCCAAACCGCCTTTGAAGTCAGAACCACCGTCCATCCCGATTTATTGACGGAAGATCACGTCAACAACATCATACGCGACTTGACAAAGCGCGGGTATGGGGGCAACTACTTCGTGCAAAATTTCTACCTGACCAAACAAACACTCAACTCTCTCCCCGCGCCGAGCCGGTTGTTTGACCGGACCAGGCTGGAGCCGGCCTCCATCCCCGTCCACTTCCGCAACTTCGAGTTCGCTCCGGGCAAAGACTGACCCAGCCGACCATGTTCGACATCCTGCTCAACCACAACACCCTGGTTCTCTTCGGAATCATCTTCTTCGGCATCGCCCTCGGCAGCATTAAAATATACGGCCTGAACCTCGGCCTCTCCGGCGTTCTCTTCGTAGCGCTGGCCGCCGGCCACTACCGCCTTGCCATCCCCAACGGCGTGGGCCAGCTGGGCCTGGCGCTCTTTGTGTACTGCGTGGGCCTCAGCGCGGGCAACCGCTTCTTCTCCGCCATCGCCAAGCAGGGAAGCAAGCTCGCGGTCATGTCCGCCGTGATTGTAGGCGTTTCAGCCCTCTTCACCTGCCTCTTCGGCATCTGGTTCAATGTCCCCGCGGGAATCTCCTCCGGCATCTTCGCCGGCGCGTGCACCAGCACCCCGGCCCTGGCGGCAGCCACGGAAAGCCTGCCGGGAGCCTCCGGAAGCGGCGTCAGCATCGGCTACGGCATTGCCTACCCGTTCGGCGTGGTGGGCGTGGTCCTCTTCGTGCAGCTTCTGCCGCGCCTGCTGCACTTTGACCTGAACAAGGAGGCCAAAGCCATGCACTCCAGGCAGGAGGCCAGCATCATTTCCCGCCTTGTCCGCGTCACGCAGCCCAACCTGGTCGGCCAGAACATTGCGGACTGCAAGCTGCTGGACGGCCTGCACTGCATGGTCACCCGCGTGGTGCGCAATGACAGGCTCATGCCCCTGACGCCGGAAGACACGTTCCGGGAAGGAACGGAAGTCCTCATCGTGGGCAACAGCGACACGATGCCGCACGACATCGCCTTCCTGGGGGAAATATGTGAAAACCCCTACCCCATGGACTCCCAGAAGGAGCGCCGCAAGCTGATCCTGACGAACAAGAGCTACGCCGGGCGCAAGCTCCGCGAACTGAAAACCCTGCGAACGGACGGCGTCATCATCTCCCGCGTCTCCCGCCTGGGCTTCACCTTCGTCCCCACGGGGGACACCACGCTGGAACGAAACGACGTGCTGACCGTGGTGGGCTCTCCGGAAAACCTCACCAAATACGGAGACAAGATTGGCCACCGCAGCCAGGACATGAACCAGACGGACCTTCTTTCCCTCGGGTTCGGCCTCTCGCTCGGCATCATTCTGGGGCTGGTCAACTTCAGTCTGGGTAACGGCCTGGGCATCTCCCTGGGGATTGCCGGCGGCCCGCTGATTGTGGCCCTGCTGCTCGGCCACTTCGGGCGCCTGGGCCCCATCGTGGGTTACATCCCCCGCCCCACGCGCCTTCTTTTGCAGGACCTGGGCCTGGTCTTCTTCCTGGCTGACGCCGGCATCAAGGGTGGCGCGGACCTGGTCACCACCGTGGCGACGCATGGCGCGGCCGTCTTCATCATGGGCGTCATCGTCACCTGCTCCGGCATGTTCGCCGGGTACTTCGTGGGCATGAAGGTCTTCAAGATGAACATCCTGGAATGCCTGGGCGGCATCTGCGGCGGCATGACCTCCACCCCGGCCCTGGGCGCCATCGCCAGCAAGACGGACTCCCAGGCCCCCGTGGTCAGCTACGCCACCGCCTACCCCGTGGCCCTCATCCTGATGACCATCATCGCGAAAGTCATCATCCAGACCATCGGCGGCGTGGTGGGTGTCTAGGCCCTCCAGCAAACTCATAGAATCCTAATAAAAAATAAAGGCGGCAATAAAGAAATTTATTGCCGCCTTTATTTTAATATTTCATCTTAAAACAATCACGAAAACACTCGATTCAACTGAAAATCCGAAATGGATAACGCATTCCGCCATGTGCGCGCCGTTCATACCTGTCAATTTGCCCATCACGGGAAATCAATATCAGAATAGAGAATTGCCGCATGGCAATGTATCCCGGTCCGAAGTGGAGCATCATCGGTCCAAAGACATCCCTGATGTCATCAAGGAAGGAAAAAACCTTACGGAAAAACAATTGCAAGAAGATTGCAAAAACCATTAATAACCTGACAGAATTATGGAATCTGCATCAAAGATACTTGCTATAGCCATTTCCTGCACGCTGGGGTCCGTCAGCCAGATTGAAGCACAGGAAGAGAAGCCCCACCAACCAGACAGACAGCAGCAAGACGTTTCTCCTGAGCAGCAAGAAGAAAACAAGGATATCCCTACCATTACAAATCCTGCTGTTTTTGATGAGAAAGATTTGGATAAGCTTCTGGAAAAGCAACGGGAATATGTGAAAAAACATTATCCGGATTACCGAATTGTTGGAGAAGGTCAAGAACAGGATTATTTTGATAGCCGTCACTATTCGGAGTTTGACCTGAAAAACGAAGATGATGAATGGGTCATGATCATCCGATTCGATATTGAGGAAGCATATCAGGCCTACATGAAAAAGCATCAAAAAGAGATAGAACGGGAAGCGGCCAGGCTCATCAAGCAGGGTATCATCAAAATTGAATGATAAGCCGTTTCCTGTAAAGAGGAAGAAGCAAAAACTAACACCCGGTGTTGGAATGCGCACGCCGTCTGTCAAACAGGCGGTGTGCAGTCATACTCACGACCTACCTTATTTTTCTAGAAAAGAAGCCATACCCAGATTCCATATGAATAATACTGCGAAACCCATATCAAGCACGATCATCGTTCTGTTTTCCCTCATGCTGGAAATAGACAGTTTCGCAGCAGCACAGGAAAAAGCCGTCCAATTAAACGAACAGCAATATAAAGTTTCTCCTGAAGCTCAAGAGGAAGACAAGGATATTCCAATCATTACAAATCCTGTTGTTTTTGACGAGAAAGATTTGGATAAGCTTCTGGAAAAACAGCGGGAATATGTGGAGAAACATTATCCCGATTATCAAATCAGTGGAAAGGGCGAAGAGCATGATATCATGGATGGTCGCCGTTATTCATTTTTTATCTTTAAAATGAACATGTTATGACAATTCGCTTCGATATAGAAAAAGTGAATCAAGCATACATGAAAAAGCATCAAAGGGAAATTAAAAGAGAATTGGAAAAACTGATCAAAGAAGGTGTCATCAGTACTAAATGATTAAATGTTCCCTCTGAAAAAATAACTCATCATTCGGTGTTGGAATGCGCACGCCATCTGTCCAACAGGCGGTGTACAATCACATATATTGCGTGCCTTATTTTTCAAAAAAATCCTCCTTATCTCACAACATAAATGGGGCTATTACCTCCATGCTAAACATCAATATTTCATAGTGAAGGGAGGATAGTTTGGCTACGGAAAAGAAGGTTGTATTCTTTCCTATAATGAAACAGGAGCATCAAGGATCCATTTCCATCACCTCCATGGAGACGGACTGGAAGGCATTTTTCCAGTTGATGCGGATTCCGGCGTTCATCAGAAAATCGCCGCCCAGCACCCGTTCATGGGCGTCTGTGAGGGTGCCGTTTTCATCCATGTTGATTTCTCGCACCAGGTATCTGGCGGCGGGATTCAGGCCTTTCAGGCGCAGGGGCGGCGGGGAATCCGCCAGCCATTTGTCCATTAGCCAGGCGAAGACGACGGCCCGTTTCTCATGAACGTACATCAGGGCGGCCACCCGGCTTTCATACGGGGAGGACAGGCGGTACAGATCCCCGAACTGGACCACGGGGCGGATGCGCTTGTATTCCGCCAGTGCCCGTTTGGAAAATTCTACTTCCTCCTTCGTCATGTCACAGGGCTGAAGCTCGAATCCCAGACGGCCCGACATGGCGACGTCAAAACGGAATTTGAGCGGCGTGACGCGCTTCGTCTGATGGTTGGGGGAGGCCGTCACATGGGCGGCCATGGTGATGGCCGGGAACAAATGGCCTATGCCCCACTGCATGAACACGCGTTCACAGGCGTCCGTATTGTCGGACGTCCAGAATTCATGATGCCTCCGCATGGTCCCGTAGTCGGCGCGGCCTCCGCCGGAGGAGCAGGCCTGAAACGTCACGTCCGGAAATTCCGCCGCCAGCGCATCAAGAATGGCTTCATAGCCGCGCACGTAGTCAATGGACAGGTTCCCCTGATGGCTGGCGTCCAGCCAGGGGGAGCCGGGATCGGAAATCTTGCGGTTGCAGTCCCATTTCACGTAGGAAATGCCCGGATGTTCTCCCAACAGTTTCCGCATGGCTTCAAGAATGTAGGCGCGCACGTCCGGATTGCTCAAGTCCAGCAGGTACTGGCTGCGTTCCAGCCTGTTTTCCCGGTGCGGAAGGCCGACGACCCATTCCGGATGCTTCTGATAAAGTTCCGAGCAGGGGTTCACCATTTCCGGCTCCACCCAGATGCCGAAGCGCATCCCCAGCTTTTCCGCCTGGCGGATCAGGCCTTCCAGCCCATGGGGCAGTTTAGCACGGTTTACCTGCCAGTCCCCCAGACCGGCCCGGGCGTCATTGCGCGGGAATTTATTGCCAAACCAGCCGTCATCCAGCACAAAGAGCTCCATGCCCAGCTCCGCCGCACGCTTCATCATGCCGTGCAGCACTTTTTCCGTGAAGGTGAAGTAAACTCCCTCCCATGAGTTCAGCAAGACTAGCCGCTCCGTGCCGCCGCCGCGCAGGCCGTAGCGGCGCGCCCAGCGGTGGATGCGCCGGGAGGCTTCCCCCTTGCCGTTTCCACTGTGCGCCAGAATGAGGGGAGGCGTTTCAAACACTCCGCCGCCGTCCAGCAGATAGGGAACGGGAGCCACGTCCAGCCCCGCCCCCGCAAAGAGGTAGTGATACGGGCTGTGGCGGAACCATATCCGGTAGTTGCCGGGCCACGCCAGCGCCCCCAGAACCACTTCCCCCGCATCCTCCCGCGCCGGACCGTCCAGGGAGATGACGAAGCCGGGGCTTCCCTCCTGGGCGGCGCGGGTACCGGTTCCGGAAACCAGGGAAAGTTCATGGCCCCGCGCCACTTCCTCCTCGCTCATCAGGGATTCCCCGCCCCATGTGCCGCGGAAGCTGGTGACAAAGTAACGTTCCGCTCGCAAATTCAGTTGCGCGGACGCCGCGCGGTGCAGGCGGATGCCTTCCCTTCCCTCGTTCCGTATCACCGCCCATTGAAGGAAGGCGTCCGATTCCCGGTGGGAGCGCACGTGAATTTCCACCCGCACGGGGTAGGAAGGGTCTTTCCCATAGAAGACGGCTTCTTCCCGGTCGTCATCCAGTTCCAGCACTTCCCATCCCTGGCATTCCAGGCGCAGGGAAAGAGTTCCGTCCGCCTGGGTCGCGCAAATGCAGTATTCATCCGACGCATTGGGAAGCCCCGTCACGGAGTCCGCCAGGGCGGAATACAGAAGAGGCGCATCCGCGGCGTTTTCCAGGGCATCCTCCGGTTCACGCAGCCGCGGTCCGTAATAGGCGCGGCGCACGCGGCCCTGTTCATCCCTGAACAGGGTCATCTGGGAGGAACGGGTCAGCAAATGAACGGAATCCGGAGTCATGGTCGGCAAATGGGGAAAGGGTAGGTCATTTTTTCCGGGCAGGCGCACGGCCGCCCCTGCCTTGTCCATTAATCCCTGCCCCGGACAGGGAAGTCAATGGCAAAATGGCAGGAGAGCCCGGGCGTTTCTCCTACTTTTTCCACAAACGGGAGGAAGGCCGGAATTTCATGGTGCTTGATTCATGCACAAACAGTTTGCTGCCGTTTTCCGGATGGCGTACCACGCGGGCACGCCGCCGCTTGATGCTGAACGAACCAAAGCCGCGGAATTTGACCAGTGAGCGCCTCAGGACCGACCGGGCAATCGTGTCCAGCACCGCGTTCAGCGCACGTTCCGCCTGCCTGGGGGTAACGCCGTCTCCCAGCTCCCGCTGAAGTTCCCTGACGAATTGTGTTTTATTCATAGGCCGCCCAGCATGATATGCCCCGTTCTCCCGGTAAAGCGGAGAAGGAACGCAGGCATTCCTGCCACCAGCCCCATACGGGGATGCCCTTCCGTTCCGGGCTGCAAGTTTCATCCTTGCCCCCCTCCGGCGGACCCATTAAGGTTCAGGGAAGATGTCTTCCCCCGCCGCCGGTGCTCCATTCCCGGAACGAGCTTTCAACGTGACCGCGTTGAAATGGAATACCTGCGCCTGGCTTCTGCTGCCCGTCCTGGTGTTCATGGCCTGGTGGATGCACTGGTATGTCTCTATCCCCCTCGCGGCCCTGATGGCCGTGGGACTGGCTTCCGGAAGGCGCAAGGAACTACCGGAAAGGGAATCCCTCCCCTCTTTTCCCCTGTTCAACCGGTCCTCGTTTCTTGTCCTGGGCGCATTCATCGCCCTGATGGTCCTGTCCGGATGGGGGGAATGGGTCAATCAGCACCCGGACCACATCGTCAGGAACGCCTGCCTTCGTGAATTGGTCGCCAGCCCGTGGCCCGTCGTTTTTCCGGACGGAGACGTCTTGATCTACAACACAGGGTTCTGGCTGGTTCCGGCCCTGGCAGGCAAAGTGGCTGGGCTGGAAGTTGCCCGGGCATTTGTCGTGCTTTGGGGTGCATGGGGCCTGTTTCTTGCCTGGCTGTGGCTCTGCGTTTTCTCCGGCCGCCGTTCCCTGTTGCTCGCCCTGCTGATGGTGATGTTCGGCTCCCTGCTGAATTTCCAATGCCGGCTGGGGCTGGACCTGTTCCGTCTGCATTACTTCGGCACGGCGGAACAGATCATGTGCAGCGCAAACGCCTCCATCCCCGTCATGCTTTTTTTCATCTTCCTGGCTTCGGGACGCATGCCCCTGCATTGGATGCCCCTGTTGTTCGCGGCCACGGCCTTTTATTCTCCCCTCGCGGCCATGGGGGGACTGCCCCTGGCGGCCTGCCAGTGGGCCCGGCAATGCAAAGACGGCCTCTCCCCGTGGCACGGCCTGCTCCATCCCTCCTTTCCGGCAGCCGTCATGCTGGGGGCGTGCCTCCTTCTTTATTATGCGGCGGTAAACGCGCCGTCCTCCCGCATGGGCATGCGCCCCTTTTACTCACACCCGGGGGATTTTCTGCTGGCGGGAACCTCCTTCCTGCTGTACGCCCTGTTCTGCTGGCGGGATTTCCGGCGGACCCCCCTCTTCATCTGTACGCTGGCAACCGGCCTGATTCTGCCTTTCTTTTACGTGAACGGAGACGTCAATGACCTGCTTTGCAAAGGAAGCGTTCCGGCCATGGCCTGCCTCCTTGCCTTTCTGGCTTCCTCCTGGACGCGGCATCCCGGTCTCCGCGTCTGGATATGGCTTCTGCTGGCTTTCGGAATGGCGCCCCGGTTCAACATTCCTTATTATTGCTGTTCTTCCAGCGCCCTCCAGGCGTTTCTGGCGCCTCCGGCTTCGGAAACAGAGCCTTCTTCCTTCGCCAGCCGGGAGTGGAAACAGCTTTTCTATGCGCCCCAGGCACGCCGTCAGGATGGCTGGGGCCGCACTATGCACCACCCCGGACACCGGTGGTATCCCTACTATTCCGGCACGCCGCGCCCATGGCTGCGCTTCATTTACCGTTTTTAGAAGAGTAATACCTCATGATGCCGGATGAGGGCGGCAAAATCGGGCAGCTTGCCCGTGTGCAGGTATTAAATTTGACCTCCGATGTCCCTAAACTTTTCAATGAAAGCGACGATTTTTTGAAAGACGCTCTGTTTCTTCGTCAGATATTGAGGATTTAATGGACTCATCTTCGGCAGAATAGCATTGAGGTCAGCGCCGTTCTCGCTGGCGTACTTCCGTTTCAAAGATGTTTGAATATATCGCTTTGCGGCTTCCTCGTTCAGTTTCTCTTCCGTAATCAGAGCATCAGCTTCTTTTTTCTGTTTTTCTTGGGCATAAGTAAAGAAAGCGGCAATAATATCAGTCTTATCTCGAATCGGTTCCAAATCTGTTTCATTGATAAAATCAACAATGAGGCTCTCTTTTGCCCTGTTCCCGATGCTCGCTCTGATAACACGGCGCACCTCATCTACCAAGGCAGGTTTGTCCTTCGTTTTCCTGTTGTGTTCGAAAATCAGTCCGAGAATATAGTCGAGATCTATTTCCTGAGATTTAAGCAAATCAATTTCAAAAACCACATCATCCCAGTCTATTTTTGAATCTTCGGGAGCTTTACCGTTCCTCTCATGTCTGAACCAGTCTCGGATATCATTGTATATCGAACGATAATCCTGTACGGTTCGCTCTTTCAGTACATCAATGCCCTGCATGGCTGCAATATCTTCATCAGTCAAGAAGTTGGCATTCTTAAACGCTTCAAGAGCCGCACGATTCTCTTTGTCTATTTTTTGCAGGGCTTTGAGCTGCGTAAACTCATCGTAGTTTTGTAAAATATTTTCTATCCGTAGATATTCTCCGAACAGCTTAACAAAGGATTTTTTATCTGCTTCCGTCACTATCTCATCCGGGGCAGGGAATTTTTCTTTCAGTTCCATGACAACTTCCACATACCCTTTTCTCGCCTCGCCGGTGGCAATATCTTTAAATCCTTCAAGGTATTCCTTGTAGCTCTTTTCAAGCACTACGTTCCTTGTGTTCTTATCTCCAAACAGAGTGATCGCATCTATTGTAGATTGTTCCAAATCCCTGAATGTGACGATATTGCCAAAAGTCTTGGTTGCGTCATAAATGCGATTGGTTCGTGAAAACGCCTGCATCAGACCGTGATAACGCAGATTCTTGTCTACAAACAGAGTGTTCAAAGCAGGAGCATCAAAACCGGTAAGGAACATACCGACCACAATGAGCAAGTCAACTTCCTGGTTTTTTACTCTTTTGGCCAAATCACGATAATAATTTTGGAACTCTTTACTATCCACTCCAAAGTTTGTTTTAAACATAACGTTGTAATCGCCAATCGCTTTTGCCAAAAACTCTTTGGCGCTGCTGTCCATTGCCGAAGGGTCAAAATTTTCATCTTTGATATCGCCCTTAGCGCTTTGTTCTTCATTTGGGGCGAAAGAAAATATGGTGGCAATTTTCAGGGGCCTGTCACTTTCTTTCTGTAGATTGTTCAATTCCTGATAATACAGTTTGGCAGCCTCAACGCTGTTTACTGCGAACATGGCATTAAAGCCCTTGTTATTTCCTTGCGTTCTATGGGTTTTTATCCTGAAATTCTGCAAGATGTATTGGGAAATCCCTTTGATTCGGTCTGGATGAAGCAAAAGCTTTTGATTTTCTGCCGCATTTAACTTGATTTCATCTTTTTCAGTTTCCAAATTCTTAAACCGTGGACGAACATCGTTGTAGTCCACTTTGAACTTCAAAACCTTTTCATCACGTATGGCGTCTGTGATGACATACGAATGCAGCTCACGGCCGAACACACTGGCCGTAGTCTCCGCCCCCAAAGCATTCTCAGGAAAGATAGGGGTACCCGTAAAGCCAAATTGGTAATATCTCTTGAATCTCTTTTTTAGATTCTTCTGCGCTTCTCCGAATTGGGAACGGTGGCACTCATCGAAGATAAATACAACCTGTTTTTGATAAACGGGCAAGTCGCTTTCGCTCTTCATGAGGTTGTTCAGCTTCTGAATGGTCGTAACGATAATCTTGTCGTCATTCTTCTCTATGTTCCTCTTCAGTCCCGCCGTGCTCTCTGACCCATTGACGCTATCAGGCGAAAAACGTTGGTACTCTTTCATCGTCTGATAATCCAAATCCTTGCGGTCAACAACAAAGAACACCTTGTCGATAAAATCAAGTTGTGTGGCAAGCTGCGCGGCCTTAAAACTCGTCAGAGTTTTGCCAGACCCCGTGGTGTGCCAGATGTATCCGCCTCCCTCCGGATTGCTCCATTTCTTAGCCTGGTAAGAGCTCTTTATCTTCCACAAGATGCGTTCCGTTGCCGCAATCTGGTAGGGTCGCATAATGAGCAACGTGTTACTGGCATCAAACACCGAATATGTGAAAAGAACCTGCAGCAGCGTATTTTTCTGGAAAAATGTCGCCGTAAAATCCTTTAAGTCTTTAATCAGCGTATTGTCCGACTTCGCCCAGTTCATCGTAAAGTCAAAACTGTTTTTATCACGCTTTACGGTATTGGCAAAATAACGGGTGTCCGTACCGTTGGAGATGACGAAAACCTGTAAGTATTTATAAAGTGAACTTTCGCTGTTGAAGCTCTCTTTGCTATAGCGATGCACCTGATTAAAAGCCTCGCGGATAGCCACACCACGCTTTTTCAGCTCTACCTGCACCATAGGCAACCCATTTACCAGTATCGTGACATCGTAACGGTTTGCCTGTGCCCCGAACTGATTAATCACCTGCACTTTGTTACGGGCAATATTCGTCTTGTCTGCCAAGTATATATTCTCAATGTGTCCATCATCAAACACAAAGTCACAGATATAATTATCGTGTATTTTTTTTGTTTTTTCAACAAGACTGTCATTTTTTTTGTCCAGATATTCCTCCAGAAAGCGCCCCCATTCTGAATCGGTAAAAACGATATTGTTGAATGCCTGCAACTGGTTTCTCGCATTGCAGAGCAGGGCATCAGGTGTAACAAGGTTGGGAACATATTCGTAACCTTGTGATATCAAGTCTTCTATGAATTCATGTTCCAAAGCCGCCTCTGTCTGATAACCTGCGGGCGGCTCGCTTACCATTGAACTCTTGGTGTAGTTGTCGAGAACGATAAAATTTTGCAATTCTGCAATGGTGCTGTATTGTGTCATGTCGTCCGCTATTTATGATCAACGATTGAGTGGAAATGATATTGAGGTATTAGCACCTCTTTTACTAAATAAGTTAATACTCTTTTATCCTCTTCTTTAACAATTGAAGATTCCTCTCCACCATGTTTAGAATGGCTATACAGATTGATTCGCCTGCAATATGCCTCACGCGATTCGGAAGGTAAAAGTTCTCCCCAATTTTCATAACCAAGAAACGTAGCAGTTTTTTCTAATATATTACGAAGAAAATTATAATGATATTTTTGAATATTATCTGAGATGATGGCTTTATTCAACTCAGTTAAGAGGGCTAAATGATAGGAAAAAGGAGAGTCCTTGGTATCTATGAGTAAAAAAGTGCCATCATCCAATTTTTCCAAGCGTTTTTTTACACTATGCCTTGGTTTGTAACTATAACGAGAATCTGCATTGTTAAATGCATTAAATAACACATTATAAAAAAGCGGATTGTGTGTTGTAATAATAAACTTCAACTTTGACGGACTTGATTTTATCAATTCCGCTATATCTACCGCCAATTCAATCAAGTGATTGTCATCTAACGAACTTACAGGGTCGTCTATGAAAAAGTATTCCAAATCATCAAACTTGCTTGTCGAGCGATCTTCCGGCTCCGGAACATTCAGTACTTCGACTACCTCTTTCAGCAGACTATAAAACACGCACCAAATAAAACAACTTTCTTCGCCTCTCGATATTTTGATATTATCAATTCGCTCTTCGTTGCCACCTTCTATAGAAAAGGAAACCTCATTATAATCTTCATTGAAACGTGGAGTTAGTTTATCATTGGTATAATGCTGGAAACCTGTTATGATATTACTCTCTTGTCCTTCATCTTTAAGCACCCAGTCAGTAAAGGCATTAGGACGTATTAACAGCTTCCTGTTTGTATCTCCTTCCAAATCATTATCCCAATAAAACAAATCTTCAGTAAAAGCATTATAATACAATACTTTTACATCAGTATCCCCATCTTGCGCTTCTTCTTCCTCATGCTTGGGCGACACCAACTCTTTGAATGCGCGAGACAGCCGCGTCTTTCCTGTGCCGTTAAAGGCATAGATAAGCTGAACCTTCTTTTGGCTATTTTTTAACTCCTTAGCTATTTCTGTCAATGTTTTTTCCATATTCAGGCTGTTGCTTTATTATCAGGAAATGATAATAATTGATTACGGTAATATTCATATTGTTTTCTACGCAGTTCTATTTCCTTTGGCAAGCCTTCACTAATGGAGGTTGTCAGCGTGTCAAATTTGTCGAGAATGGAGACGATGCGGCGTTGCTCTTCGAGCGAAGGAACAGGGATTATATAATCCATTATTTTCTGCTTGCTGCCACGAGGCATTTTTGCTCCTTTGGCAAATTGCATATTGTAGTTAAAGAATTTATCGTCCGCTAATACCTGGTATAGATATTTAACATCCACTGATTGGTCTGTTAAATGAATTACCAAGACATCTCCACTTGCACCTCCTTCATTATAAGCCAACCATATCTTCTTTAAATAAGGACGAATATTGCCTATTAGTACGTCACCTATAACATATGCAGTTAAATTCCCTTTAGTAGGAACGTAATTTGATCCTACTTTGCCAGCTTTATTTGGCAAAAGGTTATCGACGCCGACATAATTATCTTTCTTCATAGCTATCGCATTTATTCTTTTATGTGAATATTCTGCAATTTCTCTCAGCTTTTTAAGTTGGCACCCCCCAGATTTTCTCAATTCATTGAAAGACAATAACTTATCGCGATAGTACTCATACTGTTTCTTTCTCGCTGTAAGTTCCGCTGTAAGTTCCGCTGTAAGCTCCGCTGTAAGCTCCGTGAAATTGTCCAGAATACGGACAATTTCACTCTGCACCTCAAGAGGTGGCACAGGGATTTCAAAGTCCTCTGTAATTTTAAGTGAAATCTGCGGCAGAGAACCCATTCCAGACGCAGCTTCTCTAAACTTGCTCATGTTGTTCTTCAACACATAATAAAGAAATTTGACCGCAATTTTGTTTTTGTGCGTATATGCCCACATCTCATTTTTGAAAGTGAACGGTTTTTCATAATACACGGCATCAATCACGCCACGGGACTGAACCAGAACAGCCGGAACTCTTGTAATATTGGCGTTTGGAATATCTGATTCAAAGGCATCAATTATTGTCTTGCCTCCGGCGAAAATGCGAATATCTCCATCAGCACTTTCAATTTCCTTCATCTTGCCAGCAGTAATGGGCGTACCCTTCAATCGTCTGTACACATTTTTGATAGGCTTGTATTCCACCCCATTCGGGCAAAGCTCCTGTATCAGCTCGTCTAGTCTACTCATTTTATGTCACCTCCCTTTAACATCTGCTTGACTGCCTGATCAAAATCAGAAGTGATTTTCTGCGTTTTGTTGAACGCATCATACTCAGATTCGGCTTTTTTAAGGGCTGCCTGTCGTGAAACATTACCTTTATCAATCAATATCTCATATCTGCGAAACGCCGGAAACTCGTAGTAGGCGGCTTTGCGCTCCAGCCCCGAGAACTCCAACACCATAGGATCTTTGATAATCTCCTGTGAAGTTTGTGGAAGGCGTTCCTTGCGGGCAACAGCCATAACAGCCTCTTTATCGTTGCTCAACAGAAAAGCCGTTCCTGTTATTGCCGGCTCATTATTCATCCTCCAACTCCTTAATAATCGCGTCAATATCCGCACGCAGCGCATCTATCCTCTTCACCGTTTGCTTTACCTCGGCATTCAGCCTGGCAATATCAATCACTTCGCGCGTATCTTTCGCCTCTACATATGAACTCACAGAGAGATTATAGCCATTCTCCGCAATCTTGCTGTTATCTACTAATGCCGCAACATATTCCACCGGTTCCTTTCTGTCGAATATATCGACTATTCTTTCTATGTGCTCATCTGCCAGGACATTGTTATTGGTCTGCTTTTTAAAGAAATCTTCTCCGCTGGCATCAATAAATTGCGTCTTCGTATCAGCCTTGTGCCTGGACAGCACGAGGATATTCACGGCAATGCTCGTTCCATAGAAGAGATTGGGAGGCAACGCAATGACCGTTTCCACAAAGTTGCCGTCCACAAGATATTTCCTTATCTTCTGTTCCGCGCCGCCACGGTAGAAGATGCCGGGGAAACAGACAATGGCGGCCCTCCCTCTGGCGGAAAGATAGCTGAGGGCGTGAAGCACAAAAGCAAAGTCAGCTTTTGACTTTGGCGCTAACACTCCTGCCGGGGCAAAGCGGTCGTCATTGATAAGCGTTGGGTCGTCGCTTCCCACCCAATTGACAGAGTATGGAGGATTTGAGACGATGGCGTCAAATGGTTTTTCATCGCCATATTGAGGATTTATCAGCGTATTGCCCAGCGCTATGTCGAACTTGTCATAATTGATATTATGCAAGAACATATTCATCCGCGCCAGGTTGTAAGTGGTGTGGTTGATTTCCTGCCCGAAAAAACCCTCTTCGATGAGATGCGCATCAAACTGTTTCTTCGCTTGAAGCAGCAACGAACCCGAACCACAAGCCGGATCATAAATCTTGTTGACAGAAGTCAATCCCGACATAGCTAATTGCGCTATCAGCTTCGATACATTCTGAGGCGTAAAGAACTCTCCACCGGATTTGCCGGCATTGGCGGCGTAATTGGAAATCAGAAACTCGTAAGCATCTCCGAAAAGATCTATCTCATTATCCTCAAAATTACCGAAATCCAAACTTTCCACACCTTTGATGACTGCCGCCAAACGCCTGTTTTTCTCCTCCACGGTGTTGCCCAAACGGTTGCTTGTGGTGTCAAAGTCGGCAAACAGTCCCTTTATGTCGTGTTCGGACGGATACCCATTGGCAGAACTCTCTATCGCATCGAAAATAGCGGCCAAGTCCGTGTTCAGATTAGGATTGTTGTTGGCATTCTTTGCTATATTCACAAAGAGCTGAGTAGGATAGATGAAATACCCTTTTGTCCTGGTGGCGTCATCTTTTATCTCAGGGGTGATAACATCATCCGACATATTCGCATAGTCGACGCTCTCTTCACCGCCTTCAATGAAGTTGGTGAAGTTCTCACTAATAAACCGATAAAAAAGAGCTCCTAAAACAAACTGCTTAAAATCCCAGCCGTCAACGGCGCCACGCACTTCGTTGGCGATTTTCCAAATAGTAGATTGCAATTCATCTCTTTGCTTTATACTGGTCATATTAATTAAAATTATTCTTAATTCAGATTACAAAGTTAAAATATCAACACGTCAGGACTTGATAAACCATAAACCAACAGAAACCACAAGCTGCCATTCCCGGCGCTACGTGTCAAAAATCACTTTTCAACGGATAACCGTTTGAAACCGCCCCGTTTCATCATTCCGCTTTTGCCACTGTCATTATTTAGCTTCGCAATACCTTGCCATTAAACATTTCAATTCAGTTTCTTCCGGTTTATCCGATTATTCCGAATTTCTTCAATAATTTCGGAAAGAGGCTTTCCATACTTGTCCACTTCACTTTTGGTGAACAGGCTCTTGATCAATTCTCCGGAAACAGGGTCAATGATAAACACGGCGGGAGGACCAAGAACCACATACGGCGCACGGGGGGAATCCACACACCCCACGATTTTTGCGGCTTCTTCCGGAACCATCTTGAATTTAAACGTTCCCGGGGAATTGCCCGGTACCTGTTTGGTGTCCACCATCCAAAATATAAATTTCTTCCCGGCGGCATTTTTAAAATTCGCTGTTTTGATGTATTCCCGGGTAAAAATATTGCAATGAGAGCACCAGGAAGAACCGGTCAGGTAAATTACCAGCGGCAGCTTTTTCTTCATAGCTTCATTACGGAGTTTATCAAAAACGGGGCTGCCCGATTTATTGACTTCAGGTATCCTGTTTTTATTGGCAAACCCGAAAATGGGAGGACGCTGTTGAGCTATGCCGGCCTGAGGGGCAAACAGCCCTAAAACCGCTGCGGAACAACATAAAAAAAGGAAAGGCCTCATACGTGTTCCTACTATAGATACTATCCCGGGATAGTCAAACAGCAAGCATTCCCTTGTTTCCAAGGCAAAAAGAAATGCCCTTTACATGGATCATTACAGGGCTATTCACTTGCCAAGTCCGAATGAAGCTGTAAGAATCCGCGCCATGAGAAAGCTCCTGATCCGCTCCTGTCTGATTGCCGGGCTGGCCTGGACCGCTTCCTGCTCCTCCAACAAGGAAACGGCGCCTCAGGAACCCGCTCCCGCCCCAGCCGTTCAGCCGGAACAAACCACCGCAGCGGACCGCCCCGCCCCCTGGGCCCCGGCCCCGGTGAAACCGGCCATTCTTCCGGAGGATGAGAACGAGGAGTCCGTGCCGGGGCCAGCCGTATTGCCTGGCGACTTCCGCCCCGGGCTGCGCACCCCCCGGCTGCCGGAAACCCTGCTGTATGATCTGGACGGCAAGCTGATCACCCCCTCCGCGCCGTAACCCTTTTCTTTTCCTTCACCATGACTGCTACCATTCCCAAGGGCTTCCACCCGGAACCTTTTTCCTACCACCAGGAGCTTGAACTGGACATTGACGCCCTTTCCAATGCGGGCGACGGCATCGGCCGCGTGGACGGCTGGGTGGTTTTCGTCCCCTTCGCCCTGCCGGGAGACCGCGTGAAGGCCCGCGTGTGGCGCAACGACAAGAATTATTCCTCCGCAGACCTGGTGGAAGTGCTTCACCCCAGCCCGGACCGCGTGGAGCCCGGCTGCCGCCTGTTCGGCACCTGCGGCGGCTGCCAGTACCAGCATTTTTCCTACGACCGCCAGCTTCTCTGGAAAACCCGGCAGGTGGCGGACCTGCTCCGCTTGCAGGCAGGGCTGGAACTGCCCGTCAATCCGGCCATTGCCTCCCCCCGCCAATACAACTACCGTTCCAAGATTACGCCCCATTTTGACAAGCCCAGGGAAGGAGGCAAGCCGGCCATCGGCTTCCTGAAGGCAGGCTCCAGAAGGGAAGTGGTGGACGTGCCGCAGTGCCCGATTGCCATGGAGTGCATCAACGAGGCCCTGCCTCTGGCCCGCAAGAGCGTTTACCAGGCAGCGGCCCGTTTCAAGCGGGGCGCCACCATCCTGCTCCGCGCCTCGGAAGGGACCGTCATCACCAATAACAACGCCGTGGCCTGCGAGCGCGTGGGCGGTCTGGAATTCCACTTCCTGGCGGGAGACTTTTTCCAGAACAATCCTTTCATTCTTCCGCTGTTTACGGATTACGTGGCCCAGCAGGCGAGCATGGACGGGGAGGAGTTCCTGGTGGACGCCTATTGCGGTTCCGGCCTGTTTGCCTTGAGCCTGGCGAATAAGTTCAGGAAGGTGCTGGGCGTGGAGGTCAGCGAGACTTCCGCGGACTGGGCGCGCAGCAATGCCCGCAGCAACGGGATTGAACATGCGGAATTCCTAGCGGCGGACGCCGGAGCCATTTTCTCCCAGGTGGATTTCCCCGCGGAAAAAACCGCCGTGGTAATCGACCCGCCCCGCAAGGGATGCAGCATGGAGTTCCTGACCCAGTTGTTCGCCTTCGGCCCCGGAAAAGTGGTGTACGTTTCCTGCAATCCCGCTACGCAGATAAGGGACCTGGCGGAGTTTGACAAAGCCGGGTACGCCGTCACCGCCGTCCAGCCCTTTGACCTGTTTCCCCAGACCAAGCACCTGGAATGCGTGGTCACCCTGAAAAAGAACATCTGATCTTCTCCATGCCCAAGCTTTACATCAAAACCTACGGCTGCCAGATGAACGAGCGGGACTCCGAGCAGGTGGCCCGCATGTTCGTGCAGAAAGGCTATACCATGACGGACCGCGAGGATGAGGCGGACGTGATCCTGTTCAATTCCTGTTCCATCCGGGAACAGGCGGAACAGAAGGCACTGGGGAAGATGGGCCTTCTGGCCAAGCAGCAGCGGCACCGTCCGCACGTGGTGTACGGCATGATGGGCTGCATGGCCCAGAGCAGGAAGGATGAATTATTCAAGGAACTGCCGCGCCTGGACCTGGTGATAGGCACCCAGAAGTACCACCGCGTGTTTGAGCATGTGGACGGCATTCTGCGCGCGCGCCAGGAACGCCGCATGGATGAATTGCAGACCGTCTTTTCCGGCACTCACGTGTGCGACGTGGCGGAAGAGGAGGATTCCCAGAACCGCATCCGGGACCACCTGAGTCCCGGCGCGCGCTCCACGGCGTATGTCTCCATCATGCAGGGGTGTGAAATGAAGTGCGCCTACTGCATCGTCCCCTACACCCGGGGCACGGAACGCAGCCGCCCCATCCGGGACGTGGTGGACGAGGTGAAGATGCTGGTGGACGCCGGCGTGAAGGAAGTCACCCTGCTGGGCCAGATCGTCAACCGGTACGGCAGGCAGATGGAAACGGCGGACGGCAAGGGCGGCTTTGTCCAATTGCTGGAAGCCGTGCATGAGGTGGAAGGCCTCCGGCGCATCCGCTTCGTTTCCCCCCATCCCATCGGCTTCCGGCAGGATCTGGTGCAGGCATTCACCTACCTGCCCAAGCTGTGCAGCCACATCCATTTCCCGATGCAGAGCGGCAGTGACCGCATCCTGAAAATGATGCGCAGGCCGTACAGGAATGAAACCTACCTGGACCTTTGCGCCCGGATGAAGCGGGTGCGCCCGGATTTGTCCATCACCACGGACATCATCGTAGGCTTCCCCGGAGAAACGGAGGAAGACTACCTGCTGACCCGGCAGGCCGTGGAACGGGTCCAGTTTGACAACGCCTTCATTTTCCGCTACTCCCCGCGCCGCGGCACTCCCGCCGCCGCCATGGAGGAACAAATTCCGGAGGAAGTGAAGGAAGCGCGCAACCAGGACCTGCTGGCCGTGGTCAATGAAATAGCTATCCGGAAAAACCGGGAACTGGTCGGCACCGTTCAGGAAGTCCTTCTGGAAGGGCCGTCCAAAACGAATGAAGCGCGCCTCTCCGGACGCACCTCCCAGAACAAGCCCGTGATGGTGGATGCCGCCCCGGACCTGGCGGGAGAGCTTCTGCCCATCCGCATTGAAGAAAGCACGGGGTTTACCCTGTACGGCGTCCCATGCCCTTCCAGGGGATGATTTGAACGCCTTCCTCTTCCACCCGCAAATAGATGGCTCCGGTTTCCGGGAGACGGTACACGGCCGTTCCCTCCGGCACGGGGCATTCATGCTCCGTGGTGAAAATGACCGCGCGGGCGCCCGTGGCCCTGATCCACGCGGCGCTGTCCACCGGATCGCGCGGATGGTGCCCGATGACCAGCACATCAGCCCGCGGCGTCATTGCCGCCCGCGCCAGGGAGGAAAACCCGGCATTCCCTATCATCAGGACGCACTGCCCGCGGCATTTCCACGACAGCACCCGGCTCCGGTCCTGATGGATTCCCGTGGACAACGGTACGGGAAAATCTTCCAGAACAAGTTCATTTCCAGGGCGAAACCGCCATTTCCGAACGGAACATTCCGCATCCGCTGCGCCCCAGTTCCGGATTCCGGGATATTCCTTCGCCAGCGCTTCCACTCCGGCGCGCTCCGCCCTGCCGTTCCTGGAAGCCAGCACCCCGGAAGGCCGGATACCACGCGCCTTCAATACGGGAAGAAGGGTGTACCGGACCGCATTTTCCGTTCCTGCGGCCACGACCAGCGCGGGATTGGAGATGACCGCGGACCAGGCGTCCTTCTGCAACGGAACGATGACCGCTTCATTTTCCCCGGCAGGAGGTGCGGAAGAAAGATAGCTGCACGGCAGGGAAGCCACTCCCCCGGCTACCGCCAGCATGACGGAGGCCATCCAGGAAGCCGCCGTATTGCAGACGCATAAAATCCACGGGCACCACGCGAACACCAGCCCGAACAGGGAGACGCCCATGAGCGGAAAAACGAGCACGCTCAAGCACAAATTGGTCAGGGGAGCATACAGGTTCCAGGTGCCGAAGTGCCATGCCGTCAGGGGAATGGACATCAGCCACGCCCCCACGGAAATGAGCAGTGCGCCGCGGAACGCTTTTTCCAGGCGTACAAGGCCTTTTTCCCGCGCATTGTAAATCCGGGAAGGAATGAACGGGTCCGGAGCCCACAGAGGCCTTTCCCGGATGCTCCATCCTGCCAGGCAGACAATCATGGCGAAGACGCAGAAGGAGAGCTGGAACCCCGGCTGGAAAACCTGGAGCGGGTCCATCAGGCAAAGGAGGATGAAAGCCAGCGCCAGAATATTGGCCGGATGCCCCTTCCGGCGCAGCACGGACGCCAGCAGCCAGACCGCCGCCATGATGAAGGCCCGCAGGGCGGAGGCGGACATCCCGGTCACAAACACGTACACTGCCAGCAACGGAATGCAGGCTAGCCGCGCCGCACGGGGGCGCACGTACAACAGCCTCATCATTCCCAGAACCAGCATAGCCGCCACCCCCACATGCATGCCGCTGACGGCGAACACGTGCATGCAGCCGCTTTCCAGAAACTTCGCCATCGTTTCCGGCCTCGCGTCCGTCTTGTCCCCCAGCACGGCGGAAACCATCACCTGCCGGGCCTCGTCATCCGCCGGCGCGCCTTCCCTCAGCAGGCCTGCGGCCCCCTCCCGGAGCCGCAGGGAAAACGCCCGGAGGCGGCTGCGCCAGTCGCCCGGCCCCACCCGGCAGGCGCCATCCAGCCGAATCCCGGCAATAATGCCGTGCAGGTATCCCCACCGCTCCCGGTCAAAGATGCCGGGGCCGCACGGGGCCTGGAGCGGATATGTCTCTCCCTCAATCCGGTACCGTTCCCCTACTGCCAGGGGGCATTCCCCGCCACGGGAGGAAACTGCGTACAGCCACCGGGAACCGTCCGGGCGGAACAGCACGGACTTTCCGGAAACGGCGTTAACGGAGCCCTCCATGGCGACAGTCCTTCCCGCCTCCACGGGAACATTCCCGTATTCCCGGTCATACGCCAGCAGATGCATGGCCGCCCACACCGCCAGGGCAATGGCCAGCAGGCTCATGGAAGGAGCCCGGAACAGGCAGGGCAATAGCGCCCAGCAGAGGCAGAGGCCCCAGAACCAGGGGGAAACGTCCACCGCCGCGCATGCGCACAGCATGGCGAGAGCGGGAGCCAGCAGGGGAGCCGCGGCCATGGTCCGTTCCAGCCACGGCCGCCGCAGGTGGCGCTCCTGTTCCATCCGGGGAAAAACTTACTGCATGGCGTCCGCGCCGTCCCGTTCCAGGGGAAGAACGGAAGGCAGCGGAAGAACGACGTTGGCAGGCAGGGGGGCCTTGCGCTGGAGCACCTTGGGAGCCAGCGCCTCGCTCGTCTCATAGGCGCCGCGGAACATCTCCAGCTTGGCGTCCAGATTGTCAATGTAATGCAGGGCCACCGCCTCCGGGGTCTTGGGGAACACGGGGGAGCCGAAGGCCAGTTCCCCGTGGTGGGAGGCGATCAGGTGCAGCAGGTGCATGCGCACGTCCGGGGAGGCGGGGTCCAGCGTCTTCCAGGATTCCGCTTCCGGAAGGGCCATGATGCGCTTCCACAGATTGTTGACCAGTTCAATGCCCAGCGGAATGTGGCCCAGCAGTTCCCCGGCTTCCGAATAGGGCATCGTGAAATCCTCCTTCGGGTAGCAGTTTTCCCACAGCTTCCCGCAGTCGTGAAACAGGCATCCGGCCAGCAGGAGGTCGCGGTTCAGCTCCGGATTCGCCTGGCAGACGGCAGAGGCCGTGCGCATCATTCCCGCCACATGCTCCACCAGTCCGCCGCGGCGGGCGTGATGGTAAGTGCGGGCGGCGGCGGCGCGCTGGAGGCGTTCCCCGAACTGTTCGATGAATTCAATGCACAGGGCGCGAATGCGCGGATCATTCATGCCCTTGATGAGCACGCAAATCTCCTTCAGGTCCGCTTCCTGCTTCTTCTTCAAGGTTCCGGACCCGGCCAGGAAGCTTTCCTTCTCCTGTTCGTCCAGCAGCCGCACATCCAGATCGGCCGCTTCCATGCCGAAGCCCCCCTTCGTCCACTGGCCGCGCAGGCTCACGAAACTGCGGAGAGGCAGGGAGGCCAGCGTGCGGAACCAGGGCTTGTCCTCCCACACCTTCAGTCCCATCGTCCCTTCCGCATCGGCAAAAGACACGTCCAGATACGGCTTGTTGCTCTTGGTCATCTTCTGCGCGCACTGGGCGATCTGGGCAAAAACTTCCGCTTCCACCTGGCCCTCCGCGGCCAGCTTGCCCAACTCCATGAGACTGACTTGTTCCATGCGGGCCATCTTGCCCCGCTTCCCTCCATCCGTCAAGAAAACGCCGGAGGACTACGATGATAAAAAAAGGAAACCGCTTATTTTTCCAATACTCCCAACTCGGCAACGGCAACATGGCTGCCTTCCACTACCCGCTTGCCTACAAAACGCAGGTAACGGGCTTTCACGGGCGTCTCCAGGTCAATCCGCTGCGGAACGGGATTGGCGCGGATATTGGAAAACTCCCCCTCCGCGGCGGGAGCTCCCCAATCGTTTCCGTCCGCACTCAGGTAGACGGCGTAGCGGTCAACCGTCCCCTTTGCGGAATCCTTGCGGGGCGTGTAGATGACGGCGGCAACGTTGACCGGACGCCCCATGTCGATTTCCAGCGCCTGCGGAGGAGCTATTTCCCCCTGGGCGGCATGCGTATGCCAGAGGGTGGAGGGGTTGCCGTCAATGGCCAGCTCCGGAGCGGCGGCGCTTCTTTCCCCGGCCGCCACCTTCCAGTCCCGCGTAGGGACGGGGATGATCTGCGCGGTTACGGAAGACCTTCTGCCGCGGTATTCGCTTACCGCCTTCACCGTCCCCCCGGCAGGGAGAAGGAAAGGCTCCCTGTACACGGCGGACTGCGGGCCGGGGTCCGTTCCGTCCGTGGTGTACCTGGTCACCACGCCCTCCGCGGATGCCAGGGTCACCCGGCCATCGCGGTCGTAATTCACTGCCGGAGCATTCAGGATAACAGGGTACTTCCACAGGGAAACCTCGCATAAGGCCGGAACGGCCCGGGATTCTTCCAGCACCACGCGCATTTCATCCGCCGTCACGGGCCTGCCCTTCAAAAGAGCCCTGGCTCCTATGCTGGAACCTTCCGTCCATTTGCTCCAGCGGCCGTTTTCACGCACCTCCACGCGGAACTTGCGCACCCTCTGCCCCAGTTGGACGGGTTCCGCCAGCCGGATGACGTCAAATGCCGCAGGTTCCGGCAATTTCAACGCCAGGCAGGGATTTTTATCTTCCGGAGCGGCCGCCCAGTACGTCGCCCGCTTCCGGTCCAGAACTTGTTCCGGGCCGTGCCCCTTCCATGAGGAGGAGGAATCCGCCCGTGCCCCGGAAGCGAAGTTGCGGGAATACAGTTCATTCAGCAGCGCACGGAACCCCGCCAGGGACTTTTTATCCTCTTCATGAATGCGGCCGCGGCGGTCCGGCGGCACGTTCAGATTCAGGTTGGCCCCTCTGCCCACGCTGTCAAAGTACAGCTTCAGCAGATTCTCCGGCGTCCGGACGCGGGAATTCTCATGCTCATGCCAGAACCAGCCCGGACGGATGGAAACATCCACTTCCGCGGGAATCCAGTACTTGCCGTCCACGGTGCCTTCCGTGCCCAACTGGTAGCGCACGGTGCCGGGCGCGGGTTCCGTCCCGGCTTGCAGCGGAACGGGGGTGTACGTGGCCCAGCAGGGATAGCCCGCATAACCGCTTTCGTTCCCCACCCAGCGGGCGCCCGGCCCCACGTCGGAAAAAATCACCGCTCCGGGCTGCCGTTTCTTCAGTTCCCCCCACGTCGTCTTCCAGTCGTAATACGTGCTCCGGTCAATGGAGCGCTTCTCCCGCGTTCCACCGTAATAGCCGTCCCCTCCGTTCGCTCCGTCAAACCACGCCAGGAAAACTGGGCCGTATCCCGTGGACAATTCCTTCAACTGCTCACGGTACATTTTGATATATTCCGGGGTGCCGTAGGAGGAAGCGTTGCGGTCCCAGGGCGACAGGTAAATGCCGAACCTGACGCCGTACTTTTTGCACGCGCGGGAAACCTCCTTCACCACATCGCCCTTCCCCTGCTTCCACGGGGAGGCCGCCACGCTGTGCCGGGTGGTCTTCGTGGGCCACAGGCAGAAACCGTCATGGTGCTTGCAGGTCAGCACCACTCCCTTGAACCCGGCGTCCGCCAGCGTTTTGACGAGGTCGTCCGCATTGAAATCGGAAGGATTGAACAGCTCCGGCTTCTCGTCGCCATAGCCCCATTCCTTCCCGGTAAAGGTATTGATGGTGAAATGGATGAAGGCATACATCTCCATATCGTGCCATGCCAGTTGAGCCGGAGAAGGAACAGGCTTCAACGGGGAAACCCCATTCTTCACTCCCGCTTCCGCCAACCCGGCGGCCAGCATGCAGGTTCCCATAAGGACAGGGGCCAACTGATTCAATCTTCTCATCAAATGCATAACTAACGTTCGGAACTATGTACGCTCCGGGCATCCTGTTCTTTCAGACAACTCTACGAGTTAAAGCCGTACCGCCCGCTGAAGATGGCCTGTTTCCCGCAATCGCGGGAGAAACGGGGCGCCTGCGCTTTTTTCCTTTTCCGCCCATCAGGGATTATGGAGCAATCAATATATTGAACACGTATCCGGACAGAATGATAAACGCCGTCACTGTTCCGAAGAAAATCCAGATCAGCTTCCAGGCCATCACCTTCTTCAGAAGGGCCGCCTCCGGCACGGAAAGCCCTACCGTCGCCATCATGAACGCTATCGCCGTGCCGATCGGAACGCCTTTCGCCACAAACACCTGGATCACCGGAACTATCGCCGCCGCATTCGCATACATCGGAACCGCGCAAATTACCGCAACCGGCACCGCCCACCAATGCTCCCGGCTCATGGACGCTTCAAAAAATCCCTCCGGCACATAGCCGTGCACTGCCGCTCCCATGGCGATGCCGATCACCACATACAGGGCCACTCCCTTCACGATTTCCCACGCATCATGCATGATGACGGCCCATCTCTTCCGGAACGGCGTCCCCTTCCGCTCCCACGCGCCGCTTTCCTCCCCGGACTGGACAAGCAGCCCCCGTATCCAGGGGGACAGATAGCGTTCCAGCCTGAACCTCTCCAGCACAGCCCCTCCCATCATCCCCAGCAAAATGCCGGAGACCGCATAAATCACCGTGATCTTGACCCCGAACGCCCCCAGGAACAGGGCGATGGCAACCTCATTCACCAGAGGCGATGTGATCAGGAAGGCAAACGTCACGCCCAGCGGAATCCCTCCTTTCACAAAGCCGATAAACAGGGGAATGGAGGAACATGAACAGAACGGCGTGACCGCCCCGAACAGGGCGGCGAAAAAATACTGAAACCCGTAGAGCTTCTTTGTCGTCAAAAACACGCGGATGCGTTCCACCGGGAAATAGGCGTTCACCACGCCCATGAAAAGAATGATCGCGTACAGCAGGAAGAGGATCTTCACCGTGTCGTACACGAAGAAGTTGACCGCCTCCCCCAGACGGGTATGGGGTGTGAACTCCAACACCCCGTAAACCAGCCAGTCAGCAAAATCCTGAATCATAACCGGGAAGAATTCTCCTACCGCTCTGCGGAAACAGACGGGCGGGGAGGTTCCCCGCCCTCAGAACGTTCCCGGTGATTCATCATCTTAACCACCGCCAGCAGAATGAGCAGCGCCGCAGCCCAGACGGCAGCCCTTTTCCATCCGCCCTTTCGCTTGAAGGAAGCGCTGCCGCAGCAGCCCCCTCCTCCGCACCCGCAGGAACCTGCCTCCGGATGGGGAACATTCCCCTTTACTGCCCTTGAATCCTCCGGCCTTCCGCTACAGCAACCCTTCTCCGGAGAATCCGCTTGAAGCGCTTTTTGGAGCATCCTCCTGATTTCATCCCGGGAGGGTACCGTGCCGGAAACAAGAATCCTGCCGTCCACCTCAAGAGCCGGGGTTTCCAGCACTCCGGCGGCGGCAAGTTGCGCGGCATCCGTCACCTTTTCCGGAAGCGGTTCCAGACAGAGTTCCCGCATGACCTGCTCCGTCACCTGCGCCAATGCCGTACATTTGGCGCACCCCGGTCCGTAAATTACTATCCTCTTCATGTAATTATTGATTTATATTTTTAAGAATATCAAAATGTATGAATAAAAAATACTGAACAAACTGAATACCAATACCGTTACCCCTTTAACGCCGGGCTTTCCTGCAAACACGACAGCACGCTGCTGAGGCAGGGGCAGCACAGGGAATAATACACATTTTTCCCCCGCTGCTCACAGGACACTATCCGGCTGTTCTTCAACACGTTCAAATGGCTGGAAACGGTAGACATGTCACGTCCGGAATCCTTCTGCAGTTCGCAGACGCAGCGTTCTCCATCCAGAAGCATCTCCACAATCATGAGGCGCACGGGATGCCCCAGCGCCTTGAAAACACCGGCAAGAGGTTCCAGCTCCTTGACGGAGTGAACCGGACGGGATGAAGAGGTGCAGGAGCCATCGGACATAAGCAATGGATTTATTATTTTTAAAATCGTAAAAATGTCAATCTGTTTTCCCGCCACGGCCATGGCACACCACACAGGCACGGAGCCATGCGGCAGCCGCTTGAAATCACCCCCCATGCTGGACACGGCAATTCCCTTCCGATATGCTCGTTTACACACCTTTACCGCCATGCTGTACATCGGATGCCACCTCTCCTCCGCAAAAGGTTACGAAGCCATGGGCAGGGTTGCCCTTTCCATCGGAGCCAACACCTTCCAGTTCTTCTCCCGCAATCCGCGCGGAAGCAAGGCCAAGGCCATTGACGAACCGGACATTGCCCGTTTTCTGAAGCTGGCGGAAGACAACGGCTTCGGCACGCTGCTGGCGCACGCCCCTTATACGCTGAACCCCTGCTCTGCTGACCCCAAAGTCACCCGCTTTGCGGCCCAGGTGCTGAGGGAAGACCTGGAGCTCATGGAGTATCTGCCGGGCAACCTTTACAACTTCCATCCCGGCAGCCACGTGGGACAGGGAGTGGAAAAAGGCATTGAACTGGTGGCGGACCAACTGAACGGCGTGCTTGCTCCGGACCAAAAAACCACCGTTCTGCTGGAAACCATGTCCGGCAAGGGAAGCGAGCTCGGCAAGACCTTTGAAGAACTGGCCGCCATCATTGAGCGCGTGGACCTGAAAGAAAAGCTGGGCGTCTGCCTGGACACCTGCCACGTTTATTCCGCCGGGTACGACATTGTCAACAGCCTGGACGCCGTGCTGGAACAGTTCGACTCCGTGCTGGGCCTGGAACGCCTGCACGCCATCCACCTGAACGACAGCATGACGCCTTTCTCCTCCTTCAAGGACCGCCATGAAACCATCGGCAAGGGGAGCCTGGGAGAACAGGCCTTCATCAACATCATCAACCATCCTTCCCTCCGGGAAGTGCCCTTTTTCCTGGAAACGCCCCGGGACGACGCCGGGCACGGCGAGGAAATAGCCTGGCTGAAAGAACATTACCGCGGCTGAGCGTGATTCCCGGATCAACCGGGTTGCCTGTGATGGAGAAAAAGCTTGCATGCGCGCCGGATACGGGATACATAAGGCCTGTAAATTAGTTTAAACTAATTCCAATATCTGCTTTTCAAGGCAGAACCCATCCGGCTTTTATGAAAGAAATGCGCATCGCAAAAATAACAGGGCGTGAAATTCTGGATTCACGCGGCAACCCCACCATTGAGGCAGACGTTTATCTGGAAGGCGGAGCCACAGGCACGGCGGGCGTCCCCAGCGGAGCTTCCACCGGGGAACATGAAGCCTGGGAACTCAGGGACGGCGACACGGCCCGCTACCAGGGCAAAGGCGTCACCAAAGCTGTGGACAATATCCGCAACGTCATCGCCCCGGCCCTGATCGGCCTGGAAGCGACGGAACAAACCACGGCGGACGCCCTCATGAGCTCCCTGGACGGCACCTTCAACAAGGCCAAACTGGGAGCCAACGCCATTCTGGGCGTTTCCCTGGCGCTTGCCAAGGCGGCGGCGGCCCAGCTGCAACAGCCCCTGTACCGCTACCTGGGCGGTCCGAACGCCAAGGTTCTGCCCGTCCCCATGATGAACATCATCAATGGGGGCGCCCACTCCGACGCGCCCATCGACTTTCAGGAATTCATGATCGTTCCGTCCGGTGCGCCTACTTTCCGGGAAGCCCTGCGCTATGGCGCGGAAGTCTTCCATGCCCTGAAATCCGTCCTGCACAGCCGCGGCCTTTCCACCGCCGTGGGTGATGAAGGCGGCTTCGCTCCCAGGCTGAACTCCGCGGAAGACGCGCTGGACTGCATCGCCCAGGCCGTGGACAACGCCGGCTACCGGTTCGGGGAAGACATTTCCATTGCCCTGGACGTGGCTTCCTCCGAATTCTACGATCCGGAATCCGGACTGTACGTTTTCAAGAAGTCCGACGGCAGCCGCAGAACCGCCGCGGAACTGACGGATTACTACGTGGAACTGAAGAAGAAATACCCCATCGTCTCCATTGAGGACGGCTGTGCGGAAAACGACTGGGACGGCTGGAAAATCCTGACGGAAAAACTGGGCAAAAGCACCCAGCTCGTCGGGGACGACCTCTTCGTCACCAACGTTGAATTCCTCAGAAAAGGCATTCATCTGGGCGTGGGCAACTCCATTCTGGTGAAGGTAAACCAGATCGGCTCCCTGACGGAGACGCTGGATGCCGTGGAGCTGGCCATGGGCAACCGCTACACCGCCGTTATTTCCCACCGCTCCGGGGAAACGGAAGACGCCACCATCGCGGACATCGCCGTGGGGACCAACGCCGGCCAGATCAAGACCGGCTCCCTGAGCCGTTCCGACCGCATGGCCAAATACAACCGCCTTCTCCGGATTGAGGAGGAACTGGGGGAATCCGCCCGCTACGGCAACGGATTCGGCCTGTTCTGACCCCTTTTGCCGGAACTGGCATAAAGCAACCCAAATCTCCGGTCGTCGTGAGGCGGCGCGGGGATTTTTCATTCTCCGGGGTAATTGCATCCTTTTCTTTGGGACAAAATATGCAATGCTGGGCTTTCGGATTCCGCATTGCCAAAAAGCCCCATCTCCGTTCCGCGCCATGTCTCCCAGCCTTTCCCTGCCCACACGCCCCCTGCTGTGCGCGGCACTGGCGTACCTGGCGCTTCCTCTGGGCCTCTTCCTGTGGGGATGGCTGCATCCCGCCTTCTCCGTTCCGCTTTGCGCCGCACTGGCGTATAGATTGTACGCCTGCACCCGGAATCTTCCGGAACAGCGGCTTCCTCTGAATGCCCGCGGACTGGCCGTGCTGGGCTTTCTGTCCGCCTTCTGCCTGCTGCTGGTGCTGCTGTGCGGCTTCACGGGCCACTGCCAGCAGCACGCGGACTTTGCGGTCCGCAACGCCGTTTACGAACAGCTTGCGGCAGGCTCCTGGCCCCTCGTCATGGCGGACGGGCGCCACTTCATCTACTATCTGGGCCATTGGCTGCCTCCCGCGCTGGCCGCCTCCTGCTGTCCGGATGCATGGGCTCCCTGGCTGCTGGCCCTGTGGACCTTCCTGGGGCTGGAACTGGCGCTGCTGACGGCTGCCTCCCGCTGGGGCGTCCGGCAAACGGCTTGGTGGGCGCTAGTTCTCTTCTGCCTGGGATCTCCGGCAGCGGCGCTGGACTGCCTGGGAATGCCCCTCCCCTCCCTGTTCGCGGAATACAATGCCCAGATGGTGCTGTTCATCGGCATGCCCGCCCAACTCTTCAACACGTTCAACCATGCCGTTCCGGCGCTGTTGTGCGCCGTGCTTATTCTGACCCGCTCCCTGCCTGCCGCGGGATATTATTTCATGGGGGCATTGCTGCTGCCGTCCTCCCCGCTGGGCGCTCTTCTGCTCCTTCCGTACGTAGTGTATGAAACCCTGTTCTGCCGCCCAACGGAGCAGGCTCCTCCCTCCCGGCTCCGGTCCCTCCTGCTCCAGCCGGCTTTCTGGGTTGCCTTCCTGTGCGCGGCGGTCATGGCCGTCTTTTATGCCCATCTGGACGGTGGGGGGCAGTTTTCCTGCCTTTTTGCCGGGAAGTATGCGGAAATCTACCACTACGGCCAGCAGCGGCTGCTGCTCTATCCCGGCTCCGTCAAATACGCCAGTTTCCTGCTGGCTCTGGCCCTGGGCGTTCTGCTGCCGGGTGCGCTGCTCTTCCAAGCATGCCGGAGGAATCCGCTGTATTACATCACGCTGGGGATGATGGCAGGCAGCCTCTTTTTCCGCACGGGCATCATGAATAATGAACTTCTCTTTAAAGCCCCGGCGGTCCTCTATCCCTTCCTCTCCCTGCTCTTTCTCCATGCCTTCCGCCAGGGGGGCACGAAATACCGGACACTCCTGATTCTTTACCTGGCCTGCACGGCCCTTCCGTCCCTGCAATGCATGATGGAAAAAGCGGGTACGTTCTCCACCCGGGCAAGCACTATGCAGGAGCATCAGCTGACGGCGCACGGCGGCATGCTTGACCGCCGGAAAGACCCCGTCTGCCGCCAATTCGTCAAAAAGGACGGCCATCCCCTCCCCGCCTGGCTGTTCAAGACCGGAACAAGGCCATAACGTCACGGCGGCGGGAATCAATCCAGCCTGATGCCGAACATGTCCGACAGGGACCCGGCATCCTTGTCCAGCGCGTCTTCTCCGCCGGGAACGGCTTCCGGAGCCTTCGGAATCAGGACGGAGGCGTCCATCCCGCGCAGGGTGAACAGCAGTTCCGGCTGTTCGTCCAGCATCACGCCGAAGGCATACAGGACTGCGGACGCATGCTTGCACAAATCCGCCCAGTCCGGGCAGGAACAGGAAAAACGCCACTCTTCCGGCGCGGGGAACAGGCCGCCCTCCGGATCGCACAGGATTTCCAGCAGCTCCGGGGAGAGGTTCCCCTTCAGCAAGTCAATCCAGGAACCGATATGCCCGGCGCACCGCGCACACAGCCGGGCAAGCGCCTCTTCATCCGGAGGGGCGGCATGCACGCGGACCTCATACAAATGCTCCCCCATCACCAGCGCGTCAATGCGGCCGGGAGCCGCTTTCACGTCCAGAACGCAGCCATAGCGCAAATAAGTACGCCCGGGGGCCAGCCGCAGCCCGTACACCTCGCACGCGGCCACGCTCTTCATCCATTCCTTTCCCCAAAATTTCTTTGCCAGATTGCGCCCGGAAGCCGTTACGGGATGCAGTTCCACCCCTTCTGCGGCCAGCTCCGCCGCCCTGGCCTCCGCGCGTTTCCGCAAATCCCCCCGTTTGAGAGGCTTTTCATCGTTCTCACACATGCCGTCGTTGCTTTCTTTTGATGGAACTCAATTAAACCAGCTCTCCATTTACTAGTGCTCTTCAGGAATGGTTCTCAACATGAAATCGCCAAACAAGGGTACCGTAAATGCCAATTCGCCATATGAAGGACTATAGATCATCCCCTTTTTCATTAAATGAGCCCTATTGGGGCCTATCTTGTTCACGGTAATACCCAAAACCTGTGCAATATCTCCCGCTCTCATTCTTTCCGACCTTAACTCTGCCATGGCCCTCAAGAATTTTTTCTCTCCGGGGGTAAGCCGGTTAAACCTCACCCGGAAAAAATTCTGATCCAGCCGCTCTATCACTTTCTCCGTTGCCTGATTAATGACATCCAATGTAATATGTTCGGTTTGAGCCTGCTTCCATGCCTGATACCCCCATTCCTGTAAAAAATACGGATACCCATGAGTAAGCCTATATATTTTATCAAGCGCTTCATCCGTGAATACGGCGCCTTCTCTTCTGGCAGGTTCCTGTAAAGCGCGGGCGACATCTTTCCGGGATAAAGCCCCTACATCAGGAAAACTGAATAAACGTTCGGCATAGGATTTGGAATCCCCGGCCAATCCCGGCAAAATGGGCAATCCGGCGCCCATCAGGACGATTGGACTCTGCCGCTGCTGAATTCTATGCATGGCCATGATTAGCGCGCTTAATTCCTTCTCCTTGAAATATTGAATTTCATCAATAAGAATAGCCACGGCAGATTGCTTCTCCAAAGCGGCTTCCGACAAGGCTTGAAAAAGCTCCGGTAAATCATTTTCAAGATCCCCGCTATCCGCTACTCCCGGTAAAGGGTCCAGGTCCAATCCAAAATCCCCATAATTAATTCTGATAGTCCCAATGAAATTTCTAAGTGCAATCAGCCCCTTCTTCACCTTGTCACTTGTTCCGGCCAATCTATTGAATTCAAAAAACAACTTCCGCAAGTAGGGGGCAAGGCAGGCGCCTAGAGATTTGTTTTCATGCGCTTCAATTGAAATCGTATAGTATCCATGCCGTTGGGCCAAACATTCCATTTCATTAAGCAGCACTGTCTTGCCTACCCCTCTCAAGCCAGTCAGGAGCATGCTCTTTTCCGGCTTCCTGTTCAAAGTACGTCCCAACAGAACTTCCGTTTGCCTGATAATTCCGGACCTTCCGACCAGTTCGGGAGGAGGAGAGCCGGCGCCTGGTGAAAACGGATTTTTTATTTCGTCCATAATAACCCTTCCACGGTAAACATACTTCTAAGACATTTCAAGTAGAACTCAGTAGAACTTTCAACCCTTTTCTATCAAGTTCTACTAAGTTCTAGTAAAATTTCACTAGAACTTAGTAGAGTAATCCATGTTGAATCTGCTTCCATTACCCATTTCAGGCTTTTAAAACGGAAGCTCCTGGGGCACAACAGGTGGGTCATGTGGAAAGGCAGATTTTCTAAACCCACCGCTGATCTGGTTCAACGCTACGGCGAATCCGTCTCCTACGACTGGAGGCTCTTCCGCCAGGACATTGCCGGATCCATCGCCCATGCGCGGGCACAGCTCAAGGCAGGCCTGCTTTCGCAGGAGGAATTCAGCGCCATTGAATCCGGCCTGAAGGACATTCTGAAGGACATTGAGGCAGGCAGCTTCACGTGGAGCCGGGAGCTGGAAGACGTGCACATGAACATTGAAAGCGAGCTGACCCGCCGCATCGGCGCGCCGGGCGCCAAGCTGCATACCGCACGCTCCCGCAACGACCAGGTGGCTACGGACACACGGCTTTACTGCCGGGCGGAGATTGATGAAATCCTGGAAAAAGTGCGCCATTTGCAGCGCGCGCTGGTCATGAAGGCGAAGGAGTACGCGGACGCCATGATGCCGGGCTATACCCACCTGCAGCGCGCCCAGCCCGTCACGATGGGCCACCATTTGCTGGCTTACGTGGAAATGCTGAACCGGGACGCGGACCGCCTCACGGACTGCCGCAGGCGCCTGAACGTTTCCCCGCTGGGTTCTGGAGCTATTGCCGGTTCCACCATCTGCCTGGACCGCCGCGGGATTGCCGCAGAACTGGGCTTTGACGCCGTGACGGAGAATTCCATGGATGCCATTGCCGACCGGGATTACATCATGGAAACCCTCTTTGACCTGGCCGTGATCGGCGCCCACCTCTCCCGCATGAGCGAGGACGTCATCCTGTGGTGCACGGCGGAATTCGGCTTCGCCACCCTGTCGGACGCCCATACCACAGGCTCCTCCCTGATGCCCCAGAAGAAAAATCCGGACGTCGCCGAACTGACCCGCGGCAAGACGGGACGCCTGTACGGCAACCTTACCGCCGTGATGGTGGCCGTCAAGGGGCTGCCCCTGACCTACAACCGCGATCTCCAGGAAGACAAGGAACCCCTGTTCGATTCCATTGACACGATCAAGCTGGCCCTGGACGTCAATGCGGAGATGATGGCCGCCATGACGGTCAACACGGCCCGGGCTCTGGAAGCGGCTTCCGATCCCATGCTGCTGGCTACGGACCTGGCGGACTACCTGGTTCGCCGCGGCGTTCCCTTCCGGAAGGCTCACGAACTGGTCGGAAAAGCCGTCGCCATGAGCATTTCCACGGGTACGCCCCTCAACCAGTTGAGCGACGAACAGTTCGCCTCCATTTCAGACGCGTACGGAACCGACGCGCGCGACGTATTTGAATTGACAAAAGCCTTCGCCCAGCGTACCAACCCGGGGGCTCCCAATTCCGAGAATACCCGCCGCCGCATCGCCTACTGGGAAGACATTCTTTCCAAATAACACTGCCTGCGGGGAGCGGACGAAACAGGAACCTGCCGTCCGTCTCCGCGGCGCGCCTCCGGGTGCAGGAAGGGGACGTTTTACACCCCTCCGGCGGCGGCATTCCACCGCAGCCGGCCAACATCCCGGCAGCCATGTTCAGACCTGCTCTCCTTTCCTCTCTCAAGACCTATACCAAGCAAACTTTTCTGGCGGACCTCTTCGCGGGGCTCACCGTCGGCGTGGTGGCCATCCCGCTGGCGATGGCCTTTGCGATTGCATGCGGGCTCTCCCCCACCCAGGGCCTCGTCACCGCCATCGTGGCCGGCTTCCTCATTTCCCTGTTCAGCGGAAGCAAGTATCAGATAGGCGGCCCCACCGGCGCCTTCGTCATCATCATCATGGGCGTGCTGGAACAGTACCACGCGTCCGGACTACTGGTCTGCACGCTGATGGCGGGCCTCTTTCTCATTATCCTGGGCTTCTGCCGCATGGGGGCGCTTATCCGCTTCATTCCATTCCCCGTCACCACGGGATTTACCTCCGGCATTGCCGTGGTGATTTTCTCCACGCAGATCAAGGACATCTTCGGCCTCACCATCACGGAAAAAATCCCCGGCGACTTCATTGAAAAATGGGCGTGCTACTTCCACTACTTCCACACCATCAACTGGGCGGCGCTGGCGCTGGCCGTCGGCACCGTCGCCATCACCCTGCTGAGCCGCCGCTTCTGGCCCAGGGTGCCGGCCATGCTGGTGGGCATGCTGGGCATGACCGCCGTTTCCGTAGCCTTCTCCCTGCCCGTAACCACCATCGGGCAGGCCTTCGGCAGCCTTCCGAACACGCTTCCCCTCCCTTCACTGCCCCATATTGAATGGCACAATCTGGGGGCGCTGACGGCCCCGGCCTTCACCATCGCCCTGCTGGCGGCGATTGAATCCCTGCTGAGCGCCTCCGTGGCGGACGGCATGACGGGAGGACGCCACAAACCCAATATGGAACTCATTGCCCAGGGAATCGGCAACATCGGATCCGCCCTGTTCGGCGGCATTCCGGCCACCGGGGCCATCGCCCGCACCGCTACCAACATCAAGGCGGGGGCCAAAAGCCCGGTTTCCGGCATGATTCACGCGGTGACCCTGCTTGCCATCCTGATGGCCTTTGCCCAGTACGCCCAGCAGATTCCCCTGGCCGTGCTGGCGGGCATCCTGACGGTGGTGTGCTACAACATGAGCGAAATGCACACGTTCAGCCGCCTGCTGAAAGGGCCGCGGCAGGATGCGGCAGTGCTGGTGATCACCTTCCTGCTGACCGTCTTTGTGGACCTGGTCGTGGCCGTGGAGGTGGGTGTGGTGCTTGCCGCCCTGCTCTTCATGGGCCGCATGGCCCAGATCAGCGACGTTTCCGCCATTAAAAACGAGCTGCTGGATAACGACGAGGAAGACGACGAAGACCGTTCTACGGCCAAACTCAGCATTCCGGAAGGCGTGGAAGTTTTTGACGTGAAGGGCCCCTTCTTTTTCGGCGCCGTGGAACAGTTCAAGGACCAGGTGCTGGAAACGCTGGAGCACGATACCAAGGTAGTCATTCTGCGCATGCGCCTGGTTCCCGCGCTGGACGCCACCGGACTGAATGTTCTTTCCGACTTCTGCCACCAGTGCCGGGAGCACGGTTCCACCCTGCTGGTCTGCGGCGTGCAGCCGCAACCCCTGGATGTCATCCGCCACGCGCCCTTTTACCGGGAGCTGAAACGCTACAACATCTGCGAGAATATTGACGCCGCCCTGAACCGCGCCCGCAAGATCATCAACGGTCCCGCGCCAAAACACCTGTAACGGCGGCTACTCCCCCCGTGCGGCCAGGTAGGCCGCGCCCCATTCATTCATGGCTTCCAGTACGGGCAGCACGCTCCTGCCGAAGGCCGTCAGGGAATACTCCACCCTGGGCGGAATGACGGGGTACGCCTTGCGTTCCACTAATCCGTCCGCCTCCAGTTCCCGGAGCTGCTGGGTGAACATCTTGGTGGTGGAGGCGGTGCAGCTCGTTAAACCTCACGGGAGCCTTCTGGTAAAGATGCCAGAGGATGACAATCTTGTACTTCCCGCCGATCAGGGAAAGCGTGACGCCGCAGGGGCAACGGTAGGAGGATGAAGGTTTTTTCATCGTTACAGTATCTTTTTTGACACTATATTACAAAATAGTGCCTACTTGTCAAAAAATCCCTGTCTCCTTATTCTGGCGGGAATCCCGAGATATGCAGACATGAAACTGACCATCGACCAAGACAAGTGCATCCACTGCCATTTATGTGAAAAAGCCTGCTTCCTGACCCGCTTCTGCGGCTTCGATTCCCTGAAAGGAGCTGCGGAACAGTACTGCATCGGCTGCGGCCATTGCGTAGCCGTCTGCCCGCGGCAGGCCATTACCCACTCCGGAGTAAAAAGCACGGAACCCATAGGCCCCGTTCCGGGCGAAGCGGAAGTGCTGAACCTGCTGATGAAAACCAGGAGCGTGCGGCACTTCAAACCGGACCCCGTCAGCCGGGAAACGTGGAACGTCCTGCGCCGCGCGGCGGAATACTCCCAGTCCGGCCTGAACGCCCAGAGCATCCGCCTGACGGCGGTGGAAGACCCGGATACCCTCTCCGGCATCAGAAAGGCCCTGCTCCGCATGTACGACAAGCTGGAAAGGCTGGCCGCCTTCCCCGTCACCCGCCTGGCCGCCCGGCTGTCCCTCTCCCCGCAGGATTACCACGCCGTCATCTCTGAAACCGCTACACAGCCCCTGCGCAGGCAGGCGGCGGAACAGGGGGAAGACCCCGTACTGTACGGCGCCCCGGCCCTGCTCCTGCTGACCGGCCCGGCGTCACAAACCGCGCGGGAAGACGCTACGGTCCTCTCCCAGAATATCATGCTGGCCCTGACCGCGCTGGGGCTGGGGAGCTGCTACATGGGCGGCCTGGTCCTGGGATGCAGGGTTTTCAAGTACAAGCCCCTTCTCCGCGCCCTGGATTTGCCGAAAGGGCACGCGGTCCATCAGGCCCTTGTGCTGGGGACGCCCACCGTACAGCTCAAACGCATGCCGGAACGGAAGCGCCGTAAAATCAGGTTCCGGTAAACTACCCCGTCAACGGTCCGCTTCCTGCTCCTCATAGCGGGAAAGGAGGAAATCCAGGTCTTCCAGCAGGGTTTGACAGGAACGGTCCCACCGCTTCCTGCCCTGGAGAGCCATCACGCATTCCTTTCTCCCGGTAAAACAGTATTTGGTAATGCCGTGCACCTGCAATTCTTCCACCTGCTTTTTCAGTTCACAGGCAAAAAACAGCCAGAACGGCACGCTGCGGGCAATCTCCGCCACGCTGACCGTCATGGGCGGCGTTTCCTCCTTCAGCTCCCTTGCCAGGTGCGCCAGGCCTACCTCCGTAAGCATGCGGCGCAGGCGTTCATACAGCTCGGACACCTGCATGACGGACAGGTCGCACTCATGCTCCAGATAATAGCGCACAGAGGCCAGCAGGTCATCCTTGAACGGCAGGGTGGTTCCGGCACGCCGGGCGGCATGTTCCAGGGCATCCGCCAGCCACTGTTCCCCGTACTCGGTGATCAGGCAATCACCAAGCTTGAGCAGCGGTCTGTTGTTTCGGAAGCCGATCATGGAACAGGGAAAAGTGGGAAATTTAAAGGATGGGAAGCTTGCGCTGGAGAGGATCAATCAGCGTCTGGTGGCGCATCTGCGTGATCTCCTGGATGAACTCCTCCACATTGGAAAACTGGCGGTACACGGACACGTAGCGGATGTAGGCGACGGGATCGATAGCGTAAAGTTTTTCAATCACTTTTTTGCCGATCTCGCTGGAGGGAACTTCGCGCAAATGGTCGCGGTGCAATTCGGAAATAATTTCTTCCACGGCGCGGTCCAAGCGGTCCATGCTCACGGGCCTCTTTTCACAGGCCTTTACCAGGCCGCGCAAAATCTTCTCGCGGTTCAGGGCTTCCCGCAGGTTGTCTCTTTTTACAACGCGCAGCTCCGTACGTTCAATCTGCTCATAGGTCGTGTAACGGTAATCGCACCTCAGGCACACGCGGCGGCGGCGGATGGTCGTCCCGTCCTTGGACATACGGGAGTCAATGACCTTATCCTCCAAATGACCGCACTGAACGCATCTCATGGCACGACCATACTACTACATAACGCATCCATAAAGGAAAAAGTACGCCAAATATAGTACAGAGGCCTTAATGGTCAGCATTTCCCAACCAAGACTTCCTGTGAATAAGCCGGGGACAAAAACACTCCCGTCCGCGTTTCCGCACGGGTTGACGGAGATGCCGGAATTGTGAATAAGAGGCAGGCGAGCTTCCATGTACTCCGGGTGTGAAGACACATTTTTTATGCTCTCCTCCCACCGGAATAAAAACTGGAAAAGCCCTGAACGGATTCCGGTCCGCGCCAGGGTCGTTCATGGCCGTCCGTTACGGGTTCACCGTTCCGCCTTGATTGACGATACTGCCCGCAGCCAGCCTGGCGCCATTCAGATTCAACACAGCGCCGTCTTTGACGAGGACTCTGCCCAGATTCAGGGCCTGCCCCTCCATTCCTTCCAAAGACATTTCCACCTTTCCGGACAAGATCCAGGAACATTTCAAGGAAGCGGGCAGCACCCGTTCCAACACGACGCGGGCCATTCCCTCCGCTCCCCCTCCACCTTCCGCACGAACCACCTGCACTTCCGCCTGTCCGGACAAGCGGACGGGGTGGGCTTTGTCCTGGACCGGTGAGGGCTTGAGTTCCACGGTGGAGCCGCCCGGAATATTCCAGGCCTGACGGCCCGCAAGCTGTACATTTGTCTCCAACTGCAAATTTTTCCCTTCCGCCAGCCGGATGCCTCCCGGCCCAAGCGCCAAACGGTCGCCGGAGCCCCCTCCTTTGCTCTGAATAATCACGGTATTAACGGCGGGATCCTCCACACGGATGCCGAACAGCTTCACCACGCCCGATACAATGCTGGGTTTTACGGAAGAAGCCAAGTTCCACACGCCCACGTTTTTCCCCGGCATTTTCCGGTTCATCCAGGCATCCGGAGAACCGAGAGGAGCCTCATAGCGGCCGCTGCGGACGGAACCGGTATCCTTCCCGGCCAGACGGGCGGCTTCATAGGCAAAGCGCGCGCCGATGCTGATCTGGGACTGGCCGTTGTAATGCACCCCCATCTGGTCGCCGGCAGTCAGCTTGGGAAGGTCCCTGGTAGGGGCATAGCCCAGGGACGGACGGGAGGCGGCCAGTTCCTTCATCACCTGGTGGGTCGTTTTTCCCTGAACTTCGGTATCGCGCCCTTCCAGGCCGCCGGTAACATTGCCCGTCTCCGGATCGCTTTCATTCTTTCCGGCCCAGTTGGCATTCTCGCCAATGACGGCTCTCTGTGCGGACAGGGCGGACGTATCCCCGTACGGTTTCAAGTCCGCCGCCAGATTGCCCAGAAGCTCCAGAAAACGGGAAGCGCTTTCCGGAACGGAAGCGCCGATATTGCTTTCCCCCTGCAAATACAGCAGCCCGGCAAACTCCACTTTGGAGTATTTGGACTTGTCTACCGCGGCACAGGCGTTTTTGACGGCCTGCACCAGCGCCTTGTAAGCCTGGCCGTTCTTTTGCCAGTGGGAATTGCCGCCGCCGTCGCGAGAGGCTTTCACAATGGCCACATCCGCATCCCTGAACCATCCGTTCTTCTCCAGGGTAAAGGCAAACCCGTATTCCGGACCCATGCACAAACTGCCGTTATAGCGCGGCATGGCGGGCCGTACCTGCTCCCAGGACGTGGAGGCTCCGGGGAACACCCCTTCCCTCTGACCGAAGTTCTCATGCCAGTAGAGCGTATTCTTCGGCTCATACTTCTTCAACAGCTCCGGAGAAGCGGGACTGCCCTTCACGGCTCCCAGGGAATTGGATTGGCCCGTCAGCAAAAAAATCTTCAATTCTTTTGCGGAGCATACCGAAACAAGGCACAGGAACAGGAAGGACAGCAAATAGGTCATTTGAGTTACAATTGCGGGAACACAACTATAACTGCCGGAATTTTCCTTTTCAATCGTCAACTGCCGGATATGGGAGCCGGAAGGAGGAGGAAAAGGAAAAGACCAGTTCTTCTTCTATGCTCCCGATGGACAGCATAGCCCCCCTATTAATTTTTTACCGAAGAGCTTGGAGGAGGCAAAGGCGCGACGGCTCGGACAGGCGGCATGCACCAAATATTCCACTTAGCCGGAGGCTAGATTCAAGGAGACAAGAAACGAACAAGCCCCGCCAGTTGAGGAACTGGCGGGGCCTGATGAAAAAAATCCC
>OGEP01000131.1_pt1 | contig 119444 bp, 111 predicted proteins | sample 1570721 | NCBI WGS metagenome assembly OGEP01 (sample SAMEA2582131, study PRJEB24529) | metagenome | biome: Human gut stool | place: China | collected 2011 | reverse complement strand
TTTAGTTGCTTTTAATCCTTCTAATGTCATAGGTAACTTTATAACTATGTTTTTATGTATTTTAGATAATTTATCTGCTTCTTCTACCATTCCTTTATGGTCTAAGCTTATTACTTCTGCACTTATAGGACCATCAACTATAGTACTTATTTCTTTTACTACTTCTATAAAGTCTCTTCCTTCTTTAGCTATAAGAGATGGGTTTGTAGTAACTCCACATATAACTCCTAATTCATTAGCTTCTTTTATTTCTTCTATGTTTGCTGTATCTATAAAAAATCTCATTAAAGGCCTCCATAAGTTTTATATTAACTATTTTTAAATTTCTCTACTTTCTATTATTAACTAATAGACTTTTAATATATCATAGTTAATTAACTTTTTCATGTTAGTTTATTATTTAACTGTCTAAAGAGACTTATCATCAACATTATCTATCCAATTTTCTATAGTTCCTATTACACTTTCAACACATCCATCTTCAAATGGAGATATTAAGTTACCTATTTTAACAATCTCTAAGAATGATTTAGTTCCTCCGACTTTGCATATATTTAAGTAATCATTCCATCCGTTTTCTTTATCTTCTCTTATTTTTTTCCAAAATTGAAGCGAACATATTTGAGCTAATGTATAGTCTATATAATAAAATGGATTTTTAAATATATGTCCTTGCTTAAACCACCAACAACCTTTTTCTAAAAAATCATTTCCATCATAATCTTTCCATGGCGTATATATTTTCTCTAGTCTTCTCCACTCCGAATTTCTTTCTTCTGGAGAAAGTTTTGGATTTTTATATACAATATGCTGAAACTCGTCAACTACCATACAGTATGGAATTAATCTAACAATTGTAGCCATATGTGTCCTTTTAAATTTTTCATTATCTTCTTTGAAAAATAGCTTCATCCAAGGCCAAGTCAAAAGTTCCATAGACATAGAGTGTATCTCACAACAATCTAACGTAGGGAAGTTTATTTCTGGCATATCTATATCTTTAGACATGTACAATTGGAATGCATGTCCTGCTTCATGAGTCAATGTATCCACATCATCAAAAGTCTTATTGAAATTAGAAAAAATAAACGGTGCTTTTATTTCTGGAATATAAGTACAATATCCCCCAAATCCTTTAGATTCTTTTGTTTCTAAATCCATAAACTCATTTTTTACCATAAAATCGAAAAATTCCCCAGTTTCCTTAGACAACTCGTGGTACATTTTTGATGCTGCTCCTAAAGTTTCTTCATAATCTGTAACGGGCTCCATATTCCAACCAGGGTATTCAATATCATCATCGTAATATTTTAACTCGTCTATTTCTAATCTACATTTCTTTTGTTTATTAAGCTCATCAACTAATGAAATCCATTTTTTTCTTACCTCATCTCTAAATTTAGCTACATCGGCTTCCCCATATTCAGTTCTTTTCATTCTGACATATCCTAACTCTACAAAATTATCATATCCCAACTTTTTAGCAATTCTATTTCTCACTTCTACTAACTCATCAAAATTCGAATTAAATTTGTCTTCAATTAATTCAAAATAGTTATAGAACTTTTCTGATGCCGTTCTTCTTTCATCTCTATTTTCTGATAACATATATTTATTCATTTGTGATAAGTTATTATACTTGCCATCATAAAATATTTTTGCAGATGCTAATAACTTAGTATACTCAGAACAAAGTTTATTCTCTATTTTTAAATCATCAACTATTTCATCTGAAAATTCCTTTAAACTAAACTCTACAAGTTTATAAAAATGCTTGCCATATTTAGCTTCTATATCTGTTTTAAAGTCTGAATTTACAATAGTTTCATAAAGTATCTTATCTTTTTTTATACTCTGGACCATACTCATCCCAATATCTATTTTCTATAGCTATCTTTTCATCATGAGTATTTATACTATAATTTATAGATGCTAGTGTCTTCATACTCTCTACATGATTTCTTATTTTATTTATTTCTACTATATTTTTATCAAATCTTTCAAAATTTTCACTTTTTTTCATATCATTTATTAATGATATTATTTTTTTATTAATCTCTTCAAAACTTGGTCTTTCATATTTATACTCTGAAAATTTCATTTTACCACCTCTCAAAAAAAGCTGTATAAGAATTATCCTATACAGCTATCTTTTTATATATGAATTATATATTTTTTAAGTTTTTCATACTTATATCAAGTGCTTTTACTGAATGAGTAATCGCTCCTGAAGATACAACATCAACACCTATTTTACCTATCTCTTCTATATTATCTAATGTAACATTTCCAGAGAATTCTACTATAGCTCTATGATCTATTATCTCTAAAGCTTTTTTAGCAGTTTCTAAGTCCATGTTGTCTAACATTATTATATCTGCTCCAGCTTCCACAGCTTCTTTAACCATATCTAAAGTCTCAACCTCAACTTCTATTTTAGTAACAAAAGATGCGTAGTTTCTAGCTGCTTCTATAGCTTCTTTTACACCACCAGCAGCTCCTATATGGTTATCTTTAAGCATTACAGCATCAGATAAATTCATTCTATGGTTGTTTCCACCACCCATTTTAACAGAATATTTATCTAATATTCTAAGATTAGGTATAGTTTTTCTACTATCTAATAATTTTGTATTACTTCCTTCTAATTTTTCTACAAACTTATTAGTCATAGTTGCTATACCACTCATTCTCTGAAGGTAATTAAGTGCAACTCTTTCTCCCATTAAAAGATTTCTAGTACTTCCTGTAAGTTTAGCTAATAACTGTTTATTCTGTACTTTATCTCCATCTTTTACAAAGAATTCTATTTCAACATCTCCAAGTATATCAAATACTCTTTTATATACTCCAAGCCCTGCTATTACTCCATCTGCTTTACATATAAGATCTACTGTAGATCTTGATTCTTCACCAACTACAGAATTAGTACTTATATCTTCATTTGGAATATCTTCTATAAGGGCTTCTCTTATCATCTTATCTACAATCAAATAATTCATAATCGAAATCCTCGCTAATTTTAACTATTTCATCAATAACTTTCATTTTATTTTCTTTCATTAATTCATCTACAGAAACTTCAAGATTTGGAAGTTCTTTAGTAACAAGTTCTGTATCTTTTATATGTGCATTTATATCATTTGCTGCTCTTTTTGAGAACACTAATCCTTCAAGTAATGAGTTACTTGCTAATCTATTAGCACCGTGTACCCCTGTACAACTAACTTCACCTACTGCATATAGATGGTCCATAGTAGTTTTTGAATTAAGATCTACATGGATTCCACCCATAAAGTAATGCTGTGCTGGAGATACTTTTATTAGATCTGTACCTATATTAGTACCTCTTTCTAGGCATCCGTTGTATATAAATGTAAATCTATTTTTTAAATACTCTTCTCCAAGGTGTCTAGCATCTAGATATACATAATCTGTTCCATCTTTTTTCATCTGTTCAAATATCGCATGAGATACAACGTCCCTTGGTAGTAATTCATCTACAAATCTTTCTCCATCTTTATTTTTAAGAAGAGCACCTTCTCCTCTTAAAGATTCAGATATCAGCATTCTTCTTCCATTTGAATTCTCTTCATAGAATGCTGTTGGATGTATCTGTATGTAGTTTAGATTTTCTACTTCAACTCCATTTTTAAGAGCTATAGCTATGCCATCTCCTGTTAAGTGTCTCTGGTTTGTAGAGTTTTTGAATAATCCTCCAATACCTCCACAAGCTAATACTACATCTTTAGCAAATATATGCATTTCTTCTCCATCTTTGAATACTCTAGCTCCGATACATTTGCCATCTTCTGTTATTATATCTAGAAGAGTTGCATCTTCTATCATTTCTATATTGTTTCTAGTAAGTGCTGCTTTATAAAGAGTTTTATATACTATTTCCCCTGTATTATCTTTGCAGTGAACTATTCTATTTACTCTGTGAGCACCTTCTCTAGTATAATCTATCTTTCCATTTTCCATATCAAGTGGCATACCATATTCTTCAACTATTTGAGATATATTTTCTATTGATTCTTCAGCCAATACTTGAACTGCTTCCTCTCTATTTTCATATCTTCCTGCTTTCATAGTGTCTTCTACAAATGGTTTTATATCTGCTTCATCTAGTGCAGTAGATATTCCTCCCTGCGCAAGATATGTGTTGTTATTATCCATAGTTGATTTTGATATTACTGTTACATTTAGTTCTGGATTTAAATTAAGAGCACAGTAAAGCCCAGCTACTCCACTGCCCACAATTAAAACATCTTTTTCTAATTTCATTTTTATCTATCCCTCTATTTTTATCCCTCTGATAATTTGTGCATATTAAGTAATGAATTTAAAGCTTTAACTCTAACGTCTTCTTCTACTATTACTTCATTATTCATATTTAATAAAGTATTATACACACTTTCTAGTGTAGTTTTTTTCATGTCTTTACACTGGATAACTCCCTTTCCACCTGGGAAATAGAATTTTTTATCAGGATTTTTTCTCTGTAATTCGTATAGTATTCCTTCTTCAGTAGCTACTATAAATTCTTTAGCATCATTTTCTGTAGCATATTTTATTATTCCAGAAGTACTACCAACATAATCTCCCATGTCTCTTATTAATTTCTGACATTCTGGATGAACTAGCACCTTAGCATTTGGATGCGCTTCTTTTAACTCAAGTATTTCACTTTCTTTTATTCTATCGTGTATTACACAACATCCATCCCATAGTATAAATTCTTTTTCTGGGAAGTGTTCAGCTATGTATCCTCCTAAGTTTCTATCTGGTAAGAATAATATCTGTTTATTTTCAACATTTCCTAATATTTTTAAAGCACTTGATGATGTAACAGATACATCGCAATGAGCCTTAACATCAGCTGTTGAGTTTATATAACATACAGTTAATGCTTCTGGATATTTTTCTTTCATTTCTACAACAGCCTTTTCACTAGCCATAGCTGCCATTACACATCCAGCATTTTCTACTGGCATAAGTACAGTTTTTTCTGGTGAAAGTATTTTTGCACTTTCTCCCATAAATTTAACCCCACAGAATAGTATAACATCTTCTTTACAATCCCTAGCTACTTCACTCAAATAATAAGAATCTCCTACTTCATCTGCTATCGCCTGTATTTCAGGCGGCTGATAGAAATGAGCAAGTATTATAGCATTTCTTTCTTTTTTAAGCTCTTTTATTTTGCTTACTAAATTTTCGTTCATGTTATTTGTACACCACTTTCTTGTTATTTTTTTATCTAGATTTTTTGACAATCTTACGATTTTATTTTTTATTTTCTAATTATAACTCAAAATTATTATAGCATTATACTTTATCTTCTTCAATGATAAAGAAATTTTTAACATATTTGATAGAAATTCTATTATGTTCAAATGATTTAAAAATTTTATTATTTGTTATTTTTTTATCATTTGTATTTATTTTTAGCTATTTTTATATTTTTTAATAAATCCAATCATATATTTTTTCTATCGAATATAAATAAATTATCATTTTTAATTATCATAAATCTGTAACTTTTTTAACATTTTTATAGTAAGTTATTTTTTTACATTGACTCAAAATAAAAAAAGCTTTTCCTAACTACTCTTTCTTTACTTTATTTTTTTCATTAATTTCTTTATTTTTATTTGATATTATTGCATATTTTTCACACTTGATTATGATATTCTATAGTTGTATACTATATATAAAGAGTTTTGTATACAATGTTGAATTTTAATAATTGTATTTTTGTATTGAAATTATAAATTTTTTTAGCTGATTTTTTATCAACTATATTTATTTTTTGTTTTAACTTTATTTTGAATTTAACATAAAATACAATTCTTATAAAAATTTTATATTAAAAGAGGTGTTTTACAATGACAGCATTCATAATTGGACTAGTAATGCTTCTAGTTGGTGGTATGGTTTATGGTAAATACTGTGAAAAAGTATTTGGACCAGATGATAGACCTACTCCAGCAATAACTCTTGAAGATGGTGTTGACTTCGTTCCTATGAAAAAAATGAAGAACGCACTAATCGAGCTACTTAACATAGCAGGTACAGGACCTATCCTTGGACCTATCCAAGGTATATTATTTGGACCTATAGCGTTCATATTAATACCAATAGGTTGCGTTCTTGGTGGTGCAATGCATGACTACATGAGTGGTATGATATCTTTAAGAAATAACGGTGAACAGATGCCAGGTATAATAAGAAAATACTTAGGAAAAGGTGTATATAATGTATACAACGTATTCCTTTGCTTCTTAATGATACTAGTTGGTGCAGTTTTCATCTACACTCCAGGGGACTTAGTTGTTACTCAGATACTTCATCAGCAGTCAGCTATATCTAACCCAGTTGTTTGGATAGTTTACGGAGCAATATTTGCTTACTATCTAGCAGCTACTCTATTCCCAATAGATAAGATAATAGGTAAAGTATATCCTATATTCGGTATGATACTTCTATTATCAGCTATCGGTGTTGGTATAGGTATATTCGTAAAAGGATATGATTTAACTCCTTTAACAGCTGAAAACTGGATGGGTGTTCATCCTCAGGGATTACCAATACTTCCTATATTCTTCGTAACAGTTGCTTGTGGTATCGTTTCAGGATTCCACTCTACTCAGGCTACTTTAATAGCTAGATCTGTTACAAATGAAAGAGAAGGTAAATTCACATTCTACGACATGATGATACTTGAAGGTTTAATAGCTATGATATGGTCAGCAGCAGCAATGGGTGTTTACAATGCTCCAGGTCTTGTTGCTCCAGAACAGATTGGTTCTCCAGATGTTATCGGTATAGTTGCTAATGACTTACTTGGTAAAGTTGGTGGACTTATAGCAATACTTGGTGTTATAGTACTTCCTATAACTTCAGGAGATACAGCTTTAAGATCTGTTCGTCTTATGATAGGTGATGCACTTCACATCGACCAGACTAAGAAGAAAAACAGATTCACATTATCAGCTTGTATATTCGTACCAGTTGCAGCTATATTAGTATTCGCTAAATCAAATGCAGAAGGTTTCAACGTATTATGGAGATACTTCGCATGGGCTAACCAGACTATAGCTTGTTTCGCATTTGCTATGATAACAGTTTACTTATTATCTAATAAGAAAAACTACATAATGTCACTTATACCAGGTATGTTCTATGTATTCATCATATCTGCATACATCTTAAATGCTCAGATAGGATTCAGATTACCAATGAATATAGCTTACATAGGTGGGGTTGTATTAGCAATTGTATACGCAGCCTTAGTTATTAAAAAAGGTAAAAATACAGTTGATGGTGAAAGATTAGCTTAATATTCTATACAAAAAAGGATGTCATATTTTATGACATCCTTTTTATATTCTTATTAAAAAACTATATATCTATTATAATATTTACTTAATAATTATTATCATACATATTTTTTTTATAGAACCATATATCTATAGATGAACCATAATTCATTAATTCTATTATTACTTTATCACTTTTCCAACTTGTTTCCATTATTCCATCACTAGATGTTGATACTCCCTTACCATAAATTTTTTCCATTTCTTTTATGATACTTTTATATATTTTATCATCTTTAGGTTCTTTATATGGAGCGATTGATATACAAAATGAATCCATTTTTTTAGGATTATGTCCCTCACATCCTTCAAATCCATTATTTAAAAAAAACATTAAGCTTGAATTATTTCCATACACATTCACATCATTATATGAAATAATATCATCATATTGCTCATAAGGATCTATTTTTAAATCCTTAAAATATTTACTTTTTTCAATTTTTTTCTTACTGTCTTTTAATGACATTCCCCATTTTATACCAAGTGGATTATTTGATTTATATATATTTACTAATTTAACAGATGATATTATAACAAATACAAAAATTATAAAAACTGTCACTATTTTTATCTTTTTTTTCTTCTTTACTTTTTTATAATCCTCCATTATATTTTGCATGGAATTTCCACAGTTTACACATTCACTCGATTTGTCTGATATTTCTTTTCCACATTTAGTACATTTTATTAAAGCCATAATTATTAATTACTCCTATTTTTAATCTATATAAGTTGACATTTCAGCACCATATTCATTAAAATCAGAAATAAATTTATTTCTATCCTCTGAATATGATTCATAGCTTCCATCAGGGTTTATAGCACTTTCATTAAAAACCTTAAAAGAAGTATATAATTTTTTTGCCGCCTTTTGTATTTCCCTTAATTCAATATCATCTTCTTGTCCCTTGGGTAGTGTTTTTAATTTATTATACTCATTTTCTAAGTTTTCTCCATTTTCTTTGCATTTAGAAAATTTATCTATATTTTCAATATATGCATTTAATATGGCTTCATTTATATCCGCACCATGTTTATTATCAAAAATATTCTCTCTCCAGTATTTTAATGTTATATCCATAATTTCTTCAGATTCTTCGGCATATAAAACCGCGTTTACATAAAAGAGATTTGCATTAGATAAATACTCATTTCTTGCTTTTTCTAAATTTTCTTTATGAACCTTAGCAGCTCCAACTCCAACTACTAAAATACTTATAACTATTACTATACCAATAACTATATTTCTTTTAAACTTACTTTCATTTTCTTTTGTTCTTATTTTTTTGCCACATACCTTACAAAACTGTTCTCCATCCAATATTTTACTACCACACTTTTTACATATTCTTTCACTGAATTGCCCTTCATCATCTTCAATATATTCTATCTCTTCATTTTCATCCTCATCAATATACTCTATATCCTTGGATATATCTCCTTCTATTTCTATTTCTTCAAACTCTTCAACTTCATCTGCAACAATTTTATCTATTTTATTATTTTCCATAATAAATATCTCCCTTCTATTTTTTTAACACTTCTTTTAATAACTCTTCTAATAAAGCAACTTGTTTATTATTAGCTGTTAGTAAATCGCCAAATGCTTTAAAAACAAATGTAATTACTATTCCAGAAAATATTAATGCGAGTGAATATCCCCCAAACATATAGCTATAATCACTATAAAGATCCATAGAAAATATAAGTGATATAATACCTACTATTATGTTAAATATTCCTATAATAGTGCCTATTATTTGTAAAGAATGATTTTCTAACTTTTCATTATAACTATATTTTAAACTTCCAAGTTTTCTTTTGCCGGTTATATTTTTTTTATTTTGTATAGCATTTTCTATATAATCATCTTTTTCTATGTTTAATTTTTCTTCTAAATCTTCAGATTCTCCACTTTTTATTTTATATTGAATATTTTTTAACTCTTCAATTCTTTTTTTTCGTTCTTTTTCTTCCTTTTGAAATTCTTTTTTTATTCGTTCCTCTTCTTCCTCTCTTTGTATTCTTATTTTCTCTTCTTGTTTTAATATTTCTATTTTTTCTTTTTCTTCTTCTTCTATTCTCTTTAATTCTTCTAATATCTTTCTATTTTCCTCTCTTCTTTTTTCAGCCTCTTCTAAACTCCTTTTTTCCTCATTCTTTTTTATTGTATAGCTCTTAGGGCAACCACAATTTGTACATACATCATTTTCTTCTAATAATTCTACTCCACATTCTACACATTTCATATATAATTACCTCCTTTTTACTATTTATTAATATGATTATATCAAAAAATAATAAAAAAAACTATATCAGGCATGATTTATCATAAACCCAATATAGTATTTTAATTATTTATAAATTTATTATTTAAATTCTCTAGCAGTTTCTTCTCCCTTTAATACTCTTAAAGCTCCAAATGCTAAAGATTCCATTTCATTTTCTCCTGGCATAATCTCTACATGAGAAATAAATCCAACTTTTTTCTTAAGCTTACTTGTAAACATATTAGAATGCGCTATTCCTCCTGTAACTATAATGGCATCTACATCACCATCTACAACTGTTGCCATCTCTCCAATAGCCTTAGCCATCTGATAAACCATTGCATCGTATACTATTTCAGCATATTTATCGCCATCAGATATCATTTCTTCAACTTTTCTTAGGTCGTTTGTATTTAGGTAAGAGTATATACCACCTTTACCTCTTATCTTCTTTTTCATATCGTATAGGCTAAATTTATTAGCATAACATTCTTCTATTAAAGCTATACAAGGAACTCTACCAGATCTATCTGGTGAGAATGGACCCTCATCATCAGAAATCATATCACTCATCTGTCCATGTTCATGAAGATAAACAGTAGCTCCTCCACCAACATGTGCAACAATTAGATTCAAACGTTTATAATCTAATCCCTTATCTTTAGCATATTTTAAAGCCATTGCTCTAGTATTTAAAGCATGCCCCATACTAGTTCTTTCAAAGTCTTTTAAACCAGATATTCTTGCCACATCACTCATCTCATCAACAGAAATAGAATCATAAATAAATGAATTTATACCTACAGAATCAGCTATAGACTTAGCTATAACAGCCCCTAAGTTTGAAGCATGGTCTAATACTGGTCTATTTTTAAGAGTATCAATCATCAAATCATTTACTCTATACGCACCTGATTTAACTGGTGGAAGCGCCCCACCTCTACCAACTACAGCATTTAAACTTTTTACATCTATCCCTTTTTCTTCAAGCAATTTTTCTATAGCTTCAGTTCTCATTTCTAACTGATCCATATTGCATTTATATTTTGAAAGTTCTTCTGAAGAATGTGCAATTGACTCGCTCATTATTAAATTCTCATCATCATAAACTGCAACCTTAGTTGAAGTCGATCCTGGATTTATCGCTAAAACTCTAAACTTCATAACCTATTACCTCTCATACACTATAATTTATTGAATACTAAAATATTAAATTATTATACTTCACAGTTTTCAACCTGAACTATATATTCTCCACATTCAGCACACACTATTATGCTAACTATATAGCTATCATCAACTTTTCCTGCTCTACTAAGCTTATTGAAAGAGTTTCCTTTATATTCTTTATCTATATCACTTATAACATATTTTCCATCTTTAGTGAAAATATAGAAATGATATTCATAAAAAGCAAAGAATTTCTGTTTTTCTTTAACACCTGCCATACAATCAGGGCAAGCTTCTTGATAATACTCTTTTGCAAATTCTACATCTTCAGCTTCAGAAACTAATCTCATAGCTTCTTCAACAGAAAATCCACTTACTTCTTTTTCCTCATCATTGAAAAATTCACTGCATTTTTCAGAGTCTAAAACATATTCTCTACCATCACAATTAAATTTATATTCCATAATAACCTCCAAAAAATTTTATAAAATTTATTCTATTTCACTTCTAAAATGAACCATTTCAGCAACCGCCTCTTTATACTGTGCCTCTTTTATATACCCAAGCTCGTACATCTTTTTAAGAATAATCTTCTGTCTAGTCTTAGCTGCACTATAATTACTATAAATCTTAGGATTATTTGTAATACCTACTAACATAGCCGATTCTGCTAAATCTAAATCCTTTACATTCTTTCCAAAGTACAACTCTGCACCTGCAGCAACACCATATGCATTTTGTCCAAAATAGATATTATTTAAATATGCTTCCAAGATTTCATCTTTTTTCATAACCCTATTCATTCCGACAGCATTGTACATATCCATTATCTTTCTCTTTATCGAAACCTCTGAACTAGTCAATAAGTTTTTTGAAAGCTGCATTTCTATAGTACTTCCGCCCTGTCTTGAATCAGTCAATATGTTATGAATAAGCGACCTTGCAAGTGCCTTTTTATCAACACCATCATGTTTATAGAATCTCTCATCTTCAATAGCCACTATTGCATTTCTCAGGTTCTTAGGCATATCTTTTATAGGTACCTCTTTAGACGAAATATACTTCTCATGTACCATTTTTGCAGTAACTTCAGGCATATCTTTTGTAACATACTTAGCATATCCTATACCACAAGCCCCTGCCACAATACATAAAACAAGAAGCATTGCTACTATTCTGCTCACATAGTAGAATACTTTACTTTTTATTTCATTTTTCTTATTCTTCTTATTCTTACTACTTTTTCTAGTCTTTTTGATAATTTCTCTATCTCGACTTGATTCTCTCTCTTTTTCTCTAACACCATAGTTGAATTTAACATCATCAGAAACAGAATTTCTACTATCATTCATTCTAGAATTAGAAACATTAGCGTTCTCTCTAGCTCTCTTCTTTCTTTCAGAAGGAAGCATACTATAATCATATTCTTTTTCTTTATTATTAAGATTTTCCCTATTATTTTGTCCTCGGTTACTTCTAGGCTGCAATCTCTCTCCATTTTTTCTAGAAAGTGCAGATCTACCAGTATTTCCTCTTTTAAAATCGTCATTAGCCGTTCTTTCAAATAATGGCTTTGATTTGGTATTTTCTCTTAATCTTTCTTCATCGTAAGAATTATCTGGTCTTCTTATTCTATTAGAGGAACTCCCTCCAATAGAAGACACATTCCTTCTTCTTACCTTATTCTCATTGCTGTTGTTGAACATTAAATTTCCTCCTAATATATCAACCCCAAAATTAATCTATATTACTTGTCAACTTTATCTCTTATCTTTAAGAAAAGCTCTGCAGTTGCCTGAGTATCACTACTTGCTCTATGTGCATTTTTATTTTCTATACCGTAATATTCGCATGCTGTAGCTAATTTTTTATTCTTTCCTCCATAAGAGCTAACTTTCTTTAATAATTCTAAAGTACATATATAATCTTTAATTTCCTCAAGACCTAGCTTATTTAGATAGTAATTTAAAAACTTAATATCAAATTTTGCATTATGTGCAATTATTGTATTACTTCCTATAAACTTTCTAAATCTAGGAAGTACCTGTTCTATAGTATCTTCATTTGCAACCATTTCATTAGAAATACCTGTAAGCTCTGTTATAAATGGCGGTATTTCCTGTTCTGGTTTAACAAATCTACTATAACTTCTAACTATTTTTCCATTTCTTATCTCAGTAATACCTATCTCTATAATTTCATTTCCTTCAAATGGATTAAGACCTGTTGTTTCAAGGTCGACTACTATAAATACCTCGTCATTTCCAAAAAGGCTCATCTGCTCCATAATATCACCTCACTAATAATTTATAACTATAAAACAATCTTTTATCGTTAAATCTCTTCAAATTCTTCCATAAAGCTGTGTTTTACTCCATCTTTTTCCCATCCTAAAACAGAGTCAATCTTTACATTTTGAGCTGCTTTAAAAATAGATTTTTCAACATTATCGAAGTTCTCTGAAAGACTTGATATCAATTCTTTTATCTCATATCTCTTATTTCCAGCTTTTTTAGATGTCACAGTACATGCGCAATCTAAAGGCTCTATCCCTGTATATCTGACAAATCTCTTTATATATTCTTCCCTAATATAATAAAGAGGTCTTATAATTTGCATTTCTCCACTCTTTGATGACTTTATCTTTGGAAGCATAGTCTTAAAGTTTCCAGAACATAAAATATTCATCATAGTTGTTTCAATAACATCGTCGTAGTGATGTCCCAGTGCTAATTTATTACATCCAAGCTCCTCGGCCTTATTGTATAAAGCACCTCTTCTCATCCTTGCACACATATAACAAGGATTATCTCTAGCTATTTCATCAGTTATTCTAAAAATACCTGACTCAAATATTTCAACCGGAATATTTAAATACTTGCAAAGTTCTTCAAGTTTAACCCTTATATCCTCTCTATATCCGGGATCCATAGCTAAAAATACTAACTCAAAATCTATATTTGAATATTTTTTAAGCTCTTGAAACATCTTTGCCATAAGCAAGCTATCTTTTCCGCCAGATATCGCTATAGCAATTCTATCGCCATCGCTTATTAATTTATAATCATTTATAGCCTTTAAAAACTTTGACCATATATGCTTTTTATATCTTTTTACAATACATCTTTCTATATCTTCAAGTGGTCTGACTTGTATATTGTCAGTTGCCGTCATACTCTTGTCCTCAACTTTCTATGAAAATCTTCATTATAATATAATACCACAAAATAAATCATTTAGTTATCACTTCTATCAAATTTCATAATCTAGAAGAAAATTGTAATATTTTCTTTAGAAATTCTTTAATATTATTACAATTTTTTAATAAAAAATGCCAATCGTTTGATTAATTTATCATACGATTGGCATAGTTACAAAGTTGTAAATTTGTTTATTAAATTATTTTTTTACTACTCCAGATTCTATAGCAGCATTTTTTACAGCTTCAGCTACGTTTTTAGCTACATTCTTATCAAATGCCATAGGTAATATATTTTCTGTACTTAATTCACTATCTGATACAGAATTTGCTATTGCATATGCAGCTGCAACCTTCATTTCTTCATTTATATCTGTTGCTCTTACATCTAATGCACCTCTGAATATTCCTGGGAATGCAAGTACATTGTTTATCTGGTTAGGGAAGTCTGATCTTCCTGTTCCAACTATAAATGCTCCACCTTCTTTAGCCTCATCAGGCATTATTTCAGGTGTAGGATTTGCCATAGCCATTATAATAGGCTTATCTCCCATAGTCTGAACCATTTCTTTTGTAAGCATTCCTGGTCTAGAAACACCTACAAAAACATCCTTACCTTTTATAACATCTTTTAATAGACCTTTTTCTTTATTCTTATTTGTAACTCTAGCCATTTCAAGCTGAGCTTCATTTATCCCTTCATAATCCTCTGTTATAGCTCCAAATCTATCACAAAGTATTACATTTTTTACATTCATATTTAAAAGCATTTTTGCTATTGCTATTCCAGCAGAACCTGCCCCATTTATAACAACTTCTAAATCTTCTACATTTTTGCCTTCTATTAACTTAGTTGCATTTATAATCGCTGCAGATACAACTATTGCAGTACCATGTTGGTCATCATGGAATACTGGTATATCTAGTTCTTCTTTTAATCTTTTTTCTATTTCAAAACATCTTGGAGCTGATATATCCTCTAAATTTATTCCTCCAAATACAGGTGCTATATTTTTAACTGTTCTAACTATATCATCTACATCATTAGTATCTAAACATATTGGAAATGCTTCAACTCCAGCAAATTCCTTAAATAATATAGCCTTACCTTCCATTACAGGTATTCCAGCAGAGGCTCCTATATCTCCTAGACCTAAAACTGCACTACCATCGCTAACTATTGCAACCATATTTCCTTTTAATGTATATTTGTATACGTCATCTGGATTTTCATGTATTTTTACGCAAGGTGCTGCTACACCTGGTGTATACGCTGTAGATAAGTCATCGCTATTTTTAACAGATATCTTACTAGACATCTGTACTTTTCCCCTGTTTTTTTCGTGTAATTCTAATGATAATGCTGAAAAATCTTTTTTCATAAATTTCTTTCTTCCTTCCTCATAGATATTATTTCCTTCAGAATCTATTGCCACAGTTAGCTTTAAATTTTCTACTCTAAGTTTTCTAACTGCTTCTGCACCTAAATCATCATATGCTATTACTTCACATTCTTTTATAGAATCAGATATATATGCTCCTGCACCACCGATAGCAGCTAGATAAACTGCCTTGTATTTTTCCATAGCTTCTACTACCTTATCAGCTCTTTTCCCTTTTCCAATCATAACCTTTAAACCTCTTTCAAGTAGAGGCACAGTTAAGTCATCCATTCTATAGCTAGTAGTAGGCCCTGCAGAGCCTATTACTTCTCCTGGTTTTGATGGTGTAGGACCAACATAGTATATACCTTGTCCATCTGGATTAAATGGAAGTTCTTCTCCATTTTCAATAGCATTTATAAATCTTTTATGTGCCGCATCTCTTCCTGTGTAAATAACTCCACTTAATTCAACCATTTCTCCTGCTTTTAAATCTAAAATATCTTCTGTAGTCAACGGCATTATTAGTTTTTTCATATTAATCCCCCCTTATATAATAGCCTTCTTATGTCTTGATGCATGGCAATTTACATTTACCGCAACTGGAAGTCCAGCTATATGGGTAGGATATGTTTCTATATTTACCCCTAGAGAAGTTGTACTTCCTCCAAATCCCTGAGGTCCTATTCCCAAATTATTTATCTCTTCTAGTATTTCTTTTTCTAATTTCGCAATACTTTCGTCTTCATTATGCTGACCTAACTCTCTAAATAGAGCTTTTTTAGCTATTTCACAACATTTATCCATAGTTCCACCTATCCCAACTCCAATAACAGTTGGTGGGCATGGATTTGGACCAGCTTGAGATACTGTTTCTACAACAAATTTCTTTATACCCTCAATACCATCAGAAGGTTTTAACATTTTAAGAGCACTCATATTTTCGCTACCAAATCCCTTTGCTGCAAATTCTATTTCTATCCTATCTCCCTTTATAAAATCGTAATGTATAACAGCAGGTGTATTATCTTTAGTATTAACTCTATCAATAGGAGAAACTACAGATTTTCTCAAATATCCTTCAGTATACCCTTCAGATACACCCCTATTTATAGCTTCTGTCAATGTTTCTCCTTCTACTATTACATCTTGTCCCACTTTAACAAAAAATACAGCCATACCTGTATCCTGGCAAATAGGAATATTTTTCTGCTCTGCTTTGTCAGCATTTTCAAGTAAAATATTTAAAATATTTTTACCTGTTTCACTTTTTTCTTTTTCTATACTTTTTTTAATCCGATTTTTCACATCGTCTCCTAAAAATATAGCAGCCTCAATACACATATCCTTTACGGTATCTGTTATAACTCTTGAGTCTATTTTTCTCATTTTATCCCTTCTTTCAGAAATTAACGCTGGTAAACTATAATCTCTATATATTTTTTAGCTTTTTATTTTATAATATCTACAAATTCACATCCTACAACCTTTTCTAAATCTCTAGGTGCAAGCTCTACTTGGTATCCAATCTTTCCTGCGCTGACAATCATTGTTTCAAGATCTAGCGCTGTATCATTTACAAATGTCTTGTACTGTTTTTTCATACCAATAGGAGAGCATCCTCCTCTTATATATCCAGTAACCTTGTTTATGTCCTTAACATGAATCATTTCTATATTCTTTTCCTTAGCTGCTTTGGCTGCTTTTTTCATATCTAATGATTCTGCTACTGGTATAACAAATACAAAAAATTCTTTGCTATGTCCTTGAGCAACTAAAGTTTTATATACTTCTTTTTCATCTCTACCTATACTGTTGGCAACTGTAACGCCATCAACATGATCTTTATCCACAGGATAAGTAAGCTCTTTATGCTCTATCTTATTAGAATCTAGTATTCTCATAGCATTGGTTTTTACTGCTTTAGCCTTTGCCATATCCTATCCCCCCAATCGTACTTTAATTTTTCTATATAGTTATCTTCTTTTCTTTCTAGATTTAGAATTTCTACTTGATTTTCCTCTTGAATTATTTCGCGAGCTATTATCTTTGGAGTTTCTTCTTGATGAGTTTTTTCCACTTTTAGAATTTTTACCTTTTCCTCCAGAGTTTCCTCTTTCTTCGTAACTCCAATCACCTTTTCTAGGTTTTATCAGACAATTTCTACCATATCCAATTAAATCCTCTCTATTAGCCTTTACAAGTGCTTCATGCACTAAATCGTAATTTTTAGGATTCGAGAACTGAAGAAGTGCTCTCTGCATAGCCTTTTCATGTCTATCTTTTGGAATATACACAGGTTTCATATCTATTGGGTTAAGTCCTGTATAGTACATTGCTGTAGAAAGAGTTCCCGGTGTAGGATAGAAATCCTGTACCTGTTCTGGCTGGTAGTGTGTATCTCTTAAAAACTCTGCCAATTCTATAGCATCATCTAATTCACATCCTGGATGACTAGACATTAAATACGGTATTAAATACTGTTTTAATCCTAGTTTTTCGTTTATATCAAAGAATTTTTTTCTAAAACTATTGTAAGTCTTTCCAGCTGGTTTTTGCATATAATCTAACACTCTTTCAGATATATGTTCTGGAGCAACCTTTAGTTGTCCACTTACATGATATTTTATAAGCTCATTTAAAAATTTATCATTTTTCTCTGCCATAACGAAATCATATCTTATACCAGATCTTACGAATACCTTTTTAACACCTTCAATACTTCTAACTTTTCTAAGTAAGTCTATATAGTCGCTGTGGTCTGCATTAAGATTTTTACATGGTGATGGATATAAACACTGTCTATGTTTGCAAGTACCATGTTTTAACTGCTTCTTACATGCAGGCTCTCTAAAGTCTGCAGTAGGTCCACCAACATCGTGAATATAACCTTTGAAATCAGGCATTTTTGTCATTTCTTTTGCTTCTCTTATTATAGACTCTTTACTTCTACTCTGAATCATTCTTCCCTGATGGAATGTTATAGCACAGAATGAACAACTTCCAAAACAACCTCTATTACTTACAATACTGAATTTAACTTCATTTATAGCCGGAATTCCGCCGTCTTTTTCGTATATAGGATGATAATTCTTCTGATACGGAAGGTCATACACTCTATCTAGCTCTTCTCTAGTAAGAGGTCTTTCAGGTACATTTTGAACTAAGAACTTATCACCATGTTGCTGAACTATAATTTTCCCTCTTATAGGATCCTGCTCCTCATACTGAACTTTAAATGCCTCTGCATACTTTCTCTTATCCGCAACAGTTTCCTCATGAGAAGGAATTACAACATAATCTCCGTATATTTCATCTAATGAATCAGCTAAATAACAAGTCCCATTTATATGTCTTATATATTTAGGATCAAAACCATCATTTAAAGCGTTTGCAACCTCTACTATCTGCTTTTCACTCATTCCATAAACTAATAAATCAGCTCCACTATCTACTAGTATAGAATTTCTAACTCTATCATTCCAATAGTCATAGTGAGAAAATCTTCTTAAACTAGCTTCTATTCCACCAATTACAACTGGAATATCTCCATAAATCTCTCTAATTTTATTACAATAAACTATAACAGCTCTATCTGGTCTTTTCCCCATTTTTCCACCAGGAGAATATAAATCCTTATCTCTTCTCCTTTTACTTACAGAATAGTGGTTTACCATAGAGTCCATATTACCTGAGTTTACTAAAAATCCAAGTCTTGGTCTGCCAAATTTCATAAAATCATCATTCTTTTTCCAATCCGGCTGAGATATTATACCTATCTTGTACCCCGCATCTTCTAATACCCTAGATATAATAGCTGTTCCAAAGCTGTGATGGTCTACATATGCATCACCTGTAACAAGTACAAAGTCTACCTCTTCCCAACCTCTTTCTAGCATATCCTCTCTGCATATAGGTAAAAACTTATTTTTCACTAAATCACCTCCTATTTTTTATCGTGTTTCTTTTTATCTTTAATATCCGGAATTTCTATCTCTTTAACATCATCTGGATCTTCAAACCATTCTTCTTCACAGAAAAAGCTTCCATCTGTAATTTTGTCCACAGCCATCTTCATATACTTACCATAAGCAGTAGCTGCAATTTCTCCAGTTTCAAGAATTATTTCTCCAGTTCCTTCAAACAATTTTCTATTTTCTTTTTCTATTCTTCCTATTACATAAATCTTTGAATCTGTTGGAACTGGCTTTTTATATTTAATTTCTAAGGAAACAGTTACTCCCCATACTTCTTCATTTCCTATGCTAACAGCTCTACCTATAGTTTCATCTAATAAAGCTGCAGAAATTCCACCATGAACTCTTCCAGGATAACTCTGATGCTCATCTAATGTATGACATACACATAATAGTTCTCCATTTTCTAGCTCATAAAAACTAGACTTTAATCCTAAATCATTCTGGTTACCACATACTATACATTTTCTTCCTATATTCTGTTTCTTTAAAACTTTATACTTCAAAAAAATCATCTCCACATTAATTAAAATCTAATTGCATTCATTGAAAGGCTCATAACAACAAAAACAATTCCTATTACTCTAATCATAAATACAATAGTATATTCTATTATACCTTCACTAAATTTCTTTTTAAGTCTAAATATTTCCTCTGGATATACAAAAAGTATTACACCTATAAAAGTCATAGCTAATGGTATAATAACTATGTTTTGAGTATTCATTATATTCATCTCTCTAGAATGGTACATTATAGCAGATTCTATAAATCTATACTCAAATGGAACCTTGCTATCGTATTTGAAATTGTACTCTAGCTCTCCATTTTCCTTTGAAATAGATACAGCAGATTTCAAAAGTTCGTTGTGTAGTTTAGCATCCATTACAAACTTATTTCCATTAAACAATTTCATAACAACTGTATTCTTTGAATCATTTGTACTTATATATGTAGCTACTTGTTTTCCATCTTTCTTTAATTCATAGTCGCTATTATATCTCCCTGTTAAGTACATCTCCTCATTTTCCATTTCATCCACGATTTTTCTGGTTTCAGTTAGCTCATAAATTGTCCCATCTTCACATTTTATCTTTGATGTATTTTCCTGTGTTCCCATATATCTATACATTTTTCCATCTATTGAAAAAGATTCATAAGAAATATACTCTTTACTTATAAAGAATATATTTAACATTACTGTAACAAGCATTATTATAGAAAATACTTTTTCTTTTCCTATTTTCCTCAAACCCTTCTCTAGCATTATTCCACTCCTGCACCACTAAATATCACTATCTAAAAGTCTATTCCAAAAAATTCTACAATCTGATCTTCCCAATAACTTATAACTAATTCTTCAGGGAATTCTAATTCTTTTATAAGTTTCTCGCAGTTATCAAATTTTCCAATTGAGTAGCATATATGGGAATCTGAGCCAAATATAACTTTTGCATTATATTTTTTACAGTACTCAAACATTTCTGCATAATTTTTATCCGCTCCTTTTCTAGAGCTATTTGGATTTAATGATGTATTATTTACTTCTAATAGAATATTTTTTTCAGCTGCTTTTTTTACAACTGCTTCGTAGTCTATTGAATATCTATCATCATCTGGATGTCCTATTATTTTTACAAATGGATTGTCCATAACATTTAAAAGAGCTCTTGTATTTTCTTCTTTAGTTCCTGGAACTATACAAGGATTGTGTAGACTTGCTATTGCATAATCTAATTTTTTTAAATCATAATCTGATATATCTATACGTCCATTAAAATCTAATATATTTGCCTCTATTCCTCTTAATATCTTCACATTTCCAACCTGTCTAGGTATTACCTTTAAATTATGGAAGAAATATTCATGAGGTCCGCCTGGCATTTTAATTCCATGTTCAGATATACCTAAAAATTTAAGACCTACTTCATTTGCTTCATCTATATTTTCTTTAACTGTGCTATATGCATGACCACCAAAAACTGTATGAGTATGCATATCTATTATTGCTTTTTTCATAAATCATTTTCCTCCTATAAGAGAAGGCTGCCTTAATCCTGTATCGGGATACAAAGCAGCCTTATTATCTCTCCAAATGCAGAATCCTGCATATTTAAATATTTATTTTTAGTTTTACAAATTGTAAATTTTATTTATTTTATTATTATTCAACATCTAAATCTTTGAATTTATCTTTGAATAATTCTCCAAGGCTTCCTAGTGAGTCTTCAACTTCAAGATATTCACTTATATCTTCTTCTGGTTCTCTTTCAGCTTCTACTTTAGAAACTTTCATTCTTCTATTTTTGTAGCTGAATTCGATTACTTTAACTTTTATTTCATCTCCTTCATTAACTACATTCTGAACTTTAAGAACTCTATCTTCACTAAGTTCGCTTATTGGTAAGTAAGCTTCTACAGATTCTCTAACTTTAACAAATGCTCCACTTTCTATTATTCTTAATACTTCAACATTTATTATATCTCCAACAGATATTTCCTCAGAAGCTATTTTCCAAGGATCGTTGTTTATATCTTTTAATGCTAAACCGAATTTTCTATTTTCCTGATCTATATTAAGAACATAAACTTCTACTTCCTGTCCTTCTGTTACGAAATCTTCTACATTTTCTACTCTGTCCCAAGAAAGATTATTTCTGTGAACTAAACCTTCTATTCCACCGATATCAACAAATGCTCCATACTGCATTATTTTAGTTACTTTACCTTCTTTTTTCTGTCCAACTTCAAGGGCATCAAACATAGCTTCTTTTTCAGCTTTTACTCTAGCTCTTTCTGCAGCTTTTTCTTCTCTTATTCTTGCTCTTTCTGCTTCTCTTTCAGCTTTTATTCTAGCATTTCTTTCTGCTCTTTCTTTATCTAATCTTTCCTGAAGTACTTCTCTTCTTGAAGCTACAGCTCTATTTCTTCTAGCATCAAGTTCTTTAACGTATACTTCTAAAGATTTTCCTACATAGTTTTTAGTATCCTGAACAAATTTAGTATCTAACTGAGATATTGGTATGAATAATTCCTGAGTTTTGTAAGTAGCAAATATACCTCTATCTATTGCTTTTGTTCCTTCTACTGTTAATATTGTATGATTTTCTAAAGCTTCTTTTAATTCAGCATAGTCTACTTTTTTATCAGCTGCTAATTTAGATATTGTAACAGTTGTATCTTTCTGTCTAACACTGTTTATAACACCAGTTATTTCATCACCGATTTTGTAAACTTCATCAGCGTATTTTCCCTTTTCTAAATTTAATTCTGATACTGGTATTAATCCTTCAAATCCAGCACAGTTTTCTAATTCTAATTTTATTTCTTCGTTATCTATTGATGTTACTTTTCCAGTTATAGTCGCACCTATCTGTATTTTTTTCATTTCCTGATCCTGAAGATCAAGCATTTCCTGCATAGTTAATTCTGCCATTTTTGAAACTCCCTTTCAAGTAAAATTTTCATATTTAATATTATACCATTTTTTTATTACATTCTGTTGATTTTTTGTTATATTATTACATTTTAATCTGTATTTTTTATCAATACATTTTACATTGTAAAAATATATAATATTTATTTAGTTTTACCTTCACTTAAATTCTTTTTATAGAAATTATAGAAACATATCGCAGTTGATGTTACCGCTAATATATCCGCTATCGGCTCTGCTAATAATACCGCAAATAATTTATCATTCATAAATGTAGGTAGTATGAATATTAATGGTATTAAAAGTATTATTTTTCTAAGCATAGCCAATATTAATGATATTTTTGCTTTTCCAAGTGCTAAGAAAGTCTGCTGACATGCTATCTGAATACCAAACACTAACATTCCTACAAAGTATATTCTCATAGCCCAACTTGTAAATTCTATTAACTGTGGATCTGAGTTGAATATTTTTACAAAAAATGCTGGGAACATTAAACAAGCTGATGTTGCAACTAGTGTAAATGCTAAACAACTTATTAGACAAAGTTTAAATGATTTTCTAACCCTATCAAAGTTTTTAGCACCATAGTTATACGATGTTATCGGCTGTGCTCCCTGAGTTATTCCAAGTATTGGTAGTGTTATCATCTGCATTATACTACTCATAACAGTCATGGCTGCTACTGCTATATCTCCACCGTACATCTGTAGTTTTGTATTTAAAGAAATTAGAACTAAACTTTCTGTAGACTGCATTATAAATGGAGATACACCCAATGCCATCATTCCACCTACTATCTTAGGATTTATTCTAACGTTTTTCATTCTTATTCTAAGGATTGTTTTTTTACCACCAAGGAATACTAAAACCCATATTGCTGATATACCCTGAGATATTATAGTAGCTAATGCTGCACCTTTTACTCCCATACCAAGTCCAAATATTAAGATTGGATCTAGTACTATATTAAGAATAGCTCCTATTGCAACAGTTATCATACCTATTTTTGCGAATCCCTGAGTTGTTATAAATGGATTTAGTCCAAGTGCAATCATAACAAATATAGTTCCTGATAAATATATTTGTATATAGTCAACTGCATAAGATATAGTATTATTACTTGCTCCAAACATCCATAATATAGGTTCTTTATAAACCTGGAATATACAAGTAATTAAAATAGCTAAAACAACTAATGCAGCAACAGCATTACCCATTATCTTTTCAGCTCCATCGTTGTCCTTTTCTCCCATTTTTATAGCTGCAAGTGGTCCACCACCCATACCTATAAGAGCTGCAAATGCACTTATTAATGTTATAATTGGGAATGAAAGTCCTACCCCAGCCATTGCAACTCCACCATTTTCCATTCTTCCTATAAACATTCTATCTACTATGTTGTATAGAACATTTACAAGCTGTGCAACTATGGCTGGTGCTGCTAATTTAAATAACAATTTACCGACACTGCCGTTTTCTAATTCATTCTGATTGTTTTCAGTTGCCATTTTTTCACCTTTCTCCTTTTTTAGATAACCTTATATTTTTTATATTATTGTATTTTTACACTCAATTCGTCTAATCTAATTTATTAGATACTAAAATAATCTAACTTCTATGATAACATATTACAGATTATTATAAAAGTATCTAATAGATTTAATCTATATAATCAAATAATGTTATCTCTTCAAAAGATTCCTCTTCCTTTTCTAAATTAGATACAGTAACACCAAATAGTCTTATTGTTTTGCTAGTATCCTCAACATGTGTCAATAACTCAGCCGCATAAAATCTAATATCATCGTAATTTCTTATATAATCATTTACACTAAGACTCCTTGTTATAGTTTTAAAATCTTCAAATTTTATCTTTAAGGTTATTGTTTTTGCTACCTTATCCTCTTTTGCCATTCTTTCTGCAACCTCTTCACAAAGCTCATCTAAAATCATAACCGTTTCTGCATCGTCTATGTTTTTATTTTCGATAAGGGTAGTCTCAGCTCCTATAGACTTTCTTATTCTAGTTGGATTTACTGGTCTATTGTCTATTCCCCTAGCAAAATTGTATAGCTCTAATCCTCTATTTTTAAATATTTTTTCTAATTTTTCTAGACTAGTATTTCTCAAATCGTACCCTGTATTTATACCATTATTTTTTAGAACTCTTTCCGTCACCTTTCCAACTCCAAAGAATTTTTTTACTGGAAGTGCATCTAAAAATTCTTGTACATTATCCTCTGTTATCACAGTTAATCCATTTGGCTTTTGATAGTCTGAAGCTAATTTTGCAACAAATTTATTGTATGATACACCAGCAGATGCAGTAAGCCCAGTTTCTCTTTTAATATCTTCTTTTATTAGTTTCGCTATTATTGTAGCACTTTTTATTTTTTTCTTGTTTTCAGTTACATCTAAAAATGCCTCATCTAAAGACAACGGCTCTACTAAATCAGTATATCTATGAAATATATTTCTTATTTGATTTGATACTTCCTTATACACATAAAATCTTGGTCTTACAAATACTGCATAAGGGCACCTGATATACGCTTCTTTACATGGCATAGCAGAATGAATTCCATATTTTCTAGCTTCATAGGAGCACGTTGAAACCACTCCTCTACCATGAGGAGAACCTCCAACTACAAGTGGCTTTCCTTTAAGAGAAGGATTATCTCTTTGTTCTATAGAGGCGTAAAATGCATCCATATCTATATGAATAATTTTTCTTTTTTTCATCTCTTATCACCTTTTAAAATTAATCTTCTATTAAAATATAATACTAAAATTAAAACAATGATACAAGAAAATACAAAACAAACGTTCTATTATTTTCGAATAAATTTTTCCATAAAAAAACTGCTACAAATATTCGTAGCAGTTTAATATTTCTATTTAAGTTTTAAATTATATATAGTATAGATTCTGTGATGCAAATTCTGGATCGCAAGTTACATCTATTCCTATCTTTTTAAGTGTCTGTTCATCATCTTTAGTCATCATTACTGTTGAATGAGCCTGACATCCTTTTAATTCAGATATTTTTCCAAGAGCATAAGCTGCACTAGGATTTGTTACCGCACATATACTTAATGCTTCTAATACTTCCTGACAACTTAAAGAATTATTTTTACTAGATAATATCTTAGATTTTAATTCTACTATTGGATCAAGTATTGTTCTTGATATTAAATGCATTTCATCAGGTATATTTCCTAAATGTTTTATAGCATTTAATATTAATGCAGCAGATGCATTCATTAAATCAGAACCACGTCCTGTAAGTATAGTTCCATCTTCTAACTCTATAGCCATTACTGGACACATATCGTTTTTATCTTCACATTTTTCTTTTAATACACTACTGTATTCTCTAGCTGGATTAACAACTTTTCTATCTTCAGGTTTTAAGTCTAGTTCTTCCATTATAAATTTCATTCTCTGTAGTGCAGATTTATCAACCTGTCCTTTTTTATAGTCGCAAGCTGTGTTGAAGTATCTTCTTATTATTTCCTGTATAGATGCTTCTTTAACTACATCATCGTTTACTATTCCAAATCCAACTCTATTTACGCCCATATCAGTTGGAGACTGGAACATAGACTCTTTTCCAGTTATTTTTTCTATTATCTTTTTAAGAACTGGGAATAATTCTAAATCTCTATTGTAGTTTACTGCCATTTCACCGTATTTTTCAAGGTGGAATGAATCTATCATATTAACGTCCTTTAAATCTACAGTAGCTGCTTCGTAAGCTATATTTAGAGGATGTTTTAATGGTACATTCCAAACTGGGAATGTTTCAAATTTTGAATATCCAACTTCATTTCCTCTTTTATTTTCATGATATAACTGACTTAAACAAGTTCCTAATTTACCACTGTTTGGTCCTGGAGCAGTCATAACTACTATAGGTTTTGTAGTTTCTATGTATGGATTAGCTCCAAATCCTTCTTCACTTACTATTGTATCTACATCAGAAGGATATCCCTTTGTAGGTGCATGTTTATATACTTTTATTCCTCTTTTTTCTAATTTATTTATAAATACTGTAGTTGCTGGCTGACCTTCGTATCTAGTTATTACAACACTGTTTACATCTAGGTCATAAGATCTTAAATCATCTATTAATCTAAGAACTTCCATATCGTAAGTAGTACCAAAGTCACCTCTTACTTTATTTCTTTCTATATCACCAGCATATACACATATAACAACCTCTACTGAGTCTTTCATATAGCTTAAAACTTTTATTTTAGCATTTTCATCAAATCCTGGAAGAACTCTCTTAGCATGTAAATCTGCTATTAACTTTCCTCCAAATTCAAGATATAATTTGTCAAAATTATTTACTCTTTCTAGTATATATTTAGACTGTTCCTTTAAATATTTTTCATGATCAAAACCAATTTTCATATAAAGCACCTCTCATTCTTTCACCAAATATTTTGTTCGTACATTTACTATTCAAGTTTATATTATACAATTTAAAAATTTACATTTCAACATACATTTATTATTTCCCTAAGCTTTATTTAAATCAAGACATATATATTATAAATATTAAATTTTGACATTGTTTTCTCACTTAAATTTTTATACTTCAAACTCTCAATTTTTTAAATTTTAAATTTGATTTTTTTGTGAATTTAGTGAAATAATTATTTCCCAGAAAATATTTTTATTAAATATGAAATAATATAACAAATTGTTATTAATGCAAAATATATAATCCAATGAATAATTGCAAATAAAAAAAGATACGAAATTAATCGCATCTTTTTTGCTTTATTATAAATGTCTTTCTAAATCTATATCTTCATATTCTGATAATGTTTCATTAGATAATACTGTCTTTATACTAGACTGTGAATTCTTTTTATCAAATGCTGGTTTTGCTTTTGGCATAGATATAAATTTACCTGCACCATTTATGCATCCACCTTCACACATCATACCTTCTATAAAGTTTCCTCCAGCTTTATTAACTTTAGAAAGAGTTAATACCTTTTTGGCTTCTTTTCCTCCAGATACTTTTACTGGTTTAAAATCTACATCTACACCTTTGTCAGCTATATAGTTTTCTATAGCTTTTGTAAGACCTCCTGCTGCACCAAATCCTCTACCGAATATAGAGGCTCCATCAGTATCTTCATTCTGGCATTTTGCTAATTCTATACCAAATCCTTCAAATAACGCCATCATTTCTTCAAATGTAAGTACATAATCAATAGCTCCAACTACATCTTTTCTAAATGCTTCTTTTTTCTTAGCTGTACATGGTCCTATAAATACCACTACAGAATCTGGGTCCACATTTTTTATATATCTTCCTGTCGCTATCATAGGAGATACTGTATGAGATATTTTATCTGCCATATCTGGGAACATTACATCTATATATGATACAAATCCTGGACAACATGAGTTTGTCATTATATTTGCGCCATCTTCCATTCTTTCAACAAATTCATTTGCTTCATGAACTGTAACGGCATCTGCTCCACAAGCAGCTTCGTACATATCTTTAAACCCTAATGATTTTATTGCATTTTTAACCTGACCATAAGTTATTATAGCAGGAACCTGACCTGTTATAGCAGGAGCAACAACTGCATATATATTTTTTTCTTTCTTTTCTAATAATCTAGCAACTGGTGCTATAAGACTTCTATCTGATATAGCTCCAAATGGACATGCAGACATACACGCACCACAGTTTACACATTTTTCCTCGTGTATTATTGCCTTTGATGTTTCTTTATTTATATCAAGAGCTCCTGTAGGACATACTGACTTACAAGGTCTAACCATTTCTGATATAGCATCATACTGACATGCCTTTTTACAAGCACCACAAGATTTACATTTATCCTGATCTATATAAGCTCTACCATTTATATAAGATATAGCTCCAAATTTACAAGCTTCTTTACATCTATGAGCTAAACATCCTCTACATAAATCAGTTACTGTAAAGTCATTTATAGGGCAGCTATCACAAGCTGCTTCTAGTACATATATTATCTGTTCTCCATCTTTTATGTTTATTTTTTCTGTATCTACTTTTTTATTTTCGCCATTTGGATCTAGGTCTAGCGCGATTCTAGCTCTTTCAGCTACAACTTCTCTTTCCTTGTATACACAACATCTATATATAGCTTTATCGCCTTTTATTATTTTATTTGGAATTTTATCTAGTTCCTTTTTTGTTATGTTGTTCTCTCTTGCTAGTTTTACTACTTCTACTAATACTTCATGTTTAAGCTTTTTTAATTGAGTTTCAAATTGAAGCACTAATATCCACCCCTTTTTTTACTTTATTTTCATAACTTCGAGTTTTATTATATCACAATAGATACATAATTGTCATTTTTTTATCAAATTTTAGATATTTTTAACATTTATTTTAATATTTCAAAACTAGCTTTTTCTTAATTTTTTTATTACCTTTATACAGTTTTCATACCAGTATATCTTTCCTTGCTTTTTATAGCTAAATCAGTTTTATATGATATATTTACTGTAATTCCAATAAATACCATTACTATACATTCTGCTACTAACTGACTAGCCCATATTCCATTTACACCAAATTTAGATGAAAATACAAATAAAACTACAGGCAGAATAACTACTGATCTTAAAAGCCCCATTATATTTGAGTATATTGTTTTCTCTATTGCTTGATAATAAATTGTCCTAGTTAGGTTAACTCCTAGGAATATATATGCTGCATTAGTCAGATTAAGACCTATAACAGCCATATCTATTACTTCAGGCGAATTAGAGAATATTCCTGCTATAAATCTACCGCATCCTGCATATGCTAATGTCACTACAGCTGATACAAATATACACATTTTTATAGTCATATTATAGAAAGTAAGCATATTTTCTTTGTTTTCTGTACCAAAGTTGTAGCTTATTAATGGTTGAACACCCATAGTTATTCCCAATACTATATTGTATATATTAGATGTAGCATAGTTTATTATTGCGTATGCTGCTATTCCACTTTCCCCAACAGTATTTGAAAGTGCAATATTGTGGAAGAATATTATTACAGAAAATGCTGCTTCTGCTAAGAAAGATGGAAATCCTATCTTCATAGCTTCAACGAATGCTGATATACCTATATTTGTCTTACCAAATGAAAGCTGACCATGTTTAAATATAAAATGAGATAGCATCATCATAAGTGCAATACTGTTTCCTATACCTGTCGCAACTGCTGCACTTTTTACACCCTGATGAAGTACAAATATAAATATATAATTTAATATAATATTTATCACTGTAGCTGTCATACTGGCAACCATAGCTAGTTTTGGAGCATTATCATTTCTTAAAAAACTACCAAAAACAATCATAAGTACACTTGAAATACAGAATATAGAGTAGTATCTTAAATATTCAGCTGCTATAGGAACTAATCTTCCTTTTGCTCCAAGAAGTACAACTATAGCTTCTGAAAATACAACACATACTACACTAATCAACAAGCTCATTACTATTAATGATTTTATAACCTGTCTAAATATATTTACAGCCTTATCAGAATCTCCCTCTCCAAAATTCTTAGATACTAATGATCCTCCCCCAACAGCTGCCATATTAGATATACCTATAAAAATCATTATAACTGGTATAACTATATTTACTCCAGCTATCGCATCATCTCCTACACCTATCCCTAAAAACATACCATCAAGAACTGTATTAAATGATGCTACAAACATCGCCAACGCAGATGGAACTGTGAGTGATAAAAATTTTTTCTTCATTTCTCTCCTCCATAATATAAAACCTTTTTAACATACATATACTTCCTCCAACTTATTCCAAAAACAATCTATGTATGTTCTTTACAAAAGAAAAAGAATATCCGAAACGGATATTCTTTTCCACGACTTGTATTATATACCATTTTTATTTTTTAATCTACAATAAAATCAAAAATCTCAAACTAATTTTCTTTTGCATCTTCCATTACTTCTTTTATACCTTTAAATGTACCTAATAATCCAACAGTATCTGATGGAAGAACAAGTTTAGCTGATTCACTCTGACCTAATTTTTCTAAGGCTTCCATAGATTTTAATGCAAGCATATTGTCATCTATATCGGCTTCTTTCATAGCTTTAAATACTAAAGCTAAACCTTCTGCTGTAGCTTCCTGACTTCTTCTTATCATTTCAGCTTCTCCAGTTGCTCTAGCTATTGCAGTTTCTCTTATCGCTTCTGCTTCCCCTTCTGCTACTAATATAGCAGACTGTTTCTTACCTTCTGCTTCTCTTATCATAGCTTCTTTCTTAGCTTCTGCTCTAAGTATAGCTGACTGTTTTTCACCTTCTGCCTGAAGGATAGATGCAGATTTATTACCTTCTGCCTGAAGTATTGCTTCTCTTCTTTCACGTTCAGCTCTCATCTGTTTTTCCATTGCAACCTGTATATCATGAGGAGGCATTATATTTTTAAGTTCTACTCGATTTACTTTTATACCCCATTTATCAGTAGCTTCATCTAATATAGTTCTCATCTTAGCATTGATTATATCTCTTGAAGTAAGAGTTTCATCAAGATCTAATTCACCTATTATATTTCTTAAAGTAGTAGCTGTTAAATTTTCTATAGCTGATATAGGATTAGCTATTTCGAATACATACTTAACCGGATCAGTTACCTTGTAGTAAACTACTGTATCTATCTGCATAGTAACATTGTCCTTTGTGATAACTGGCTGTGGTGGGAAATCAACAACTAATTCTCTAAGGTCTATAATATACGCCATTCTATCTATAAATGGTACTAAGAAGTGAACCCCTGTTTTAGCTTCTTTTCTAAATTTTCCAAGTCTCATTATAATACCGACTTTTGACTGTTTTATAACCTTTACACAAGAAAGAGCTATAAGTACAACAGCTACAATTAGTACTAAATTTATTATCGTTTTTACTACTCCTGTCATAATGACACCTCCATTAATCTATTCCTTTTATATGTTTTTAGATAATCTAAAATACAAACTACTTAGTTACAACTAACTTAACACCATCTATTCTAACTACTTTTACTTTTTCACCCTTTTTATAAGTTACTTCTTTTTCAGATACGGCTGTCCATTTTTCACCTTCTAAATTGACGATTCCATATACTATATTTGATACATCTTTTTCTACAATAGCATATTTTCCAATAAGGGCATCTATATTAGTATTAGAAATATAGCTTTCGTCTTTTTTTACCATTAATTTTGTAGCTATAAAAAGCATTATACTTGAACTTAATCCAAATATAACTAGCTGCATCGGTATACTTTCCACATAAGTAGTTAAAAACATAGTGGCTAATGCTCCAAAACTAAACCATATTAATGTAAGCCCTGCTGTAAACATTTCGCCTATACCAAATATAACCGCAACTGCCAACCAAACTAGTTTTATATTTATTCCTAAAAGCATATATCCCCCTCCCTTCAAGTATTTTACTTTTTAACAATATTATATAATTTCTTTCAGTATGTTTTCTTTTTTTCATTATATTACATAATTTCTTTTCAATGATTACAAAAAAGTATCAAATTTTTCTAACTTTAATCAATTTTTTAAATTTTGTAACTTTTTTCTTTTTATTTACAATATTTCTTTATCTGTCCTCAAAATCTTTCATTATATACGGAATTTTTTCTATAATATCACTTGCATTTACTGTATATTTATCTTCAGCTAATTTATCTCCTATATATCCATGTAAATATGCTCCAACTACTGCTGCATCAAATAGAGATATTCCTTGCCCTGCTAGTGATGTTATTATACCTGTTAGGCAATCTCCCATTCCTCCATTTGCCATGGCACTATTTCCAGTCATATTTATATATGTAGTATATCCATCTGTTATAACTGTTCTATTTCCTTTTAAAAGTACTATTGATTTAAGGTTTATAGCTGCTTCCTTAGCTGCATCTATTCTATTATTGTTTATATACTCCATAGAAAATCCTGTTATCCTAGATAATTCTGCTGGATGAGGAGTAATCAATTTATCAACTTTACTATTTTTTAAAATATCTTTATCATTTTTTAGACAGTTTATTCCATCTGCGTCTATGATCACAGGACATTTTGCTACTTTTAAAATATCTGCAACTATCTTCAATGTTGTTTTATTATCTCCCATACCAGGTCCAATTCCTATAGCATTGCTATTTTCAATAAGTTTTTTTACTCTTTCTTCTTCTGAATAATTTACAGTCATAGCTTCAGTAAATACTGTACATAATTTTTCCTGAACATCTAAATCACTTATAAGTGTAACTAAACCGCTTCCTGTTTTTACAGCTGATTCTGTAGCAATTTTTGCTGCTCCATAGAATCCTCTACTTCCTGCTACTATACTAACCCTTCCAAAATTTCCTTTATGTGCGTTCTTATCTTTCTTTTTTATAAATCTTTTAATTTCATTTTTACCGATTATAAATTCACTATTATGAAATTTATCTTTAATAGATTTTGGGACACCTATATCTTCTACTACGATTTCTCCAGTATAATCATCTGCTTTATAGTTTAAAAATCCTCGTTTATAAAACTCAAAGCTTATTGTTTTACAAGCCTTAGCTGCAATTCCCTTTATATCTCCTGTATCGCTATCTAAACCAGAAGATATATCTATAGAATATATTTTTTTAGAAAATTTATTCATAGATTCTATAACTTCTGCAAATATACCAGTTACATCTCTCTTAAGTCCTGTCCCAAATATAGCATCTACACAAACATCTGTATTTTTTAACGACTCTTCTAAGACATTTATATTTTCGTCATTTATAAACGTCAAATTTACACCCATATTTTCTAAAATTTTAAAGTTTATAGAAGAACAATCTGTCAATTTTTCTTTTTTACCAACTAAAAATACATCTACTCTTTTACCAAGTATGTATAATTTTCTAGCAATTCCAAGTCCATCTCCACCATTATTTCCAACACCGCATACAACAGTATAAGAATTGTTTTTATCTATATCCATGTTTTTCATAGCTGCATTTACAGCATTTTCCATCATTATAATTAATGGTATTTCAAGCTCTGTAACACAAGCATTATCCATATTTTTAGTAAGATTAGAAGTACCTACTAGCATTAATATCACCAATCTTTCTATTCTTTATTTTTAAATTATACTTCTCAATATTATTTTACCATTTATTCAGATTTATTTTAATAATAGTAATTTAATCCTCATCATCATCGTCGTCGTCATAATCATCTTCTTCATCATCGTCTGATTCATATTTTTTATTAGAAGAATTAGAGTTAGTATTATTATTTTTTCTATCGTTATTTTTATAGTAATCTTCAATTTCATCTATATCATCGTCGTCATCATCTTCATATCCTTCACTTCTGTCTTCTAATTCATCAAGAATTTCTTCTCTTAAATATTCGTATTTTCCATCTTTTAACATCTGATTTAATCTATCCATTGTCATTCCTTCGATATCGTCTTCTTCTATCATCTTCATAGCTGCGTACTCGCCCATTGAAATTTCAGCATTTTGATTCATATTAACCTGATTTTTGTCAACTCTTACATACATAATATTTAATCCTTTAAATTTCTGACTTATAAGATTTTTTATTTCTTTTTCATAAGCTAAATCCTCAGCATCTTCAAAACAAAGTCCAACTAATACTCTTCCATTTTTATTATTTTTAGAATCCCGTTTTATTTGTTTGTACAACTGATCTAAAACCATTGAAAAATCGTCATCATCTGATATATCTAGGCTTCCGTTTATTAAAGATGTAGAGTTCACTTTTTTATTTTTATCGAGATTAAGCTCCAAGCTGCTTCCATTTTCATCAAATGATACAGTAGCATAAGATTTTGGAGAAGATGTATATATAACTGTTCCTACTATTATTGCTATTGTTGCAGCAACACTAACCAATCTCTTGTAAATTCTACTCATATTATTCTTGCTTTTTTCCTTTTTTTCTTTAAAATCTATAATATTTGATTTCTCTTCATTTTCTTTGCTCTGGTCAGATAAAATTGTATTTTCTTCAATATTGTATATATCTTCTTCTAAGAAATATATCTTATCTCCAACCTTCATTCCTTCTTTATTTTTTATTCTTAAAAATTCTGATTCGTTAGTCACAACTATCGAATACTCATCCTTAACTTCTATAATAATCCCTTTGTATAACATAATTATCTACCTTTCTTTATCCATAGTTTTAAATTTCTATATCCTCTAAATAGTATAATTATAACTGTTATAATAAATAACTTGCTCTTTCTAATTACTTTTTCGCTTACATCAAACCTGTCAGACATATTTTTTATAGGTAATCTCTTTTTCACAAACATGAAATCAGTTATATCTTTTTCTCTACTCGATTTTTCAGAAATATCTATCGCTTTTTCTCTTGTATCTTTGTGCTTTGGAGCTTCATTTACAAGTTCTTCAAAACCAAAGCCAAAATCGTCTATTTCCTCTTTTAATTTTTTTATCTCGTTTATTGTAAATTCTCTATTTAAATCATCTTTATCGTGATCTTCTAAATTATCTACTAAGTCAGTCCCTCTCTCTTTATAGTCTTCTATAGATTTATTTTTAATGTGTTTATTTTCCTTTTCAAAGAAGTTTTTTAGTCTGCTTTCTATTACCAGTCTTGAAAACGCATAAAAATCTCCTCTGCTTTCCTTGTACTTTTCTATAGCTTCAACAAAAGCCATCATTCCAATACTATACTCGTCATCATTTTCTATAGAAACATATCTTCCTGTAAATTTACTTATACACGAAATTATAAACGGTATATGTTTTTCTATAAATTCCTCAGTTGCTTGAGGCTCTATTATTTTTTCATTTTCCATAAAATCATATCCTTCTCTTTATAAAAAATTTTATTTTGAATTCTGCTATTCAACTCAAGATAATATTTAAATTTTATTATCGTTAGAATATTATTATTTATTATATAATACAATATTTTTTCATAATTTAGGTAAGTTTATTGTTATATTTAAATTCAATTTTAACTAATTTTCTAAAAATTTTTCAAGATTTTTATTCATTACAAGATAGTAGTATTTTCAATACTTTCAAGTTATTTATTTTAGCAGTAAATATATCAAATTTTCTAAAAACTTAAAAAAATTTTAAATTTTTGTGTTGACAGAAAAAAATCTCTGAGCTACAATAAGAACCATAGAAAATGAATTACAAAATTTTCAGAAAAATATTTCAAATTTTTAATTATTAAACGAAAGGGAGAGAATGTTATGAAGACTTTAAAGAATAAACAGAGACGATTTTATTTTAGCCACTATTAGATCGGTTTGTATCGATTCCATGCGAATAGGTACAGGCCGTTAGGATTTTACGACTGTATCTATGTTGGCTAATTTTCGATTTGTTTGTTTTGTAAAGTTTTTATAAAATATATCGGCCACATAGAGCAAATACTATGTGGTTTTTTTACATCTATTTTTATATAAATTGTTTTTATATGAATATTGAAGCCGCATAGAAATATAAACTATGCGGCTTTTATTTTTACAATTTTCACTTTGAAAGTTTAGTTATTAAAAATAAAAATCAAAAAAATTTTTAAGAGGAGTGTTTAAATTTATGATTTCAGTAGTTACACAAAGTTTAATTTTAGCAATTATGGCGATTGGGGTATACATTACCTTCAAAATACTAGACTTCCCAGATATGACAGCAGATGGAAGTTACACAATGGGAGCAGCAATATCAGCAGCAGCACTTGCAGGAGGATTAAATCCACTAGTTGGAGTACTACTTGCAGTAGTTGGAGGAGCTTTAGCTGGAATGGTTACAGGACTTCTTCATATAAAAGTTAAAATATCTAACCTTTTATCAGGAATACTTACAATGGGAATGCTTTACTCAATAAATCTTAGAATAATGGGAAAATCAAACATACCACTATTCACATTCCCTAACCTTTTCAAAGGTGATATACCACCAGTGGTAATAGCACTTATATTTGTACTTATAGCAAAAATATTACTTGATTTATTCTTAAAAACAGGGCTTGGATACACTTTAAAAGGTGTTGGAGATAATGAACAGATGATAAAATCACTTGGAATAAATATCGGAAATATAAAAATACTAGGACTTATGATATCAAATGCTTTAATATCTCTATCAGGAGCTCTAATGGCACAGTTCCAAGGATTCGCAGATGTAACAATGGGAATTGGTACTCTAGTACTTGGTATAGCATCAATAATAATAGGACTTACACTATTCAAAAAAATAAGAGCTGTCAAAGCTACAACAGCAATACTAATAGGTGCTTTCATATACCAGTTCACTATCTACTTCGCATTAAACTTAGGAATGCTTTCTACAGATCTAAAACTTATAAGTTCACTTGTAATAGTTGCATTCTTAGCAGTAGGTAATCTTCAGTTAAAGAAAAAAACAGCAAAAGAATAAAATTTATATTAAAAATACAGATAGAATTAAAACATAAAAAAGGAGAGATAAAAATGCTACAGCTTAAAAAAATAACTAAAACCTTCCCAAATCCATGCGGAGATGACAATACAGTTTTAAACAAACTTTCAATAAATATACCAGACGGAGAATTTGTTTGCATAGTAGGTAGTAATGGAACTGGTAAATCTACTCTATTAAATATAATCTCAGGATTATTAAAAGAAACATCAGGACAGATTTTATTAGATGGAACAGATATCAGTAATCTTCCTGAACATAGAAAAACTCAGGTAATCAGTAGAGTTTTCCAAAATCCAAGCTTAGGAACTTGTCCTTCTATGACAGTTAGAGAAAATCTTTCTCTAGCATTAAACAAAGGAAAACTTTTAAATCTTAGAAAATGCCTAAGACATACAGATGATAAACTTGAATCTTTATTAGAAGGCATATCTCTTGATTTAAAAAAATTCCTTGATACTCAGGTTCAGTTCTTATCAGGAGGACAAAGACAGTCATTATCGCTAATAATGTCTTGTTTAGCAGATCCAAAGGTACTACTACTTGATGAACATACAGCAGCTTTAGATCCAAAAACATCAAATGAGGTAATAGCTCTTACTAACGAAATTGTTAGAAAGAAAAATATAACTACTCTTATGGTTACTCATAACTTAAAACACGCTCTAGAATACGGAGATAGACTCGTTATGCTACACAAAGGTGAAATAGTAATGGATGTTAACGGCGAAGATAAGAAAAAAATGACTGTTGAAGACATTTTAGAAAAATTCGAATACGCTGTATAAAAAATACCAAATCAAATCGAAAACTAAAAAAACGGAGGAAATTATTATGAAAATCAACAAAAAACTAATCGCACTTATAACTACAGGAGTTTTATCAGTATCAATGCTTACTGGATGTTCTGGTGGAGGTGAATCTTCTTCGAATGAAGTTAAGAAAGTTGGTATAACCCAGCTTGTAGAACATCCTTCTCTTGACCAGACTAAAGAAGGATTCATAAAAGCACTAGAAGACAACGGATATAAAGACGGAGAAAATGTAGAAATAGACTATCAGAATGCTCAGAACGATAATCCTACTTCTCAGACAATAGCAAGTAATTTCGTAAATGATAAAAAAGATTTAATATACGCAATATCTACTCCATCAGCTCAGGCTGCATTCAACGCTACACAGGATATACCTGTACTATTCACAGCTGTAACTGATCCGGTAGAAGCAGGACTAGTAAAATCTTTAGATAATAAAGATGGCGGAAATGTAACAGGAACATCAGACTTCCTTTCAATAGACAAAACTATGTCTTTAGTTGAAAAATTAACTCCACAAGCTAAAAAAATAGCTGTCATCTACTCTACAAGTGAAGTTAACTCTAAAGTTCAGGTTGATTCTTTAAAAGAATACGCTAAAACTAAAGGTTGGGAAGTAATAGAAAAAGGAATCAGCGCATCTTCAGAAGTAAATCAGGCTATAACTTCAGTTGTTGGTAAAGCAGATGTTCTTTATGTTCCAACAGACAACCTAGTTGTATCTTCAATGCCTATAATAGCAAAAGTTGCTAATGAAAATAAATTACCTATAATAGCATCTGATGAAGGTTCTGTAACATCTGGAGCTCTTGCTTGTGGTGGTGTTGACTACTATCAGTTAGGATACAAAACTGGTGAAATGGCAGTTCAGATATTAAAAGGTGAAAAACAGCCTTCTGATCTAGCTGTAGAAACTATGGACGAACCAGTTATAACTATGAATGAAGATACTATGAAAACTTTAGGCATAGAAAAACCAGCTGATATGGACGTAAAACTTGTAAAAACAGAAAACTAAGATTTATTTATATAACGAAAAACAATTTAATAAATTTTCAAAAAACTCTTGACACTATGCATTTTATATTTTAGAATATATACAAGTTCAAAAGATAATCAATTTTCAGTAAATTAAAAGAATTGTAAAATATTATTTCAAGAACTAATAAATTATAACGAATTAAAAGGAGAAACTATCATGAAAACTAGACTTTATTATTACTATTATAACCTATATATTTAGAGGCTGTATCTAATAGAAACACTTTGTACAGATACAGACCTCGGTAAATACAATCCAGGGCTTTGTGTCTGTGCAGGTTATAATAAGTCAATTTTTATGAAGTTTCATTACTTATATATAAGCCGCATAGATCGAGTATTATGTGGCTTTATTTTTTATAGTAATATAATAATCAATAAAAGCCATGTAGTCTTAAACTATATGGCTTTTATTTTTTCCCTGGAACTCGAATCATAGCATTAAAAAATTAACCATACAACTAGAAACTTCAAATACAATAAAACAAACTTGGAGGAAAATAAAATGAAATTAAATAAAAAATTATTATCTTTAGTATTATCATTAACATTAGGAGCAACATTACTTACAGGATGCTCAGGTGGTGGTGAATCTTCAGGTTCATCTAATGAAGTAAAAAAAATAGGTATAACACAGTTAGTTGAACATCCAGCACTTGATCAGGCAAGAGAAGGATTTATAGAAGGACTTAAAGAAAATGGTTTTGTAGAAGGAGAAAACCTAGAAGTAGATTTCCAAAATGCTCAGAACGATAACCCTACTTCTCAGACAATAGCTAGTAACTTCGCAAATGATAAAAAAGACTTAATATTTGCAGTATCTACTCCATCTGCTCAGGCTGCATTAAATGCTACTCAGGATATACCAATAGTATTCACAGCAGTTACAGATGCAGTTGAAGCTGGACTTGTAAAAAGCAATGAATCATCAGAAAATAATGTAACTGGTACATCTGATGCAATACCAGTAGATAAATCATTAGAACTAATAAAAAAATTCGTACCAGATGTTAAAACAATAGGTGTTGTATGCAACACAAGTGAAATAAATTCTAAATTACAGGTAGATGCTTTAAGAGAAGCAGCCGAAAAAGAAGGAATAAAAGTAATAGATAAAGGTGCAACTCAGGCAAATGAAGTTAACCAGGCAGTTGCAGCAGTTGCAAAAGAAGCAGATGTAATATTCGCTCCTACAGACAACTTAGTAGCATCTTCAATGCCAATAATAACTAAGGTAGCAACTGAAAACAAAATACCAGTTATAGGTTCTGAAGAAGGACATGTTGAAAATGGTGCACTAGCTTGCAACGGAATAAGCTACAAAGAACTTGGTAAAAAAGCTGGAGAAATGGTAGCTCAGATACTAAAAGGTGAAAAACAGCCTTCTGAAATACCTGTAACTACACTTGATGAAACTGAAACAATAATAAACAAATCAACAATGGAAACACTTGGAATAAAAGATCCTCAGATAGAAAACGCAACATTTAAATAAGAATAAATACCAACACAAAAAATAAAAAACTAATCATTGCTCCAGGGCTACGATGCATAATCTAAATAAACATAGTTTGCATCTCCGCATTGTCGCTATTGATTAGTTTTTTTATTTTTATATTACCATTTTACTCCATCTAAAATGTTTAAGTTTTCATATCTGAGTATTTATTCCCACGTTAATGACATTTACTATTTTGTTCCTGTAGATCCGAATCCACCTTCTCCTCTTTCTGAGTCAGTTAGTTCTTCTACTTCTACTACATTTACTTCGTATATTGGTTTTATTACCATCTGAGCAATTTTCATATGTTTTTCTACAACAAAGGTTTCTTTCCCATGGTTTATAAGTATTACACCTATTTCTCCTCTATACCCTTCATCTATTGTTCCAGGAGTATTTAAAACAGTTATAGAATGTTTTAAAGCTAGTCCACTTCTTGGTCTAACCTGAGCTTCTGTCATATGAGGAAGCTGTATTGCTATTCCAGTTTTTATTAGTCTAGTTTCCCCTACTGGTATTTCAACTTCAGAAGTTGAGTAAAGGTCCATACCTGCATCACCTTTGTGTGCAAAATTAGGTATTATCGCATCTTCATTTAATTTTTTTATTTTAAGTTCAAACATGTGTTCCCTCCATTATTGATAAATTTCTACATTTATTATATACTAAGTAGGTGCAATTTTGTATATAATTTAAATGTAAAGTTTTATAGAATCATTTATAAAATAAATTTTTAAAAGTTATAAATATATTTAAAGATTATAAAATAAGTAAAAAGGTGGCGAGCAGATGAAATTAATACTGGCAGAAAAGCCGTCAGTAGCAAAGACCATAGCCTCTTTCTTAGGTGCTAAAACAAGAAATAAAGGCTATTTCGAGGGAAATGGATATATAGTTACTTATGCTGTAGGACATTTAGTTTCCCTTTATGACGTAAAAGACTACGACAAAGAAAAATATTCTGGCTCTTGGAAAATGGAAAACTTCCCCTTTATTCCGCCAGATAAATTTAAATTTAAAGTAGATAAAAGCAAAAGAGAACAGTTTAATATAATAAAATCTCTAATTAAAAGAGATGATATTGAATGCATAATAAACGCAACCGATAATGATAGAGAGGGAGAGCTTATAGCATTTTTAATTTTCTTCCTTATAAAACCAAAGATTCCTATAAAGAGAATACTAGTAAATGAATGGACTCCTGAGGATATAACTAGAGGTATGGAAAACCTTAAGGAAAACAACGAAATGTTAAACCTTCAGGCTGCTGGATACACTCGACTTATAACTGACTGGCTTATAGGGATAAATTTCACATCAGTTGCTACTTTAAAATATGGAAATGGAAAAATGTTAAACATTGGTAGAGTTATCCTACCTACAGTTAAATTGATCTACGATAGAGATATGGAAATCAAAAATTTCGTTCCTAAAACATACTATGAAATAGAAGGAAAGTTCGGAGCTGCTAAGGGAACTTATAAAGGTAAGTACATACTTAAAGGAAAAGAAAGTAGAATCAACGATTTAGAAGAATGTCAGAAAATAGTATCTGATATAAAATCAGATAAAGGGGTTATAAAAGATAAGAAAGTTACAAATACTAAAGAATATGCTCCAAAGCTATTTTCCCTTACATCTTTACAAGGGTATATTACTTCTAAATACGCTAGATTTACTTCTGACAAGGTACTTAGTGTCTGTCAGTCTCTTTATGAAGGAAAGGGAAAAGGTGGATTTATCACATATCCTAGAACAGACTCTATCTATCTAGAAGAAAGTTTAGCATCTAAAGCTGAACAGACTTTAAATAGAATAAAAGAAAATCTTCCTTATAAAGACAAAATCAAATTCACTAAAACTAAAAGAGTTTTTGACTCTTCAAAGGTAGACAGCCACAGTGCCATAATGCCTACTTACATCCTTCCAACAGGACTTACTGAAGATGAGATGATAGTATACAACGCTATAAGAGATAGATTTGTCGCAAATTTCATGCCTCCTGCAGAATTTGAAAATACAGATATAAAAACAGATGTAGATGGAAGGATATTCCAAACTAAAGGAAAAGTTCTAAAATCTAAGGGATACTTAGAGGTATATAATAAAGAAGATAAAAGCGAACTCCTTCCTTTTGTTGAAAAAGGAGAGGAGGTAGATGTGCTAGGTATTGCACCAGTTGAAAAGCAGACTACTCCACCAAAATCATACACAGAAGATACACTTCTAAAAGCCATGAAAAACTGTGGTAAAAATGTATCTGATGACGATACAACTGTACTTTCTGGATATTCAATCGGTACATCAGCTACTAGAGCTGATGTACTTAAAAAGATAAAAGATGTAGGTTATGTTAAAAAGAAAGGTAAATCATACTATATAACAGAGCTTGGAATAAACCTTGTTGAAATCTTCCCTGTAAAAGAGCTTCTAGATGTCGACTTTACAGGGAAACTAGAAAAAAGTCTGAGCGATATTCAGAAAGGACAATTTACTAGAAAAGAATACCTTAACAATATCTGCTCTTTCGTGGTAAGAAGTGTAAATACTATGAAAATGGATTCAAGAAAAAATATAAATCCAGAACACTATGTTTACAGTACTAAATATAAAAAATACGTCAAAGAATCTTCTTTAAAATCTATGGAAGAAAAAAGTAAAGCTAGTACTAAAACTACAAAGGCTAAAAAATTAGATTCAAGCTCAGCAAAAACACCTTCTCCAAAATCCACTTCAAAAGATTCTGGAGAAAAACAGAGCTTAGGAAAATGTCCAGTGTGTGGTTCTAACGTATATGAATACGAAAAAGGGTTCTTCTGTGAGAACTACAAAGAATGTAGATATGGAATTTGGAACGAAGATCAATGCTTTAAAAAGTTTAAAAAGAAACCTAATAAAACTCTGGTAAAATCACTGCTAAAAAAAGGTGAAGCTAAGGTAAAATCATTTACCGATGCAAGTGGGAATAAGTTTGATGTTATAGTAAAATTCGAAAAAAATCCAGCCACTAATACTTACGGTTGGATAATAAATAGACTTGATAGCGAATAATACAAAATGGCTGTTGCATATTGCAACAGCCATTTTACTTTAGTAAATACTTAATACTGATGTATAATTTGGGTCAGAGTATAGATGGTCAAAGTATGAGTGTGCAGATGTGTATCCTATTCCCAACTTTCCTTTATTTTCGTCTATAACCTTGTACTGATCCATAGCTTTTTTAGCTCTATCTCTTTCAGCTTCAGTTTCTGATTTATAGTATTCTCTTTTGTCTTCTGGTATATATTTTATGTATTTTGGTTTCATAAAATATCTAGCATCCTTTATTTTGTGCTCATCGCTAAGTCTTTTCAAAACTTCTCCATTTTTTCTGTGCATTATATGATCATCGTATTTATAATGATGTGCCACATGTGTAACACTTCCAAGTTCATTTTCAAATTTCAGCATAGTCTTTTCCATAAGTTCATAATGAGTTCCAGATTTATTATCATCATCTGCAAGTATTATTATATTCTTTTCTTTAACACCAAGTTCAAATAAAGCTGCTTTAAATTCATTATTTCTAAGTTCTTCCTTTTCTTTTCTAGAAAATCCTTTAAATCTAGGATTTCTTGTAAAAACATTTACACCTGAACCATCTGAAACTAGTACAACATATACATTGTCAGCTCCACGCTCTTCTATTGCCTTTGTAATTGCACTAACTCCCCATAAAATTTCATCATCTTGATGTTGTGGATAAAATACAACATGTTGTTTAAAGCTTTTGTTTGTTATTTTATCAATTATATTATCTTGAGCACCTAAAGCTGTATTCGCTATTCCTAAAAACAAAATTGAAAGCATACTAATAATTATTTTTATTTTTTTATTTTTCATATTATCACCTCTAGTATTCTTTATTTTGTAAACAAGTTATTGTTTTGATTTTGCATATATTAACATACTTCATTATTTAATGCTAGGATATGGCTAATCTTGTTATAATTTGTCATAGTTTAAGGTGATTTTTTAATAAATTAAATCAATTTTGTATTATTATTTAAATTTTATATGAATTATTATATTAAAATATAACAATTTTGTATTTTTTAAAACTAAATTATAAAAATAAGTGTAAAACTGGTTAGGTTATATATACAAATAAAAAAGATGTCCTAACTATCGGACATCTTATGATTTTATTATTCAATTATATATTACTTATTTTCTTTTTTTAAAACTAATTCTATTTAAGATATAGCTATTCTCTTCACCTTATTCCAAACTTTTTTGTATCTTGGCTCTACAGTTTCTTTCATAGCACATATTTTATCTGCCATACAAACTATCCAAGCTTCTTTTGTTTTAGGTGGTACTGGTGTCAGTGGAAACATATGCTTCTTGATTATATCCTCTTCTATTTCTGAAATATCAAAATCTCTCATAGCATTTTTAAGAGATTTTATTGGATGGAAGAATCCATGCCATTTATGACTATCATCCTTTTCATGCCAATCATATAAAAAATAATCATGAAGCAACGCACCTCTTATAAGTGCTTCTTTGTCTACATCTATATTAAATTTCTCAGCAAGTTCTAAACTTTTTTTAGCAACTAATACGCTATGTTCATATACAGAAACATCTCCATGCTGAATAAAATTTTTAGTTTCTTTAAATCTACCTTTTTCTTCTAATATTTGTATCATGGCGTTTATTCTTTTCATAAGCATGCCCCCTTTGTTCATACTTATATTAACACTTTTTCCTTAATTAGTTCTAAAGTTTTTATAAAAAAATAATTAATTATTGTAAACTTATTTCGAATTATTTTCTAATTATTTTTCATCTGCTTCTTTTTCTTGTTCTAGCTTTTCTTTATCTAATTTTGCATAATACTCTTTAGCTTCCCTATCTGCTTTTTTAACTTTTTCAACTAAATCATCTTTATAAATATCATCGTAATTAAAGTTTATTATATTTAATTCACCTTTAGGCACACTACCTGTTTCTGTTTTGCTATATCTTAAAGTCAAATCTATAGCTCTAAAAGGCGCACCTGCCTCATCAAATTCCTCTCTAGCATACTTTAAAATATTTGCTGCATTTTTAGGACTAATATCGTCGGTTTCAACATAAATAATTATATGACCTACTGATTTTCCTAATTCTCTAATATCATAAAGCTTATCTATCTCTAGACTCTCTTGCACCATAGCATACTTTGGTATATCATCATCTTCACTTTCATAATCTATACTATTTTTTGTGCGTATTTCTAGAGTTCCATAGTATAGATCACCTTTATATTTAAGCATTATCTTTTCTAAAATAGGATCAGTTAATTTTCTATATTCATTGTTTAACCTATCTGCAGTATTGTATCCATCAGTTATACTAGCATAATCATCATATTCTAGTTTTCCAAACATATTAATACTCAAATTAAACTTACTATCTATGCTACTTGGTGAGCTTATTTTAGCATGATAATATCCATCTTTAAAACTATAAACAACATCATCTATCTGATAATCCTTGTTTTTATACTTTGTTTTTAATATTTCCTCGGCAGTATTTTGAGCAAGCATCTTTGAAACTGGATTTCCCATAAATGCATTTGCAAATACAGCAAGTACTACAATCATCAGTATCGCAACAACAACCGCTAATCTTTTCCAAAACTTTTTACTCATATTCACCTACTCCTTTCTCAATCCAAAATGTAGTAGTCCTGCAATTATAGTTCCAATAATTGCAAATAAAGAGTATATAGAACCCCACATAACCATTGACATAATATCTAAATGCTCTACTCCCCTTAAAAATCCTATTCCATTGATTATAAAATTGCTTATTACAATGATACAAGGCACTGTATATGCAGCTTTCCAACGAAATAAATAATATCCAAATGCTCCTATTATTGGCATAATGAACGAATTAAAAAACATTTCCTCACTAGCTGTCAAACTAAGTCCAAAGAAAATACCAAACATAATTATCATACCCAAATATTTATTTATTTTCTTTTCAACCTTTTTAGCTGATTTATCTATGTTAATTGATTTAGGAATATCGTCATCTTCTATTATACTTTTGTTATTTATATACATTTCATCATATATTTTTTTACAATCTTCACAATCTGAAATATGCTTCATCACAGCATTTTCACTATCTTCACTCGCTACACCATCACGAACAAGTGGCATTAAATCCATACAAATATCGCAAGTAATTTTAGTCATTTTTAAATCCCTCCTTCTCCAATATTTTCTTTAATTTGTTTTTAGTTCTAAAGAACACTACTCTCGCTGAACTTTCAGAAATATTGCATATTGTTGCAATTTCAACATATGAGTATTCATCTATTCTCATATTGAATATTTTTCTACTTAACTCTGATTCTGATTCAAGTATTTCTGATATAGCTCTTTTTAATTCTTTGTAAAATATTTCTTCTTCTATATTTTCTGATGAATTATTTTTATTTCCTGTTGTATTCTGATTAATTTCTAAAAAATTATAATCGTATAAATCATGTAAGCTCTCTATTTTTATTTGATTTGATTTTTTTCTTAAATATGTATACCATTTATGTCTTGCAATGGAGAATAACCATGTTTTTATGTCCGATTCTCCTCTAAATATAGCTATTGATTTTACCACTTCGACGAATACTTCTGAGGTTATTTCTTCTGAAACGGAAGTATCTCGACAAAGGCTATATATGTATTTGTAGATGTCTTTGTAGTATTGCTTGAATAGTTCTTGGATAAGCTCTTTCATCGGGATTCCTCCTTTCATTAGATTAGTCGTTTTGTAAGTGGTTTTTGTTACAAGATTTTAGAATTTTTTTGTTTTTTATTTAATATTAGCACAATGTTAGTAATGTTAGTAAAATTATATTTTCTATTTTTTTCATAAAAAAGTGTGTAGCCATAAAAGCGACTACACACTCTGTTTTTATTATTTAATTTATTTTTGTTTTGTGAATAGGATACTTATTAATGTTTTTAGTATTTGAAGTAACGCTGCACATCCTATAAGCGAACTTATAAGATAAAATGCCGTATATGTATCTTTTGAATTCATCACTGTAAACCAAGTATATATAAATGTAATAACTATAGTAACAACAATCATTGTTATATTTACATTTTTTTTATTTACAAAGTAAATCAATATAGTTATTATAGCTAGCAAAATAACTACTCCTACCGCTATCATTTTAATACTTTGTATATTAGTATAATTTTGCTCTATCATCATATTTTCATATACTACAAATCTAGCCATACCCATTTTTCTAGGTGTAAAATAGTTTACAAGATACGCCCCTACTAAAAATGCTATTTCTAATAAATTTACTATCCAATATATTACTTTCTTCATTATTATTTCGCTGCCTTATCGTTTGATAATTCTCCAACAGTTGTATGCACGCAATCATCACTAGCAGGATCTCCTACCTGAACAGGATTGCTGTCATCCATCTGCCATTCATTCCATCCACCATCGAATACAGTCATGTTTGTCATACCATTTTCATAGCATATTAACCATGGTACACAAGCTCTCCAACCAGTTCCACAGTAGAATGAAAGTTCATTATCAGCTGAGAAATCACATTCATTCCATAATTCTTTCATCTGTTCCATATTTATACAAGTTCCATCTTCATTTACATATCTATCTGTATCAAATCCCCAAACTGCACCTTCTGGTTCACCCGCTTTATTTATATATGCATATCCACTAGTTTTTCCTAGGAATTCATCCTCGCTTCTTATACTTACTAATTTAAAGTTTTCATCTTTTAATTTTTCTTTAGTATCTTCTATAGATAAGCAATATTCTGGATGAGCTGGTACTTTTGTTCCAAAGTCTTCAGCTTTTTTAGCTTCAACTACATCTGTTTCTGTTTTATATCCAGCTTTTTCCCACGCTTCTATTCCACCATTTAACATTTTTACATTTTCAACACCTGCCCAAAGGTATGTAAATGCAACTCTTCCTGCTGCAGAAGGATCACCATAAAGTATAACTGTAGTATCTTTTGTTATACCATTTTCTAGCATGCTCTTTTCTATTTTTTCTGGAGATAGGATATTCCATACTGGTCCCTCTTCTACACTATCTGTATTTATATGTATAGCACCAGGTATATGACCTTTTGTATAACTTGGACTATCTTTATAAGTTCCCCAAGATACCTCACCTATAACATAGTTTTCAGATTCTTTCTGGTTTCCGTCTATAACACTCTGAACCCATTCAGGTGTTACAAATACAGTTTTAGTATCAACTGCTTCAGCTGTTACTTTTTCTGTATTAGTATCAGCTTCTTTAGGTTCTTCTTTTGATGAGCAACCAGTAAGCACACCAAGAGATAATACTGCTGTTAGTAAAAGACTAACTAATTTCTTATTCATAGTATAACCCTCCTATTATTATTAATTTTTCATTTTTATTTTAACAATGTTAATTTTTTGCGTCAAATATTAAATCTCTATATTTTTAACACTTTCTATAGTTTTTTTCAATATCATCATAGTTAATCTTTATAATCATTATCAATTATATATTATCTCATCTACTCTTTATTGTACTTTATTAAAACTACTTAAATACATAATTATTCTACTAACATTTTATTTTTTCATAAAAAAAGTGTGTAGCCATAAAAGTGACTACACACTCTAAATTCTCTAATTATAACATTTTTGCTCTTAATTCTTCATTTGATAATGGATGTAAGTAACTTGGAGCTACATCAAATGGAGTTTTGCAACCTTTCATGCCTTCCTGATTCATACGGTATGCTGCTCTAGCATAAGCAACTAGCACACTTGAAGTAAACTCTGGGTTAGAATCAAGCTGTAAGCTGTATTCTATAACGTGTTTATTTTCATTTTCCCATCCAGTTGTACCACTGTATATTACAAATCCACCATGAGGTATTCCACCATGTTCTCTCTGAAGTGTTTCTTCATCTATGAAATGTACAGTTGTATCATATTCATCGAAGTAGTTAGGCATTGTAACTATTTCTTCTCTTATTCTATCTAAGTCAGCGCCTTCTTCTGCTACAGCAAATACTTCTCTTGTATGTTTCTGACGAGTAGTTAGTGTTGGATTAGATCCACTTCTAACTGCATCTAATGCTTCTGGTACAGGTATTGTGTACTGTCTAGCATCTTTTATACCTTCAACACGTCTTACTGCATCACTATGTCCCTGGCTAACACCTTTTCCCCAGAATGTATATGCTTCCCCTTCTGGTAATATTGCACTAGCGTAAACACGATTTAGTGAAAACATACCTGGATCCCATCCAGTAGATATCACTGCTATTTTATTTGACTCTTTACATTCTGCATCAACTGCTGCAAAATGTTCTGGTATTCTTGCATGTGTGTCAAAACTATCAACTACATTGAAATATTTAGCAAATTCTTTAGTCTGTTCTGGTAAATCTTTTGCACTTCCTCCGCATAATACCATAACATCTATATCGTCTTTCATATTTACTGCATCTTCCATTTTATATACAGGAATATTTGCATCATGTGGATGTATGCTGCTAGGATCTCTTCTTGAGAATATTCCTACTATTTCCATATCTTTTGTTTTACTTACGGCTGATTCTACACCTCTCCCAAGGTTTCCGTAACCAACTATTCCAACTCTTATCATAGTTAAACCTCCATCGTTTATAAAATATAGTATAATAATATCATTAATTCTTTTTGTTTGTATATATATTTTTTAAAAATTTTGAAATTACTTCAAGTAATTTTTTTATTTTTTGTGCAAATATCTAATACCCTTTATTTTATTTTTTCAAACATATAAAAAGACAACTAATATTTTTAATCAGTTGTCTTTTTATATGTCATTTATTATCTTCTACTATTTTTTAGTTTTTCTATTTTTTACATCTTTTTCAATATTTTTCTTCCAATCCTTACTAATTTTTCTACCTCTATTCATTACAAACTGGTACATTTCATCTGAAACAGCATCATAGTTTAGTTCTATTCCTCTATCATCGCATAAAAATTCAACAGCATAATCATCATCTATTCCTATATTTCTTGCTTCTTTAATTGCATCCATATTTGCTCCCAAGAAAAGAAATTCCCAACCTTTTTCTTTTTTCATTTTTTCAATCAATTCTTTTATTTCTTTATATCTATACCTTCTACTCGAATTTTCCATACCATCTGTAATAATTACAAATAAAGTTTTTTCTGGAACATCTTCTTTTCTAGCGTATTTATGTATATTTTTTATATGTTTTATAGAATCTCCTATCGCATCTAAAAGAGCTGTACATCCCATACAAATATAATCTTCTTTTCTTAACTTTCTAAAATTTGATATATCTTCTCTATCTAAAATTACTGTGCTACTATCGTTAAAAAATACTGTTGATAAAAAAGCATTGCTATTTTCATTCTTTTGTTTTTCGAGAAGCGAATTAAATCCTCCTATTGTATCTGATTCTAATCCAGACATAGAACCAGATTTATCAATAATAAATACAACTTCCGCCATTCTTTTCATAATACCATCTCCAATTCTTACCTAATATTTTTATTTACAATTAAATTATAAAATATAAATAAGTTGAAATGGTCGCATAAAAGCCGACAAATTTAATCTTAAATTTTTTAAAAATTACCTTTAATTATTTATTCTATATATTACTTCCTATTTACTTCCTATTAATTCCTCTTCAAAACTAAAAAGAATATCATTAACTTCCATTATATTATATATTTTATTTTCTATGCAATATTCGATTATTATATCAAATTTACTACTGTGTGTAAGAGTATATCCTGCTTTACTTATAAATATTCTTGCTTCATTCAATTCTAATTCAAGGGCAAGTGCAAAAGCTATTGCTGTGATTTTGCTAGGTTTATAATCAATATTATTTTTTATTTTTGAAAAAAGTTTACGGTCTATACCAGCCTTTCTATATACATCTGCTGGTTTTAAATTTCTATTGTCAATTATATACATTAATTCTTCTGAAAAAGAACTTTCAAGTTGTATATCAATTTTTTTATTCAAATTTCTATTTCTGATAAATAATGGGATTTCAATATCTTCATCAAACTCAATTTCTTGTGTCTTAAATTTTTTCTGTGAACACTTTAATAAGATATTTTCTATTTCTTTATATACATCATGATATTTTTCATCTATATATTTTTTTATTTTGTTGTATAGTTCATCATTTATTTTAATCATAACCACTTTCTCCCATTTGTATTTTTTATAAAATATTAAAAACACTTATAAAATTCATCTTCTGGTATATCTTGAAGCCCTGATACCTGCCCATCTCCAAGTTCCATAACTACAAGTTCTCCATCTGATTTTCTGGCTAAATCTATAGTAACAAATCTACTATCAATTCTTTTACAAATTTCTTTAACCCATTTTATTTCATTATCTGAAAGTCCTCCTTCAGAATGATGCCAATATGAGTCGATTATCAACGGTTCATTATCTAATACAAATACTCTATACTCTTCAGAGATAGGCATTCCACTATTTTCATGTTTACCAATAGATTTTAAGTTAAGAAACTCTCTAAGAACAACTCCTCCAGTTAATAAATCATCCTGTCTTTCTATAAAATTCTTTATAACTTTTAATGCATTCTCTGTATCTTTTACATCTTCTATAAAACAAGCTTCATACCATTCGTGTTTTCTACTCTTTACATAATCTTTTACTATAACAGCGCCTTCAAACTTGCTCAATAATTCTTTCAAAGATTCTTCAGAAAAATCTTCTGTCCATGCTGATTTCGCTGTGCAATCTTCAAAATCTTTATACCAACCGGGTAATAAATGGTACTTATTATATTCATTAGGAGTATTAATTAATTCTATCCCTTTATTTTTAAGCTTTTCATAAAACTTTTGATACATATCAGGCTTCATCATCCACCCTCTATAAATTGTACTTCCTTCTATATTTCCATTAAATAAACGTAATTTACCAAACTCTAAATCTTCATAACTAAATAATGAATTCTCAAATCCTTTTTCCCTACTTACTCTATACTCACCATCGTAAACTGGATCTGCTTCATTATTTTCAAAAGCATTATTACAATATAAAAATTTAAATTTTTGCATATAATCACCTTCAATCTAAATAAATCACTTATAATTATATTTTATATCTAATAATAAAAATAATCAAAAGTTTTATCATATAAAGAGGATTTTTTGATAAAAATATAGAAATTCTTATTAAAAGAATTAAGGAGGGATATACTATGCTAAACAAAAGAATATCTCCAAAAGAAATATATAATCCAATATTATTACCTTGGAACAGAATAAAAGATGACGAAGAAGAATTTGATGATGAAGAATTCGACGACGAATACTATGACGAATTCAACGACGATGAAGATTACTTTGAAGATGAAGACGATAACTTCGATTACTTTGACGACTAAAACTAAACAAATATTTAAAATGCTATCATCTAAAACATGGTAGCATTTTTTATTTTTAATATAATCATCTGAATAATTATTACACTCTTCACTAATAAATTTAATAAATATAATTCCAAATAAAAAAAACAGTTATTAGCCTGGGCTAATAACATTAAAAAAGGCTACTAAGCAATGCTTAGTAGCCTCATTATTTACTCTTGCAATAAATCGAGGATGTTATACCCTTTCGACAATCTGCAGAACATTTTTTCTTATTTTGTTAGCTTGAAAAGCTAACATTTAAAATCAGAAAAATGTTCGAAGCCTGGAGAAAGGTATAATTCCGAGATTTTTAGTATCTTGGATTTTTTATAGAAGCCTGTGCAGCTGCAAGTCTTGCTATTGGAACTCTGTATGGAGAGCAAGATACATAGTTTAATCCTGTATTGTAGCAGAATTCAACTGAAGATGGTTCTCCACCATGTTCACCACATATACCAAGTTTTAATTCTGGTTTAACACTTCTACCTAATTTAGCACCCATCTGAACAAGTTTTCCTATACCTTTCTGGTCTAGTACCTGGAATGGATCTTTTTCAAGTATTTCTTTATCTACGTATTCACCTAAGAATTTACCAGCATCATCTCTTGAATATCCGAATCCCATCTGAGTAAGGTCATTAGTACCGAAACTGAAGAAGTCTGCAACTTCTGCTATTTCATCAGCAGTTAAGCAAGCTCTTGGTATTTCTATCATTGTACCTACAGTGTAGTTAACTTTAACACCTTTTTCTTCCATAACTTTTTCAGCTGTTTCTTCTATCATTCCTCTTATAAGTTTTAATTCGTTTACTTCACCTACTAGTGGAACCATTATTTCTGGATGAACTTCTACACCTTTGTTTATTGCTTCTATAGCACCTTCTATTATAGCTCTAGCCTGCATTACACATATTTCTGGGTAAGTAACAGCAAGTCTACAACCTCTGTGTCCTAACATTGGGTTGAATTCTTCAAGATCAACTATTCTCTTTCTTATTTCTGCTGCATCTATTCCCATACTTTCTGCAAGTTCAGCTATTGTTTCATCATCCTGTGGTAAGAATTCATGTAGAGGTGGGTCAAGAAGTCTTATATTAACCGGTTTACCTTCCATAACTTCAAATATTTCTAAGAAGTCCTGTCTCTGCATTGGAAGTATTTTAGCTAGAGCTTTTTCTCTCTGTTCAACATCTTTAGAAAGTATCATTTCTCTAACTGCTGGTATTCTATCTTCTTCAAAGAACATGTGCTCAGTTCTACATAATCCTATACCTTCAGCACCAAATTCTACTGCTGCTTTAGCATCTCTTGGGTTATCTGCATTTGTTCTAACCATCATCTGTTTAGTTTCATCAACCCAATTCATTAATTTTTCAAAGTTTCCTGTCATTTCTACTGGAGACTGTTTAACTTCTCCTAAGTATACTTTACCAGTTGAACCATCTATTGATAAGAAGTCACCTTCTTTTATAGTAAGTTCTCCTGCTCTTATTTCTTTAGCTGCTTCGTCAACTTTTATTTCTCCACAACCAGCTACACAACATTTACCCATACCTCTAGCAACAACTGCTGCATGAGATGTCATACCACCTCTAGCTGTTAATATACCTTCAGCTTTTACCATACCTTCTATATCTTCTGGAGAAGTTTCCTGTCTAACAAGAAGAACTTTTTCTCCTCCTTCAACTGCAGCAACAACATCGTCAGCATTGAAGTAAACTTTACCACAAGCTGCACCTGGAGATGCTGGAAGACCTTTAGCTAATACAGTAGCTTCTTTTAAAGCTTTATCTTCAAATGTTGGATGTAATAACTGGTCTAACTGGTTAGGTTCAACTCTCATTATAGCTTCTTTTTTATCTATTATTCCTGCTTCAACTAAATCAACAGCAACATTTATAGCAGCTTTAGCTGTTCTCTTACCATTTCTAGTCTGAAGTATGAATAATTTTTCATTTTCTATAGTAAATTCTATATCCTGCATATCTTTGTAATGATTTTCAAGTATATGAGTTACTTTTACGAACTGGTCGTATATTTCTGGCATTACATTCTGAAGAGTAGATATATCCTGTGGAGTTCTTATACCTGCAACAACGTCTTCACCCTGTGCATTTATTAAGTATTCACCGAATAATTTGTTTTCTCCAGTAGCTGGGTTTCTTGTGAAAGCAACACCTGTACCACTTGTTTCACCCATATTACCGAATACCATTGACTGTATATTTACTGCTGTACCAAGTTTATGAGATATATCGTTTAATTTACGATATACTATAGCTCTTGGGTTGTTCCAAGATCTGAACACTGCTTCTATTGCAAGCATTAACTGTTCTTTTGGATCCTGTGGGAAGTCAGTTTTAACTTCTTTTTTGTATATAGCTTTGAATTCTTCAACTATACCTTTTAAATCTTCAGTAGTTAAATCAGTATCGAATTTGTATCCTTTTTCTTCTTTAACTCTGTCTAATACGTTTTCAAATTTATATTTTGGAACTTCCATAGCAACATCTGAGAACATCTGTATGAATCTTCTGTAACTATCATAAGCAAATCTTTCATTCTGAGTTGCATCTGCTAATCCTAATACACTGTTATCATTTAAACCAAGGTTTAATATAGTATCCATCATACCTGGCATTGAGAATACAGCACCTGAACGAACTGATACTAATAAAGGATTTTTAGTGCATCCTAATTTTTTACCCTGTAATTCTTCTAATTCTGCAAGATGTTTTTCTATTTCTGCTACGATTTCTGCTCTTATAGTTTTTTCATTATCGTAGTAATCATTACAAGCATCTGTAGTTATTGTAAATCCCTGAGGAACTGGTAACCCTATTTTAGTCATTTCTGCTAAATTGGCTCCTTTACCTCCTAGTAAAGATTTCATTTCTTTACTACCTTCACTAAAACTATAAACATACTTAGTTTCCATTTTTTAACCCCCATTAAATTTAAAAATTTATAACCTTAAACTTTTTGATATTATATTTATTTAAAGTGGTTGTATTTTTCAACCACTATTTAACATTTTTTACACACTTTACATCTTATTCAATTACGTTAGAATTATATTTCTCCGTCCTTGAATATATTTAACCCATTTTCTTTCATTATATCTAGGATTATTCCAGCTGTTTCTTCTATAGCCTTATTTGCTACATTGATGACTGGACACCCCAATCTTTTGAATACGTTTTCAGAATAGTCAAGCTCATCTAGTATTCTTTCAAAGTTAGCGTAGTTTGCTTTGCTTGAAAGTCCTAATGCTTTAAGTCTTTCAGTTCTGATTTCATTTAATTTTTCTGGTGAGTTAGTAAGCCCTATAATTTTTTTAGTACTTACTTCAGATAATTCTTTTGGAATCGGAACTTCTGGAACTAGAGGAACATTTGCCACTTTTATATGTTTATTAGCTAAATACATACTAAGTGGAGTTTTTGATGTTCTTGATATACCTACAAGAACTAAATCAGCTTTAAGAACTCCTCTTGAATCTTTACCATCGTCATACTTAACAGCAAACTCTATTGCGTCTATTCTCTTGAAGTATGATTCATCTAGCTTTCTTATTATTCCTGGTTCTCTTTTTGGTTTTTTGTCTAAACGACTGCTTATTTTTTTTAGCATATCTGACATAAGGTCTATTGAGCTGATTCCTTCTCTTTCTGAGAATTCTGTTATAATGTCGCACATTTCATCTTCAACTAATGTGTAAACTACTATAGCATCTTCTTTTTTAGCATTTTCTAATATATCTAAAAGCATTTCCTTTTCTGTTACAAAAGGAAATCTTTTTATCTCGTATGGATCACGACCGTAGAACTGTGACATAGCCGCCTTTATCATATTTCTAGCAGTTTCTCCAATCGAATCAGATATTGCATATATCATCAACTTATTATCCACTGACATTCCTCCTAACTATCTACCATTTCTAAAAATAATTTGGTTATATTCGTTTTAGATATTCTTCCAACAACTCTCATTTTTGACTCATCGTCCTTATCTCTTTCAACTATAGGAACTGAATCAACTTCATGCTCTATTATCTTTTTAGCTGCTGTAGTTATTGAATCATCTTTATTCAACGTTACTATGTTAGGCATTCTAGTCATTATCATACCAATAGGCATTTTATTTATATCTGCACCACCTATTGTTGCCTTTAAAAGGTCTTTTCTTGAAACAACACCACATAGATTGTCATTATCGTCAATTATAACTATACTTCCTACATCAGATAGGAACATTGTAACAATTGTATCGTATATACTCGAATCTTTCTTTACTAGTGTTGGAATACTCATAACACTTTCAACTTTTCTCTCTTTTATATTACTACCTATTAGATTGATTTCGTTTACTCCTGAGTAAAAATATCCAACTTTAGGTCTTGCATCAAGTATTCCTGTCATAGTTAATATGGCAAGGTCTGATCTAAGCGTAGCACGAGTGACATTTAAACTTGCGGCAATTCTTTCACTTGTTATAGGTTCATGTTCCTTAACTATATCTATTATCTTTAACTGCCTATCATTAAGCTGAATTTTAATCACCTTCCTTCATTGTGCTATACTTTTTTTTTTTAGCACGCTTATATTGTATATTATATAACCTTATGTAGCATTCTGTAAATAGAAAAATTATATTTTATTTATAAATACAGTACATTATTTATAATTTACACCATATTTATGATACATTAATATATTTTTTATGCCTATTTACACGATATCAGCTCATCCTATTTATAATTATAACTCATATTTAATGTATTATAAATAGTATATTATAATTTTTCTATTTTATTTTTTATTTTCTTTTAATAATTAATTATTTTTGAATATTTTCTAAGCTTTTATCTTTAATTTTTAATCAATTATATTAAATACACCCCCATGTATTTAAAATACATACAATCTTTTTAAAGATTTTTAAATAAATTGTTATAGATTAATCTATTATTTAGTATGTTTTATTTGTATTAATAACAAATAATTAAATATATTTTTTAATTTTCAAATTTATATAAAATTTCAATAGTTTTTTTCTATTTTTAATTGCTATAGATTATATTTTATTTATAATCTTTTATTTTATTGACGTAAGTTATTTTTTTCTATATTCTTAATTTGAGGTGATAAATTATGATAACAACAAATGAAGTTGCAGAATTATTTGCACAGGGATTCGACTGCTCTCAGGTAATTGTTTCTTATTTTGCAGAAGATTTAGGAATTGATGACAAAACAGCAAAAAAAATGGCTGCTTGTTTTGGAGCAGGTATGTTTGCCGGAGAAACATGTGGCGCATATGCTGGTGCATTAATGGTTATAGGTCTAAAATATGGTCATTATGAGCCAAATACTCCAGATGTCAAAAATCAAAACATAGGAAAACTTATGGAATTCAAGCAGAAATTCGCAGAAAAACACAACTCTTGTGTATGTAAAAATCTACTTGATGGCTTAAATCCATCTATACCTGAAGATATGAATGTATTACTAGAAAGTGGTAAAATGATGTCATTCTGTCCTCAGCTAGTAGTAGATATAATAGAAGTTTTAGAAGAAATATTATAAAAAAACAGCTGTTGTAATTTTATTTTTACAACAGCCTATTTTTTATTTATTTGTTATATATTTTATTCAGTTGTACATCCACCACAACTTGATCCTTCTCCAGCGCAACAAGCATAGCAGTGTTTTCCAGTTATTATATTTCTTACTTCTATTCCATCTTTACATAAATCAAATATGTTTTTCTTTCCCTCGATTTCAAGACCTTCAGCCTGGTTGAAGTCACAGTCGTAAACCTTTCCATCCCAACCTACTGATATCTGATCTCTACACATCATATTTTCTACAGCACTTTCATTGAAACTTCCTTCTAGTTTACACATATACGGTACTAGATTTCCACTTCTTTCAAGAAATGCTCCAAATCTTCCTATTGGATTGTTTATTATATTAAATACACAGTTAAATACTATTCCATAATCAGCAAATAATTTTGATTTATACTGTTTTGTTAAACTTTCCTGTGATGGTGGGAAGAATGCTCCACCTGGGTTATATACTAAATTTAATACTAAATCTTTATCTTTTCCATATCCAAGTTCATTTAATCTCTGAAGACCAGCTATTATTTTTTTGAATACTCCTTTACCTCTCTGTCTATCACAGTCTTTTTCTGAGTAGTATGGTAAAGATGCAACTACTTCTATTTTATTTTCGGCAAATTTTTCTGGAAGGTGAGTATATCCTTCTTCTTGAAGTATTACTATATTACTTCTAACTATTACCCTATCAACTAATTTTGCAGATTCTTCCATGAACCATTCAAAGTTAGGGTTCATTTCTGGAGCACCACCAGTTATATCTATTGTAGTAAATGAAGGATTCTTTTTAACTAATTCTAAACACGCATCCATTACTTCTTTTGGCATTATTTCTTTTCCATTTGGACCTGCTTCAACATGACAGTGTTTACAAGCTAAATTGCATAAAGTACCTACATTTACCTGTAAAGTTGTTAATTTTTCATTAGTTTTTAACCATTCTTTATGCTCTACTTTTTCTGCAAATGGTATTATACATTCAAGATTTTCTAATCTATTCATAATAAAATCCCCCTAATTTTATAATTCTAATTTATTTGCATTATTTTTCATCTGAACACCGAAAGCTAATGTTGCTCCACCACTTATAGCTGCAGCAACGTGAAGAGCTTCTGTCATCTGTTCCTGGTTAGCACCACTTTCTAAGCATCCAGTAGTATATGCATCTATACAATATGGACATTTAACAGCGTGAGCAACTGCTAATGCTATTAAAGATTTTTCTCTCTTTGTTAATGCTCCATCTTCAAATACTGAGCCGTAGTAGCTCATAAATTTATTCCATAAATCTGGAGCATCCTCACCTATTATACCTGAGCCAAACTTCATTAAATCTTCTTTTTCAAAATAACAATCCATTTTTAATTCCTCCAATTCTTATTTATATAAAAATCAGTATTTTCACAGGAAATATTAATATATTTGAAGTTCAAAATACGATTTTTATCGACTACTTCTAATTTTTTGATATATACTTACTATCTTTTAAACTTAAACTTCATCCTATTAGTTAAACTTTTTATTCCCTTTTCTGGCTTTTCATCTATTTCAAGAATTTCATTTAATATATGTGATACGTTTTCTGCTCCACCACGTCTAAAATTCCCCGCACATGATGCACAGTAAACATAAAAGTCATCTCCACCTTTTTCTATTGCATCACTTGTAAATCCTTGAGATATTTCTTTTTCTTTTGCAGATGCACACCCTCCAAGCCCACAACACTGAGCTTTTATTATTTCTATTTTTTTATTTTCTTCTGATTCATCACTATCTGGCAAGAATTTTTCTATATCTTTGAATATAAACCTAGCTTCTTTATCTGGACATGGCATAAATATCTTCATATCTTTATCTAATTTTTTTCCTAAGTTTAACTCATCAAGTTTTTTATAAATACTAACAACCTTTGCGTCTATTTTATTTCTTAAGAAATAATAGCAGTTTGGACAAAGCATTACTACCTCTTCTACTTCTCTTTTTTTCAATTCATTGTTGATATTTTCTATTATTTTTTCAGCCTCTTTTTTTAGACCTAGCTCAGATACAGGTTTCCCACAACAATCGTAAACTGTATCTATTCCATATTCTTTCAAAATCTCTGATATTTTGCTTGTGGCTCCAGGATAAAATGATGGAAAATTACATCCTGTAAATAGAACAACTTTGCTATTTGCAGATTTATAATTTTTAAATTTATAGTTTATTTTTTCTTTTAACAACATTGAGTATCCATCTTCTGCTATTTTATCTCCGTTCTTTTCAACAGAATCTTCTCTCATCATTATAGCTATCTTTCTTCCATCTATACCCTCTGGACAAACTTTCTCACAATCTCCACATAAAAAGCAGTTATATGCTAAATCTGGTCTTTTAGAAAAATCTGCTAAATTTAAATCATATTTCTCTAAAAAACTGCAATTTTTTGTGCATAAACCACATTCAATACAATTTGCTACTTCATTTTGAAGTTTTTCCTGTACTTCCATATTACTCACATCCAATTTTTAATTATTTTAATCAAACTATTTATATTTAGGCTTATTTATACATAGATGCAATTTTATCTATATCTTCTCCATCTCTATACATCTTTTGAAGAACTTGCATCCTATACATAGTCTTTAATTTTCCATTTTTTTCAAATCTTATACCTGAAGTTATTATATACGAATCTATTTGCTCTACTGGATATTTTTCCTTCATGTCAATAGATAACTGATAATCTTCCATAAGTGGTATACTTCTGTATCCTCCATTTTCAAAGAACACGTTTCTATCTATAAAAATTCCCTGATCTCCAAATGCTATTTTCCTATGTTTCACTCTAAAATTAGACATAAATCCACATATCTTCATTAGAATTCCTCTACTGTCAAATCTTAGCTTTGCACATCCAAACTTGACACCTCTATTTACAGCAGCTTCTATCTTTTCTAAAATATCTACTTCTATTTGACTATCACAATGTAAGAAAAATAGTGTATCACCTACAGATTCCTTTGCTCCGTTATTCATCTGATTGGCTCTACCCTTTTCAGATTTTATTAGCTTATAATTAGGTTTATCTTTTATTCTCTCATCTATAATTTGACATGTCTTATCTTTACATCCACCATCAGAAAAGATAACTTCAAAATCTCCAGTAAATTTTTCTAAATTATCAATAAGTTTTCCTATATTATTTTCTTCGTTATATACTGGTATTATTATTGAAATATAATCTTTTTTTATACTCATTATACTTATTCCTTGTACATATTTACTCTATTTTTTTCTTTTCATCGTCCTTTGCAGGCATTACTTTTTTAGCTAGCACTAAAGAAACTACTGTTAATATTACTAAAAGTGCTATTGCAATCATGAAATTAGGGTCACCCATATCTAATGCTTTATCTCCTATATTTATAAACACTAGTGTTCCCGGGAATATCCCAACCATAGTAGCTATTATATAACTTTTAAAACTCATTCCACTAAGACCCGCGCCATAGTTTATTACATTGTATGGAACTGCTGGAATTAATCTAAGTACAAATATTATAAAGAAAGATTTTTTTCCATCTGCCTCTATAAATGCCTGCCACATACTAGGTGATAATTTATCTTTTAAAAAGTTTAATATCATCTCTCTAGCCATTACTTTTGCCATAATAAACATTACTGCACTATTCATCCAAGCACCTATTAATGTATAAATTGTTCCTTTGAACATCCCAAAAACAACTCCTGCTACAACAGCAAGTATTGGAACTGGGAAAAATGCTATTGGGAGTATCGTAAATGCTAAAATGTATGCAATTGGTGCAAATACTCCCCATCCTTCTATATATACTCTAAGATCTTCAACAGATATTCCACTTAAATATTTTTTATATATAAATACACATAATAAAAGTAGTACCACTATTGAAACCTGTTTTATTCTTTTATTTACTTGTATCAATATTATTCTCCTTTCAAAATCATATTATTATCTAAAGTAAGTTTTTTCTATATTTTCTAAGAATCCATCTTCAAGATACGCTTTTATCTTGTTGTAAGTAAATTCATTTTTTATAGCTCTGTCCGGTGCCTGATATTCAACCCATGCCATAGAACACCAAGTTGTACCTCTTAGGCAAGTCATTTTTAAATATATATCTAATTTTTCCTCAATCTTTGAAGTATCTATTCTTCCATCTACAGCTTTTTTGTATTCCTCAACAAATCCATCTATATCTTCTCTTGTAAGTATTGTATCTGTTTTCCAAAATGTTGTAGTTGGAGCTAAGAAATGTCCTAAATCCTGTTCTATTTCTCCAAGTATCGGCTTTTCCCAATCTATAAGATAGTTTTTAAACCCTTCTTTTTCATCTCCATTTATTAAGAAATTACCTGAGTTTAGCTCTGTATTTATTATTCTATACTCTCCACATTCGTACTCTCCCTCAAGAGATTTTTCTGCATTTGATATTAATCTTTTTATAGTTTCCTTTGTTTTTTCATTGCCTAATTCTGAATTTATATATACAGATGCCATATTTTTACACTCATCAAGCATTGCATATAATGGATTTTCTGGAATTACAAAAGTATTTTCACTTGGCACCTCTACAGAATGTATATCAGCTAATATGTAAGCTGCCTTTTTTAAATCATTCTCGTATACTAATGGCTTTCCTGGTAGGTATTCCATAACAAGTACACCATAATCTATCTCTTTTTTACTATCATCTAGGTAGTATACATGCGGTGTTCTTCCTGATTTTTCAAGTATTTTAAGTGCATTGTATTCATATCCTATCTGATTTTCTAAATCCATCTGGCTCTTTGTATTGAATCTGATTACTTTTTTTGTTCCATCTTCTAAAGTAAAGATATAATTTATATTGTATTCACCCCGTCCTAATAGTTCTGACTTTAATCTATAATCATCACTTACATTGAAAAACTTTTTAAATTCTTTTCTATTTATATAACTATCCACTATATTTTTATCTAACATAATTTATCCAGCCTTTCCTTAATTACTTCATCTATATATTTTTTAGTGTTAGGACACTCGTATTCATCACTTTCTATTCTCTCATATAAAAGTTTTAAGTCCTCTTTTGTATCTATATCCACGTATAAGTCAGAAAATCCTACTGTAAGCCCAGATTTTTCTGCAGCTAGTACGGCATTTTCTATTACTTTTCCACTTCCATAATGCTGATTAGTAAATATCGCATCTGTAGCTTTTTTCATCCCCACCATATAATATCCGTCATCTGCAGTTGGAGCTAAAACTATATCCTTTTCTTTTAACACCTCAAATCCCTTTTCTAAGCTAGATATAGTAATCTCTGGAATATCTGCTCCAGTAAGTATACAGCTTTCATATCCCTTTGATAATACATAGTCTATGGCATTAAACATCTTTTTACCTAAATCTTCTCCACTTTGTATATCTTTTTCAACATATCCTTCAAAGTGTTTTTCTATATAATTATCTACATCATCTGGTGTATGAAATATAAATATATCTCTTCCTGTATTTTTAAATGTATTGAATATGTCTTTTAAAAATGCTGAGTGTAATTCAGCACATTCTTCTCCTGATAAAAAAGGCATCAATCTAGTTTTTGTATGCCCTGCTATCGGAATTCTACTAAATAGTATTAATGCTTCTTTTGTTTCTTTCATTATTTATCCTCTTTTTCCGTTTTCATTTATAAGCTAAATGCCTAATTATATATTTAAAGTATACTCTATATATTTTAATAAAACAAATATTATAGATATTTACTTAAATTATATTCATATTTTTTTTCTATGACATTATAATTTTTTGTAATAGTTATTACATAATAAAAATAGCTGTAAATATTTACAGCTATCTTTATTATAATATATTATTTAGATTTTTTATCATTATATATTTTTTTGAACATATAAATCATAACTGATAATGCAAATAATATCATTAAACCAGTTACAAATAATTTAGCTCCACCTGTAAGCATGCCTCCAACATAAGAATATACTATTGTTGCTGGAAGCTGACCTATTCCAGTTGCTATAAAGAATGGTAAAAATTTCATAGATGTAAGCCCTGCCGCATAGCTCACTATATCAAAAGATATAAATGGCAATAATCTACAAACTAAAATTGTATATTTACCATATTTATCAAAAAATTCATCTATACTATCTATAGCGTATTTGCTTGTCAATCTTTCTACTACATCTCTACCTAAAAATTTAGCTATGAAGAAACATAGTGCTGCTCCAGCCATTGCACTTGACCAAGATAAAACTGCTCCCCATACCCAGCCAAATAACGCAGCATTTGAAAATGTTATCAAAAATGCTGGTAACGGTGCAGCCACAGATTGAACTAACATTAAAATAAATGATATTATTGGTGCTAATGCTCCGTAAGATAGTATATATTGTTTTAATGAGTCTAAGTCTAAATTAGATAAATAAAATATCATCTGATTTATTGTAATTTTTATAGGTGTTACGAAAAAATATAACATTAATACAAGAACAACTACCCCTATTTTCATTAATGTTCTTTTATTTTTTATCATTTAACTTCTCCTTACTACTAACTTCCTATGTATTTATTATTTTTCCATAGGCATTGAAGAATCTCCTCCCCATTCGTAAATTGATCCTTCATAGTTTTTAACATTATCGAAGCCAACGGCTTCAAGTATCATAGTCACATATCCTGACCTGATACCCATAGTTCAGTATACACAGAATGTATCGCCTAGCTCTACATTATGTTCTGCCATTATTTTCTTTATTTCTTCTTTACTTTTTATTACACCATTTGGATACATTAAATCTTGCCATAATCTAAATTCAGCACCTTTTATGTGTCCACCTCTAGGTTCTCCAACATCTTGAGATCCTTTATATTCTTTTTCAGTTCTAACATCTATTAAAACTTCTTTTCCTAAGTTATTATAAAGTTCTTCTTTTGTTGTAGAATTATGTGTATCATAATCTTTTAATACAACTTCTTTTGTTGTAGGAACAGCTTCTGAAACTTCTTTTGTTGTTTCATATCCTTTTTCATTCCAATATGTTAAACCACCATTTAAGAATTTAACATTATCCATTCCTGCCATTCTTAACTGCCAAACTGCTCTACCATCTGCACCTGGTCCTTTAGTTGTATCTGAGTAGAAAACTATAGTTTTATCATTATCTATACCTAGATTTTTTAATCTTTTAGCTAGTTCTTCTTTATCAACTATTGTCCCCCAACCTTCTTCACCTATTTTACCATCTGCTCTAGTAAATGCCTGTAATCCTATATTGACAGCACCTGGTATATGACCTTTTTCATATACTTCAGGTTTATTACAGTCAAATAATAGTACATTCTTATCACCTAAAATACCATTTAATTCATCTGCACTAATTAAAAATTCAACATCTTTATAATCATTTATCCGGGCTTCTATCTTGCTCGAATCTACAGATTCTGTCTTTTTACTACATCCAACAAAAAGACTTGATGTTAAGCATAAAACTAATGCAAATATTACACTCAACTTCTTTTTCATAACTCAACCTCCCACTTAATTTATTTTGAATTATTTCTCATTAAAGTTTTAATAACTTTATAAATAGAGTTATAGTTTTTTTCTATCCTCAGCTATTATATTATAGATTTTGCTAAAACAAAAGGTTTTCTTAATATTATAGATTTTTTCTATACATATTTTTTAATAATTTTATTTTTCTATACTTTTTAATTTAAAATAATCTTATTTTTCTATACCCTCAATTACATTTAACTACTTATATTTTAATATAATGACAAAAAAAGTATCTAACCTAAACTAACAAAGCTGTTAATCTAAAGTTAGATACTTATATTTTAATATAATTTATTATTTGTATTCTATTTTGTTAAGGTCACATATAGTTAACATAGTATCAGATATGTTCTTTAACATATTTAATCTGTTATTTCTAACATTGTCATCTTTATCCATTACCATTACATTGTCAAACATATTATCAACTGCTGGTTTTAATGTAGCAAATGAATCAAGTGCTTTTCCGTAATCTTTGTTAGCAAGATGTACTTTAACTTCTTCTTTAACTGATTTGAATGCTTCGTATAATTCTTTTTCTGGAGCTTCAACTAATAAAGCTTCATCAACATTTATACCTTCTGCTTTTTCAGCTAAAGTAGAAACTCTGTTAAATGCAGTAAGCATTTCAACTAATTCATCTTTATTTATCCATTCGTTAAGTTCTAATGCTCTATGATGCATATCTGCTATATCATTTATATCAGCATTTAATATTGCTTCAACGACATCGTATCTTATTCCCATATCTTTGAATAAGTTTTTAATTCTTTCTGAGCAGAAGTCTAACATCTGTCCAACTACTTCTTCTTTGTTGAATTCTAATTCAGTATAGTTGTCTAATGCAGCTTCAGTTATTTCTTTTAAGTCTAATGTTATTTTATTTTCCATTAGTATGTTTAATATACCTAAAGCCTGTCTTCTTAGAGCAAATGGGTCCTGAGATCCTGTTGGCTGTATACCTATCGCAAAGAAACCAGCTATTGAGTCTAATTTATCTGCTATAGATACTACTGAACCCTCTAATGAAGCTGGAACTTCTGCACCAGCTGATACTGGCATATAGTGTTCATATATAGCCTGTGATACTGCTGGATTTTCGCCTTCAAGTTTAGAGTATTCCATACCCATGTATCCCTGAAGTTCATCGAATTCGAATACCATGTTAGTAACAAGGTCAGCTTTACAAAGTTCAGCTGCTCTTACTATATCATCTTTTTTATCTGTACATCCTAAAGAGTCTGCTATTACAGCTGAAAGTTTTGTTATTCTTTCTGATTTATCGTATATTGTTCCAAGTTTTTCTTGGAATACAACAGTTTTTAATCTTTCTTTATAAGATTCTAAGTTTTTCTTAGTATCTTCTCTGTAGAAGAATAATGCATCTGCTAGTCTAGCTTCAAGAACTTTTTCATTACCAGCTTTTACATTTTCTATACCGAAGCTGTCACCATTTCTAACTGCTATAAAGTTTGGAAGAAGATTTCCATCAGCATCTTCTACTGGGAAATATCTCTGATGATCCTGCATTGGAGTTATTACAACTCTCTTAGGAAGTTTTAAGTATTCTTTATCAAATTCTCCGTAGAATGCAGTTGGATATTCAACTATGCAAGTTACTTCATCTAGTAGGTCTGGGTCCATTATTACTTTTCCACCTAAAGATTCAGCTACTTTGTTAGCCTGTTCAACTATCATAGCTTTTCTTTCATCCTGGTCAAGTATTACATAGTTTTCTCTTAATTTAGCTTTGTAATCTTCTAATGAGTTTACAACTATTTCTTTAGAGCCTAAGAATCTATGTCCTTTAGTAACATTAGAAGCTATTATTCCTTCAAGGTCTACTGGAAGTACTTCATCATTAAGAAGTGCTACTAACCATCTTATAGGTCTAACAAATCTTATATCTTTTCCTGCCCAGTGCATTGCTTTAGGGAATACAACTGATTTTACAGCTAGTGGAAGTATTTCTTTTAATACTTCTGCTGTTTCAGCACCATTTTCTCTTATTGTAGCAAATAGGTATTCATCTTTTCCTACTTCTTTAAAGTATATATCTTCTGGATTTAATCCTTTACTTCTCATAAATCCCTGTGCTGGTTTAGTAAAGTTTCCATCAGCATCTAATGATATTTTTTTAGAAGGTCCTTTTACTTCTTCTTCAAGGTCTTCCTGTCTTTCTGCTAAACCATTTATAACAAATGTTAATCTTCTTGGAGTTGCGAAAGTTTCTATATTATCAAATTTAACTCTTTTTTCGTTAAGCATTTTTTCAGTACTTTCTTTTATCTGTTTTAAAGTACTTGCAACGAATCTTGATGGCATTTCTTCAACGCCTACTTCAAATAAAAGGTAGTTATTCATTATTTGTCACCATCCTTTTTTAATAGAGGGAATCCCATTTCTTCTCTCTGTTTTATATATGTTTCGGCTACTACTTTTGCCATATTTCTTACTCTACCTATAAATGCTGCTCTCTGGCTTACCCCAATTGCTCCTCTTGCATCAAGAGTATTGAAAGTATGAGAACATTTTAATACGTAATCATAAGAAGGTATAACAAGGCCTTTATCCATTAATTTTAATGCTTCTTTTTCATATTCGTCGAATAAATGGAATAATAATTCTGCATTACATTCATCAAATGAGTAAACAGAGTTTTCATATTCCTGTTTCTGGAATACATCACCGTAAGTTAACTCATCATTCCATTTTAAGTCATATACACTATCTACGTCCTGTATATACATAGCTATTCTTTCAAGACCGTAAGTTATCTCTCCTGTTTCTAATTCACATTCCTGATTTCCTACCTGCTGGAAATATGTAAACTGAGTGATTTCCATTCCATCAAGCCAAACTTCCCAGCCTAGCCCCCAAGCACCTACAGTAGCTCCTTCCCAGTTATCTTCAACGAATCTTATATCGTGTTCTAATGGGTTTATACCTATTTCTTTTAAACTGTCTAAGTATAAATCCTGTATATCATCTGGTGATGGTTTTAATATAACCTGGAACTGATGATGCTGATATAATCTGTTTGGGTTTTCTCCGTATCTACCATCTGCTGGTCTTCTTGATGGTTCAACATAACATACTTTCCATGGTTCTGGACCAAGTGATCTTAAGAAAGTATTTGGATTCATTGTTCCTGCACCTTTTTCAACATCATAAGGCTGTGTAATGATACATCCCTGCTTAGACCAATATCTCTGTAAAGCAAGAATCATCTCCTGAAAATTCATAAAAATCCCTCCTAAATATATATAGCCTTCCGCGTTACACGAAAGGCTACTTTGCAATACTTTTATGTTTTAAATACCAATTACTTTGTAATAGATATTAAATAAACTTTATCAATATAAATTTGATACTTTTAATCTGCTATTCAGCATTTTCGTCTTTTTCACATTCATTTATTAAATCATCTGTTATATCTTTATCGTCTTTTTCTTCTTTTTTCTTTACAACTGTTTCTTTTAAGTCTTTAGCTGTATTAATAAACATATCTTTTAATACTGTAGCTTTTTCTTCGTTAAGTTCTCCTAAATCAACAGTTTCTCCATCAGCTTCATTCTGTATTTTTATTCTATATTTAGATAATACAGCAGCTGATAGCCCAAGAATTGTAAGAAGAGGCATCATAGCTATTCCTAATACACCAACTGTAAATGGAATGTTTATTATTATTTTGCCTTCTTTTTCAACGACTACTCTTACTCTATTACTTTTAGCAAATAATTCTTTTAACTGAGCTTTAAGCTCTTCTACATCTTTGCCAATTTTTTCTTCTGTATTTTTTCTAACTTCCTCAGCATCTTCTTTGCTTTTTTCAAAGAAGTCTTCAACTTTTTTCTTTGCTTTTACTGCTCCTGAATTTTCTTCAAGGTAGATTATAGCTTCTAAGATATCTCCATCAGAATGAACTAGTGCCTCTTTTACTTCTTTGTAACTAGCTGATGGCACTCTTTCCATTACTTTATCCACCATTTCAATTGTTATACTGCTCATAATATCAGCTCCTTTTTAAAACTTATGTAAATCATCTAAGATGTTTAGTGATTTCATATTTAAATTACTTACATATGCTGTTAAGTACTGTTTCATTAATTTTGAAAGCTCCTTTGTCAGCACTTTGTTTACCTTTGCTCTGCTGACAGTTTCAATTTCATTTGACAGTATATAATTCATAAGCTTTCTCGTTGTTACATCAAGTCTTATGTTTCCCGAGAAGTTTTCTGCACATTTTTTACAAAGCATTCCACCTTCTTCTATATTGAAGATAGCCCTTTGATCTGATTCATCTCCACAAACAGAGCATCTATCAGTAATAGGTCTAAATCCCATACAATCAGAAAACTTTAATTCAAAAGCTGCTGTTATAAACTCTTTATCTACATCTTTTTGAGATAATAAATACATTGTTTTAACTATTAAATTGAACAGCTTCCGATTTGTCTGATTTTCAAGAAGAGAATTTTCTACTAATCTAGATATATAAGACGCATATGAAAATGCATCTATATCATATGATATGTCGTAAAAACTTTTTATTATCTCACTTTGAGATACTCTATACATTCCCCTCTGTTTTTTTAATGTAAAATTGCTATATGCAAAAAGCTGTGCTGAAGGAAGTAGTGCTGATTTATTTCTCTTTGCACCTTTGGCTATTGCTGATACTTTCCCTAAATTTCTAGTAAAAATAGTAAGTATCACATCATTTTCGGAATATCTAGATGTTCTAAGAACTATTCCTTGTGTGTTGAATATAACCAAATTTATCAATCCTTTTTATTATATTAATTATACTATACTTTCATTAACTTTTATATATTTATATTATTATAATCTTTAATTTATTATCCTATTATCTGTGAAAGTAGTATGCTAGACGTTAAATAATAAGCTCCTATACCAATTATATCTAAAATAGTAGAGATAACTGGTGCAGATATTGTAGCTGGATCTGAATCTAGTTTAGTAAGCATAACTGGTGCTAATACACCTATTAAAGCTCCTATAACCATATTTACAAATAAAGATATTGAAATAACTAATGCCATATTAATATTGTCTTTTACAAAGAATATTACAGCAGCTGTAATTATTCCACATATCAATCCTGTAATTATCCCAACTAAACTTTCTTTTGCAATATCTTTACCTGATATTTCTCTGTTAGATAGAGTTATTATTGTAACTGAAGATGCCTGGCATCCTATATTTCCACCCATTCCTATAACTAACGGAACAAAGAATAGAAGTTCCACAAAATTTGTTCTTATTAAAGTGTCGAAGTTTGCCATTAAGCTTGAAGCCAATAATCCTCCAATTAAAGTTAATAAAAGCCACGGCATTCTACCTCTTATTGACGATAATATCTGCTGTGATAAAGTTGAATTTTCATCTTCTGCAGTATCTCTTTCGTGTTCAGAGCTTCCTGCTAACTTATACATATCTTCATTAGCCTCTTCCTCCATAACATCTATTATATCGTCTACTTTTATTATACCTCTAAGTTTTCCTTCTTTGTCTACAACTGGAATTGCAACTAAATTATATTTTGATACCAATCTAACTGCTTCTTCCCTATCTTCATAGTCGTAAACTGATATAAGATTTTCTATCATAAGATCTTCTACTATAGCTTCATCTCTAGCTACGATAAGTTCTCTAAGAGAAAGTACTCCAACTAATTTTTCCTCATCATCAACTACATATATATAGTAGATTGTTTCTGCATCTTCTGCCTCTTCTCTCATTTTTTCTATAGCCTGAAGTGCAGTCATATCTTTATTTATAGATATATAACCTTTTGTCATAGTTCCACCAGCTGTGTCACCTTCATAAAATAGAAGCTCTTTAACCTCTTCTGCATCTTCTGGATTTAGGTAATCTATTATCTTTAATCTTTCATCTTCTTCAAGTTCATTTAAAATATCCGCCATATCACCTAATGACATACATTCTAAAATATTTTTAGCATGCTCTATTTCTAATTTAGAAAGCATTCTACTGAAAAATTCAACTCCACTTTCTTCTAGTATAGATGCTGCCATATCACTTGGAAGTATTTCAAATAATTTTACCTGCATTCCTTCGTCTTCTAAGTTTTCCATAACATCATATATATCTATAATATGATATTCCTCTAATAGTTCTCTAAGTTCGAAGTATTTGTGATTTTCAATTAACGACTTGACCTCGTCTAATAAATCTTGTGATGTTTCTTGCGTCCTGTCCATTTTATCCACCTTTTTAATATATTTTGTATTAAATACAATTATTTGCTATTATCATTGAGCCCAAAATTATTGATATAATTCTGTAAGTTTCTCCAGTTTTCTTTAACTTTTACCCATAACTGAAGATTTATCTGAGAACCTAAAAGTAATTCTATATCCTGTCTTGCAGATTTTCCTATTCCTTTTAGTTTTCTACCACCTTTACCTATGATTATTCCCTTATGAGAATCTCTTTCACAGTAAATAACCGCAGATATATCTATTATTTCTTTATCTTTTCTAGCCTTCATTCTTTCTATCTCAACTGCTACCCCATGTGGTACCTCGTCATCAACATAATGAAGAACTTTTTCTCTTATAAGCTCAGCTATTAGGACTCTTTCTGGCTGATCTGTTACCATATAATCTGGGAAGTATTTTGGCCCCTCTTCTAAGTCTTCTTTGATAACATTTATAAGAGTTTTTATATTTTTACCTTTTAATGCAGATATAGGCACTATTTCTTTAAACATTTTTTCATCATCGTACATTTTTATTATGTCGAATAATTCATCTTTGTCCTCTATCTGATCTATTTTGTTTATTACTAGAACTATTGGAGTTTTTGATCCTCTAAGATCTTCCATTATTCTTCTATCTCCAGGTCCTATTTTTCTTGAGCTATCTACAACAAATAGTATTAAATCAACATTACTAAATGCATCTGTAGCAGCTTTTACCATTATTTCTCCTAGTTTATTTTTTGGTTTATGTATTCCAGGAGTATCTAGGAATACTACCTGTGATTCATCATCAGTGTAAACTGCCTGAATTGTATTTCTAGTTGTCTGAGGTTTATCGCTCATTATAGCTATTTTTTCTCCAACAACATTATTCATCAAAGTAGATTTTCCAACATTTGGTCTACCTACTATACTGACAAAACCTGATTTAAACATATATCATTCTCCTAACTTTTTATAATTAATAGAAAAGACCTAACTGGAATACTAGTATTGCAATTAGTGTACCAAGTACACCTCCAGCCACAGTTTCCCAAAATGTATGTATCTTTCCTTCTATTCTACTCTGTGCAACTAAAAATGCCATCAAGTATGCAAGTGTAGATGCTTCTACTCTTTCTGTCATAAGTGTTATAGCTGTGGCTATTGCAAATGAAAGTGCTGCATGCCCACTAGGCATTCCACCCTTTAATGGTGTTCCTGTATTTGTAAGTGCCTTTGCAGCAACAACTGCTAAAAGCACCATAACTATACATATTAATGTTATATGCATTTCAGACTCTCTTATTGAATAAATAAGATATCCTGAAAGCTCAGTCAACTTATCATAGAAAATTATATATCCTACCGCAACAGCATTTAATGATACAACTAGTACTGCACCTGCTGCTACGTCTTTAGCTATCTTTGCCAATTCATGATACTCAGATGTAACCAAGTCTACTGTTTTTTCTACAGCTGTATTAAACATTTCGGCTACTATAACAAGTGTTATAGCAACTAAAAGCATTATAAATTCTAATCTGGATAGCTTAAATAATAAACTCACTACCAATATTCCAACTGCTATCATATAGTGAATTTTCATATTTCTTTCTGATTTAAAAGTATATATAATACCCTCTATTGCAGCATTAAATGATTTGATTATGTTTTGTTTCTTTTTCTTCTTTTTTTTACCGTTTTCTTCCATAGGATCCGACTCCCTTTTTCAAAATATTAGTAAAAAAACTAATCTCTAGTTATATTTAATTTAGTAAGTACAGCTTCTTCTTTCTCTCTCATCTCTCTAGTATTTTCTTCTGTGTCATGATCATACCCTAAAAGATGGAACATACTGTGACATACTAAGAAACAAACTTCTCTTTCAAAGCTATGTCCATATTCTATACTCTGCTCTAAAGCTCTTTCAAGTGATACAACTATATCACCTAAAGACATTTCTTCATATTCTACATCTTCAAATTCATCAGATAGCATAGGGAATGATAATACATCTGTAGCTCTATCAACACCTCTAAACTGTTTATTAAGCTCGTGTATTTCTTTATTATCAACAAAAGATATACTTATATCATAATCATCACTATATCCTTCATAGTCTAATACTTCTTCTACTATATCCTCTATTTTTTCATAAAGTTCATCTTTTATATCTATTTTATCCTGTCTATCATCAAATATATATCTCATAATTTCCACCTGCTTATTTAATTTTTATATTAATTTATTTAATTTTCAATTTGCAAACTATTTATTCTGTCTTTTTCTTTCTTCCTTCTTTTCTCTTTTGTAGGCTTCTTTTTTCTCATATTTGTCATATGCCTTTATTATTCTCTGAACAAGCTCATGTCTAACAACATCTCTGTCTGTAAGCTCTTTTATGCCTATTCCATTGACATCTTTTAATATATATGTAGCCTGAACTAAACCACTTTTCTTGTTTGAAGGAAGGTCTGTCTGTGTAACATCTCCTGTTACAACAGCTTTTGATCCAAATCCTAGTCTTGTAAGGAACATCTTCATCTGCTCAGATGTAGTATTCTGTGCTTCATCAAGTATTATAAATGCATTATCAAGTGTTCTCCCTCTCATAAATGCAAGAGGTGCAACTTCTATAATACCTCTTTCTATATATTTATTAACCTTATCTCCACCTAGCATTTCAAATAATGCATCGTAAAGTGGTCTTAAATATGGGTCTATTTTTTCCTGTAAATCTCCAGGAAGATATCCTAGACTTTCTCCTGCCTCTACTGCCGGTCTTGTAAGTACTATTCTCGTTACTTCATCCCTTTTAAATGCTTGAACAGCCATCGCAACTGCTAGGTATGTTTTACCAGTACCTGCTGGACCTATACCAAAAGTAATATCATTATTTTCTATTAATTTAACATATTCTTTCTGTCCTAAAGTCTTTGGCTGAACCGGAGTACCCTTCTTAGTAAGGACTATTGTACCTTCAAGTTCCTGTATTCTATTTTCATCTCCATCATTAAGAAGAGATAATGAATATAGTATAGACTGTTTATCTAGCGATTTCCCTTTAGATACTGTAGTGTGTAGCTCATTCATTAAACTATTTGCTGCTTCTACATTTTTTTCTTCACCTATCAAAATAAGGTTTCCTTCTCTAAGTGTTACATCTATGTTTAGTGACTTTTCTATAAGCTTAATATTTTCATCAAAGTTTCCAAATAGTTCTCTTTCAAAATTTGGCTCTGATATAAGAAATTTCTTTTGTATAATCAATTCTTTCTTTCCTCCCAGCTTAAAGCTTTATTAAAACTTTTTGTTTCATTATATAAATATAATTCCACATTCTATATTATACCATTTTTATTGCTTATTTCATAATAAATTTGAACTTCATTTTTTTAGTTATAAATTATTTCATTCAAGACATAAAAAGGCTGTCACAAATTTTGTGACAGCCTATATAATATATCTTATTTACTGTTTTATAAAATGAGATTTATCTACATGACATAATGGGCATTCGTAATCATCTGGTTCTTTTGTTATATCTCCTTCGTATACGTATCCACATACGTCACAGTAGTAGCTTACTCCTACATCTTCTGCTTTTGGAGCTTCCTCTTCTTTTACTGCTTCTGCTTCTTCTTTTTCTACTTTTATAAAATGTGATTTATCTACTGCACATAATGGGCATACATAATCATCTGGTTCTTTTGTTATATCTCCTTCATATACGTATCCACATACATCACAGTAGTAGCTTACTCCTACATCTTCTGCTTTTGGTTCTTCTTTTTTAACATCTTCTTTTGCAGCAGATTTTTCATCAGTTTTTATAAAGTGTGACTTATCTACTCCACATAATGGACATACATAGTCATCTGGTTCTTTTGTTATATCTCCTTCGTATACATAGCCACATACATCACAGTAATAACTTACATTTTCTTCTACTGGTTCTTCTTCAACTTTTACAAAGTGCGATTTATCCATATGGCATAATGGACATTTATAGTCGTCTGGCTCTTTTGTTATATCTCCTTCATATACATAGCCACATACATCACAATAGTAACTTACTTTTCCTTCTGCTTTAGGAGCTTCTTCTTTTTCAACTTCTTCAACATAAGTAGGAGCATTCTTTGGTGCTTTACCTTTTATTACTTTATGATAATAATCATAAGTCATAGGTTTGTGTTTTCCTACAAATCCTGAATTTGTTACTTTAGCAAGTATTAAAGAATGAGTTGCTGCATCTGTAAATGATACAACTTCACATATTAAATATCCGCTTATATCCTGAACCATTACTGGCATTTTATCTACATAATCATATTTGAAACCATCATATTTGTCATTCTTTTCAGATGACTGGAAACCAAATGCTCTTATTATAGCTGGATCTGTATCTTCTGATAGTATAGATACACTAAATCTTCCTTCTTCTTTTATACAATCATGTGTAAAGTTATCTTTGTTCATACTTATACATATTAGTGCCGGATCCGCAGAAACCTGGAACACTGTGTTTACAACACACCCAACTTTTCTTCCATATTTTAATGTACCTATTGTATAAAGTCCATAAGATAAGTTCTGTAAAACTTTCATATCCATAATTTGTTTCCTCCTTAAAATTTATATAATATATGTTTACCCAAATTTACTATCTGTTAAACATTTTTATAATTATATTTTAAAAAGGAGTCGTCAATTGACAACTCCCTTGTTTACATTTTATATACTATCTATTTATGGCTTTATAGAATTTAAACTTCCTGTTCTATTAATCCATATCCGCCTTCTTTTCTCTTATATACTAAGCATATTTCGAAGCTTTCCCGATCTTTAAACATATAGAAATCATGGTCTGTTAAGTTCATCTGTAGTATAGCTTCTTCTACACTCATAGGTTTTAAATTGAATTTTTTTCTTCTTTCTATTACTACTTCTGGTTCTTCTACTTCGTAATCTAATTCTTGAGCTAGTTCTTCTATTCCTTCATATCTTATAGAGAAGTTGCCTGGTACTCTAGTTTTAAATTTATCTTTGTATTTGATTATCTGTCTGTTTAGCTTATCACAAACTAAATCAATTGCTGGATATAAATTATCTTGTTCTTCTTCCACTCTTATTGTGTGTCCATTTACATTAGGTATCATAACTTCTACCTTCTGTCTATTTTTACTAGCGCTAACAGTTACTTTAACTTCTGTATCTTCATCTAGGTATTTTCCAAGTTTTTTTAATTTATCTTCTGTATACCCTTTTATTCCATCTGTTAATTTAACATGTTTTCCAGTTACTGTAACTCTCATAAAACTCTCTCCCTTCGCTGACATATACCGTTTTCCCTTAGTACATTTTATGTTTGATATATGTTTTTTAGCTTATATATATAATAACTTATATTTTTGCGAATTTACAGACTTTTTTTTAAATTAAAAGTGTGTTATTATAAATATAACCGAGTGTCATTTTCACCGTCATTTTTATTCATATGAAATTCATTGAGATAGACTTTTAAATCTATCTCTTTTTTTATATTTTTATATATCTAAAAAAATATTTTTTATAAATTTCAAAACAGTATTTACAGCATAATTTAGATTATAAAAAAATCTCATCTAAAAAAATAGACGAGATTCTTATCAAAAAAGATTAAAAGCCTGGATAAAATATCCAGGCCATATATACATATTTATTGTAAGTTTTCCTTAACTAATTTATTAATTAGTTTTCCGTCAGCTCTACCTTTTGTTTTAGGTTTTATAACTGACATTATTTTTCCCATATCCTTCATAGAAGTTGCTCCTACTTCAGATATAGTCTGTTTTACAATCTCATTTAGCTCTTCTTCGCTTAATTGTTGAGGTAGGTACTCTTTTAATACTTCTATTTCTGATCTAGTCTCTTCAACTAAATCTTCCCTTCCAGCATCTAGAAATTGTTCTAAACTGTCATTGCGCTGTTTTAGCTGTTTTGATATTATATCTATAACATCATCATCGTTCAATTCGATTCGTTTATCAACTTCTACCTGCTTTATTGAAGATCTTATTAAAGTTATAACTGATTTTCTCAATGTATCTTTGTTTTTCATTGAAGTCTTTAGATCTTCTTGTAATTTTTGTTTAAGGGTCATTTCCCCTCACCTCTTTGCTTTTATTTGCTACTATCTTTTAGCGTTTTTTCTTCTAGCTGCTTCAGCTTTTTTCTTACGTTTTACACTTGGTTTATCGTAGTGTTCTCTTTTTCTAACTTCAGACATTATGCCAGACATTGCACACTGACGTTTAAATCTTCTTAAAGCACTGTCTAATGATTCATTTTCTCTTACTCTAACTTCTGACATTCTTTTTCCCTCCCTCCGATAGCGCAATTATGCTGGGACTGTAACAACTGTTAAGGATTACAAACCTAACACTTAATCTAGTATAAACTAAATCTTTACTTTTATCAAGTATTTTTATTCCTAATCCGACATTTTTTTTAACATTTTTTTAAAATTACCCTAGCATCAATTTCGCCAAGATTGATATAGGAAAATACTCCTATTTTTCTTCTGCTTCGTAGTTAGGAAGTTTTTTACCTGCTAGTACATGGTAGTGTATGTGTTTAACTTCCTGACCACCATCTTCACCGCAGTTATTTATTATTCTGAATCCAGTTTTATCGAATCCTTTTTCTTTAGCTATTGTGTTTATAGCGTTGTGTATATCAGCTATTATACCCATTTCTTCTGCTGGCACGTCTAATATACTAGTGTAGTGTTTTTTAGGTATTACAAGTATATGATATGGCGCAACAGGATTAAGGTCGTTAAACGCTAATATTTTATCATCTTCATAAACTTTTGATGATGGTATTTCTCCATTTGCTATTTTACAGAATATACAATCCATAATTATTTCACCTCCGATTTGTTATCTTTATAAATTTCTACACCAAAATAAAAAATCCTTCTTTTTTCACCAAATTAATTGGTAAAATCAGAAGGATTTATTTTTATACTATATTAATACACCCTCAACATAGTCTTCTTTTATTCCAGTTATTTTTACTTTTCTTATCTGTCCAGAAATATCTTCTTCACTTGGAGCTTCAACTCTCATGTAGTTCATTGTAAGTCCTTCATAGTTTCCAGATTTAGTAGTTTCTTCAAATAAAACATCCATTTCTCTACCTATAAATCTTTCAGCAAATTTATCGAAATTATTTTTAGATAGAGATATAAGTTGTTCACTTCTCATATGTTTTACCTGAGGATCTATCTGATTATCCATCTTAGCCGCTGGAGTACCTTTTCTTGGAGAATATTTGAATATATGCATCTGTGCTAATTCTATATTCTTTAAGAATTCATAAGTCTGTTTAAATTCTTCATTAGTTTCTCCAGGGAATCCAACTATAACGTCTGTAGTTATAGCAACATCTGGCATTTTTTCTCTTAATCTTTCTACTATTTCTTTATATTCAGCAGTAGTGTATCTTCTGTTCATTCTATCTAAAGTTGCATCACATCCACTCTGTAGTGACAAATGGAAATGAGGACAAACTTTATCCATCTTAGAAATTTCTTCTACAAACTCATCAGTAAATAATATTGGCTCAACTGAACTAGTTCTTATTCTTTCTATACCGTCTATTTCATTTACAGCTTTTATAACGTCTAGTAATTTAACTTCTTTATCCTTTATATCTTTTCCGTAAGATGCAACATGTATTCCAGTAAGTACTACCTCTTTATAGCCCTTAGAAGCCAATAATTTAACTTCTTCAACTATATTATCAAGCTCTCTACTTCTAACTCTTCCTCTTGCATAAGGAATTATACAATATGTACAGAATCTATCGCATCCATCCTGAATTTTCATAAATGCTCTAGTTCTTCCATTAGTCTGAGTTATTTCGATTTCTTCAAATTCTTTTACCTTCATTATATCATCTACTGTAGACACCTTATCATTGCATGTAACAGCCTCAACTTTTTCAACGATATGTCTTCTATCATTAGTACCCATAACTAAATTTACTTCTTCTATATCTAGTATTTCCTCTGGAGCAACCTGAGAATAGCATCCTACAACCGCTATTACAGAGTTTGGGTTCTTTTTCTTAACTCTTCTTATATACTGTCTTGATTTTCTATCACTCATGTGAGTAACAGTACAAGTATTTATAACATAAACATCTGCATATTCTTCACTCTGAACGTGCTCATATCCAGCATGTTCAAATAATTCTATCATAGCTTCTGTTTCATACTGGTTTACTTTACATCCAAGTGTGTAAAAAGCAACTTTTTTCACTTATATTTCTCCTCCTAAATCACCTAATTCATATTGTACAAGTGCTGAGGCTACAGTAGATGCAGTTTCTGTTCTAAGAATTCTAGGACCAAGAGTAACTACTTTTGCTCCATTTTCTTTAAGTGCATCTATTTCTTCGTCAGCAATTCCACCTTCTGGTCCTATAAATATCCCTATAGTTTCTATATCAAGTCCTCTTATCTCTTTAACTAAAGGTATATTTCTTTCGTCTTCATAAGGGCAAATATTGTAATCATTTCTCTTCATATCATCAAGAGCTTCTTTAAAACTTAAAACTCCTTTTAATGTAGGAATTTTTCCTCTCTTAGACTGTTTTGCAGCTTCATATATGATTCTTTCCCATCTTTCAAGCTTTTTATCTTCTTTTTTGCCATCTACTTTGGCAACACTTCTCTTAGTATCTACTAGAATTATTTCATCAGTTCCAACTTCTGTTAATTTCTGAAGAATATACTCCATTTTAGGACCTTTTGGCATTCCCTGATATACTCTAACTCTTAGTTTAGACTCTCTTTTTATATCTCTTTTATCTATTATATCTAGACAAACTTCTTCCTTAGACATAGATTTTATTTCGCCAATATACTCGTTATCTTCTCCGTCACAGATTTCAAGTTTTTCGCCTTCTCTATATCTAAGAACTTTTGTTATATGCTTTACATCTTCACCTTCTATGATGCATGTATTTTCTTCTAAATTTATATTGTTCTTGTCTACAAAAAATCTATCCATAGTCCATGTCCAATCCATAATAATATCCTTTTAAAATAAATTTTTATTCTACAAAATCTCTAATCAAGATTTATTTTTTTATTTTAGATACTATAGCAGACCATTCTCCTTTTCTGATAACTTCTACTATTTCAAATCCATTTTCTTCAAGACTTTCTACTACCTCATCTATTTTTGCAAGTATTATACCTGAAGATATAAACACAGCATCTTCTTTCATAAACTGCTGTACATCCTTAGCAAGTATTTTTATTATATCTGCTATTATATTAGCCACAACAACATCCGCTTTATCATGTATAACATCAGTTAAGTTTCCATGAAGTACTGTAACCTTATCTTCTACATTACTTTCTTTTACATTTTCTTTAGCAACTTCAACAGCTACTTCATCTAAATCAACTGCTGTTACATCATTAGCACCTAATTTAGCAGCTGCTATTGCTAATATACCACTACCACAACCTATATCGAATACCTTAGCATCTGGAGTAACGTATTTTTCTAACTGGCATATACACATACTAGTTGTTTCATGAGTACCTGTACCAAATGCCATACCTGGATCTAACTCTATAACTATATCTCCTTCCTGTTCTTCGTATTCTTCCCAAGATGGTTTTATAACTATCTTTTCACCTACTTTAGTTGGTTTGTAGTATTTTTTCCAGTTATTTGCCCAATCAGCTTCATTAACTGTATCTAAAGACACACTTCCTTCACCTGGATCTATACCGAAATCTTTAAGTGTAGATATTCTATGTCTTACATTTTCAACGAATTCTGGTACATTTTTTTCTTCAGATATATATGTTTTTATTTTTACGCAGTCTTCTCCACTTTTGTTGAATACTTCTTCTTCAACATAATCCCAATCGTACTCGTGTTTTTTCTGGAATTTGAAGTCATTAGGGTCTTCTATCATAGCCCCAGCTGCTCCATTTTCATAAAGTATATTTGTTATAGCCTCAACCGCTTCTGTAGTTGTTCTAATTGTTACTTCTATCCAATTTCCCATTTTCGTAACCTCCATCTAAAAAATATTATTCTTTAAATTGACACATGGTCAAAATTTTCCATTTTACATTACCTTTTATTATATCATACTATATAACAATTTTTATCTATTATCTTTTCTTTCTAGAAAAAAAGGTTATGCTACTAAATCTTCATAGCACAACCTTATAAAAAACTAACTATCTTTTTTTCTTCTTAGATGTCTTCTTTTTGCCATCGTGTTTAGGCTTTCTAGCTTCTCTTTCTAATCTCTCTTTTTCTCTTTTACCAGATAAGAAATAATCTAAAATACCAAATACTATCGCTGCAACCACAACAGTTATAAAGAAATTCATTATAGAACTTGCAAATATACCAGCACCTATACCAGCTATAATACTTGCTCCTTTTCCATCGCCTTTCCCTATAATATTGAATCCCTTCCAGTATTCAAGCACCATTGCCACAAACACTAGCCCTAAAAGAACTCCACCCATGCTAGTAGTCTCATTATTTCTAAACTCAACCTCAGCAAAATTAACAACAAAATGTTTAAGCGTAAAAATAACTAAAGCTGCTAAAAACAACTTCCCAGTCTCTACCCAATTTATACTAAACCCTTTCTTCTCTTCCATTACTACTCTCCTTTACTAAACCTTTCATAACTATTCACAAATTTTTCTCATTACAAAAAATACCATTAATAAACCAATCTTTCAAGATAAATTTTCTTTTTTATGTACTTTTACCAAAATCTTCTACTTTTGGGAAATAAAATGAAAAAGAGATGTCCTAAAGATTTTTCATAAAAACTAACTTTAAACTTCAATATCGAATCTAATACGCTCTCGACAATCTGGAGGCACATCGCAACATATAAATGTGTTATAGAATAAATGCGATGTGCCGAAGCCTGGAGAGGAGTTTAGATTCGATTTGAAGTTAAAAAAAGATGCCCTTGAAAAATCTTGGACATCTCTTTTCATTATTTATTTCTTTTTCTTTCCAAATAATCTATCTATTTTTTCCCCGAATGTGGCTTTTTTTTCGTGTTCTTTCGACCCACATTCACCTGCGAATTCTCTTAATAATTCTTTCTGTTTTTCAGAAAGTTTCTTAGGCACTTCTACATTGACCTTAACATACTGATCACCCTTAGAATTACCTCTAATACGTTTTATACCTCTATCTCTTAATCTAAATACTGTACCTGTCTGAGTACCTTCTGGTATAGTATATTTAACCTTACCATCAAGAGTTGGCACTTCTATCTCATCACCAAGTGCTGCCTGAACAAATGTTATAGGCATATCTATATAAATATCGTATCCATCTCTTCTGAATATTTCATGAGGAGTAACTTCTACTATTATATATAAATCTCCTTTTGGAGCTCCTGGTTCACCAAATTCACCCTGTCCAGATAATTTTATCATCTGTCCATCATCTATACCTGCTGGTATATCAACTTCGATAGTCTTAGTTTTTCTTACACTACCAGTTCCCTTACATTTAGAACATGGAGTATCTATTATTTCACCAGTACCATTACAGTTTGGACAAGTCTTAGTACTTGCTATATTACCAAATGGTGTTCTCTGTACACTTCTAACTGTACCAGTACCATTACAGTTTGGACAAGTTTTCTTAGAAGTACCTGGTTTTGCTCCTATACCATGACATTCGCTACATTCTTCACTTCTAGTTACTTTTATTTCCTTTTTAACACCTTTTGCAGCTTCTTCAAATGTAACTCTTACTCTCTGTCTTATATCAGCACCTCTTACTGGACCTCTTCTTCTTGAGCCAGATCCTCCAAATCCGCCGAATCCGCCACCGAATATATCTCCAAATATATCTTCAAATCCGCCGAATCCACTGAAATCACCCTGTCCAAAGCCGCCAAAGCCACCTTGACCACCGAATCCTCCTTGACCATTTACGCCATCTGGACCAAACTGATCATATCTTTTTCTCTTTTCCTCATCTGATAATACTTCATATGCTTCATTTATTTCTTTGAATTTTTCTTCAGCTTCTTTATCACCTGGATTTCTATCTGGGTGATATTTCATAGCTAGTTTTCTATATGCTTTTTTAATTTCCTGAGCTGTTGCTGTCTTTTCAACGCCAAGAAGTTCATAATAATCTCTTTTACTACTCAACCTGTGACACCGCCTTTTCCTTTCTCAAACTTTCTACAATAAAACAATAGCTTGTAGAATATTTAAAACTACAAGCTATCATTCATACTTTATAATTCTACTTTAATATCTTACTTTATTCACAGGTCAATTACAAGCTATATAGTCTTTTTTCCTGGAATAATCACATTCAGTTATTTAATACTAAAGGTTAGATATTATTTATCTTCATCTACTTCTTTGAAGTCTGCATCATATACATTGTCATTATTTGAAGATGATCCTTCATTTGCCTGTTCAGCACCTGCCTGCTGCTGTGCCTGCTGATACATTACTTCAGATACTTTCTGGAATTTCTGCATTAATTCATCTATAGCATTTTTGATTTCTTCTGCTGATGCATCTTCTTTATCTTTTACAGATTTTACGTTTTCTATTGCTTTTTCTATTTCAGCTTTATCATCAGCGCTTATTTTATCTTCAACTTCTTTTAAAGTTTTTTCTGTCTGATATACTGTTGATTCAGCCTGGTTAACTGCTTCTATTTTTTCTTTTTTAGCTTTATCTGCTTCTGCATTCATTTCAGCTTCTTTTACTTTTCTTTCTATTTCTTCTTCAGATAAGTTAGTGTTAGAAGTTATAGTTATTTTCTGTTCTTTTCCAGTTCCTAAATCTTTAGCTGTAACATGAACTATACCGTTAGCATCTATATCGAAAGTAACTTCTATCTGAGGGATTCCTCTCATTGCTGGTGGTATATCAGTTAACTGGAATCTACCTAATGTAGTATTGTCGTAAGCCATACTTCTTTCTCCCTGAAGTACATGTATATCAACAGCTGTCTGGTTATCTGCTGCAGTTGAGAATACCTGAGATTTTTTAGTTGGTATTGTTGTATTTCTTTCTATTATCTTAGTGAATACATTACCTAATGTTTCTATACCTAATGATAATGGAGTTACGTCTAATAATAATAAGTCGTTAACTTCACCAGTTAATACACCTGCCTGTATTGAAGCACCAGCTGCAACACATTCGTCTGGGTTTATACCTTTGTGAGGTTCTTTTCCTATGAATTTTTTAACAGCTTCCTGAACTGCTGGTATTCTTGTAGAACCACCAACTAGTAATACGTCATCTATTTCAGAAACTGATATTCCTGCATCTGATATAGCTCTCTTCATTGGTTCCATAGTTTTTTCAACTAATCCTGCTGTTAATTCTTCAAATTTAGCTCTTGATAAATCTATGTTTAAGTGTTTTGGACCTTCTGCAGTTGCTGTTATGAATGGAAGGTTTATATTTGTACTCATTGTTGAAGATAATTCTTTTTTAGCTTTTTCAGCAGCTTCTTTTAATCTCTGAAGAGCCATTTTGTCGTTTCTTAAATCAACACCTTCAGCTTTTTTGAATTCTTCTGCTAAGTAGTCTATTATTATTTTATCGAAGTCATCTCCACCTAATCTGTTGTTACCAGCTGTAGCTAAAACTTCGAAAGTACCATCACCTATTTCAAGTAATGAAACGTCGAATGTACCTCCACCTAAGTCGAATACTAATATTTTTTTATCCTGATCTAATTTATCCATACCGTAAGCAAGTGATGCTGCTGTTGGTTCATTTATTATTCTCTTAACTTCAAGTCCTGCTATTCTACCAGCGTCTTTAGTTGCCTGTCTCTGAGCATCTGTGAAGTATGCTGGAACAGTTATAACTGCTTCTGTTACTTTTTCACCTAAGTAGCTTTCTGCATCAGATTTTAATTTCTGAAGTATTATTGCTGATATTTCCTGTGGTGAATAATCTTTTCCATCTATATTTACTTTGTAGTCAGTACCCATATGAGTTTTTATTGAGCTTATAGTTCTATCTGCATTTGTTACTGCCTGTCTTTTTGCTGGTTCCCCAACTATTCTTTCTCCATCTTTAGTGAAAGCTACTACTGAAGGAGTAGTTCTCATACCTTCTGAGTTTGGTATTATCTGTGGTTCTCCACCTTCTAATACTGCTACACATGAGTTTGTTGTACCTAAGTCTATACCTATTACTTTTGCCATTTTAATTTCCTCCTTTATGATTATAAATCATATTATGATTTGTAATTTACCTTTTCATTTAATTAATTTATTTGCTATTTATTAGCAAGAAACTTTTACCATAGTTGCTCTTACAACTTTTTCATTTAATTTATATCCTTTTTGTAGCACATCTACAACCTTACCAGGTTCTACACCACATATATGATCCTGCATAACTGCCTGATGGAAGTTTGGATCGAAAGGCTCATCTTCAGCTGGTATTTCTTTAAGACCAAATTTACCAAGAGTATCTAAAAGCTGTTTTAAAACTAGCTCAACACCCTGATAAACTGCTGTACCTTTATCTGCTGAATCTAAAGCTCTTTCCATATTGTCTATAACAGGAATAAGTTCTGCCATTATTTTTTCATTGGCAAATATTCCTATATTTTCTTTTTCTTCATTAGTTCTTCTTCTGTAGTTTGCATACTCAGCTTGAAGTCTCTGATATTTATCATTTAAATCTGCTATTTCATCTTTTAATTTTTTTTCTTCAAGTTTAGCATTTATATCTGTTACGTTTTCTGCTTCACCTTCTATCTCTTCATTAGAAACATTTACTTCTTCATTCTGAGCTTCCTCAGCCGTTTTAGTATTTTTTGTCTCCTCGTTTATACCTTTATTATTTTCCAAGACATACACCCCTCAGTCAATCAGCAAATCGCTGTTTTATTTCTTTTTATTTAGTAAAATGCTCATATAATTTATTATTGAGCAAACTCTAGCATAATCCATTCTTGTAGGTCCTATAAAGCTTATCTTTCCTAATGTATTATTATCTACATTATATGTAGCTGTTACGACACTACAATCTTTTTCAAGACCTTTTCCATTTTCATTACCTATTAAAATATTTAGATTATCCTTTTGAATACCCTTCTGTTTAATAAGATCTGTAACGGCATCTTTTTCTTCTACTAGATTTAAAAATTCTCTAGCTTTTATTATGTCGTTAAACTCAGGGTAATTGAAAATATTTGTAGCTCCATTTAATGTAAGTGAATAATCATCATCTGACTCTTCACCATTTAGAACATCTATTAATGTATCGACTATCATTGAAAACTCACCAATCTGATATTTTACATATGATATAAAGTTTTCATCTAAGTCAGCTACACTCTTTCCAGCAAGTCTTTTTGTTAAACTATCTGATATAAGATTTAGTTTAGCTTGTTCAATGTTTTCTCTTACTGGTATGTTCGCTTTCTTTACATCACCTTTTGCTGAAACTACTATTAAAAGTATCTCGTTTTCATTTAAGTTTACCAACTGTATATATTTTATTACGTTGTTTGCTATACTCTTTGTAATAGCTACTGTAGTATAATTGGTTAATTTTGATAACATCTTTGATGTTTCATGAATTAAACCATTTATATTGTCTATATTGTTTTGCATACAGTTTTCAATTAATCTTTTTTCCTCATCAGTAAGCTCTCCCTTGTTCATTAAAGAATCAACATATAATCTATATCCTTTAACTGAAGGAACACGACCTGCAGATGTGTGAGGCTGTATTAGATATCCTAGCTCTTCCAAATCCGCCATTTCATTTCTTATAGTCGCTGCACTAACTCCAAAATCATGTTTCTTTGAAATTGTTCTAGAACCGATAGCCTCTGCTGTATCAATATAATCTTTAACTATCGCTTTAAGTATATTTAATTTTCTCTCATTCAATTCCAAATTCATCACCTTCTTACTTTATTAGCACTCATCATTCAAGAGTGCTAAAAAGCTTATACTTATTTTATAACACCATTAGAATTTTTTGTCAACATCTTTTGAAAAAACTTTTTAAAAAGTATTTTTGAACACAAAAAAGAAATCCAATTATACTATAATCAGATTTCTTTATTGCAAATTCAATATTCTTTTTATCAATTGTCCACTAACATACTAGAGTGCTAATTAGCATATCATTATCACTCTTATCTAAGATAATATTTCTAAAAATACACTATTAGATATCTCTCTTCCCTTTTGAGTTAGTTTTATATTTTCATCATCTACAGATAAAAGTCCTCTCTCAACTAAATCCTCTACCTGTTTTTTATATTTATCACAGAATTCAACTCCAAATCTATTTTTAAAATCAATTCTATTAATTCCAGAGTTCATTCTTAATCCCATAAACACCATTTCTTCCATCATTTCCTCATCAGAAAGATTTTCTACACTTATAATAGGCTTTTTCCCACTTTCTATTTTTTTATGGTAACTATTTAAATTTGACTCATTTGTATATCTATCTCTAGCAAGATATCCAGCTGCACCTGCACCAAGTCCAAGATAGTTATCACACTGCCAATAGATTATATTGTGTCTACACTCTTTACCTTCTTTAGAATAATTAGATATTTCGTACTGATTATATCCATTGTTTTTTAGATAGTTAATAGTGTATTCATACATCTCTATATCTCTATCCTCGTCCATAAGTTCAAACTCTTCTCGCTCATACATATCAAAAAGCTCTGTTCCCTCTTCCATTATAAGAGAATATGCAGAAATATGCTCAGGGTTTAATCCAACAACCTTTTCCAAACTCTCTTTCCAATCGTCCTCAGTCTGATTAGGAAGTGCAAACATGAGATCTATATTGATATTATCAAAACCTACACTTCTAGCCTCTTTAAAATTCTTCTCAAACTCCTCATAAGTATGAATTCTCCCTATATAACTTAAATGATGATTTTGAACAGCTTGAAGGCCTATACTCAGCCTATTTATTCCACTTCTTTTAATAGCTTCTAACTTTTTCCTATCAATAGTACCTGGATTGCATTCCATAGTAATCTCGGCATCATCAGAAATATTAAAACTATCTTTAACGCACTTCATCAAACTCTCAATCTCATCACAAGATAAAATACTAGGAGTTCCTCCTCCAAAGAAAATAGTATCTACTATTCTATCAGCACATTCACCTGAATACATCTTTATCTCTTTATTTAAATCATCTAAATATCTCTTCTTATCACATAAATTCATTTTAAACGAATTAAAATCACAGTATTTACACTTCTTTACACAAAACGGAATATGTATATAAACTCCAAACATCAAACATTCCTCCTTTTAATAATTATTATTTTATACAATCTGAAGATGCATCGCAACATATAAATATATTATACAAATTCAAAGCGATGCATCGAAATCTGGAGATAAGATCATGTTTGTTCTAAGCATAAAAAAAGAGATGTCTCTTTAAATAATCGAGACATCCCACATAATCAATTTAATTATATATTGCAGTATCCAACTACTCTATATTCAGCAGGTACTTCATATCCACTTGCATCAAATACCCATTTAGAATCCATAAGAGTTGTATCCACTATTAATCCGAAGTATAACATAACTATACCAGAAGCTATTTTTCCTTCGTATTCGTCTTTTAATTCTTCTTTATCAACAACAAGAACTATTTTACCACCATCAACTATAAATCTCCATGGCTGTTTGTTAAGTGCTGAAGGAGCTAGTCTAGCATATGAGAATGCATCTAATAAAGCTCTCGTTTCTAGATCTTCTATATCTGCTGCCTGTCCCCATTTATCCATGAATACTATTTCTTCTATAGCTTTTCTATCTGATGCAGGTTCTGCCATTGCTTTTTCCATTTCTGACTGAGAATAGTTTTCTCCTGTTTTAGTAGCTTTTAAAACTTTTTTCTTAGCTTCATCAGCATATCCAAACGCTACTAATGCAACTAATTCTTTATCAGTTACTATTCCTATATTTTCAAGTATTTTCTTTCCATCATTAAATGTTATCCAGCAAGAATCTATTTTTAATTCTACCCCTTTTAATCTTGCGTTTTCTGCTATATATCCAGCATTTTCTATATAATTATCTTTTTTATCTGAAAGTAAAAGCATGTAGTGTGGTGCATCTATAAGGAATCCATTGTATCCAGCTAATCCTTCCATTTTGTCATATACTTCACCTTTGTCATAGAATTTTAATTCTGTTTCTATACCAGGAACTAGAACTTTAGCTGTTTCTATATATTTTTTTATTTCTTCTAAGTTTTTAGCTTCAACTTCTTTTTCTTTAAAACTTCTAACTGATTTTGAGTTCATTATTAAATTCTTATAATCCATCATTTTGTACTCTCCTTCTACCGACAAATAAATAATCTTAATTTAAAAAGCCGATACATAATAATTAATTCTTTATGTTCATTATATACCCTTTTCAGTATAATTCAAACTGACTTTTTTAATTTTTTAAATTTTTTATAAATTTAATTATATATTCTATTTTTATCGATATCTACAAACAAAACATATTTCTATAGATTATCCAATCCAAATATTTTTAAAATTATTTTATCATTTCTAATAATTTTTCTTTTTTATTTATATCTGGATTTTTTATTACTTCTTTTAAGATTTTATTTAGCATTTCTCCTATTTCCTTGCCTGGTTTTATTCCAGCTGCTATTAAATCTTTTCCATTTATATCTAAATCTTTAACTCTAAAACATTCGCCGTTATCCACAATTTCTTTTAAAGTATTTTCTACGTTATTTAGCACTATAAGAGCTTCTACTGTAAATGCTTCTAATACTTCTATCCCTACACTTTCAATTTTCTTCTCTTCTTCGCTTTTTTCTTCAAATTTACCTTTTCTTTCTTCTAAATATATATCTACTTCAGCAGCCTTTAAATCAATTAAATCCTCTAACATTTCTACACTGTCCAATTTCATAAGTAAATACTTTAAATCCTCTTTATTATTAGAGATATTTCTCATACCGTATTTTAAAAGCTCACAAGCCTTAGAAATTGTTTTATTATCATATCTCATCTTTTTCAATATTTTTCTAGTATTCTCTAGTCCAATAGCTTCATTTATATAAATAAAGAATCCAGCTAACCTACAAGCTAAATCTTTTTTACATAAATCGGCACAATTAACACCCATTTTTATCATTTCTACAGCCGAAAATTCTCTATTATAATCTTCACTATCTATCTTATACAGCTCTGGTAGTATATTTTTTAGTATTCCACTTTCATGATAAATCATTATTTTTTTTGCATCTGACATCAATGTCTTAGTAAATTCTACATTTATTCTCTCAATAGATACTGCTGAGATTAAATCCGACATTTCTTCTATTGCTTTGAATGTATCATTCTCAATAGAGAATCCAAGCTGTGCAGAAAATCTAATTCCCCTCATCATCCTAAGTGCATCTTCTTCAAATCTTTTTATTGGATCTCCAACACATCTTATTACCTTATTTTTAAGATCATCTCTACCACCAAACACATCAACCAATCCAGTAGAATTATTATACGCCATAGCATTTATAGTAAAATCTCTTCTAGATAAATCTTCTTCTATATTTTCAGTGAATTCTACACTATCTGGATGTCTTCCATCTGTATAATCTCCATCTATTCTATATGTAGTTACTTCATACGGTTCATTATCTATCACTACAGTGACAGTACCATGTTCTATACCTGTTTCTACAGTATTTTCAAATATATTCATTATATCTTCTGGCTTTGCAGATGTAGCTATATCCCAATCATTTGGCACTCGTCCAAGTAGACTATCTCTTATACATCCACCTACTGCAAATGCCTCAAATCCATTTTTTTCTATTTTTTCTATTATATACTCTGTTGTTTCTGGCAATTTTATCAAAAAAATCACTCCAATCTTCTAAAAAGGCTGTTACACATATCAAATGCAACAGCCAAATTATTTTTGTATTCTATTTTATTAGTCGTCAAGTTTAAGAACTGACATGAATGCTTTCTGTGGTACTTCTACGCTACCAATCTGACGCATTCTTTTCTTACCTTCTTTCTGTTTTTCAAGAAGTTTTCTTTTACGAGAGATATCCCCACCGTAACATTTTGCAAGAACGTCTTTTCTTAAAGCACTTATTGTTTCCCTTGCTATTACTTTATTTCCAACAGCTGCCTGAATTGGAACTGCGAACTGATGTCTAGGTATTTCATTTTTAAGTTTTTCACACATAGCTTTTCCTCTTACAAATGCTTTTGTTTCGTGGATTATGAAGCTAAGTGCATCGACCTGTTCTTTATTGATAAGTATATCAAGTTTAACAAGTTTAGAAGGTACATATCCCTTCATTTCATAATCTAATGATCCATATCCTCTAGTTCTTGATTTTAACGCATCAAAGAAGTCGTATATAACTTCATTTAGAGGTAGGTCGTAGTGAAGCATAACCCTTCTATCATCAATATATTCCATATTGTGCATAGTTCCTCTTCTTTCCTGACAAAGCTCCATAACAGCCCCTACAAAATCTTTTGGAACTATTATATCACCTTTAACTATAGGCTCTTCTATCATCTGTATTTCACCTGGTTCAGGTAAGTTTGCTGGGTTCTGTATCATAACAACTTCTCCATCAGTTTTTGTAACTCTGTATATAACAGATGGTGCAGTTGTTACTATATTAAGGTCAAATTCTCTTTCTAATCTTTCCTGCATTATTTCCATGTGTAATAATCCAAGGAATCCACATCTAAATCCAAATCCAAGAGCTGCAGATGTTTCAGCTTCAAATTCTAAAGCTGCATCGTTTACCTGTAATTTTTCAAGGGCATCTCTTACATTTTCGTATTTTTCTCCTTCACCTGGATATATACCGCAGTAAACCATTGGAGTTGCTTTTTTATATCCTGGTAATGGCTCAGCTGTCATATTATCAGCGTCAGTTATTGTATCCCCAACACGACAGCTTCTTATATCTTTTATACTCGCTGCTATATAACCAACATCCCCTGCAGATAATTCTGGAAGCTCTGTTGGATTAGGAGCCATAACACCGACTTCTGTTACCTCGAATTTCTTCTTAGTATTCATCATTTCTATTGTCATGCCTTTTTTAACAGTACCTTCAAATACTCTTACATAAGCTATAACACCTTTGTATGCATCGTAGTATGAGTCAAATATTAAAGCTTTTAAAGGAGCTTCTGAATCTCCTTCTGGAGCTGGTACATGATTTACTATACCTTCTAATACATCTTCTATGTTTATTCCGTTCTTAGCAGATATAAGTGGTGCATCTGATGCATCTAGTCCTATATAATCTTCTATTTCTGCTTTTACTTCTTCTGGTCTAGCACTTGGTAAGTCTATCTTATTTATAACTGGAAGTATTTCAAGGTCCTGATCTAAAGCTAGATACACATTTGCTAGTGTCTGAGCTTCAACACCCTGAGCAGCATCTACAACTAGAAGAGCTCCTTCACAAGCTGCTAAACTTCTAGATACCTCGTAGTTAAAATCGACATGACCTGGAGTATCTATTAAATTAAGATAATATTCTTCACCATCATTAGCCTGATATTTAAGTCTAACGTTCTGTAGCTTGATTGTTATACCTCTTTCTCTTTCAAGATCCATGTTATCAAGAAGCTGAGATTTCATATCTCTTTCGCTTACAAGACCTGTAGTCTGTATTAATCTATCTGCTAAAGTAGATTTCCCGTGGTCTATATGTGCAATTATACTAAAGTTTCTTGTTCTACTCTGTCTGCTTGACAATTAAGTTTCCTCCCTTTCAAAATTATTCTCTATTTCAAAGCGATTTATTACGCTAAATTCATTTTTTCCGTTTATGAGCGCAGTTACGCTTTTATATCATACCTATTATTTTACTTTATCTCTTGCTTTATGTAAATAAAAAAGTCATTGTTCAATAAAGAAGTGACAAATATTTTTCTAGTTTTTTGTTTTTTTAATTGATTTTTTTGTATTCTCCTAGTATAATTTATAATTGACTGTATTTTAGCAGAGCAAAATTATAACCAAATCAAGTTGTGAAAAATATAAAAAATAAATAAATATTTTTCCTTGATTTTTATTTATAATTCTGTTAAAATCTAATATGTTGACGATGAGTGATTATTTAATAAAGTTATTGTGGGAGGTGAATAGAATGGCAAACATAAAATCAGCTAAAAAAAGAATAAGTGTTATAGAAAAGAAAACTGCTTTAAACAGAGTAAGAAAATCTCAGGTTAAAACAGCTATAAGAAGATTTGATGAAGCAGTTGCAGCAGGAAACGTAGAAGAAGCTAAAGCTAGATTCCAGTACGCACAGAAAAGAATATACCAGGTAGCTTCTAAAGGAACTATACATAAAAACGCTGCATCAAGAAAAGTAGCTAAATTAGCTCAGAAATTAAACGGTATGAACGCTTAATTACCAGTTTAATATGACATATATAACCCCCTGTTCGCTAAAGGGGGGTTTTTTATTGCCCAAATTTAGCACAAAAAGGGTATATATTGAATTTTGCTCCAGGCAATCAAGTTGCATTGTCGCTCAAATTCAATATATACCCTTTTTCAGTTAAATTTTCACTTATCTTAAAAACTAACTTGTCGTTGCAAAAATATCCAAAACTACCTTTTTTATCTTTATAAATATATATTAACTTATTTCGAATCAGATTGCTTATTTGCAGTATTTTCCTATTAGTATTTCTATGGCTGCTTCGTCACCGATTAGTCCATTTTTTATTCTGTATTCGCTTTCTAGTATGTAGTTCATTATTTCTGTTAGTTTGTCATCAGAGAAGTTTGTTCCCTGTTTTGCAGCGTTTTTTACAACGAATTCTTGTACTCCTAGTGTTGTTGCAATTTCTTTGATTTTCATGTTTTCTTTTTGCATGTCTTTTACGTTTAGTATTATTCTAAATTGTCTAGATATTAAGCTCATTATTCTTAGTACAGGCTCACCGTCAAATACCATGTCTTTAAATATTTTCATTGCAACAGACGCATTTTTCATTCCTATATTATCTATCATTCTAAATACATTGTTTTCAACTTTTCTAGGAGAAAGTTTGTCTACTATCTCGTTTGTAAGTGTGCTGCCTGCTCCAGCATAAGACCCCATTTTAAATATCTCATTTTTTACATCTGTAAGAGTCATATCGCTGTTTTTATCTCTATATCCAAGTTGCTCTATAAAGTAGGCTATTGTAGCATTTTCCGCATTTACATCAAGTCTAGAGAATTCTCTTTTTACCCATTTAAAAAGATCCATTCCATCTAATTTTTTACATTCACAAACAGTACCAACCTTGTTTACTTTCTTGTATATAGACTTTCTCTTATCTATATCCCCATAAACCATAAATGCCAACACAGTCGTATCTGGTATATTATCTAGTCTTTCGATAAAGTATTTTTCATCTGCATCTGTAAAATTCTTCTTATTTCCATTAAAAAGCTCAAAGTCTTTAACTATTACAACTTTTCTTTCATCCATGAACGGAAATGTTTCTATCGAACTAAGAAGCTGATCTAACTGAACCTCTTTTCCATCTATAACATCAAAGTTGAAATCAAGCATACTCTCATTTAAGCCAGATTTTAACATTTTTATTGAATTTTCTATAAGATAATATTCTTTTCCATAGAAAAGATATACTCTCTCAAAATTATTCTGTTTCATTCCTCCGATAATATCCTTGTAATCCATTTCTTTGCTCCTCTACGACTTTGATTTCATAATAAATTATGCCTAGACTAATTATTATATAATAAATCATAAGAAAACTAAAGTCTAATTGAGTAAATTGTATGTATGAAAACCATATTTCATCTACTTTTTCTAGGATAAAATAAATTATAGATATAATTACAGAATTTAATCCTGCTACAATGCTCGCAATAAACGGAAATATTTCAAATAAAAATATACTTGCAACATCTATATACACGACAAATGCTACAAATGGAACTGCCAAAACATTACTTATAACTGATAATATAGAAATCCCATCAAAACTATATACTATTATCGGTAGCGTCATTATATTTGCCGCTATTGTAACCGATGCTGCTGAAAATTTTATCCTTTTGTTTATAATTGGATAAAAGTAAACTATAGAAAAAGTAGCTAAAAAACTTAATTGAAACCCTGTATTATATATTACAAATGGATTTAAAAATATCATCACAGAAGCAATTATAGCAAGTGTGCTAATTCCATCCCTTTTTCTATCCAACACAAAGCATATATCAGCAAATACAGAAGATACAACTGCCCTTCCAATAGATGGACTTCCTCCAGCTATATAAAAATATATAAATAAGACAATATTAACAATTACCATATTAAAAGCTATATTTATCCTTCTTCCAATAAATCCAACCAACGTGCACAATATTCCTACATGAAGCCCAGAAACAGCTATAATATGGCTTACACCAGTCCTCGAAAACATCCTCTTATCCTCATCACTCATAAGATCCTTCTCACCTAGAAGCATAGAATTGATAAAATCAGACTTTTCCTTATACAGATACGCATTTGTATCCTTTATATATTCTCTAATCGCCCCTATCATCTTATAAGCTTTACTAATCCCAACTTTCTTACATTCGCTCATAACACAATAAACTTCTATACCAGTACTTTTTAAATACCTTCCATAATTAAAATCATCAAACTTCATATCAGAAAGTGCCTTTGACTTTCCTCTAACCTCTACAATATCTCCAACTTCCAAATCTACTTTTCCAGAATAATCATTTACCAGACACTCTCCTATCCTATATTGAGTGTATCTCTCTTTTTTCACCTCAGAAACGACTGTACCTCTAATAGAAATAGTTTGATTTGCTTCAACTGAATCCACTAATTCACCTTTGGTAGACAAAACAGAAATAGCAAATATAAAAAAGAATAAAATTACAGATGGTCTTCTAACAAAAAATACTTTTAAATGCTCAAATAAACTTCTACTTTTCTCCATATGTTAACCACCTCTCATTACTTTCTACTTTTATATTTGACACTTTTCAAAAATATATTCATAAAACTTTTTTTATTATTTATATAATTCAAATAAATACATTATTTTTTTAAGATAACAACAAAAAATCTAGCGTAAACCAAAAATAAAATAATAAGTTTACCTTTGTATTTAGGTAAACTTATTTTATAATTATAGTTGACATTTATTTAATTTTAATTTATTCTAGTAAACATAAATCTCATACTATGATTATATATAAAATAAAAGGTTTATAAATCAAAAATCAAAACACAGAAATTAAAAAGAAAAGAGGTATAAATTTATGAAAGCAAAAGAATTAGTGTACGTATCACTTTGTGCTGTAATAATAGCTATCTGCTCTTGGATATCTATACCAACTGCAGTGCCATTTACTCTACAAACATTTGGAATATACTTAGCAATTGCAGTACTTGGTGGAAAACTTGGTACAATATCACTATTAATATATCTTGGATTAGGTGCAATAGGATTGCCAGTATTTGCTGGATTCAAAAGTGGGTTAGCTGCTTTAATGGGGCCAACAGGTGGGTATATAATAGGATTTTTAGCTACTGCACTAATAATGTGGGGATTTGAAAAATTCTTTGGAAAAAATAAAGTTTCATTTATAATATCTGCAATAATAGGTCTTATAGCATGTTATGCACTTGGGACAGTTTGGTTCATGAAAGTATTCTCTGCCGCAAATGGTCCAATAGGACTTGCTGCAACACTTGGAATGTGCGTAGTTCCATTTATAATCCCAGACTTAATCAAACTTGTCGCTGCATATTTAATAGGAAGTAAAATTTATAGGCTAATCTCTCCTCAAGGATTGAAGTCATAGACAAACTCATCTCCAGGCTTCGACGTGTATAAAAATATTAATAAAAAAGGAGTTGCTACAATTTATTGCAACAACTCCTTTTTATTAATCGTATTCATTTATATGATTTCTCTTTTTAACAAATACTTTTCTAAGTATATCTAATTTTTCTTCGTTTATTTCCTTGTCGTATAAATCTAAAACATCATCTATATCCTTATATCCAAATATCAACTGAGATATCTGATTTATATTAAGGACAATATCAGATTTTTCTTCATCATATTCAAGTTTATCACAACTGTATAAATTTCCTTCAAAACTCAATCTATAGTTTCCAGTATTCTGATTTATATAATCGTCTTTTATCGCTATTGTAACACTCTCTTCAAAACAGCCTAATTTATCAGAGTAATTGTAATTATTTTCAAGATAGTCTGCCATATTTCTAAAACATTCGCCTATATTTACTACTCTTCCCATCATAAATGGTTTTAAAAGCGATTCTGATGTCTTAGGATTCTTTAAGGTATTACCTATAGTATTTCTAACGTCTTCCATAATAACAACCTTATCACACTGTGTATTGTGGTTGTAGATAAATGCTAAAATAGACTTTAAAGCATTTGTATTGCTGAAGTACACTTCTCTAACAAAGAATTTTCCTTCATTAATAGCATAAATAACATATCCATCATATACACCACAATCAGAACAAATATAAATATGTCCTCCATCTGCTGCTACTTCTTTAAACATATTATCATATCTCTGCTTACCTCTTACAGTATATCCATTTAATCTTCGGTTAGATTTATTATAAATATCTATAAGATTATCTATATCCGATTCTTTAGCTTTTCTAAAATCTCTTTCTATTCTAAAAGCTGATAAATCCTCTATATTTATTCTATGCTCAATCATATCGTAGCAATTTTCAAATCCAAATCTTCTATAAAGCCTAAAATCTATCGGCATCAGTATAGAAACGTTCTGTCCTCTATTGTACATCTCTTCAAATGATAAATTCATCAAAGACTTCATCATACCCTTACCCCTAGCCTCTGGTAGTGTAGATACACCTACAACATAGGATACATTTTCTTCTTTGTTACCAAGTTTTATAGTATGTTGATTTAAGTGAATTGATGCAACAACATCTCCATCTAACTCCGCAACAACTGTATTTTCATCTCTATACTTATTTTCAAAGTAGCAATTTTCTACTTCTTCACCTTCATTGAAACAGTATGTCCATATTTTCCTTATCTGATCGTAATCTTTATCAGTCGCTATTCTGGCAGCCATTGGATCCTCCTATTTTTCTCTAACTGTATATTTTTCAGCAAATCTAACAGGATGATAAGAAAGCTTAGCTTTTCTAAGTCCTTCTATACCTAAATCTTCTTCTCTATTTACAAATTCAACATCTGGGAATTCGTCTACTAAGAATTTCTGATTTATATATGGATAAAGTCCTCTTATCTCTGGATTCGCCTTTTCTATATGTATAAGAGCCATATTAGGTTTTAATTTTTCACCTATACTAAATGCTTCTAACGCTCCATCAACATATATTCCAAAAACTTTTACTCTATCTCTTAGTTTATCATAATTGTTGAATATTTTCTCTATTGCTACATATTCTCCGTCATCGACATCAGCATCTGAGTCCTCTTTCTGAACTTTCCACTTATCAAGTAATGCTCTACAATCGTTGAAATCTGCTATATCTAATAATCTACTTTCAAATCTTCCTTCGTACTCTTTTAAGAAGTAGTTTATATGATTTCTCTTCTTCTGATTTTTTCTACCTGCTAATGTTCTTAAAGACTCAGCATCGTATATGTAGTCAAATAAATCTCTTTCTTCTATGTATTCAAATTTATCTCCATAATTACTGTGAACATAGTCCACCATTTCCTTATTTATACCTCTTAAATAAACTTTGCTTTCTATTTCTTCAAAGTAATTCATTGCAAAGTCTATAGCTTTTTTAACATTTTCTCTTGATGCTAGTGGTAGTACTGAGAATATCTCCCCTTCATATTCCCCGAAAACTATAGCAAAATCATCTTCTATATGGTATTTTGTCTTGTAAGTATCCCGCCACATAAACATTGTAGCAAAACAATAATCACAAGCTTCATAATCTGTCATATCAAAGAATGGCTGTAACCTATCCAACGATTCTATATCTAAATTTTTAAATTCTATTTTTCTCATAAAAACCTCTCCTTTTTTCCCCTTAACATATCCTTTTTTTCATTTATTTTATATTTATACATTTATATTTTTAATTATCACATCTTTTGTTTTCATCTCTTTTCTCAAATCTCGTTTACAAATAAAAAAATTTGTAAACTATACAAATGAGAGAACTAACTATTAATTTTTTATAATTTTTATTTTACCCTAAAATTATATTTTCCAAACATTTATTTTAACAGAGGTGTACAAAAATGAAAAGTAAATCACTTATAAAAATTTTTTCAATTCTTTTACTAGTTATCTATGTAAACGGTTGCGCTAGAGAAAAATTATTTTCCGTACATATAATTGATATCGGTCAAGGAGATAGTATATTCATACAGACACTTGAGGATAAACGTATTCTTATAGATGCAGGTGATGAAGAAGCTGAGCATACAATTTACTCATATTTAAAAAGAAGAGGAGTAAAAAAAATTGATGTTTTAATCGCCACCCATCCAGATACAGACCACATAGGAAGTATGGACTATATTATAGATAAATTTAAAATATCTCATTTCTATATGCCAGATGCAAAAACGGACTCCGAAGCATTTTACAATCTTTTGGATAGTTGCAGAGATAAAAATTTAAAAATAGAATATCTGACAAAAGGAGATGTATTAAAAATAGATAGCTCAACAACTATGGAAATTTTATCTCCATCTACAATTACCGATAAAAATAATCTAAATTCAATTGTATCGCTATTAAATTACAAAGGTTATGAGTTTTTATTTACTGGAGATGCCGAAAAAGAAAACGAATCAGAAATATTATCATCTTGTAATTTGCCAGATATAGAGTTTTTAAAGGCAGGACATCATGGTAGCTCTTCCTCATCAACAGATGAATTTATAGAAAAGCTTAAACCTGAGGCTGTTGCAATCTCTTGTGGATACAACAATGACTATGGACATCCACATAGAAGTGTTCTAGATACATTTAGAGAAAATGGATCTGTGGTTTATAGAACTGATAAAAATGGTTCACTTGTATTTTATTGTGATGAGAATGGAATTTTTACAAAGAAAAAATATAAAACTGAGTAAAAGATATGAGAATAAAATATATCTAATATTATAAATCTGCTCAAGACAAATATTCTGATATTTTCAAATTATTCTGATTTATGTTATTATTAATTATACAATAAACCTTAAAGGAGGTTGCCTATGGAAAAGGCCGTACTATTAGTTAGTGTAATTATAATAATCAGAATTTTATTAAATGATTTTTTAGAAAAAATTCCTGTACCATCTCTTATTATCTTCATCTTGCTTGGGATGTGCTTTGGAGAAAATGGAATTTTTAAAATCAGTTTTGATAATTATTCTTTCGTCAATATAATTTGTTCAGTCAGTTTAATTTTCATCATGTTTTACGGTGGATTTGGTACAAATCTAAAAGCTGCAAAACCAGTTGTAGCTCAATCTGTGTTGCTTTCAACAGCTGGTGTAGCTGGAACTGCTGGTGCTGTAGGGCTGTTCTCTCATTTTATATTACATCTACCATGGTTGGAGAGTATTTTAATCGGTTCTGTAATATCTTCTACAGATGCTGCATCAGTTTTCAACATACTTCGTTCTAGAAATCTAGCCCTAAAAAATAATACCGACTCACTTTTAGAAATAGAATCTGGATCAAACGACCCGATATCATACATGCTTACAACTTCATTAATAGCAATTATGCTAGGACAGGATATCTCTGTTCCAGCTTTACTTATACAACAGATGTTATTTGGAGTATTATTCGGTGTTTTAGTAGCTAAATTATCTATATACTTGTTTAAAACTAGTCTTTTTAAATCTCAAGAAAGTGTAACTATCTTCTTATTTGCAGTAATGCTTCTATCATTTTCACTGCCATATACTTTAAACGGTAATGGATATTTAAGTGTTTATTTATGCGGAATAATTTTAGGTAATTCAACTTTAATACATAAGAAATATTTAGTGCATTTTTTCGATGTTTCAACAGATGTCGCACAGGTTATAATATTCTTCCTACTTGGACTTTTAGTAACACCTGTAGATTTACCTAGAGTTATGATACCTTCATTGATGATAATGCTATTCCTTACATTAGTTGCAAGACCACTAGTTTCATCTGTACTTCTTGCTCCATTTAGATCATCACCTAGACAGATTGCACTTGTATCTTGGTCTGGACTTAGAGGGGTTGCATCTATCGTTTTTGCAATTTCCGTTGTTTTAAGTGGTGTTGAAACAAAGTACAATTTATTCAACCTAGTATTTTGTATAGTTATTCTTTCAATTTCTATACAGGGAACTCTCCTTCCTTGGGTTGCAAATAAATTATCTATGATTGATAAAAATGCCGATGTTAGAAAAACTTTCAATGACTATCAGGAGGACAGTGATATAAGCTTTATAAAAATCCATCTTGATAAAAATCACCCGTGGAAAAATCTAGAAATAAGTAAATTAGGACTTCCTAGAGATTTATTGATTGCTATGATTGTAAGAAATCACACACCTATCGTTCCTAAAGGAGATACTGTGCTTGAAGTTGGTGATTTACTCGTTTTTGCAGCGAGGTCTTTTGAGGATAGAAAGCATCTTTCACTTAGAGAGGTTGTTATAGATAAGAAAAGTAAGTGGGTAAATACGCCACTTCATCAGATAACTACAGAGAATCCTTATCTTATTATTTTGATAAAGAGAAATTTAGAAAATATAATTCCTACTGGAGATACAAAACTACTGCCAGGAGATATACTGATTATGGCCACAGCAGAAGAATAAAGGTAAATAAAAAGGATGTGATATTTTTATGAGCAAGGTAATTATGATGTGTGGAGTTTGTGGCTCTGGCAAAACCACATTTGCAAAGAAAAAAGAAAAAGAAGGATTTATAAGAATTTCCATAGATGAAGAAATGTGGAAATTATACGGAGCTAGAGGAGTAGATTATCCAAATGATAATTATGAAGAACTTTCCTCAATTGTAGAGTCTAAACTTCAAAATGACATAGTAAATTATATAAAAGAAGATAAAAATCTTGTAATAGATTTCAGCTTTTGGAATAAGTCCACTAGAAAATATTATAAAAATTTTTTAGAAGAACTTGGTGCAGATATACAGCTTATATATTTAAAAGTTGATAAGGAAACCTTAAAAAAGAGAATAGAATCTAGAAACAAAAATCATGATGCTAATTCTCAATTTATAGATGAAAAAACATTTGAAATGTATTATAACGGATTTGAAGAACCTAAAGATGAAGGTGAAATAGTAATCACTTTTTTTGATAAGTAATAAAAAATAGCTAACAACTTTAATCTATTTTTTAGTTGATTAGCTATTTTTTATTTTATAGTCATTTATTATGTATTGATTCTTCACCTAATAAGTCATTTATTACAGCAGATGCCATTATTAATCCTGCCACAGATGGTACAAATGATACACTTCCTGCAGTCATTTTGTTTCCATTCATTATTTTTTCTTTTGGTTCTATTGCTTTTTCTGTTGAGTATACGACTTTTAGTTTTTTTATTCCCCTGTTTTTTAGTTCTCTTCTCATTACTCTAGCAAGTGGACACATGCTAGTTTTGTATATGTCTGTAAGTTCTATTTTTGTAGGATCTAGTTTGTTACCCATTCCCATAGAGCTTATTATTTTGATTCCTTTTTTAGTACAAGTTTCTATAATGTGTATTTTAGAAGTTATCATGTCTATTGCATCTATTGCATAATCATAATCACCGCTGCTTAGCAGTTCTTCTCCATTTTCTGGAGTGTATTTTTCTGCAATTGCAGTTATGTTTACATTTGGATTTATGTCTTTTATTCTTTCTTTAAATACATCAACTTTCATCTTTCCAACTGTAGAGTGAAGTGCTATTATCTGTCTGTTTATATTTGTTATATCAACATCGTCAAAGTCTACTATAGTAATATTTCCAACTCCAGCTCTTGCTATTGCTTCAGCTGCAAATCCACCGACACCACCTACTCCAAATATTATCACACTTGCATTGTTTAATTTTTCTATTCCATCATCTCCCACAACAAGAGATGTTCTCTTTTCCCAATCCATCATTTTAAATTCCTCCGAGTAAATATTTATAATATATAAAAAAAGGAACCTTCATTCAGGTTCCGTAATATACTGCATTGGCGGGAGTGCGTGGGAATTGAACCCACCTAAGAGGCTCCTAACCCCTCATACTAGTTTTGAAGACTAGAGGGCACACCAGCACCCATCCACCCCCGTGGTTTTTTCAACAGTAATAATATAACACATAAAATTAACTTTTGCAAGTGTTATTCAAAAAATAAATAAAAAAATCGAAAAAAACTATATTAAACTCATCTGCTCATCTTCTTTTAAATTATTTATCTGCCAATCGATTTCAGTTTTACCAATACTTTTTAATATTTCATTTGCTTTCTTAAAATGTTCACACCCAAAAAAGCCCCTATTTGCAGAAAGTGGACTTGGATGAGTACCTTCTAACACATAATGTTTATCTGTATTTATTAGTTTAACTTTCTTTTTAGCATTATTTCCCCAAAGTATAAATATAACAGGCTCTTCTCTTTCGTTTAACACTTCAATTATTCTATCTGTAAACTTCTCCCATCCTTTTTTGCTATGAGAATTTGCTTCATGTGCTCTTACAGTAAGTGCTGTGTTTAAAAGAAGAACTCCCTGGTCTGCCCAATCCATTAAATACCCATTATCTGGAATAAAGCAACCATACTCTGCATTTAACTCCTTGTACATATTTTTTAGTGATGGTGGTGTCTTGATTCCTGGAAGAACTGAAAATGCAAGCCCATGAGCCTGACCATCGTTGTGATATGGATCCTGACCTAAAAGAAGAATCTTCGTGTCTTTAAACGATGTATGGTTTAAAGCTGTAAATATATCATCTCTCTTAGGAAATACCTCATGCTCCTTGTACTCACCTTTTAAAAACTCATTTAACTTCTCAAAATACAGTTTATCAAACTCATCACTAAGTATATCTTTCCAATCTGTATTTATCAAACTTTTCCACGCTTCTTTAGTAAAACTCTCTTCGTTATATATATTCATTAAAAATCTCCTCTCAAAATAATATCTTCCCTATATCTACTGAACTACTGCATCTATATCATCACTCGAATTATTATCTACAATCTTTATATTCAGTTTATTAGGTATGCAAACTATACTCTGGCTCGGCTTAGTGATAAATCCTGTCTTAACACAGACCTTATCTGGACAATTGGCCTCAATCACCTCAACACCATGATCGTGGACCTTGACCTTATTTATATGTTCTCCATCCTTTATTGTAAATTCAGCTTCCTCATCTAGCGGAATTTCTTTATAAAGCTCGTTATCTTTATAAACTTCTACAAATGCAGCTTTCTCATTTGCATCCTTAAACTTTGTATATCCAAAAAGTGCTGCAACTGCAACTAGTACAACCGCAATCAAAATAAAATCTTTCTTCTTCATAATAACTTCCTTCCCACAAAAAAATTTTCCAAATAATAATATCCAACAAAATTCTATATTTAATCTTAATAAACTATCTGTTATTTTCTTTTGTCTAATAAATTTATTATCAATTATGATATAATTATCATATCATAATTTGATATTATCGACTATAAATGACTATAAATTTTGACAAGGAGAATTAAAAATGAGAAAATCCACTCCACAAATTGTTGTACTAATAATATTATTAGTTGCAGGATATTTTATATTTAAACCTAATATGGATGAGAACTACTCACAGACAAACTACTATCTAGGAACAGTAAATACTGTGACTGTATATGGAAAGAAACAGAAAAAAGCAATGGAAATACTTAATGGCTGCGATGAAGTTGTCAAAGTTGTCGACAACCTTATGAGTACAGAAATTCCTGGTAGCGACGTGTCTAAGATAAATAAAAATGCAGGTATTAAACCTGTCAAAGTATCGCCTGAAACATATGAAGTTGTAAAAGAGGCAATCAAATACTCTAAATTATCTTATGGCAATTTTGATGTAAGTATAGGACCTATCAGCGATCTTTGGTCTATCGGTAAAAAAGATGCTAGAGTTCCTGAAAAATCAGAAATAGACGCTCTCCTACCTTTAATAGACTACAAGAATGTAGAAGCTAAAGAGATTAAGCTAGAAACTGATCAAGATGGTGACGGAAAAAATGAAACTTTTGATAAGGAGTATACTGTTTTCTTAAAGAAAAAAGGTATGAAAATAGACTTAGGTGCAATTGCTAAAGGTTTCGCAGCAGACCAAGTTGCACTATATTTAAAAGCTAGTGAAGTTGAAAAAGCTATAATAAACTTAGGTGGAAATATCAAAACTATCGGTGATTTTAATATAGGTCTTAAAAATCCTATCGAAAATGCAAATGATTCGTTTGCAAGTGTTAAGGTGAGTAATAAATCTGTTGTAACTTCTGGTGTTTACGAGAGATTTGTTGAAAAAGACGGCAAGAAGTATCATCATATACTAAATCCAGCCGATGGTTATCCTTTTGATAATAATCTTCTTAGTGTTAGTATCATCTCTGATAAGTCTATAAACTGCGATGCACTTTCTACATCTGCATTTGCTCTTGGTCTTGAAGACGGTAAGAAAATGATTGAAGGTATTGATAATGTTGAAGCTGTTTTCGTTACTAAGGATAAGAAAGTTTACTTGACTAAGGGATTCAAGGATGAGTTTGAGATTTTAAATGATAGTTTTAAGGTTGTGAAGTAATGGAAGATAATTTTTTATTCTTTCAGAATGAATTATTTTCGTTGATTTATTTTTTAGATTTTGAAAGTATTTTTTTATTTTTTCCTTTACGTTTGGCTGATTTTTAGATATAATTTTGTTATATTATATTTTATCGGTTTGCCAATTTTGGCTTACATGACTTTAATTAAATAATATCATCGCACATACAGAAAAAGCTGCCACAAGGGCAGCTTTTTTAGTTTAAGTTATTATAAAATTTATTTATTTCTTATACTTATATGAGGATTAAATATACCTCCATTATTTTTAAAACTTGCTTTAAATCTTTCAGAATCAGTTGTTCCATACGTTGTTTTCTTTCCATTATACTCATATTCACATACATTTTTACTATGATTTTCGTATATTCCACCCATATAACCTATAAAATTACCGCCATTTATAGTCAATGTTTTAGCCATATCTCCTTTAAAGAATTGCATACGTACAGAATATCCATTAGCACTATTGAAGTCACAGTTTCCGCTTACTGTTACATCTATTCCTCTATCTGCATAGTTACATTCTAACAATAATGCTTCGCCACTTGCTCCATAACCACCGCCTCTTGGATTACCATTTTCATCAAAATCTGGATTATAATTTATAAGAATATTGTCTTCTTCTCCTTTTTTTCCAGCTGATCCATTTGCTCTTATAATTGTATCCTCTATACTAACACTTCCACCTTTTATAGCTATTCCTACACTAGAATCAAAAATTTCTGTATTTTTCACATTTAATTTACTTATTTCATCTGTTCCTCCACCTGATGGGAAATATATTCCCCCTTTTACTCCACTTATTTTACAATCTGATATATTTATATTTTTCCACTTACCATTAGAATATACTCCATACATATTTTTCCAATTATCTTGACCTAACATTTTTATATCTACTTCTTTTAAATCAAGATATATCTATTAACAATATCCCTGTTTCTACTACTTCTTATAACACTCTTATAAGTAGGAATATAAAGATTATTTCCTCTATACATTCTTATAATCTCTAAGAACTTTTCTTCTCCAACAATCTCATACATAAGAGATAAATTTTCAATAACATCATAAGCCTCAACCTTCATAAAAAACCTCCCTTTATTAATCTATATAATAATTTTATCTGTAATTAAAATCCTTTCCCATAAAAGTATTTCAAAAATTCGCTTCGCTTGAGCGACATGTCGGCGAATCACTTCATTTCGCCAACGATGTATACTTGCTACCGCTACGGATACATCCGTTGATTGAGCCACTGCGTGGGCGAAGCATTTCAAAATATATTTTTTTCTTGCAAATCATTGATATAACTTATATGCATAGATTATCTACAAAATTTTCAACTTAAAATTGTTAGTTAATGTAAATATCTTTACAATAAATATTTTCAAAGATTTTTATATTTGTATTTAGTTTTAAAGGTGTACTATGTAAATATAAGCAATCAGCTTATAAAAAGTTCAAAGGGGGAATTAAAATGTCAAATGTTCTAAAAAATCCATCTGGATTAAATTTAAAATTTGATTGTGGTAGAAATCCTGAAACAGGAAAAACAGTTGTAAAAAGTAAAACTTACTCAAACCTAGATCCTAACGCTAGTGCTGATGATGTATACGAAGTTGGTGCATCAATAGCCTCACTTCAAGAATACGACTTGTTAGAAGTAGCTAAAATTGATAATTCAACAATAACAGCCTAATTAAAATCTAGCTAAATTGTTGGCTAAATTTTCACCAAATTATTATTTAAATTTACAGGAGGTAATTTTATGGAAACTAAGAAAAAATTATTGATGTATTTCAAAACTACAGGAGATAAAAACGTATCTATATCAGTGGATAATCCAAGAGAAGATTTAACTGAAACTAAAGTAAAATCAACTATGACTTTAATACTATCTAGTAATATATTCTTACCTAATGGTGAAGAACTTGCTTCTTTAGTTGAAGCCAAGATTGTTGAAACTGATACTACTTCATATGATTTAGTAGTATAGTCTAGCATTCTTATGGATTTAGATTTACAAAATCTTGTTGCTAATATTGGCCTTCCTATATCTATTTCAATGTATTTATTAGTTAGAATAGAAGGAAAGCTTTTAGGGCTAACAGATAGTATTAATAAGTTGGCTAAAAATATATTGAGTATAAAGTAAAAGAAGACAAAATTTTATTAAATTTGCCTTCTTTTATATTTAATTTACACTGATATTACTTTTTTAATTTTATATTCAACTACAAGAATTAAATTAATTTATTCTAATAGTTTTGAACCTGACTATCAACTTTTACAATAGGTTTGTTTGTTCTATTTTTTACAAACCAAAGTCCTTTACTAAATCCAGTTTGTGTACAATTTTCAATAGTTACTGTCGGTTCAGAAAATTGACCTGATATTTCAATAGCTGCTTTTCCTTTTGTGTCTTCAGATGCTGTAAATGTACAATCTTTTAAATCTACTTTAGTATCAATACCTTCATTGTATACTAATACACTCTTACCAGCTGACTCAAATTTACAATTTTTAAATGTTACATTAGAAGCATATGTCCAAATATTATAAAATTCTGGACTATCTATGTTAAATTTACAATTAATAAATTCAGTATTTTTTGCAAATGCAAAGTATTGACCTTCAATCTCGCAATCAACATATGTTAATTGCTTCGCATGAATAATTCCTGTATAATTTTTATTAGAACATTTTATTTTAGAATTTTCAAATCTTATGTTAGAATTATCAGCATTTACTTGGTTAGTTTTTGTAAAGTTAAATGTACCACCTTTATATGTTACATTAGCATTTGATGCAAATTTATGACCATTCTTAACAACAACTTCTCCATTTACTTCATATTTTCCACTTGTAGCTGCCCCTGACGTTTCAAAGAATTCATCTGCATTAACTGTTGGATTTTGAGTAACTCCTCCACCACCAGTACTTGGTTTGCTTGTAGAGTTGTCTGTAACATTTCCATTTGGAGCAGTTATTTCAACTTTACCTGTAACTGTTCCTTCAACTTTTATATCTACGTTTTTATCTGTATTTATTATTATATCTTCTGTTATTGTTGCATTTGGTTTTAATACTATCTTGTCGTTAGCATTTGCTTTTTCTAAAGCTTCTTTTAATTCTTCAACTGTTCCTACTTCGTAAACATCTGTTTCTTCTATATCTTTTAACTGGTTGAATGCACCTTCGTTACCTTTTCCACCAACCTGAGTTATTGTATCTATTTTCTTAGTATTTATTACATCTACCTGAGCAGAACTTAATTTTTTAGAAGCTATAAGTACTGGAGCTCCATTTTTAGCTGCAAGCGCTCCAACTGCTAATGCATCTATTAACTGAGTATCTCCATCTCTACCGTCTTTTGCTAAGTATAGGTTGTCTAATTCTTTATCTCCATAGAATTTTTCTATAACTTTTGCATTAGTATCATTTCTGTTTGATCCTTCTATTCTCTGTTTTCCTGGTAAACTAGATACTAATTTTTCTGGTAGCACTGTTGTTCCACCTATTATGAATGACGCTTTTATAGCTTCATCTTTTATAAATTTTTCAGCTACTGATAATCCTTTTTTAGGATTTGCAAGAAGTATTGGCATTCCTTTTTCAGCTGCTGCAGCTGCAACAGATACTGCATCTGCAAGTCCAGTTGTACCATTTACAACTGCTATTTCAGATACGTCTTTTATTCCATCTAATCTTTTAGCTATTGCAAGAGCAGTTTCTTCTCTTGTTTCACCTTTTATTCTGTCAACTTTTACGTTTAAAGCTTTAAGATCTTTTTCAACTTTAGCTGAAAGAACTGCATCTCCACCTATCATTATTACATCTTTTGCGCCTAATCTTTTTATTTCATTAGCAGTTGCTTTATTTAGTCCATCTTTACCTGTTAAAAGTATTGGAGCTTTTTTAGCATGTGCAAGAGGAGTTGCTGTTAGTGCATCTGGTATTGCTGAACTATTTACAAGTACTACAGTTTCTGCACTTGACCAACCGTCTTTACTTATTTTTATAGCTGTTTCTATTCTATTTTTTCCTATCAAAGTTGCTATATCTGTTGTTGCTGCATTTACTACTACATTTGAACTAGCAAGCATAGTTGCTGCCATTAGTGTAGATATTTTCTTATTTGCGTTCATTGGGCATCACTTCCTTTTTGAGTTTATAAAAAAAGCACATAGTAATCCGTAGATTATTATGCGCTAAAATTCAAGTTTGTATATTTTACATAGAAAGGAGAAGGTATCTTTTGTTGTTTTGAATTTGTTTTGTAGACTTGCAACATAAGTATCAACTCCTTTTGTTTTTGGTAATATTTATAGTAAAATTATATCATATTTTTTTAGCTTTTTGAATTTTGTAAATAAAAAATACTGCCACAAAAGTGACAGTATTTTTATTAATTTAAATTATTTTACTATCCAATTACTTCCTGACTGAGTACAAGTGTGAGTTCCACAGTAACTTGAAACATCTTCTGCAAATATTCCTGAATTTATTTCTATATTACCTATATTTTTATATTCTCCTTCTTTTAATTTATTTATTTTACCTGTATAATTACCTCCGTTTAATATAAGCTTTGATTTTTTAGAATTATCATTATGTTCTTCATCACTCTCATTTTTATTGCAATATACTTCTAATTTTCCATTTATAGTATTAGAATTTGTATTATTAACTGTAACTATTGGAGCAATTTTATAGCTATTATTTGGCCAATGCATAACATCTATTCCTACTAATTCTTTATATGTTCCACTTATATTAACATTTTCTAATAATGTATTTCCATTATTACAAGATAGAATATACTCAGTAGAATCTCCACCTATTAAATTTAGATTCTCTAATGTCAAATCACAGTAATTCTGTAATAAGATCCATCCTTTTGATGCTGTTAAAGTACCATTTTTTATACATATAGCATTTCCTCTAAGTAATTGGAATGCATTTGTTTCTGTTCCAGATGAACCTACTGTTTTACCTGATATAGTGTATGTATATCCATTTAAATCTATAGTTATATTTTTATTCCGATTCTCGTTAAAAACTATTCCATTTCCAGAAGAATTTTTTAATAAATTTATTGTTACTTTTTTATTTGATTTATCATCAAATACAGATTTCATAGCTTCTTCTAATGTTTTAAATATTTTTCCATTTACTTCTGCTGCATATGTACCTTGTCTATTATCAATTATAATACCATTATTATCAGAACTATTCGGCTTTTCAGTAAAGTTTCCACTATTTATAATTAAAGTAGCTTTATTATTTTCTCCTTTATGTGTTTCTTCATCACAGTATACCTCAACTTTACCATCTATTCTATTAGTATCTTTATTGTTTACAATTACTATTGGAGCAGTCGCATAATTATCTGGATAATGCATAACATCTATACCTACAAATCCACTATATGAGCCACTTATATTAACATTTGTTAATTTTGTAGTACTAGTATTACAAGATAGAACATACTCAGTAGAATCTCCACCTATTAAGTTTAAATTTTCTAATGTTAAATCACAATAATTCTGTAATAAAATTCCACCTTTTAATGTTTTTAAAGTACCATTTTTTATAGTTACAGTATTTCCTTTAAGTAGCTGGAATGCATTTGTTTCTGTTCCTGGTGATCCTACTGTTGTTCCATCTATAGTATATGTATGTCCATTTAAATCTATTGTTATATTTTTATTATTTTTAAATACTATTCCATTACCAGAAGAATTTTTTAATAGTTTTATTGTTACATTATTTATTCCTTCATTGGCAATTACAGAATTAACAGCCTCTTCAAATGTTTCGTATTTTGTTCCATTTACTTCAGCAGCATATTTTTCTTCTACAGATGGTCCAGAAGGAGTATTTGTACTTCCACCACCATTTGGTTTACTAGTTGAATTATCTGTAACATTTCCGTTTGGAGCAGTTATTTCTACTTTACCTGTAACTGTTCCTTCAACTTTTATATCTACGTTTTTATCAGTATTTATTATTATATCTTCTGTTATTGTTGCATTTGGTTTTAATACTATCTTGTCGTTAGCATTTGCTTTTTCTAAAGCTTCTTTTAATTCTTCAACTGTTCCTACTTCGTAAACATCTGTTTCTTCTATATCTTTTAACTGGTTGAATGCACCTTCGTTACCTTTTCCACCAACCTGAGTTATTGTATCTATTTTCTTAGTATTTATTACATCTACCTGAGCAGAACTTAATTTTTTAGAAGCTATAAGTACTGGAGCTCCATTTTTAGCTGCAAGCGCTCCAACTGCTAATGCATCTATTAACTGAGTATCTCCATCTCTACCGTCTTTTGCTAAGTATAGGTTGTCTAATTCTTTATCTCCATAGAATTTTTCTATAACTTTTGCATTAGTATCATTTCTGTTTGATCCTTCTATTCTCTGTTTTCCTGGTAAACTAGATACTAATTTTTCTGGTAGCACTGTTGTTCCACCTATTATGAATGACGCTTTTATAGCTTCATCTTTTATAAATTTTTCAGCTACTGATAATCCTTTTTTAGGATTTGCAAGAAGTATTGGCATTCCTTTTTCAGCTGCTGCAGCTGCAACAGATACTGCATCTGCAAGTCCAGTTGTACCATTTACAACTGCTATTTCAGATACGTCTTTTATTCCATCTAATCTTTTAGCTATTGCAAGAGCAGTTTCTTCTCTTGTTTCACCTTTTATTCTGTCAACTTTTACGTTTAAAGCTTTAAGATCTTTTTCAACTTTAGCTGAAAGAACTGCATCTCCACCTATCATTATTACATCTTTTGCGCCTAATCTTTTTATTTCATTAGCAGTTGCTTTATTTAGTCCATCTTTACCTGTTAAAAGTATTGGAGCTTTTTTAGCATGTGCAAGAGGTGTTGCTGTTAAAGCATCTGGTATTGCTGAACTATTTACAAGTATTACAGTTTCTGCACTTTTCCATCCTTCTTTACTTATTTTTACTGCTGTTTCATGTCTATCATTTCCTATTATTGTTTCGCTGCTTGTTGTAGCTGCCATTACTGGTGCTACACTTCCAGCTACCATAGTTATCGCCATTACTGTAGCTAAATGCTTTGGTGTTTTCATAATTTCATCCTCCAAAATTTATTTTTCTTAAAAACAAATCTACTGGGTTTAGATTGTTTTTTGTATAAAAAAATGCAGAGTAATCCCTTTAGATTATTCTGCATTTATAAACAAGTTTATATTCATTTTTTTCATAGAAAAGAATAGACTTATAGTGTCTGTCTGTCTGTCTGTCTGTCTGTCTGTCTGTCTGTCTGTCTAGATTTTAGTAACAATAACATATTTCAGTCAATCCTTTCCTAATAATTAATTCTACCAATATTATACACTATTTTTTTGTATTTAACACACAATTTATTCTATTTTAAACTTTTTCTTATTTTTTAATTATTCTCTATTTTTAATACAGTTTTATATCCAACTATACCCCCATTTATTAAAAATTACTCTCCATATTTTTTAATATTAAAAGCTCTAACACGTTCATCTAGTTCCTCTTTTGTATACTTGCTAACTGTCTCTTCAAAGTTTTTAAATTTATTCTTACCTACATAGCAATTATTTTTAAAGGAATTCCCATATTTAAAATCATTACCTTCTCCACAAAAATCCCCTGTCAATTTATCAATATTTTCTATGTAGTTGTATTTCACTGCATTATACAAATATCCACACTTACTCCTTGGATTCTTGATCTTTGTAATTTTAATTTTTTCCTTTAGATAACTAGAATCCTTCCCTTTGAGTTTGATAATCTCATTAATCCTTCTAGCATACTCATCGGTATATTCATTTTCCAAAAATTCCTTTAACATCTCGTCTTCTTTTTTCACTTTGCACACACCTATACCATTAGGTAGTGGTTGTGTAATATATTTAGTATTATTTGTGTAGTTATTGGTATTGCTCTGCTCAACCTGATTAAATTCATTTTTTACATCTGAGCAACTGCATCTAATCATTTTGATATTATTCATTTGCTCATCTTGATTAATTGCATTTTCTTCTTTTGAATAATTGCAATTGTTCATATTTTTAGAGTTATTATCCACATTATTGCAAACTTCATCTATCTTTTGTTTATATTTTATTTTTTCATCAGCAATTTCATTTAACTTATCGTAGTCTATGCTATACCATTTAGTTCTGTCAAATCCCATTTTGTTAAAATTACCCACAATTAACAATCCTTTTTTCTCTAAAGATGTAAAAATCCTTCTAAGTGTACTCTCACTCCAAAAATCAAATATATCATCATGCAATTTCTGTATACTATTAAACGTCCAATATCTTCCCTCTTTGAAATTAATATTATTTTCCTTGTTTTTTACAAGCCAATAATGAATCTGCTATATAACTATAGCTTCATTTACCCTGATAATTCTAGCAAGACTTCTTTCAACTATCATTGGATGCTCATCCATTAAAAATTCTCTCATAAATATCTTCCATCACTTTTGATTAATATAATTTATACTACTACTTTTGTTGTTCAAATTTTATCTGTATAATATATCACTTTTGTATATACAAGAATTACTAAAAATTGACACTTTTTTTCGTAATTGAAATTTCAACGTTTTAGATGATTTTATCAAAATTGAGTTTGAATAATTATTTTTCACTAAGTACAAATAATACTTTTTATTTTGAATTATTTACTCACTAAAAAAGGCTACCCCACCAAATTAATAGTGTGATAGCCTTTCAAATCTCAATCAATTTTCATTGATTATATTTAGTTTTATTCAATTTAGTTTTATTCGAAGTCTATTTCAAAGTCCATTCCACCAACCTGAACAGTGTCTTTTCCTTTTAATATACTCTTATCAGATTTTTTGTTAACTAAAACTATACCATTATTTTTAGCTAGAGGAGATGCTGTTAATGCGTCAACTAATTTATCCCCGTTTGCTATATATACTTTTTCTTTTCCTGAATAGAATTCATCCATAACTTCTCTATTTGTTGCATATCTATCTGATCCAGCTAATCTTTCTGCGTCATATTTAGATACTATTGATTTATCTACTACAGTATTTCCACCTATTACATAGTATTCAACACCAGCTTTTTTAGCATGAGTTGAAGATTTTCCGTTAGTTAGTAATATTGGTGCTCCATTTTTAGCAGCTACAGCTGAAGCTGACATCGCATCTGCTTCACCTTTGAATCCATTAACTACGAATGCTTTGTTGTAGTTACCTAACTTTTTAGCTACTAATTCTGAAGTTTCAACTCTTGTTTTTCCACCAAGTCTTTCAACTTTTATATTAGCTGCAGTTATTTCTTTAGCAACTTTTGCACTTATAGCACTTTCTCCACCTATGATGTAAACTTTTTTAACTTTTTTGATTCTGTCCATAGTTACTTTAGGTATAGAATCTTTTTTAGTTAATAATATTGCTCCATTTTCTTTACCTGCAAGACCTGAAGCTGATAATCCATCAGACATTGTAGATGTTGCATTTACAAGAACTACTGTATCGTATGATCCTAATTTATCAGCTATTTTAGCTGCAGTGTCGTATCTGTCAGATCCTACTATTTTTGTGTGGTCGTATACTGGTTTTATTGGTTTTGATGGTATTGATGGTATATGACTTCCATCTGATAACTCAGTTTTATTTTCATTTGTATAATATGGACCATCTTTTATAGATGGTAAATCTTTTTCAAAAGTTTCACCCTTATAATCACCTAATACAAACTCTGTACTTCCATCATTCTGTTCATATGTAAAATCATTAGCCCCTTGAAGATCTCTTGCATGCGCATCTTGTACTTTTGGAGCACTTACCTTTGAATCAAATCTAAAGTAATTTCTAGATAAATCATAATTTCTATTCTGATTATTTGCTTTTGTTGGGTCTATTTCAAATGCATATCTAACATCTATAAATTTATTTCCTTTTATAGTAAGATTTTCAGCTTTTATATCTGACCAATCTACACCTATACCTCTATTAGCATTCATAAAAGTATTATCTACTATTTCTACTTTTCCATCACCTTTTGCTACAATAGATATAATTCCTGTTCTTTTTCCATCTGTAGCAGCTTTTTCACCTTTTAAATCTATTGTATTATTTTTTATAACACTTCCTGAACCAACTGCAACAAATCCACCACGAGCATTTACAGAAATATTACTATTAGTTAAAACAAGTTTAACATCTGCTCCACCTGATTTAACTATATTAGTTATTCCTTTTACAGAGTCTATTGCTGTTATATTACACTTATTTATAGTTAAATTACCATACTGAACTATATAGTTTATAGCACCTTTATTAGCTCTAAGTTCTACATTATCTAAAGTTAAACTTCCGCCTTGAACTATATTTATTAAATCAGTATTCATTAAATCTATTACAGATTTATTTGAACTAGTTATAGTTATATTTTCACCCTTTCCTATATTTATTTTATCTCTTAATTCAAAATCTCTCTTTAACTCTATAGGTTGATTAGATTTTTTTGCTTCTGCCAGTGCATCTGCTATATTATTAAAAGATTTATCTCCTACTAAAGCTAGTGTTTCTTCTACTTTAGATGATTCTACTATATTTCCATTTTTATCAATTTCTGAATAATATGGATATGCTTCTACTCTTTTATCATCTGCTTCTAATACTATTTCTGATGAATTTGTATCATTTTTGCTAGTAGCATATTGGAATCTTTTTTCACCTTTTATTTCAGAATTTTGAATTTTAGGGGAAGTTACTTTCCCGTCGAACTCAAAATAGTTATTTGATATATTGTAATTTTTACCATTATTATTTCCTTTATCGCTTATATCAATCTCAAATGCAAATCTAGTATCTATAAATTTATTATTTTTTATTGTAAAAGCATTAGCATCTACTGTAGAGTTATCTACAGCAATTGCTCTATTTGCATTTCTAAATGTATTACCACTTATTTCAAGTGTTCCTTCTATGACAGTTGTAGATAAAACTCCTGTTCTATCTTTACTATCATTAAATAATCTTTCTTGTATCATATTAAATACATTATTTTTTATAGAACTTCCACCATTTATGCCTGTTATACCTGCTCTACAATTTGCATTTACAACATTATTTTCAAATTTGATACTATTATCTTTTCCCTCTGATCTTATTAAATTTAAAATTGATTTATTATTTATAGAATTAAATTCACAATTAGATATTTCTAAACTTCCTCTTGAATGATAAATAAGGTCATCGTATACTCCGTTATATTCAAATAATATATTTTCTATTTTTGTTGCACAATCTGATTGCTTATTTTCAGTTACAGAAAATAACTTATTGCTTATATTTACTATTTTCGCATTATTTTCACCTATTAAATTTAATCCATATATGTTTATATTATTTTCATTACTAACATCAATTGTTCCAGATATATTTATAGTATTTACATTACTTTCTTTTGCTTTTTTAATAGCTTCACTTAAATTAGTAAATGTTTCTTCTCCAACTTTTATTACACCATTAGAATTATTTTCTGTAATAGATTGATTTACTGTAGTACTATTTTCTATTTCTGCTGCACTCACTATCCCATTAGCACTTGGAACTAATAACGATGCAGCTAATAAAAATGCCAATACCTTTGATTTTTTCTTATTCATAATAACTCCTCCAAACTAAATAAACTAATAAACACACTAAAAAAGCACAAAGTTATCCAATTAAAACTTTGTGCTCAAATTCATATTTATATACTTTTGCATCAAAAGAAAAAGACTTATAATGTCTGTCTGTCTGTCTGTCTGTCTGTCTGTCTGTCTGTCTGTCTGTCTGTC